>Ga0308165_1003364_pt1 | contig 17268 bp, 17 predicted proteins | sample PhyWR2_FD_201032 | JGI IMG/M metagenome (GOLD analysis project Ga0308165, IMG submission 201032) | Phyllosphere microbial communities from UC Gill Tract Community Farm, Albany, California, United States - DLSLW.R2 | ecosystem: Host-associated > Plants > Phyllosphere > Unclassified | place: USA...
CACGCTTTCGCACCTCAGTGTCAGTATCAGTCCAGGTGGTCGCCTTCGCCACTGGTGTTCCTTCCTATATCTACGCATTTCACCGCTACACAGGAAATTCCACCACCCTCTACCATACTCTAGCTTGTCAGTTTTGAATGCAGTTCCCAGGTTGAGCCCGGGGCTTTCACATCCAACTTAACAAACCACCTACGCGCGCTTTACGCCCAGTAATTCCGATTAACGCTTGCACCCTCTGTATTACCGCGGCTGCTGGCACAGAGTTAGCCGGTGCTTATTCTGTCGGTAACGTCAAAACAATCACGTATTAGGTAACTGCCCTTCCTCCCAACTTAAAGTGCTTTACAATCCGAAGACCTTCTTCACACACGCGGCATGGCTGGATCAGGCTTTCGCCCATTGTCCAATATTCCCCACTGCTGCCTCCCGTAGGAGTCTGGACCGTGTCTCAGTTCCAGTGTGACTGATCATCCTCTCAGACCAGTTACGGATCGTCGCCTTGGTGAGCCATTACCTCACCAACTAGCTAATCCGACCTAGGCTCATCTGATAGCGCAAGGCCCGAAGGTCCCCTGCTTTCTCCCGTAGGACGTATGCGGTATTAGCGTTCGTTTCCGAACGTTATCCCCCACTACCAGGCAGATTCCTAGGCATTACTCACCCGTCCGCCGCTCTCAAGAGAAGCAAGCTTCTCTCTACCGCTCGACTTGCATGTGTTAGGCCTGCCGCCAGCGTTCAATCTGAGCCATGATCAAACTCTTCAGTTCAAACATCTTTGGGTTTTTAAGAAACCCTAAACTTGGCTCAGCAATCGTTGGTTACATCTTTGATTTCTCGCGGAGTAACTTGTGATGCTGATAATCTTGTTGACTATCAGTCTGACTCCACAAGCACCCACACGAATTGCTTGATTCAGTTGTTAAAGAGCGGTTGGTTAAGATCTTTCGTCTCAACCGAGGCGTGCACTCTACAGCACATCCCTCAAGAAAAACACCCCTAAGGCTTATGATTTTACTAATAAAATCAACTACCTGAGCCAGATTCAGTATCGAACTGCTCGTTAGCGGGAGGCGAATAGTACAGCATTAAAATACGGGGTCAACCCCTGCATCGAAATTCTTTTTCCTTACCGAAGCCCCCCTCCGAGCAGCATCACTGAGATTGCCGAGCGTTCTGGCCAGCCAGCGTTGTGTCCAGCCGTGGTGGACCGAATACAGGCTGTCCACGTTTAAAGCGTACGGCGACGCGCTCGGGAAGTAGAGGCGTCCTAAGCCCTGCGCATAAGAATTGCCCCCAATAGCCCTACTCCAACGCGCAAAAACAACCACACAGCAGCAGATGACGTGTCGCACCAGGTCTTTTTTTTCCGCCAAAGAACAGGGATCATCGCCCTCCCCCCACCACCCCCAAAGACGCCGAGGAACCGAGAGCATGGAATTGACGCTAGAAGCGGTGGCGCTTTTTGCACTGAAGCTGGTGCACGAGACTGACGGCGGCAGCCCGGTTCTACGGGATGATCCGGTGATGGAGAGGTATGACCGCGAGGTGTTTGGGTTGTTGGTGCGGCAGGGGGACCTGATGGGGATTCAGTCGAAGCTCGATGAATGCCTGACGCTGGCGCTCGACGCCCTGGGCGGCGCCGGCACTGTAATGGGGCGCGAGCTGCATCGGCTTGCGGTGGACGCGCACCAAGCGTCGACACTGGATGAACTCAATGCCCCGCTCGGCGCCCTCAAGGACTATCTGAAAGCCATCCTATAAGGTACGACTTAGCGCCGCCCCTCCACCGCCATCCGCACCGCCAACCCCATCAGTACCGACCCCATCAACCAACGCTGCACCACCTGCCATCCCGGCCGGGTAACGAAAAACACCGCGATGGAACCCGCCATCGTGGCAATCACTGCGTTAACGCTCACGCTGATCAAAATCTGCGTGAAGCCCAGCACCAGCGATTGCGCCAACACACTGCCGTGGCCATTCGGGTCGATGAACTGCGGCAACAACGACAAATACATCACCGCCACCTTGGGGTTCAGCAAATTGGTCACCAAGCCCATGGTGAACAGCTTGCGCGGGGTGTCCTTGGGCAGGTCCCGCACCTGGAACGGTGAACGCCCACCCGGCCGAATTGCCTGCCAAGCCATGTACGCCAGGTACAACGCCCCGCCGAAGCGCAGCGCGTCATAGGCAAACGGCACCGCCATCACCAAAGCGGTGATTCCCAACGCCGCGCAGAGCATATAAACCAGAAACCCCAACGCTACACCGCCCAGGGACACATACCCGGCAGTGCGGCCCTGGCAGATCGAGCGGGAAATGAGGTAAATCATGTTTGGGCCGGGCGTCAGCACCATGCCGAGGGAGATCAGCGCATAAGCCAGCCAGTTGGACAGTTCAGGCATGGTCGGGCTCCGTTTTTTGAAACATCTGGCCAAGGTTGTAAGGTTGGCCGCCATGGTAGGGCGTTCAAAATGCCCGCGTTAGATACAGATCCGCGAGCAAAACGGCATACACCCAGGAGGCAGGCCCATGATCGACTTCAGCAACAAAGGCTTTTTCAAACTCAAGCAGAACAACGAATACGCCGAACGCGTCGCCGACCTGCTGCTGGACGGTGAAGAAGTGGTGGATGCGTACAAGGCCATGCGTGATGGGGTGGTGTTTACCACCAAGCGGATTATTGCGGTGAATGTGCAGGGGATAACGGGTAGCAAGAAGGATTTCACATCGCTGCCGTACAAGAACATCGTGGCGTATTCAGTGGAGACGTCCGGGACGTTTGATCTGGATTCCGAGTTGGAAATCTACTTTTCGTCGTTGGGGAAGGTGAGGTTTGAATTCACCGGCAAGACCTCGATCGTCGAAATCTCCCGGCTCATTTCCCGGCATCTTCTGACCTGATCAACAGGCAAAAAAAGACCTTGGCGTCCCAGGGTCTTTTTACTGCCTACGCGGCTCAACAGGTGCAAAGCGAAACACACCAGAATCACCGACCGAAGCCTGGCTTGTGAATGGGGGTTGGTCATTCCGCCAGACTTCCACGACGCTGGCTTTCACTTCACTCACGAGAACGAAGAAGGAATCGTCTTCGAGTCAGGGCATTGGTACTTCGGCGAAGTCAGCGCGAACGATGAAGACCCTGGCGGAGAGCGCTGGAAATATCACGCTCTCAGGTCCTTCCCGGCGCAACAGTCACTTGGGCTGAAAGGTCTCAAGGTACGCCAGAATGTTGTCTATCTTCTCTTGATCGCTGATGCCCCAGAAGATCATCCGCGTGCCACTCACTACCTTCTTCGGTGCTTCGATGTAAGCGGCGAGCTTGTCCCGGGTCCAGACCACACCGGAGTTTTTCATCGCATCGGAATACTGATAGTCCGCGGTGGTCCCGGCAGGCCTGCCGATGATGCCATTGAGCTGCGGCCCGAACCCACCACGCGCACCTTCGCCGATGCTGTGGCAGCCGCCGCAGGTCTTAGTGAATAGCTTGCCGCCCGCCTCGGCGTCGCCGGCCGCGAAGGCAGGGCCCGCGGTGAATACCAGGGCGAGGGTGATCAAAGTGCGGTACTTCACGGAGACTCCATTTCAAGCGTTGCTGCGACGAAAGCGGAGCAATTATGCCGGTATAAACGACCTTTCCCCCAACCGTTCAACCAAGCGCACCAGGTAACCGTCCGGGTCTTGCACGATGAACTGCCGCTGCCCCGCCTCTACGTCGCCGGCACGATACCAGGCATCTTCAACCCCCTTGAACAGCGGCCAGCCAATAGAGGCCAAGCGTTGCAGGATGGGGGCAACGCCGGGTACGTCGATTTGCAGATTGATACCGCGCCCGAAGGGTTGGTCCAATGGTGCGGTCAGCCATTGCCCCGCGTCGGGATCGTATTGCTCCAGCATGATTTGCGCGCCCTCCAGGTCGAGGTAAGCGAAACCGTCTTCGACGCGCTGGTAAGCGAGGGAAAAACCCAGCTGTTCAACCCAAAAATCCAGACTGTTGCCGAGGTTGGTCACTATGAGTTCTGGAACCAAGGGGTTACGGGCAAACATACAATTCCTTTTGCGATAGCGTTAAGAGCGCATGCCCATCCAGATCATGGTTTTTTGGTCCACGCAGAATACCGCGCGATGTCGTTGAGGTGGCGCAGTATCCTGCAACGACATTGTTATGACCACCCATCGCCTCGAACACATCCAATCGAACCTATCCAGACGAGTTCTACTCCACCTGTATGAACCCTGATGGTGGAGTAAGAATCATGGCTCAGCCATCGATTTTGGTGTTGGAAGACGACGAAATCATTCGGGCGTTGATGGTGGATGTGCTGGAAGAATTCGGCGCAGTGGTGACATCGTTTCCTTCTGCAGATGAAGGAATGATTTACCTGGAACAGGGCGATGAGCCCGTGGACTTGATTGTCAGCGATATTCAGATGCCAGGTCTGCTTAACGGCTATGACTTGAGCAAGGTGGTCGCGCATCGCTGGCCCACGGTGCCGGTGGTGTTGACGTCCGGCAATAGCAAGCTGGCCTCGCAATTGGGGGCGTCGGTGCGTTTTTTGCCCAAGCCGTGGAGTACCGGTCATTTGATTGAGTGTGTGCAGACGGCGCTGAATCAACAGGGTCTTTCCCTGCATTGATAGCGTCGCGATATCACTGAAGCCGAACTTCGCGCAATGCTCTGTGGTCATTAATGATGCAAGGAGCGACTTTTCTGATCCGTCGGTCAGCCTTCTCGCCTTGTGCGTATAGAATAAGGCTTTGAGATGTGTAGAATCGCCGCCCATTTCCACGCGTCATTCATGGCCGAGAGGCCCACAGTTCGAGCTTACTGAATGCATTCACAGGCCCATGACGTTGGTGCGCCCTCTTTGCTGGAAGCGTTGCGCACAGGCACGGCCCTGTTGCACGTGGCATTGGAAAAGCGCCTGCCGTTTTTCTCCGAGGGCCTGGATGCCGATTGGTATCAGCGCTTGCTCCAGGCGTATTACGGTTTTTATCGGCCGTTGGAATCAGCACTGTACGAAAGTGGCTTGATTCCTGATGGATACGACGCAGTCTTGCGTGTGAAAACACCGACGCTCGTCTGCGACCTCGCTGCCTTGGGTTTGGATGACCAAGCTGTCAGCACCCTGCCGCGCTGTCTCGAACTCCCAATCCTTGATACCCCCGCCGCTTGCCTTGGCGCCCTTTATGTCTTGGAAGGCGCGACGCTGGGCGGCCAAGTGCTGCGTCGGGAAATGACCCAGCGCCTGAACGTGAATGCCCACAACGGCGGTGCGTTCCTCAATATCTACGGCGTCGAAACCGGTCGGCGCTGGAAAGACTTTCTCGACTACCTCGGCGACCAACCACTGGACGCGCCGGCCAGACAGAGCGCGGTGAACGCTGCCCGTTCAACATTCAGCTGCTTTGAGCAATGGCTCGACAGCCAGGAGGTACTGCTGTGAAACCCGAAGACTTTGAAGAGCTGCTTGCCAACTGTGCCGACGAGCCCATCCGCTTTCCCGGAGCGATCCAACCCCACGGTGTGCTGCTGACGTTGTCGGAGCCGGACCTGAACATCATCCAGGTCAGTGCCAACGTCGGCAGCCTGTTCGGCCATGCTCCCGAGGCGCTTCTGGGCCAGCCGCTGCACACGCTGGTAGGCGCCGAACACGCCAAGGCGGTTGCCGTCATGGCCGATCACAATACGTTCTTCGATGCGCCACCTTTGCACGTCACGTTTAACGGCGCGGAATTCGAAGGCCTGCTGCATCGCCATCAGAATGTGCTGGTGCTCGAATTCGAACCGCTGCTCAAAGATTTCCGCCCCCGGGCGCTGAAGGGGCGCACCAGTGACTTGGGCAAAATGCTGCAGCGTTTGCAGTCGGCGAAAACCCTGCAAGCGCTGTACGAAATCAGCGTGAACGAAATCCAAGCCATGACCGGTTACGACCGTGTGCTCATCTACCGCTTCGAAGACGAAGGTCACGGCCAGGTGATTGCCGAAGCGTCGGCACCGTCCATGGAGCTGTTCAACGGGCTGTTCTTCCCCGCATCCGACATCCCCGAGCAAGCGCGCGAGCTGTATCGCACCAATTGGCTACGCATCATCCCAAATGCGGCCTACGAGCCCGTGCCACTGCTGCCCAAGCTGCGCCCAGACACCGGCCAGCCACTGGATTTGAGCTTCGCTACCCTGCGCAGCGTGTCGCCGATTCATTGCCAGTACATGCAGAACATGGGTGTGTTGTCGTCCATGAGCATCTCGCTGATGAAGGGCGACACGCTGTGGGGCCTGATCAGTTGCGGCAACCGTGAACCGTTGCTGGTGCCCAACGACCTGCGTACGGCCTGCCAGACCATCGGCCAGGTGCTGTCGTTGCAGATCAGCGCCATGGAAGCCTTGGACCTGAGCCGCCAGCGTGAAGAGAAAGTCGAGGCCCTGGCTTTGCTGGATCAAGCGATGAAGCGCTCGGAAGAGAACGTGTTCGACGGCCTGGCACAGCAGGGTCAGCTGCTGATGGACCTGACGCTGTCCGGCGGCGTGGCGATCATCGAAGACAAGCAACTGCACCGTTACGGCAACTGCCCGGAGCCGGCGCAGATCCGTGCCTTGCACAAGTGGCTGCAAGAGGGCGGCGAGCCGGTGTTCTCCAGCCATAAACTGTCGTCGGTGTACCCGCCGGCGGCCGAGTTCCAGCAGGTGGCCAGTGGTGTGCTGGCAATGAGTCTGCCCAAGCCTGTGGATAACGGCGTGCTGTGGTTCCGCCCGGAAGTCAAAGAGAACATCAACTGGAGCGGCGACCCGAGAAAACCGCTGGATCTGGAAAACTCCGACTCAGGCTTGCGACTTCGCCCACGCACTTCGTTTGAAATCTGGAAGGTGGAAATGGCTGGCATCTCCACCAAGTGGAGCCATGGCGACCGCTTTGCTGCCAACGATCTGCGCCGCTCGGCCCTCGAAAACGACCTGGCCCGCCAGGTGCTGCGCGAACAACAAGCCGTGCGCGCCCGCGATGAGCTGGTGGCGGTGGTGTCCCACGACCTGCGCAACCCGATGACAGTGATCTCCATGCTGTGCGGCATGATGCAGCAAGCCTTCAGCTCCGATGGCCCCCACACTTCGCGGCGGATTTCCTCGGCCATCGACACCATGCAACAGGCCGCCGGACGCATGAATGTGCTGCTGGAGGACTTGCTCGACACCTCAAAAATCGAGGCTGGGCGTTACGTGGTGCGACCGGTGAGCCTGGATGTGAGCCAGATGTTCGATGAGGCCTACTCGTTGCTGGCCCCCCTGGCAATGGAGAAAGGCATCGACCTGTCGTTCAACGCCGAGCCGGGCCTGCAGATCAACGCCGACCCGGAGCGTCTGTTCCAGGTGTTGTCGAACTTGATTGGCAACGCCATCAAATTCACCCCGCGCCAAGGCAACATCGGTATCAGCGCCATGAGCAGTGGCGAAGAAATCGTGTTCTCGGTGCGCGATTCCGGCGAAGGTATTGCACCGGAACAACTGCCACACGTGTTCGATCGCTACTGGACCCAAACAGAAAACAACCCGACCGGCAGCGGGCTGGGGCTGTACATTACGCAAGGTATTGTCCAAGCCCATGGCGGCAAGATCGTTGCAGAGAGTGAAGTGGGTCGGGGCAGTGAATTCCGTTTCACGGTGCCGAAGGTGATTGACGATTCGCACACCTGAGTGCCCCTTGCTTGCCACGTTTTAAACAGGCAATACCCCCCGCCTCCAACCCTCGTGGTGGCGGGAAATCCCGTGGCGTTTGTGCGAAAGCGCAAGCAAGGCGCTACATCTCCTGGGCTAGAGAATTGCACGAACAGCCCCTCAGATGACGTCTGAAAGCGCCAACCCCCCTGGTCATATCTTGCAGCAGCGCGTTTATAGCTGACCCGTTTCGTCCCCTATAAGGTTGGCCTCACTTCGCCCCAACAGGCGAAGTAAGCCACTACTCAATAGAAGGAAACATCCATGCTTAGCGCTATCAATCACACACTGGGCAGCGTTCAATTCCCCCCCCTGCAGCAGGATGATGCAGAGCCCCAGCGCAGGAAGCGCAGCACTGATGCAACAGACCTGAACGCCGCCGACCCTGATCGTACGACGAACAACGGTCGCCGCAGAAGCGGCAGTGGACTGGACAGCCTCGGCCAAGGCCGATTGCTCTAACCGCTGCATACGAAGGGCAGTGCACGGCCCTTCGTACTCTTCCTTAACAAAACCATGACATTCACTGGATTAACCTTGCCGGTTCAAACCATCCTGGAAACCTCATCTGCATGCCGAACACCGACACACTGCCCGCCGTACTGGCTGGCCCACTGCTGCGACGCCTCGAACCACGGCGCCTGGTGTTGTGGTTGGTGGGGAGTCGCGCACTGGAATTGACGCTGACGTTGCCTGCACAAACACGGGTTATCTCGCCAGACCAATGCCAGGTCGTACGCGTGGGGCGCAATGCCTTTATCCACCTGATCGATGTGACGCTGGACGACGCGCTGCCCCTGGACGTGGCGATCAGCTACGACCTGTCGTTCGACAACACCGGCATCGCCGACTGGGCACCGCACCTGCTGTACGCCAACGCCTGCCTCCCAAGTTTCGTTTTGCACAGCCGCATCCATCAGTTGGTACACGGCTCATGCCGCAAACCCCATCACAGCGCCGACGAGGGTCTGCTGTGTGTCGACCGCCTGCTGGCCGATGCCCAAAGCCCGGCCGACCGCCCGGCGCTGCTGATGATGAGCGGCGACCAAGTCTACGCCGACGATGTAGCTGGGCCGATGCTACGGGCGATACATGCCTTGATTGCACGTCTGGGTTTGTTCGATGAATACCTGGAGGGCGCGGTGGTAGATGACAGCGCCAGCCTCTATGGACACAGCGCCAGCTATTACCATCGCGCCGACTTGCTGCCGGCGCTGGACAGCAACGAAACCCTGCGTGAACGCTTCTTCGGGGGCGTGAAAAAGCCGATCTTTACCAGCAGCACTGCCGACAATCACCTGGTGACCTTCGCCGAAGTCATCGCGATGTATTTGCTGGTGTGGTCGCCGACGCCCTGGACGCTGATCGCGCCTCAACCTCCGCAGCTCAATGCAGAACGACAGCAGCGTTACGCCCGTGAACAGGTTCAGATAGAACGATTCCGCGATGGCCTGCCAGGCGTCGCGCGGGTCTTCGCTCACCTGTCCACCCTGATGATCTTTGATGATCACGACATCACCGATGACTGGAACCTCAGCGCCCAATGGGAAGAGACTGCGTACGGCCACCCCTTTTCCAAGCGCATCATCGGCAACGCGCTGTTGGCCTACCTGCTGTGCCAAGGTTGGGGCAACCAACCGGATGTATTTGGCGAACTGATCAACCAGACCCAAGCGCTCACTGCTCAGCCGCACGCCAACCATCTGGACGCCACTGCACAGGATGAACTGCTCGAGGCACTGCTGAAATTTCAACGCTGGCACTACGTACTGCCCACCACCCCTGCCCTGGTGGTGCTCGATACTCGCACGCGCCGCTGGCGCAGCGAGTTCACCCTCAAGCAACCCTCCGGCCTGCTGGACTGGGAAGCCTTGAGCGAACTGCAACAGGAACTGCTGGACCACCCCTCGGCCATCATCGTCTCGCCCGCGCCAATCTTTGGCGTCAAGCTGATCGAGACTGTACAGAAAGTCTTCAGCTGGTGCGGCTACCCCTTGCTCGTCGATGCGGAAAACTGGATGGCCCATCGCGGCGCTGCCCAGGTGATCCTCAATATCTTCCGCCACTCGCGCACGCCGGGTAACTACGTGATCCTCTCCGGTGACGTGCACTACTCGTTTGTTTACGAAGTACTGATTCGTTATCGCAATGCTGGTCCCAGGATCTGGCAGATCACCAGCAGCGGTATCAAGAACGAATTCCCACCACGCTTACTGGAGTGGTTCGATCGCCTCAACCGTTGGCTCTACTCGCCGCGTTCACCCCTCAATTGGTTCACGCGCCGACGCACCATGCAGGTGGTGCCGCATATTCCGGAGCATGCCGAAGCCGGCGAGCGGCTGTGGAATTCGGCGGGGATTGGCCAGGTGTTTTTCAATGAGCTGGGCCGGCCTGAGGCGATTTACCAGCACAACGCGGATGGGCGGGCGCAGACAAGGATGGTGGCGCCGAATAAATAGCCAATAGCCATCAATCGTAAGCCGCACATCTGCCCTATTCAAAGGCCTCCAGTCCCGTTGTACAGTAGCGCCAGCCACGGAGTATCGGCGTAAACATCGGCAGGCCTTATGCGCCTGCCCAGGCAAGGAATGCGCAGATGACCGATATCTCCGGCAATAATCCGTTAGAGCAAGATTTCTCTCACTTCAACGCCGACATGCTGCACACCGTTCTGGAACTGGTCAGCGACGGGATCTGGGATTGGAACGCCAACACCGGGTTCGTCTATCGCAACCCAGGCTGGTACGAAATGCTGGGCTATCACCGCCACGCACTGGAGAACAACGTGTTCACGTGGGAAAACGTGATACACCCAGACGACTACTCCCAGGTGATGAAGCTGTTTGACGACTACATCCACCGCCGCGCGCCCCACTACCAAGCCGAATACCGCTGCCGCAAAAAAGATGGCAGCTACCTGTGGATTGAAGACCGCGGCTACGTGATTGCGCGCAATGCTGACGGCTCGGTGGCGCGTATGGTGGGTGCCCACCGCGATATAGATCTGCGCAAAAGCTCAGTCGAACAGCTGGAACGGCGCAACCAATCCCTTGAAGCACTGGTGGCCGAACGCACCCGCGAGCTGTCACGGGTCAATCAACAGTTGCAACTGCAGTTGGATGAAAATCGCTTCCTGGCCGAACGGGACGCCCTGACCCTCGTCGCCAATCGCTACCGTCTGGAAAAAGTGTTGCTGCAAGAGTGCGACCGCGCCCAGCGCTTTCGCCTGCCACTGGCACTGATTGCGATGGATATCGACGACTTCAAGTCGATCAATGACCGATGCGGTCACGGTGTGGGCGATCAGACGCTGGTGCAGGTGGCTGAATGCCTGCAACGCTGTATCCGCCCTGAAGACCTGTTAGCCCGATGGGGTGGCGATGAGTTTGTGCTGATCCTGCCCAAAACCTCGTTGGAGATCGCAAAAACAATGGCGGCGAATATCCGTCTGAAGTTGAAGAACAGCCCGCACAGGGACGACTTCAAGGTCACCCTGAGCCTGGGTGTGGCCGAGCGTCAAACGGATGAGCCCCCCGCCGCCCTGATGGTGCGCGCCGACCAGGCGTTGTATCGCGCCAAGGCAGCGGGGAAGGATGGGGTGTCCGAATAACACCCCGGCGTGTCAGCGAACCGGCGGCGCGTACTGGATACCGCCGTTGTTCCACAGCGCATTAAGCCCGCGCTTGATCTTCAGCACGCTGCCCTGGCCGATGTTGCGCTCGAACACTTCGCCGTAGTTGCCCACCTGCTTGACGATCTGCACCACCCAATCCTTGCGCAGCTTCAGGTCCTTGCCGTATTCGCCGTCCGCCCCCAGTAATCGCGCGACATCCGGGTTCTTGGTGGTCTTGGCCTGCTCTTCGACGTTCTGCGAGGTGATGCCCATTTCCTCGGCATTGAGCATCGCGAACAAGGTCCATTTAACGATGCTGAACCATTCGTCATCACCCTTGCGCACCAACGGCCCCAGCGGTTCCTTGGAGATCACTTCCGGCAACACCACGAACTCGTCTGGCTGGGCCATCTTGATGCGCTGGGCGTACAGGCCCGACTGATCGGTGGTCAGCACGTCGCAACGCCCGGCTTCCAGCCCCTTGGCGCTTTCGTCGGCCGTGTCGAAGGTGATCGGCGTGTACTTCATGCCGTGGGTGCGGAAGTAGTCCGAGACGTTCAACTCAGTCGTGGTGCCGGCTTGGATGCACACGGTGGCGCCGTCCAGTTGCTTGGCAGCGGTGACGCCCAGCTTGTTGTTCACCAGGAAGCCGATACCGTCGTAATAAGTCACGCCGGTGAAGACCAAGCCCATGCCCGAATCACGGGAGCTGGTCCAGGTGGTGTTGCGCGAAATCAGGTCGATTTCACCGGACTGCAACGCAGTGAAACGTTCCTTGGCGGTCAACTGGGTGAACTTCACTTTCGACGCATCGCCGAAAACTGCCGCCGCCACCGCGTGGCACACGTCCACATCGATACCGGTCATCTTGCCCTTGCTGTCCGGTACGCCAAAGCCCGGCAGCCCGTCACTGACGCCGCATTGGATAAAGCCTTTTTTCTGGATGGCGTCCAGTGTCGTGCCTGCCTCGGCGGTGCTCGCCAGGCCCAGCACGGCGGTTGCCCCGATAGCGGCCAAGGTGGTTTTGAATGGGTTCATGCAAGGCTCTCCCTGTCATTCCTTATTATTCGGCGCCCCACAGCCCGCGCCGGTTTATAGTGCTGCCGGGCAGTATCAACGGCTTTGCGCTACTGCCACAAACGACCTTTAGGCAAAGGCTCCTTCCGATTTGGAATGAAGTGCATGATTTCTAAACGTTTGACCCCTTCGATGACAGCCCTGCAATGCTTCGAAGCTGCCGCTCGCCATTTGAGTTTCACTCGCGCTGCCGAAGAGCTGCACCTGACCCAAAGTGCGGTGAGCAAACAGGTGGCGCAGCTGGAAGAGATGCTTTGCCACAACTTGTTCGAACGGGTGCGCCAGCGTTTGTACCTGTCGCCGGCCGGGTCGTTGTACCTGGCCGAAGTGCATAAGATCCTCACCCAGGTGGACATCTCCAGCCGCTATATCCTCACCTACGGCGGCGAGACCGAAGTGCTGCGCATCGCCACCCAGCCAACCTTCGGCGACCGCTGGCTGGTGCCCAAGCTCAAGGACTTTGCAGCGCTACATCCAAACATCCACCTGGATGTGCGCAACGAGCTGGAGCCTTTCGACGTGTTGCAAGCCAAGGCCGATATCGCGTTTTTCTTCGGCCAGGGCTCGTGGCCGGGGGCAACCTGCATTGAGCTTTTCCGTGAGGCAGTGGTGCCGGTGTGCGCACCAGGTTTCGTCGCCGAAGGCAGCCATGCATCGTCGCGCCACACGTTGCTGCAATGCACCTCGCGCCCGGAAGCCTGGCACGAATGGTTCCTGGAACAGGGCCTGCACTCGCAGAACAGCTACCACGGCCCGCGCTTCGACACGTTCTACATGTGCATCCGCGCGGCACAATCGGGCTATGGCGTGGCGTTGGTGCCGCAGTATCTGGTGGCTGATGAACTCGCACAGGGCAGCCTGATGATTCCCTGGGACTATGCGATGCCCAGCAGCGGCGCGCACTTCATCGCCCACGCCGAACATGCCGGCGAGATTCCCAAAGTGAAAGCCTTCCTCAATTGGATGGTGGACTATGTCGGCGCACATCCCGACTTTCAGTCATGACCCGGCGACTTTATTTCGTTTGCGACAAGGGCGGGCGCCCGGCTTAGATAAAAACACGCCCGCCACTGCCGAGTCCCCGATTCATGAGCCACGAAACCATTAGCCAGTCGATTTCCATCGTTCACCCCATCAGCCTCAGCCACGGTAAAAACGCTGAGGTCTGGGACACCTCGGGCAAACGCTATATCGATTTTGTCGGCGGCATTGGTGTGCTCAACCTCGGCCACTGCCATCCCGGTGTGGTCGACGCGATTCGCGACCAGGCGACCAGGCTGACCCACTATGCGTTTAATGCCGCACCTCACGCGCCCTACGTCGAGCTGATGGATCGTCTTACCGCATTTATCCCTGTGGACTACCCGATCAGCGGCATGCTCACCAACAGCGGCGCGGAAGCGGCGGAAAATGCGCTGAAGATCGTGCGCGGCGCCACCGGCCGCACGGCAGTGATCGCGTTTGACGGCGCCTTCCACGGCCGTACCCTGGCCACGCTCAACCTCAACGGTAAGGTGGCGCCCTATAAGCAGAAGGTCGGTGTACTACCGGGGCCTGTGTATCACCTGCCCTACCCTAGCGCCGATAACGGCGTGACTTGCGCCGAGGCGCTGAAAGCCATGGACCGCCTGTTCAGCGTGGAAATCGACGTCAGCGATGTGGCCTGTTTCATCATCGAGCCGGTGCAAGGCGAAGGCGGGTTTCTCGCGCTGGATATCGAATTCGCCCAGGCGCTGCGACGCTTTTGCAACGAGAACAACATTCTGCTGATTGCCGATGAAATCCAATCGGGCTTTGGCCGTACCGGCGAGCGTTTTGCTTTCTCGCGCCTGGGGATCGAGCCGGACTTGATCCTGCTGGGTAAAAGCATCGCTGGCGGTGTGCCGCTGGGCGCAGTCGTAGGGCGCAAGGCGCTGATGGACAACCTGCCCAAAGGTGGCCTGGGCGGCACCTATTCCGGCAACCCCATTGCGTGCGCAGCAGCATTGGCCACCCTCGACGCCATGACCGATGAACACCTGAGCGCCTGGGGCTCACAACAGGAAGAAGCCATCGTCAGCCGTTATCAAACCTGGCGCGCACACGGCCTGACACCTTACCTCGGCCGCCTGACCGGCGTGGGCTCCATGCGCGGTATCGAACTGGCCAACGCTGACGGCACACCCGCGCCGAAACAGCTCACCCAGTTGCTCGGCCTGGCGCGGGACGCCGGTTTGTTGCTGATGCCCAGCGGCAAGTCGCGGCATATCATCCGCCTGCTGGCACCGCTGACCATTGAGCCCGCGGTGCTGGAGGAAGGCCTGACCATGCTCGGAGCTTGCCTCAAGCAGTTGGATTAATAACGCGCATCGACCGGTTTCCACCGTGCCGGCGTTGAGATGGCAGTCGCTGCAGAACTGCATGTAACCCAGGCCACCATGGCGGGTGAACAGGTCGACGGGCGGCGCGGCGGGGGCTCTGGACACAGCCGGCATGGTCAGGTCTGCAATTGTTTTTATGCGTCATCAGGCGAATCGCTGGGGCGGGCTAAGTCCCAGCGTTGTTGTAGCGAGTGTCCCCAAGGCGCCTGTTGATATGGATCAGCAGAACCTGAGGGCATTGTGCTGCCTTGACCTGACCTCCCTCCCCCCTGAAAATGCCCGACGCTTTTTTGTCCTCGTTTACTGAAGTAGTGAAATTTCAATGTCCGATTCTTACACCGAAAAATCCGCCCCCGAAGAATCCGTAGTCGCCTTGCCTTCCAAAGCCGAGTACGAAAACGCCATCAATCTTTCACAGCATCTGCCAGCGGCCAAGATCATCAGCGAGATGGTGCTGGACGCTTTTCACACGTCCAAGGAAAGCGATCAGATCCGCGAACTGCGCGTGGCCATCCGTCAGGCCCACGATGCTTTTGACGACGACAAGGCCTACGACCTGATGGGCCAGCTCAAGCAACTCAAGGACGCCGAAGCCGCCGATAACGCTGCGCTGGAAAACTTGAGCAGCCAGTTTTCGATCAGCCGCATTCTGTCCTGCTTCAAGGACGACCCCGAGTTCCAGGAGTTGGTCTACGGCCTGGCATTGAAAGTGCTGAACCAGAGCCACCAGGCCATCAGCAACCCGAGCGCCGGCAAGAGCAAGGCATCACGGCCGAAGAAAGAAGCCGAAGTGTTTGTGATCAGCAAGGATGGCATCAGCGTCACCCTGCCGCTGCGCACGCCGCGTTCGAAGCTGAACGTCGACCGCGAGGCGTTCGAATTCCTGGGTTTCAGCTTTGTGGGTGAAGGCGATGAAGCGGAGCTGGAGGTGGAGAGCTTTGTGGATAACGCAGGCGCTGAACAGCCGCTGAGCCGCAAGAGCGTGATTACTGCATTGCAGCAGCAGACGGCGTTTGAGGGTTACAGCATCGCGCAGCAGTAACCCGAAGCAAGCTGCACCGCAGAATCAAATGTGGGAGCTGGCTTGCCTGTGATGCAGCCCCTCGGTCAATCAGTGAAACCGAGGTGATGCGATCGCAGGCAAGCCAGCTCCTACATTTGTTTTGCAGGGGGTTAACCCGCGCGTTCGACCTGCGCTGCAAACACCTCGCGAAACCGCGCCATCTCCCGCTTATCGCCCACCGTCACCCGCACCCACTGCGGCCAGCTTTCAAACACCCGGCCGATCATCACGCCCTGCGTCGCCAGCTTCTCGATCACCTGCTCCGCCGGTTGTTTCACATCGATCATGAAACAGTTCGCCTGTGACGCCGTGCAAGTGAAACCACGCCCCTTCAACCACGCCACGGTCTCATCACGCAGTTGATTATTGAGGGCCTTGCGTTGCGGCAACAGCTTCACGTCTTCCAGGCTGGCAAGGCCGCCGAGCAAGCTGGTGCCCGCCGGCACGTTGTCGCCGCCAAACACGGCCAGCCGCTCCAGCAGCGCCGGGTGGCCGATCGCCAAACCCAGGCGGGCACCGGCCATGCCGTAGATTTTCGAGAACGTGCGCAGTACCAGCAGGTCGTCGTGGTCCTTCACCCAACTGACCACGCTGGGCACGTCGGCGAAGTCGATGTAAGCCTCGTCCACCACCAGCACGCTGCCTTTGGGCTTGTTCGCCAACGCGTGGCGGATGGCCTCGGTCGGTGTGATGGTGCCAGTAGGATTGTTGGGGTTGCACACGTAGAGCATGCCGGCCTGTGGATCGGCGGCAAGCATGGCCGGGATGTCGTGGGCGTGGTCGGCCCCCAGGCTGACTTCCTTCACAGGTGCCTTGTTCGACCGCGCCGCTTGGCGCGGCACCTCGTAGGACGGCATGGCCATCACCAGGCCGCGGCTCTCAGTGGTGAACGCCAGCACCGCATAGCGCAAGGCCGCCATCGAACCCGCAAAGACCGCCACCTGCTCTTCGGCAATCCCCTGCTGCTGGGCGAACAGTCCTGCCAACGCATACATAGAGTCGTAAGGATAAAACCCAGCGGTAGCGATACCCCGCTGCATCGCCTCACGCGCAGCGCCTGAGGGGCCGTAAGGGCTTTCGTTGTAATTGAGCCGCACCTTGTCAGGCTTTTCCGGCGGCGGCGCTGCAACCGCCCAATCGAGGCGCCCCAGCAATGGCAGGGCTGCACCCAGGGCGAGAAGGGACCGACGACTGACGCTGACCATAGGGCTAATCCTGGTAGATGGGTGATGGATTCGCACAACTCGTACAGAGGGGTATGACGAGAAAACCCTGCGCAGATTTAAAACCACACCCAAGAAAAAGCCCCGCGCGTCTCTCGACGGCGGGGCTTTTTCACTGCGGGACCACTCAGTGAGCGTAGGTCAGCAACAGCTCTTTCGGCACTTGGAAATCCAGGGACATCATCACGCTGAGCGCGGTGATGGTGAAGATCGAGAACACGAAC
>Ga0308165_1003365_pt1 | contig 17261 bp, 16 predicted proteins | sample PhyWR2_FD_201032 | JGI IMG/M metagenome (GOLD analysis project Ga0308165, IMG submission 201032) | Phyllosphere microbial communities from UC Gill Tract Community Farm, Albany, California, United States - DLSLW.R2 | ecosystem: Host-associated > Plants > Phyllosphere > Unclassified | place: USA...
CCAGGGCACGAGCTCCTCGCGACCGCCGTGAGGTTCGACGTGGCGGCAGACGGCACCGTCACGCTGCCCGACCCGGCCTCCGCCCCGCAGGTCGCGGCCTCGGGCGGACAGCTCACGGTCACCGACGCCCCCACCTTCCACATGCCCGAGACCGGGTCGGCGGGCGCAGGTCGCCTCGTCACGGTCGGGCTCCTCCTGCTCGCAGGTGCTGTCGCAGCGACAGCCGTCCTCGGGCCCCGAAGCCACCCCCTGTCCCTCACCACCCTCCGGAAGCGGAGGCGCTGACGACCGAGACGCAGAGACCGACAGACCCCGCCAGGTCTCACGACCGGGCACCAGCACCACACCGGACCCGCGTGGTCCACGAGAACTCATCAGGAGCACATCACACATGGCACTCACCTTCCGCGGATCTGCGCTCGTCGCAGCACTCGCACTGGCTGCCGTCGGCGTCGGCGGTTCACCCGCCGTCGCGGCGACCACCATCGACCCGGAATCCGTCGCGTCGCTGTCGATCCACAAGTTCCAGCACCCCGAGACCGCGACCGGCCTGCCCTCGGACGGGACCGAGATCGACCCGTCTGCCCTCACCGGGCTCACAGCGCTCGGAGGAGTCGGCTTCACGGCCACTCAGGTACCCGGGATCGACCTGACGACGAACGCCGGCTGGTCCTCGGCCGCCGAGCTGACGGTCGACACGGCTGCCTCCGCTGTCGCTGGCCTCCCCGGTCTGAGCGGCGTGACCGCTGCCGACGGTCAGCTGACCTTCTCCGACCTCCCGCTCGGTCTGTACTACGTCGAGGAGACCCTCACCCCGGCCGGTGCACGGGCCGCTGCGCCGTTCCTCGTCACGCTCCCGCTCACCGACCCGGTGACCTCGGGTGAGTGGCTGTACGACGTCCACGTCTACCCGAAGAACGTCATCACCACGGCGGGCAAGACCGTCACCGACGCTGGCACGAAGGTTGGCGACGTCGTGACGTGGACCATCACCGGCGACATCCCCGTCGGCGGACGGACCGATGCCTACAGGGTCGTCGATCCTCTCGACTCTCGGCTCGAGCACGTGTCGACCACGGCGACGCTCACCAACGGCACGACGCTGACCGAGGGTGTGCACTACACCTCCGCGCTCGACGTCGCGACGAACACCGTGACTGTCGACTTCACAGCAGCAGGGCTCGACGTCCTCGCAGCCAACGAGGGCGCACAGGTCCAGGTGGTCATCGAGACGACAGTCCTCGAGGCCGGCGAGATCGAGAACATCGCCTCGATCTTCCCGAACCAGCCCAGCATCGACGAGGGCAACCCCGTCGTCACCCCTCCGGCAGTCACGAAGTTCGGCGCGATGACCGCGCAGAAGGTGAACTCCGAGGGCCAGGTTCTCTCTGGCGCTCAGTTCCAGGTCTTCACCTCTCTCGAGAATGCTCGGACCCGCACCCAGCCGGTCGCCCTCGGGGGCGTCAGCACGTGGACAAGTGCTCAGGACGGCCTGCTCACGATCTCGGGGCTCGGCTACTCGAACATCGTCGACAACGTCGTGATCGACGACCCGGCGGACTGGGTCCAGTACTACCTCGTCGAGGTCGTCGCCCCGTCCGGGTACGAGCTGCTGGCCGAGCCGATCGCCTTCACGGTGACGAGCGACGACACCACCGTCGACCTCACGATCGAGAACACCGAGGCGAACGGCGGCTTCGAGCTCCCCATGACAGGTGCTCAGGGCGTCACGACCATCATCGCGGCAGGCGTCCTGCTGCTCGTCGGCGCTGCCGCGCTCAGCATCCGCTCGCGTCGTTCGTCGCGCGCGGACCGCTGATCGAGGTCGCCGTCGGCCGTCCGTAGGTGCCCTTCACGGCACCTACGGACGGCAGCTCGCAGGAGTCGCCTCCTGCCAGCAGGCGCACGACGCCACCTCCGGACGGCAGGCGACAGCAGTCGCCACCAGACGAGCGGCGCGCGACGTGCAGTGCTCACAGAGAGGGTGCGCGGGCACGAGCCCCGCACCCTCTCACCTACGACAGGACGGATGGTCGGACGTGGCCCTGCGACCACCACGTGCAGCAACCCATCGAGCACCCCGGCGGTCACCCCGACGCAGCGCGGGGGACATCCAGCGCTCGCGGACGCGCACACCCCGAGCGATGGTCGTCCGTCGGTCGCTCGTCGCGCTCCTCGCCGTCGCCGGCGCATCGGTCCTCCTCTATCCCTCGGCGGGGAACTGGTTCTCGGACCGGGCCCACGCTGCGGAGGTGTCCGGGTACACCGAGACTGTCGACTCGCTCCCCGCGGGTGAACGGTCAGAGATCCTCGACCGGGCTCACGACTACAACCGGTCGCTCGCGACCGACCGTATCGAAGACCCGTACGGGTTGGCCTCAGCGGCCGCCGCAGCCACAGCCCCGGCCCCCGAGTCCGAGCAGGAGTCGGGAGGACCCGAGACGACCGAGACGACCGGTGCTTCTGGCGAACCGGCAGCGACTGAACCGGCAGCGACTGACCCGGCAGCGACTGACCCGGTAGACGCTCCTAGCCCGTCGGACGGCCCACCGCTCGACTATCTCGACCAGCTGAGGCTCGGGAGGTCCGACACGATGGCGCGGCTCCGCATCCCGACCATCGGCGCGTCGCTCCCCGTCTTCCACGGCACGAGCGACGAGACGCTCGAACGTGGTGTCGGGCACCTTCAAGGATCAGCCCTGCCCGTCGGAGGCGCCGGCACCAACAGCGTCTTGACCGGTCACAGCGGGATCCCGCAGTCGCGGCTCTTCACAGACCTCCACGACCTGGTCGCCGGTGACCTGATGACCGTCGAGGTGGTGGGGGAGACCCTCACCTACCAGGTGGACCGGATCGACACCGTGCTGCCCACCGAGACCGACCTGCTCCAACCTGTCCCTGGGGCTGACCTGCTGACCCTGGTCACCTGCACGCCGATCGGTGTCAACACCCACAGGTTGCTGGTGCAGGCGCACCGCGTGGAGGAGGCAGACCTACCCGCAGCGGTGATCGTCGCGGGAGCCGCTGGCGCAGGGTTCCCGTGGTGGGGGCTGGTGTGGTCCGGCGCGCTGACGTGGGGCCTGTGGTTCGCCGTCAGGCCTGCGGCCCTCACCCGCGCCGGAGCAGTCGGCCGTCACCGGGTGCCCGCCCGTGGTGGACGTCGAAGGCCGGCGCTGCGCTGACGCCGACCGAGCCCTGTGGGCTAGCCTCCCTCCGTGGTCGTCTGGCTCGACGGTCCCTTCGGAGCGGGCAAGACCACGGCGATCAACCCAGAGGTCGTCGCCGAGTCTGTCCTCGCTGCCCTGCCGCGTGCGCTCGTGCGCCGGTCGAGGGTGGAGTCGACCTTCGCGGCCCCGGTGTCCTACGCTCCGAGTGGCCCTCGAGGTGCTTCGACAGGACGACCGGCCGACGCCGCCCCGACTGCCACGGTCAGTGCATCTGCCGGGGGTCGGTCCAGCAGCCTGGTGAGATCGTCGCTCGAACCGCTCAAGAAGCCGTGGCGCACGCTCGAGGCGATCGACAGGAGCATCGGCGGCTGGAACGGCAGCAGCGAGCCGTCCGCGAGGAGCCGTGCACGGTATTCACCGAGGCCGATGCTCTGGTGAGGGACCTCGAGCCGCTCCGCGACGTCACCGGCAGTGATCGGATCACCGACGAGCTCGTAGGTCGCACCTGCGTGGGCGGAGGGCTGAGCGGCGACGAGGGCCGCGACCGCCGCAAGATCCGCTCGTGCCACAGCCGACAGCGCTCCGTCGCCGAAGGGCGACTCCAGGCCGTCCGGCCCCCAGCTCAGCAGCCCACCGAAGAGCTCCGCGTAGAGGCCGTTGCGCAGGATCGTCCAGCCGAGGCCGCTGCCCCTCACCAGCTCCTCGGTGGCCCGGTGGGCGAGCGCGAAGCCGAGGTGGTCACCCGCGCCGGTCAGGCTGGTGTAGACCACATGGGTCACGCCGTCGCGGGCCGCAGCGCCGAGGAGGGCTGCGTGCCGGGCGATCACCTGGTCGTCCTCGGCATAGCCGGCCGAGACGAGCACCAGCGTCGAGACGCCTGTGAGGTCGAGGCTCGCAGGGTCGTCGAAGTCGAGGAGGCGCTGCCCGTCGGTGGGCGTCCTCGTGCCTCCGAGTGCGGGCACCCCACGAGCGCTCAGCTCGTGGAGCGTGAGAGAGGCGAGCTGTCCGGTCGCTCCGGTCACCATGATCATCGCGGTCGAGTCTCCTGTCGTGGTCGTGCCCAGCGGATACGGTGATCCTCGACCCCCTGCGATCCGCCCACAAGGAGGCACTTCGATGTCACTCACGCACACCGGTGTGACTGCTGGACCCGCCGAGCTCGATCCCTGCGGCCTGCCTGAGCACCCCGACTGCGGGATCCGTGACCTCCTCGACCGTGTGGGCGACACGTGGTCGGTCTTCGTGATCGTCGAGCTCGCCAACGGCCCGCGGCGCTTCGGCGAGCTCCAGCGCGCCATCGACGGCATCTCCCAGCGGATGCTCACCCTGACCGTGCGCAGGCTGGAGCGCGACGGCCTCGTGACCCGGACCGTGTACGCGACGGTCCCCGCGCAGGTCGACTACAGGCTGACCGAGACCGGGGCGAGCCTCACCCACCTGGTCAAGGCGCTGGCCGACTGGTCGCTCGCGCACCGCGAGGTCATCGCCGACGCGCGGTCGGCCTACGACGCGCAGCACCCGGACAACGTCATGCGTCGGGGGCAGCCGTCGTCCTGACGGCCTCCTGGGCGAGGTCCAGGTCCATGAACACGTCGGCCCGCTCGTAGGGGGACGGTTCGCGCCGGTCCGCAGGGACGTGCCTGAAGCCGACAGACTCGTAGAGCCGCACCGCCGCGACGAGAGCCGTGTTGCTCTCCAGGACGAGCCGGCTGAAGCCCATCGAGCGCGCCGTCTCGATCGCTGCCGTGATGAGCGCACGGCCCAGACCCGTCCCGCGGCGGTCCTGCGCGACGGTCATCTTCGCCAGCTCGGCGACGCCGGGACCGTGCGGGAGCAGCGCGACGCACCCGATACGCGCCTCGCCGTCGCGGGCGATCAGGACAGCACCTCCGGCGTCGACGACCGCGGCCTGCGGGTCGAGCATCACAGCGAGGTCGGTCTCCTCGAGGGCGAAGTGCTGGGTGATCCATCCGGCGTTGAGGTCGTGGAAGGCGCGCGCGTCGGCTGCGCCGGCCATCGGGGCGATGGACACGGGAGCCGGTGCCGGTGCCGGCTCCCGTGCTGAGTCTGGAGCTGGAGCTGGAGCTGGAGCCGGTGCGGGCTGCGGCGTGGAGGTCGTCGAAGTCATGACGTCAGTCTCCGACCTCCGATGGGTGCACGTCCAAGATGAGAATCGGCATATCGATAAACTCTGTGCATGGATCTCGAGCCGCGCGCCCTCCGTCCCTTCCTCGCGGTCGCCGACCTGCTGCACTTCGGCCGCGCCGCCAAGTCGCTCCACATCGCGCAACCTGCGCTGTCGCAGCAGATCAAGCGGCTCGAGCGAGACCTGGGGGTCGAGCTGTTCGTCAGGTCCTCACGCAGCGTGGCGCTGACCGCGGCCGGCCTGGTGCTGCGTGACCGTGCGCGAGCTCTCCTGGCGCAGGGCGAGAAGGACGCCGACGAGGTGGTGCGGGTCGCCAGGGGAGAGCAGGGACGGCTCGACGTCGGCTTCGTCAGCTCGGCGCTGCCGCTCGGTCCCGTGCGACGGGTCCAGCAGTTCCGCGACGAGCACCCGCTCGTCCAGGTCCACCTCACCGAGGGCTGGACGGCGCACCTCCTCGCACGGCTCCTGCGCGGCGACCTCGACCTCGCGATCGTCCGGGACCCCGACGCCGTCGACGGCGTCGAGCTGACCCCTTTCCACACGGAGCGCTTCGTGGCCGCGGTGGCGTCGACGCACCGCCTCGCCGGGCGGTCGAGCATCCGTGGAGTCGAGATCGCAGGGGATCCCTTCGTGTTCTTCCCGCCCGGGGCCGGCGCTCTCGCGACAGCGCGCAACCTCGCCCCCGTCGTGGCGGGCGGCGCGATCCCCGAGGTCGTGCAAGAGGCGTCCAACTGGACGACGCTCCTGCACCTTGTCGCCGCGGGGGTCGGGGTGACCGTGGCGCCCGTCAGCGCGCTGCTCACGGCGCCGAGCGGGGTGGTCGCCCTCGAGTTCGACGGCGAGCACGAACCGAGCACCCTCGCCTGGGCGTCGCGCGCCGACGACACGAGGCCTGTGCTCAGGCGGTTCGTCGACGCGGTCTGAGCCGTTGTGCAGCCTCAGGGTTTCTCGGGTCCATGCGCTTCGGGGTGGCCAACCACTGAGGACCTACGTCCGGCGACCGATGACCGACGTCGGACGAGACGTCGGCCTGTCCGGAACCGTCGTCTGCCGTCTCCGGCATAGATTGGTGCGCGCAGGACACAGCTCACGATCCATCTGAAGGAGAGCGGCCGTGCGCAGCAGCAACCTGGACGACGTCGACGCCACCCTCAGCCGAGAGGTCACCGAGGCTCTCAACGCCTCGATGCCCGCTGTGGTCGCGTCAGCCGCTCGGGCGCAGCTCGCCTCGACGATGCTGCTGACGTGCTCGACCTGCGGTGTCGTCCTCGGGCTGCTCGCCGCGATCTTCGGCTCGACGGTCTCGAGCGGGCTCGCTGTCCTGGCCGGGATCCTCGTGGCCTTCGCGCTCCTCATCGCGACCATGCTCGTCGCGCTCGTCATCGGTCTCCGGGCCAAGCGGGCGAGGGCCCAGATCGCTGCAGTGGTCGAGCGGGACCACCACGGGAGACTCGTCCGCGTGCAGGGTCGTCAGGTCTACGTCCGCTGACGGTCCAAGGCAGCAACCGAGGGTCGCGGCACAGGCGCTCGGCGGAGCGGCCTGCGTTCAGGCGATGTGACGGGACGACCCCCGTCGTCCACCCGTGGGCGCAGCGGGCCGTCCGAGGATCATGCCTCCGGTGGATCTCTTCCCTGGTCGCTCCGGCCTACGGTGTCGGACGGACAGCCCTGAGGCACTGAGCAGGTCGTCGTGCGCAGGCCGCACCGACGTGCTCAGCGTGCGCAGGTCGACGCTGTCGACATCTGCCGCAGGGAGAATCTCACGTGTTCCATCAGGTACCGGTCTTGCCGGTCGTCGTCCCCGTCGCTGCAGCGGTCGTCGTGGTCCTGCTCTGGACCCTCCGCAGACGCGAGCTGCTCACAGGTCGACGGGCTGCTGTTGCACTGGCCGTCGGGGTGTACGTCGCAGGGGTCCTCGCGAACACGGTCTTCCCGATCTTCCTCGACAAGCCTTCGACCGAACAGCCCTGGGACACGTACCTGAACCTGGTGCCGCTGGCTGGCTACGAGGTACGCGACGCGGTGATCAACATCGTGGTCTTCGTGCCGCTCGGGATCCTCGTCCCGCTCTTCCTGCCCCGAGCGCGATGGTGGAGCGTGCTCGGTCTCGGTGCGGGCTTCAGCCTGCTGATCGAGGTGGTGCAGTACGTCACCGCGCGCCTCCTGGGCGGCGGCCACGTCGCGGACGTGAACGACCTGCTCTTCAACGTCCTCGGTGCCGCACTGGGCCTCGCGCTGCTCGGAGCGGCGACTCGGCGACCACGCGCCAGATCGACCATCGACGAGTTTCGCTGGCGTTGAGCGCCGAGGCGCAGGGCTGCTCGGGCGTGCCGGACACATCGGACGTAGGGTCGCGGAGTGCGTGGCGGCGCGCGGGCGCCTTGGGTTCCGTGGGTTCCGTGGGCGCCGCGGGCGAGAGCTCTCGCCCAGGCTCGCAGGCTCACCGACCTCCTCGAGCACCTGCTGTGCGCACCGGCCCAGGGCAGTCCGGTCTCGCTCATCCTCATCGGCCCACCGCCGACCCCTGTGGGAGGACCTGCACGATCTCAGCCCCCGGAGCACCCGTGCCACCGATCCAGTACGCCCACCCCCCTCGAGGGCATCGCGCTGTGCGCACGTGGCACCTCGCCTCGACCAGAGACCTCGCGGGTCTGCGCGCCGACGTCTCGAAGATCCTCACCGGCGACCACTGGTCTGCCCCAGAGCAGTCTGTCGACGGGCTCGTGCTCATCGCGAGCGAGCTGGCGACCAATGCGTTGCGCCACGGTGGCGGCTCGGCCACGGTCCACCTGAGCACCGACGGACCGACCTACCTGCTCGAGGTCGTCGACAGTGCACCTGGGGCACCCCCGCAGGTAGCCGTCGACCGGGACAGCCGGGACGGTGGCTTCGGGCTCGTCCTGGCTCTCGGCGTCGCCCTAGAGGCTGGTTGGTTCCGCACCAAGACGTCCAAGTGCGTGTGGACCGTTCACACGGCCCCCGTCCACGCCCCGTCGTGAGGGGCCCCTCGGGACAGACAGTGACCTGACCGGTCGACCCGGGTCAGACGATGGGTCCGGGCACGTCCGACCCAGGTCCGGCCTCGGGTGGGCGCGGCCGGTTCTCCGGGTAGGGACGCACCAGGACCAGTGCGACGTCGTCGGCCGCCTCCGAGGGGGCGAGCGTCGCCAGGACGTGGTCGGCGAGCTCGTCGAGGGTCTTGGTGTGGCCACCCCGCAGTGCGTCGACCAGCGCCGCGGTGCTCGTGGTCCAGGGCACCCCGCGGCGCTCGGTGAGGCCGTCCGTGTAGAGGAAGAGCGTGTCCTTGGGGTGCATGTCGACGCTGTGCTCGGTGCGGGGCGTGCCTGCCAGGACCCCCAGGAGCGGGTCGTTGCGACGGTCGAGGATCTCGATGGTCCCGTCCGCGCGGAGCAGCAGCGGGTGGGGGTGCCCGGCGTTGGTCCAGCGGACCGTGCGAACCCCGTCGAGGCGACCCACGGGGTCTTGCTCGAGTCGAGCCATGATCGCGGTGGCTGTCGCCGAGGAACCGAGGTTGAGACCCGCGATGGCCTCGTCGGTGCGTTCCAGGACCGTGGCCGGTGGGTGGCCGCTGTCGTAGGCGATCGCCCGGATCAGCCCGCGCAGCTGCCCCATCGCGGCCGCGGCGTGGTAGTCGTGGCCGGTGACGTCACCGATCACGAGCGTCGTCGCTCCGTCCTTGGTGAGGAACGCGTCGTACCAGTCTCCGCCGATCTCCAGGTCGCGCGCGGCGGGCTGGTACCGCACCACCAGGTGCAGGTGGTCGGGCTCGGGGGGAGCCGTGAACAGGGAGTGCTGCAGGGCGATCGAGGTCTCCCGGGCCTTGGCGTGCTCGAGCTCGAGGACCTGTGCCCTGGCGTCGAGGAAGTCGACCTCGATGCGCTGGAGCGTCGCGGCACGCAGCGCCCCGGACAGCGCCGCGGCGATCAGCAGCGCGAAGCCGCGCAGGGCCGCGTCGAAAGGGCGTGTGGGAGCGACGTCCAGGATCAGTGCACCGTCGGCGTCGCCGTGGTCGGTCGAGGACAGCGGCGCCACGATCACCGAGCCCGCGACCGTCACGGCCCGCGAGGCCAATACCGGGTCGAGGACCTTGGCTCCTGTCTCCCGGGCCAGCGCGTGGTCCCCGGTGACCACGGTCCCGGGCGTGGCCGAGGCGCGCAGGACGATCGAGCACCGCGCGAGGTCAGGGCTCGCGGTCAGCAGGTCGATGGCGGTCTGGGCGATCGTGGCGGGGTCGCTCGGGGTGCGCTGGAGCTCGGCGTAGAGGGAGTCGACCAGGGCGAGGCGCCGTTGGGTGACCACCTGGGTGGTGGTCTCGGTCGCGATGCCCAAGATCCCCGCGACCTCACCCCGGTCGTCGAGGAGAGGGCTGTAGGAGCAGGTGAAGAAGGTCTCCTCGACGAAGCCGGACCGGTTGACCATCAGCTGTTCGTCGGTCGCCCAGGTGGGCAGGCGGGTCGTCATGACCTGCTCTACGGTCGCGCCCAGGCCGTCCCAGACCTCCTCCCACACCGTCGCGAGCGGTGCGCCGAGGGCCGCCAGGCGCTTGTGGGTGCCGAGCATGTCACGGTAGGCGTCGTTGAAGATCATCGTGAGGTCGGGGCCCCAGGCGATCATCACCGGGAACTTCGTGCTGAAGCACATCCGCGCAGTCTGGCGCAGAGACTCGCCCCACGTGGACATCGCACCCAGAGGGGTGGACTCCCACGCGAGCTCGAGCGTGGCCGAACCCATCGAGCTGCTGCGAGCAGTCGGACCGAACCACGCTGTGTCCATGGCGTCAATGTACTGCGCACGGGCGTGCGCACGGCCACGGTCCGCGGGCGCAGATCGGCGCGGCCTTCAGGACTGCCCTCTGGCAGACCGCGCTGGGCTGCCGGGAGGCCTGTGCGGGGAGGTCAGCCCGCAGGTGTCAGCGCCGGGACCGGGCGAGGTGCTGGCCACGCGGTGCGCGCGAGGGCCAGTGCTCCAGCCCCCACGGCGGCGAGGACCACGGCGGTCCACGGCAGGCCGACGAGGGCCCCGAGCACCCCGGCGGTGGGGTAGGTGAGGATGAAGCAGGCGTGGGACAGCGAGAACTGCGCGGCGAAGACCGCGGGTCGGTCCGCCTCGTCCGACGCGCGGCGCAGGAGCCGTGAGGACGGGGTCGAGACCAGCGCGGTGGCTGCACCCAGGACGGCCCAGGCCCCGATCAGGGCGATCCACTGGGGGGTGCCCGTGTCCATGGCCGTGATGACGGCGACCGCGACCAGGCCGACGGGCAGGATCACGGCGCCGGTGAGCATGACGGTGCGGTCGGGGGACCTGTCGAGGACCTTCGGCAGGCACAGTGCCACGAGCATCGATCCGCCGCCGTAGGCGGCGAGCAGGATCGCGACGTCGGTCTGCGGGCGCTCCAGGCGTCCCTGGACGAGCACGACGGTGTTGACGATGACCATCGCCGTCGAGGTGGCCACGACCAGGTTGAGGGAGAGCAGGCTGCGCAGCTCGCGGACGCGCCAGAAGATGCGTGCTCCCCGGGTGAGCCTGTCCAGGAACGGCGCGGCCGTGGCCGGTGCCCGGGATGGGAGGCTCGTGGCCAGGACGAGCAGCGCCGAGCCGACGAACCCGACGAAGGTCCCCACGAAGAGGTTGTGATAGCTCAGCACGGTCAGCAGCGCTGCGGCCAGGGCAGGGCTGACCAGAGCCTCGAGGTCGTAGGCCAGACGGGAGAGCGACAGTGCACGGGTGTACTGACCCTCGTCGGGGAGCACCTCGGGGATCACCGCCTGGAACGTGGGGGTGAAGGTGGCAGAGGCGGCCTGGAGGACGAAGATCAGCACGTAGATCTGCCAGATCTCGCCCACGAAGGGCAGCGAGAGGGCCACCGCGGCTCGGGCCACGTCAGCGCCGATCAGGACCTTCTTGCGCGCGATGCGCCCGGTGATCGCCGAGACGACAGGTGCCACGCCGACATAGGCGAGCATCTTGATCGTCAGCGCGGTGCCCAGGACGAGGCCGGCATCGCTGCCGGCGAGGTCGAAGGCGAGGAGCCCGAGGGCGACCGTGAGGAGCCCGGTGCCCACCAGGGCGATCACCTGGGCGCTGAAGAGCTTGCGGTAGGCCCTGTTGCGCAGCACGTCGAGCATCGTCGTCAGCGCTCCTCAGGAAGGTGCTCGTGGTGCGCCGGAGTCATCGGCATCGCGGACTCGTGGTGCGCGGGGGTCTCGTCGAGGGCGTGCTCGGCCTGGAACACCGCCTCACCGACCAGGCGTCGTGCGTGCTCGTCGGTCAGGCTGTAGAAGGCGCGCGTGCCGTCCTTGCGGACAGCGACCATCCGAGCCCACCGCATCTTCGCCAGGTGCTGAGAGACGATCGTAGGGGTCTTCTCGACCACCTCCGCGAGCTGGTTGACGGACAGCTCACCGCCACGCAGCGCGAGCACGATGCGGATGCGGGTGGCGTCAGAGAGCAGACGGAAGACCTCGGCTGCCATCTCCACGTACTGGCTGTCCACACCAAGACTGCAGACCTTCTTATCTTCACTCATGTGCAGATAGTAGTTCCGGTGGAGGGTCTGCTGCGAGCCCGGCGTAGCGGGGCTCACGGGCGGGTCGCTGTGGACGGCGTGCCCGTCGAGGAAGACCCGGTTCCGGCGGACTGCTTCCAGCCGGTGATCTCCGTGAACCCGCGGAGGGCGGCTGTCCAAGAGGTTTGACCGGGGCTAGCGGCGGCTCTCTTCCGGGCGGAGACGCGCGTGCTCAGGGGACGCGTCTCGCCTGGGTCAGCGGATGCTGAGCAGCTCGTCGGTGGATCGTCGCCCGGTCGGTATGGCGAGACGCCCGACAGGTGACGACGGGTCCGGGCGACCGAGGGCGACGGCATGTCGGGCGCTCCAGCCAGGCTCAGCGCCGACGACGGTCGCCGCGGTGTCGGCGTTCTCCTCGGGGTAGAGGCTGGTGATACAGCTTCCGAGCCCGGCCGAGGCGGCGGCGAGGGTCAGGGACTGGGCGATCCTCCCGGCGTCGAACTCGGTGTCGAGGTGGCGTTCGCGCGGGCTCAGCAGGACCACGACGACAGGCGCCGTGGCGAGGTGCGCGGCGTACGCGCCGAGCCCCGCCAGCCCAGCCCTGGTGGCCTGGTCGTAGACCGCCACGAATCGCCATGGCTGCCGGTTGCGCGCCGAACCTGTCCATCTCGCCTGGTCCACCAGCTGCGTGACCACGCTCACCGGGACGTCCTCGTCCAGGTACGAGCGGACGGTCCGACGAGCGATGAGCGAACGGAGCTGTTCCATCTGGCCATCCTGCCCGGTCGGCTCGTCCCAGGGACGGTCGTGCCCGGGGGAGGGGTGGCCGGTGCGGGGTCCTGGGCCCGAAGGGCTCAGAGGGGTGGACGAGGTCGAACCGACCTGGGCCGCGCCTCCCGAGAGCCTCATGAGGCCGGCGGCGGTCGGGACGAAGCCGCAGGCGTCGAGGTAGAAGGTCTTCAGGTGCTCTTCGAAGTCGACGTGGAGCCACTCGCAGCCTGCGCGGGCGGCCTGCTCACGCGCGACCTCGATCAGGTGGACACCCACGCCCTGTCGACGGGAACGCACTGCGACAAGAGTGTCCTCGACGAAGGCGTGGGCACGTCCGTCCCAGGCGATGGCGACGAAGCCGACCAGCCCTCGATCGTCACGAGCGGTGACCCAGCCCAGGCTGTGGCTGCCGAGCTGGTGGTTCCAGCCCGTCTCCTCGACCTGATGGCCGAAGCCCTCGGCGTGCAGGCTGCTGAGCTCTGGGTCGGTGAACGCTCCACGCCATGCGTAGTGAACGGGACTGCGATCGGGACCGGGCACTGCGCCTCCTGGGTCGTGGCCTTGCCTGGATGGCCTCTTCGTGAGTCAGAGCACGGCAGCACACTGCCGTCTGTCTCGAACCCGGTCAACGGGATATCTCCGGTCCGCGCTGGACCCTAGCGCTCGGCGTGCTCGACGAGAAGATCGCCCACTACCGCGATCCGGGGACCGACCGGGTGCTCCTGGTCGTGCGCCGCGGCCGGGGTGCCGTGGTCGGCATCGACGACGTGGTCGTCTGCAGCCCGGACAGCCTCGGCGAGCCGTCGGAGCTCGTCAGAGTCCCTGTCGGCGCGCCACACGAGCCCCAGGGCTGAGTCGGGCAGACCTGTGAGCGGGACGAAGGTCACGTCTGGGCGCTGGCTGTACTCGGCTGTGGCTGCGCACACGACCAGCCCGACCTGCGCCGACGCGACCTCCGAGAGGCCCTCTTGGATCGTTCCCGCCCCAGCGGTCGCCGGGATCGCCCTGCCTCCGGGGGTCGTCGTCGGAGCGTGCACGTCCAACCAGTACCTGGGGGCCGCCCCGGTCACAGGGACTGTCGTGATCTCAGCCAGCCTCTCGACCGAGACGGTGTCCAGGGCCGCGAAGGGGTGACTCTTCGAGACGGCGAGCACGGGCGGCCTGCGCGAGAAGACCGCACCGGTGACGAGCTCGGGCTCGTCGACAGGCAGCAGCACGATCGCTGCGTCGATGCTCCCGGCGAGCACCTGGGTGAAGGGGTCCCCCAGGGGTAGCTCGTGGGTGCTCACGGCGCGCTGTGGGTCGTCCCGCCCGAGCTGGGCCAGCACCGCGGCGAGCGCCGGGTAGATCGCGCCCTGGAAACCGACACGGAGCCGCCGCGGTGTGCCGCGCGCTCGCAGCCGTGCGTCGTCCAAGACCGTCACGAGTGCACGATGGGCTGGCTCGAGCGAGGCGTAGAGGTCCGCCCCGAGAGGCGTGAGCTCGACCCTCCGGCTCGTGCGCTCCACCAGCCGTGCACCGATCCGGCGCTCGAACGCGCTGACGAGCTGGCTGACCCGGCTCTGCGAGACGAAGAGCCGCTCTCCGGTGCGACCGAAGTGCAGCTCTTCCGCGAGCACGATGAAGCACTCGATCTCGCGTACCGGAAGCTCTGCCATCGTCTCTCTCCTCACGTCGCACGGACACTCACCCTGCTCGATCGATGAGGTGGGCTCATGAGTGTATGAGTGATCCCCCGTAGATGGCCCGTGCCCTTCTCCGGTCTGCTGGATCCATGGACCATGCACACCGGGCACAGCCCTCCTCACCCAGATCTGCCTCTCCAGCCTCCTCGCCCCGCGGCACCGAGAACCGCTGGGCCGCGGTGCTCCTCGTCGCTGCCTCGACCTTCGTCGTCGTCGCTGCTGAGATGATGCCCGTCGGGCTCCTCACCCCCATGGGTTCCTCTCTGCAGGTGAGCGGAGGAACTGTCGGTCTCTCGCTGACCATCACCGGTCTGGTCGCCGCTGCCACCGCGCCCTTCGTCCCTGCCGTGGCGGGACGGTCCGACCGTAAGACCGTCCTCGTCGTCCTGATGGCGCTCGTCGCGCTGGCCAACGCGCTCACCGCCGTCGCCCCGACCTTCGCCGTCGTCGCCTGCGCGCGCGTCGTGCTCGGAGCAGGGATGGGAGCTGTCTGGGCGCTCGCGGCCAGCGTCGCACCGCAGCTCGTCGAGCGACGGTCGGTCGGGGCGGCCACCACGCTCGTCTTCAGCGGGATCGCCGTGGCCTCTGTCCTCGGCGTCCCCGTCGGGACCTTCGTCGGCGGAGTCGTGGGATGGCGGGCCTCGTTCTGGGGTCTCGCCGCAGCGGCCTCTCTCGTCTCGGCGGCGATGGTCGTCGTGCTCCCACCGATGCGCCCAGAGGCGCGTCCTGCCCTGGGTCGCGTCTCCTCGGTCCTGCGCAGGCGAGGCGTCGCGTCCGGTCTCGTGCTCACGGTCTTCCTCGTGACAGCCCACTTCGCCGCCTACACCTACGTCCGTCCTGCGCTCGAGCGCCTCGTCGGGCTGGACGACTCTCAGATCGGCACCATGCTCGTGGTCTACGGGGTCCTGGGAGTCGTCGGGACCTTCGTCGTCGGCCCGGTGGCGGTCAGGGTGCCCAAGCCCGTGTGCACCGTCCTCGCGCTCGGGGTCGCCGCGACGCTCGTCGTCCTCCCGCTGGTGGGGACGTGGTCTCTGGTCGTCGTCGCAGCGCTCGTCGGGGTGTGGGGTCTGTCCTACGGAGGCGTGTCAGTCAGCACTCAGTCCTGGATGGCGGCCGCCGCGCCAGCCGACCGTGAGCTGACGTCAGCGCTGTGGGTCGCGGTCTTCAACGCGAGCATCGCCCTGGGGGCGCTCGGGGGCGGTCAGGTCTACGACCGTGCTGGCCCCACCTCGGTCTTCTGGGGCGCAGCAGGGTTCGCCGCCGTCGCGCTCGTCGTCGCGAGCGTCAGTGCTCCTCGCCAGGCCGCGGAGACTCCGGGTCGGCCGGTCTGATCCTCGGAGGCGCCTGTCTGCGTGCGCTGTGCTCGTGGCCTGTTGGCACACCCGGTCTGAGCTCGGACGGAGGCCGTGGCTGTGCCGTCGGCAGGGTGAGGAGCGCGGGCGTGCCGCACCTCGACCGCGGACGCACCGCGACGTGTGGCGCGTCGTGCTGGGAGACTGCCGCTGGTCGCGGGAAGAGCTGGTGCCCCGGGTGGGATTCGAACCCACACTGGATCGGGTTTGAGCCGAACGCCTCTGCCGGTTGGGCTACCGGGGCCTGGTGCTTGCTGGCGGTGCCCGACTATGAAACCACAGACAGGGGTCGGTGCGGGCATCCGGTGGCGGGCGCCTGGGGACCCGCGCCGACCTCTCGAGGTGGACCAGGCCCAACGACCCAGAGCAGGGGAGCGGTCCGCCGCGCGAACCCGACCGGACGGTAGGTGTGGCACAGACGACGTGCGCAGATGCTCACCGCCCAGGTCCCGACCGACTAGGATGAACCCGTGACGGACAACGAAGAGAAGAAGAGCATGCTGCCTCTGGACCTCCCGCCTCTCCTGGAGCCGGTCGAGACCCCCGAGGAAGAGCCCGCAGCACCCCCGGCGCGCAAGGTGCGCCGTGCCGTCGTCGCCGAGGACGAGGCCCTCATCCGCATGGACGTCGTCGAGACGCTCCGCGAGGCTGGCTTCGACGTCGTCGGCGAGGCCGGCGACGGTGAGACCGCCGTCAGGCTGGCCCTCGAGCTCAAGCCCGACGTCGTCGTGATGGACGTCAAGATGCCCGAGCTCGACGGCATCTCGGCAGCCGAGCGCATCGGCAAGGCGCACGTCGCGCCCGTCGTCCTGCTCACGGCGTTCTCGCAGACCGAGCTGGTCGAGCGTGCCCGCGACGCCGGCGCGATGGCCTACGTCGTCAAGCCCTTCAGCCCCGCGGACCTGCTGCCTGCTGTCGAGATCGCGATCTCGCGCTACTCGCAGATCAGCGCCCTCGAGGCTGAGGTCGCCGACCTCGCCGAGCGCTTCGAGACCCGCAAGCGCGTCGACCGCGCCAAGGGTCTGCTCATGTCGAAGATGGGCCTGAGCGAGCCTGAGTCCTTCCGCTGGATCCAGAAGACGTCGATGGACCGTCGCCTCACCATGCGTGAGGTCGCCGACGCCGTCATCGACCAGGTCGGCGACAACTGATCTGATCTCACACTGCCCGCTGTTGACCCGCACGGGTCAGCAGGGGCACGCTAGGTCGAAGCGTCCACCCCCTCTCGAGGAGCCTTGCCCATGCGTGCACTGGTCGATGTCCGGCCCGCCGTCGCGTCGGACCTTCCGGTCCTGGCGAGGCTGAGCGTCTCCGCACGGCACGAGGCAGGTACGGGTGTCCAGCTCTGCGTCAACGACGAAGAGCGCCTGACCCGGCAGCTCGCGACCCTCACGGGTCTGCCGGGCGGCCGGATCAAGGTCGCCGTGATCGAGGGGCAGCCCGTCGGGTTCATGCTCGTGCGCATCATCGAGCCGAGCCTGTTCAGCGACGTCACATCGGTGTACATCGAGGCGCTCTACGTGTCGCAGGACTTCCGTCGTCGCGGGGTAGGGCACGCGCTGCTCACCGCGGCGGGCGACCTCGCCGCGTCGGTCGGTGCTCTCGACGTCTACT
>Ga0308165_1003368_pt1 | contig 17256 bp, 12 predicted proteins | sample PhyWR2_FD_201032 | JGI IMG/M metagenome (GOLD analysis project Ga0308165, IMG submission 201032) | Phyllosphere microbial communities from UC Gill Tract Community Farm, Albany, California, United States - DLSLW.R2 | ecosystem: Host-associated > Plants > Phyllosphere > Unclassified | place: USA...
AGATTCACGATCATGCAACACATTGATTATATAGGAGGCAGACAGGATAACTATCAGTAACCAGAACAACAGCACTAAGGCCCGAAAAAGATAACGGGATATTTTCAGGGTATTACGAAAAGAAACGAGATAGTTCAAATTAGACCTGAGAGTAAGCGAGTAAAAAAGAATCTGATGTCGTTACGGTAGTCGCAAAATAGTGAAGCGGCAATGGCGAAGCGACTCACAGCCCAACATTAAGTGATATCCAGATTATCGTCGATAGTTTTATCAAAAAAATAAAACTAAACATCACCAGAATCTGAAGCTATTCCAGGCAAAAAAAAAGAGGAAAAACAAGTGTCTTTCCTCTTTAGTCGCTATTTGAATCACTGAATAATCGGCGTCATGTAATACGCTGTTTTCAGATTATTCGTCAGCGATGTCACCTTCATCGTCGTCACTATCAGTTTCAGGAATAATATCATCATCCCCTTCTGCTAATGAACCGTCGATGCTGTCCAGTTCTTCATCGTCAACAGGCTCTGCAACACGCTGTAAGCCAACAACATGCTCATCTTCCGCAGTACGGATAAGGATAACACCTTGAGTATTACGACCCACTACGCTGACTTCAGACACTCTGGTACGTACCAGGGTACCGGCATCTGTTATCATCATAATTTGGTCACTATCTTCAACCTGTACCGCACCCACGACATTGCCGTTACGTTCGGTCACTTTGATAGAGATAACACCTTGGGTAGCACGTGATTTTGTTGGGTATTCAGCTGCAGAAGTTCGTTTACCATAACCATTTTGCGTGACGGTAAGAATGGAATCTTCACCGCGCGGAATAATTAACGATACAACACTATCGTTTTCCGCCAGTTTAATACCACGAACCCCTGTAGCAGTACGTCCCATAGCGCGTACTGCGTCCTCTTTAAAGCGAACGACTTTACCCGCGGCCGAGAACAGCATGGCCTCATCCTGTCCGTCAGTCAAAGAGACGCCAATCAGCTCATCTCCATCGTTCAGGTTGACCGCAATAATCCCGGCAGAACGTGGACGACTGAATTCAGTCAGCATGGTTTTCTTCACGGTTCCGCTAGCGGTTGCCATAAAGACGTTAATCCCTTCAGCATATTCACGTACCGGTAAAATAGCGGTGATACGTTCATTTTTCTCAAGCGGTAACAGGTTAACAATAGGTCGGCCACGTGCACCACGGCTGGCTTCTGGTAACTGATAAACCTTCATCCAGTAGAGACGACCACGGCTGGAGAAGCACAAAATGGTATCGTGCGTATTCGCGACCAGCAGGCGATCGATAAAGTCTTCTTCTTTAATACGCGCAGCAGACTTACCTTTACCACCACGGCGCTGGGCTTCGTAATCAGTCAGAGGCTGGTATTTCACATATCCCTGATGGGACAGAGTAACCACCACATCTTCCTGATTAATCAGGTCTTCGATATTGATATCAGCGGTGTTAGCCGTTATCTCGGTACGACGCTCATCACCAAACTGGTTACGCATGGCTTCCAGTTCTTCACGAATCACTTCCATCAGGCGATCAGCGTTACCCAGGATACGTAGCAACTCAGCAATTTGTGAGAGGAGTTCTTTATATTCATCGAGCAGTTTTTCATGCTCAAGCCCGGTCAGTTTTTGCAGGCGTAAATCCAGGATAGCTTGTGCTTGCTGTTCAGTGAGGTAATATTTTCCATCACGAATACCAAACTCAGGCTCCAGCCACTCTGGACGTGCAGCATTATCACCCGCACGTTCCAGCATCAGGGCGACACTGCCTAAATCCCAAGGCTGAGCAGTCAAGCCCGCTTTGGCTTCTGCCGGATTTGTTGCACGACGGATTAACTCAATAATAGGGTCAATATTGACCAATGCGATAGCCAGGCCTTCAAGGATATGCGCTCTGTCACGTGCTTTACGTAGTTCAAAAATCGTCCGGCGCGTCACGACTTCACGACGATGGCGCACAAATGCCGAGAGGATCTCTTTTAACGTCATGATCTTCGGCTGACCCTGGTGCAATGCCACCATGTTGATGCCGAAGGAGACTTGAAGCTGAGTCAGTGAGTAGAGATTATTAAGAACCACTTCCCCAACTGCATCGCGCTTGATTTCGATAACGACCCGCATACCGTCTTTATCAGACTCGTCGCGTAACGCACTGATCCCTTCAATACGTTTGTCTTTAACCAGTTCTGCCATTTTCTCAATCAAGCGTGCTTTATTCACCTGATAAGGAATTTCATGAACAATAATGGTTTCACGACCGGTTTTTGCGTCAGCTTCAACTTCAGCACGCGCACGAATATAAATTTTACCCCGTCCGGTGCGATATGCATCCTCAATACCACGACGGCCATTGATAATTGCCGCTGTAGGGAAATCAGGACCAGGGATGTGCTCCATCAGTGATTCAACACTGATGTTTTCATCTTCGATGAAGGCGAGGCAACCGTTAATCACTTCAGTAATGTTGTGAGGTGGGATGTTGGTCGCCATACCCACAGCAATACCGGATGAGCCATTAATCAGAAGATTCGGGATCTTGGTCGGCATGACTTCTGGAATTCTTTCGGTACCGTCATAGTTATCGACGAAATCTACCGTGTCTTTTTCCAAATCGGCCATCAGCTCATGGGCGATTTTCGACATACGGATTTCCGTATAACGCATCGCAGCAGCAGAGTCGCCATCAACTGAACCGAAGTTTCCCTGACCATCAACCAACATGTAACGTAAGGAGAATGGCTGTGCCATACGAACAATGGTGTCATAGACGGCGGTATCACCATGTGGGTGATACTTACCAATGACGTCACCCACGACACGGGCTGATTTTTTATAGGCTTTATTCCAGTCATTGCCCAGTACGTTCATGGCGTAGAGTACGCGACGATGTACGGGTTTGAGTCCATCTCGGACATCCGGAAGTGCACGGCCGACAATTACCGACATTGCATAATCCAGATAGGAGCTTTTTAGCTCTTCCTCAATATTGACCGGTGTAATTTGTTTAGCAAGGTCGCTCATGTAAACGCTATCCCTCTCACTGTATCCCGGATTCAAAGGTCGCAAATTATAACACATGCGGCCCACGGTGGGGAAACCAGAACGCTTTTGCTGACGCTTTATTCGCACCGTCAGCCTGATATACTGCCGTTATTCACTTCTACAAGGAGTTACCGCAGTTATGAATCCTGAAAACCAATCGGTTTCGCAGAATGTTGACCCAGCAGAAATTGCTAAATTTGAAGCTGTCGCTTCACGCTGGTGGGATCTTGAAGGTGAATTTAAACCACTGCATCGTATTAATCCGTTGCGTCTGGGCTATATCAACCAGCGTTCGGGCGGTGTGTTTGGTAAAAAAATTCTCGATGTCGGCTGTGGTGGTGGCATTCTGGCAGAAAGCATGGCGCGCGAAGGCGCTAACGTTACCGGTCTGGATATGGGGGCCGAACCCCTGCAAGTAGCCCGACTACATGCTTTAGAAAATGGGATAAATATCGATTATATACAGGAAACTGTAGAGCAACATGCCAGAAGCCATGCCGGGCAGTATGACATTGTCACTTGTATGGAAATGCTCGAGCACGTTCCGAATCCACAATCTGTCGTAGAGGCTTGCGCGCAACTCGTCAAGCCGGGTGGCCATGTGTTCTTTTCAACCATTAACCGTAATGGTAAAGCCTGGCTAATGGCCGTTGTCGGCGCTGAGTACGTGTTACGGATGGTTCCTAAAGGAACACATGAGGTTAAAAAATTTATTAAACCTGCGGAGTTACTGCACTGGATTGATCAGACCCCCCTGCGTGAACGCCATATCACCGGTCTGCATTTTAACCCATTGACCAATCGTTTTAGTCTCGGTCCTGGCGTAGATGTTAATTATATGCTGCATACTGAAGCTTAATCATGCGATACCTGTCCTAAATAATTAGCGTTGCTTTTAGACGCAAAGTGAAGACATCTGATGAGCACAGACCCACTATGTGATTTGGCTGTCTTCACTACAAACATCTTGAGCAACTTGAAAGATGACGGGCATACTAAAAAATGTGCGGTGCAATGCTGCGTATTTATCCATTGAGTTTAAGAAATCAGCATCCAAGAATATTTATCATTTTTTTTGCATCCCATTGACAATCGATCCAAGCCTTATGTGGCGAGGACTTACAGAAACCTACACTTCGCAACATGATTTTTTCGTCAAAATCAATACTTGTTCTAAACGGATTCCTTACTAGAATACTCACCATCTTGTGATTTATTTTTAATCAAACCCCTACATATAGTATTTATCCACAGAGTTAGTCACAGATTAGCGAATGTGTATAAAACGGGGATATCTTCTTTTCACGGACAGGTACAACGTACATGAATCAGAGTCTGCTGGTGACAAAACGGGATGGCCGCACTGAGCGCATCAATCTGGATAAAATCCATAGAGTAATCGACTGGGCAGCCGAAGGGCTGAATGATGTTTCAGTTTCTCAGGTCGAGCTTCGCTCCCACATTCAATTCTATGACGGTATTAAGACCTCTGATATTCATGAAACCATCATCAAAGCTGCGGCTGATTTAATCTCCCGTGATGCACCTGATTATCAGTACCTTGCTGCACGTCTGGCGATTTTCCATTTACGTAAAAAAGCCTATGGCCAGTTTGAGCCACCCAAACTTTATGATCATGTAAAGAAAATGGTTGAGGCGGGCAAATATGATCAACATCTGCTGGAAGACTACACGGAAGAAGAGTTCAAGCAGATGGACGCGTTAATTGATCACTGGCGTGACATGAACTTCTCCTATGCTGCGGTAAAGCAGCTCGAAGGTAAGTATCTGGTACAAAACCGTGTTACCGGCGAAATCTACGAGAGTGCCCAGTTCCTGTATATTATGGTCGCTGCCTGCCTGTTCTCCGCCTATCCACGTGACACTCGTCTTGATTATGTGAAGCGTTTTTATGATGCGGTTTCAACATTCAAGATTTCCCTGCCTACCCCAATCATGGCCGGGGTACGTACGCCTACTCGTCAGTTCAGCTCTTGTGTTCTGATTGAGTGTGGCGATAGCCTGGACTCAATTAATGCCACCTCAAGTGCGATTGTGAAATACGTTTCTCAGCGCGCAGGTATCGGTATCAACGCCGGACGTATCCGTGCATTAGGCAGTCCAATTCGTGGGGGTGAAGCTTTCCATACCGGTTGTATTCCGTTCTATAAGCATTTCCAGACCGCAGTAAAATCCTGCTCACAAGGCGGCGTTCGTGGTGGGGCTGCCACACTGTTCTATCCAATGTGGCATCTGGAAGTTGAAAGCCTGCTGGTACTAAAAAATAACCGGGGTGTTGAAGGCAACCGCGTACGGCATATGGACTATGGAGTACAGATCAACAAATTAATGTATACCCGTTTACTGAAAGGCGGCGATATCACGCTCTTCAGTCCTTCTGATGTACCGGGATTATATGACGCATTTTTCGCCGATCAGGTTGAATTTGAGCGTCTTTATACGCAATACGAACAAGATAGCAGCATTCGTAAGCAACGCATCAAGGCGGTTGAATTATTCTCACTGATGATGCAAGAGCGTGCTTCGACCGGACGTATCTATATCCAGAACGTCGATCACTGCAATACACACAGTCCGTTTGATCCAGCCGTTGCGCCGGTACGTCAGTCTAACTTGTGCCTGGAAATTGCTCTGCCGACTAAACCGTTAAATGATATTAACGATGAAAACGGTGAAATCGCACTCTGTACCCTGTCTGCTTTTAACCTGGGTGTTATCGAGAGTCTGGATGAGTTAGAAGACCTGGCAACTCTTGCTGTACGTGCTCTTGATGCACTGCTCGACTACCAGGATTACCCGATTATTGCCGCACAGCGTGGCGCTATGGGTCGTCGTACTTTGGGTGTTGGCGTGATTAACTACGCCTATTATCTGGCGAAAAATGGTGTTCGTTATTCCGATGGTAGCGCGAATAACCTGACTCATAAGACGTTCGAAGCGATTCAATACTATTTATTGAAAGCGTCTAATGAACTGGCAAAAGAACAAGGTGCTTGCCTGTGGTTTAATGAAACCACGTATGCAAAAGGCATTTTGCCTATTGATACATATAAAAAAGACCTTGATGCTATCAGTAATGAACCATTGCATCTCGACTGGGAAACGCTGCGTGAGTCCATTAAAACTCATGGCCTGCGCAACTCAACACTGTCAGCACTGATGCCTTCAGAGACTTCATCCCAGATCTCTAATGCGACCAATGGTATCGAACCGCCACGCGGTCATATCAGTATTAAAGCGTCTAAAGACGGCATTCTGCGTCAGGTGGTACCTGAATACGAGAGACTGAAAGACAGTTATGAACTGTTGTGGGATCTGCCAAATAATGAGGGTTACTTGCAGTTAGTGGGCGTGATGCAGAAATTTATCGACCAGTCGATTTCTGCCAATACTAACTACGATCCAACTCGTTTCCCATCAGGGAAAGTTCCGATGCAGCAATTGCTGAAAGACTTGCTCACTGCCTATAAATTTGGTGTGAAAACGCTTTACTACCAAAATACACGTGACGGTGCCGAAGATACTCAGGATGACCTGCTACCTTCAGCCCAGGATGACGATTGCGAAAGCGGTGCATGTAAGATCTGATGCTAGTCGGGCTACATTAATTTATGTGGCCCGATACCTCTGTATAAGGAATATTATTAATGGCTTACACTACATTTTCACAGAATAAAAATGATCAGCTCGCCGAACCGATGTTCTTTGGTCAGTCAGTTAACGTCGCGCGTTATGATCAACAGAAATACGATATTTTTGAAAAACTGATCGAAAAACAGCTTTCTTTCTTTTGGCGTCCAGAAGAGATCGACGTATCCCGCGATCGTATCGACTTCCAGGCACTGCCAGACCACGAGAAACACATTTTCCTGAGTAACCTGAAATACCAAACCCTGCTGGACTCTATCCAGGGCCGTAGTCCAAACGTTGCCTTATTACCGTTGATTTCTATTCCAGAGCTTGAAACCTGGATTGAGACTTGGGCATTTAGTGAAACGATTCATTCACGCTCTTATACCCATATTATTCGTAATATCGTTAACGATCCGGCGATTGTCTTTGATGACATCGTGACCAACCAAGAGATCCTTAAGCGCGCGAAAGATATTTCTGGTTACTACGACAGACTGATTGAAATGACCAGCTACTGGCATTTGCTGGGAGAAGGCACACACAGCGTTAATGGTAAAACAGTCACCGTTGATCTGCGTGATTTGAAGAAACAATTATATGTCTGTTTGATGAGTGTTAACGCCCTGGAAGCTATTCGCTTCTATGTCAGCTTTGCCTGTTCATTTGCTTTTGCTGAGCGAGAGCTAATGGAAGGTAATGCTAAAATCATCAAAATGATTGCGCGTGATGAAGCCCTGCATTTAACCGGTACTCAGCATATGCTGAATCTACTGCGTTCAGGTGAAGACGATCCTGAAATGGCAGAAATTGCGCTGGAATGTCGTCAGGAATGTTACGACTTGTTTGTCCTGGCCGCAGAACAGGAAAAAGAGTGGGCTGAATATCTGTTCCGTGACGGCTCTATGATAGGCATGAACAAAGATATTCTCTGCCAGTATGTCGAGTATATAACCAATATTCGTATGCAGGCGGTAGGGCTGGACTTACCCTTCAAGACGCGTTCAAACCCGATTCCATGGATTAACGCCTGGCTGGTTTCCGATAATGTTCAAGTGGCACCACAAGAAGTGGAAGTGAGCTCTTATCTGGTCGGCCAAATCGACTCGGAAGTCAATACTGACGACCTGAGCGACTTCCAGCTTTAAGTTATGGGTCGTATTACGCTGAGTATTACCGGTGCACAGTTAATCAGCCACAAAGAGCATCCTTCACTGCTTGTGGCACTGGAGTCGCACAATATCTGTGTCGAATATCAGTGCCGTGAAGGATACTGTGGTTCGTGTCGAGTAAAACTGGTCGCCGGAGAAGTTAAATGGCTGACAAAACCCCTCGCACTGATTCAGCCGGGAGAAATACTTCCCTGCTGTTGCAGAGCAAAGGGTGATATCGAAATTGAGCTCTAGAGCACTGCAATCATTTATTCTTTGGATAACCGTCGGTTACCTGCTGAGCACAATATCCCGGTCACAAGACTGAGGTATTGTGCTCATTAAAATCCTACTCATGTTACACGGGATCGTGCGTCTCTCCAGCAGAGCGAATTAACGCTTTAATATAAGGTGTAGCAATATTAGATGATATTTTTTTATCCAGCTCATTCTTCTTTATTAATTGCTCTGAAGCCAGAGTGGGTTGATTATTTTTTTGTATAAAAGAATACAGCATCTCTCCTGAAACAGGCATTTTTCCTGTCACCTTTCGCTCAAGATAGGTTTTTAACTCATCACCACCAATATTTTTTAGTGATTGCACCAAGGGGTATTTCCATGGCTGCATATCATAGTAAGGTAACTTACCTTTCAGAGTAAGGTATTCGCTCAGTGACTGATCGCCACTCGTCATGCCAGTTTCAGCGAGAAGTAAAAAATCATCATAAATATTCTTTGGTAATTTATTTGTCAGAATAATTTTTATTTCTTTAGTGCCTTCCCCAGTGATTTTTTTACAACCTTCAATATTGCCACTCTCTGAATTTATAACGATAATACTCGCCTTTGAAAAAAGAGAACGGTAATCGCATTGCTCATTTTTAAACATAAGAATGTTGGTTATCTGATCAACAATAATAGGTACTCTATCCGATTCAAGTAGGCGCAGACTCATAATGAAATTTGCACTACGTTCATCAGCGACTGTTTCACAGAGAGTATTGACAAGAAATGCCTGAGTCCCTGTGATATAGCAGCCTGAACTGATGTATCCAAGATGATAACTACTGTCACGGACAAGCGACATGTTGTAACTATCAATCAAGTTACACAGTTCACCTTCAAATCTATTTTTAATCTCATTAATGGTTTTTTCATCGGTCGGTATATACCCAATGGCTCCTTCACTAAATCCTAAATGATGGCTACTAATATGAGTAAAACCCATTTGTTTTAGCATACTCTTGTAATGTTCTGCCACTCGACTTTCATGAAGTAAGACATCCATCTCTTCAATAAGAATGACATCTTTTTTAGGAAAGCTATATTTTTCACAGATATTTTCAATATGTGTATTTAAACGTTCCTTTGAAACAATACCTACTGGAGTAATAATAAACAATGGATTATTTAGTTGCGAGATATCGTGTGGTTCGTCATTCTGTAAAGTATAATTTTTATAACCACCCAGAGATTCATCTTTTTTATTCGTAGAGTCAAATGAGTTTATAGTAACTCGACATCCTTCATCCAATGCAATATTAGCAATTTTTTTTGCCAGCGCCTCATCGCCCCCGCCCTCACAATATGGATTGACTATCACAATATCACGTCCACGAATGTTTTTCGAAGAGATATGGCTTAAACTTATCTCCCCTGTATTATTAATATTATTAGCCACACCAGATAGAGTGGATGATGGTTTAAGATCAACTAACATTTTAATCCTTTTTTAACATTTAATAAAAATTATCAAATTAATTTAATTAGTTATTAAATTTATCTTTGTTATACAAAGAATATATTACTTTAATTATCTGTTAATTTATTTCAAAAAAAAGCACACCCAACTTATATTTTGGTTCATCAATAATATTCAACAATAGAAAACTTTTTACTGCTGCTAAGCAGCAGCCAATCAGGGCAGAGAGGAGATGGCTGTAGAGAAGAAGGATTTCACAGCGGTGAGCTATGAAAGATCAGATGAAGATGTGTCGGGTGGAAGCAGGAAATATATATACCGTGAAGAACCCCGGGCAGAGCGCGATAATCATTTACTCACAAGGAGGAAAAGAGACATTTCCATTCTTGTGAGTAAATTTAACAGGCTGATTAAAAATGAATTTTAGTTAACAGATGAGCAAGTCATGGACATGGACTCTACTACATTGACCCAGCCACTCTCTATGGCGAGTGTTTCTTCATTCATCCAGCGACGCAGCATATTCAATGCCATCAGGGCACACACTTCCTGCCGGGTGCTCAGGCTATGGTGGCTGATACCAAATTGAACCGCCAGGCCATAGCTGTTATTACCCGTTGTCAGAACAAAATTAACCTGCTCATCGACGGTACCGGCAATCACCAAGGCGATATCCGCAGTCTGCTTTTTGCGTAATGAGATGCCATAGTTCAAGCTGTCTGTGAGTGTTTGCGCTTGAGCAGGCAATATTTCACTTGCCAGAAGTGGGGCTGATTCTCGGCCAAGCTGCAACGCCAGCAAGCCACCCGTAAACTGTTCGCTTACGGTCAGGGTCAGGGATTGCTCCTGTAAACGACGAGCAATTTGCGCCGGTAATCCTTCCGTCCCCTCAAAAATTAAGCTGTCACCGGCAACACGACGGACTTCTGGCCAGATAGCTTCCATGGCCGCACGTTGAGTTGCTGGTCCGGTCAGTTTCAGCTCAATAATCGGCATCGATGAGCGATAGCCCATCACTACACCATCCGGTAATACCAGGGGATCGAGATTCTGCGCCAAATCACTTTCACCACGACCAAAGGTGGTCAGGCGTAAACATACCGGTGGTTCAGGGAGCGTAAAACGTGCCTTCAATAGCGGCATTATTTCCCGCGCCATCATCTCCTTGAATTCTGACGGAACGCCCGGGGTAAACAATATCAGGCAACGATTAAGCTCCATAGCAAAACCACACGCCGTGCCGACAGGGTTATCTATCATTTCACTGTTTGCTGGGATTAAAGCTTGCTTCCGGTTACTGGGTGCCATGACCCTACCCCGGCTGGCAAAAAATGCCTCCATCGTCTTCAGCCATCCGGCATGTTCCACAAGCGCTACATCAGCAGCCGTTGCTGCTGCCAGTGCACTCAGATCGTCGCTGGTAGGACCCAGTCCGCCGTTAACGATAAGGATATCAGCCTCAAAACTGCGTTCCCGGAGGATTGCAATCAAATCATGCAGATTGTCACCCACCGTATTGCGACGTGACAGAGGTAACCCTTGATTAAAGAGATAATCAGCAAGCCAGGCAGCATTAGTATCAACAATTTGCCCGTACAACACTTCGTCGCCAGTCGACAGCATTTCCACTTTTAACATTGTTCTACCCTGCAATACTTCGCGTTGGAAAATGTCTTAAAGCGCGGCTAAGCACCGCGCAAAAAAAGATTAGAAACGAGCGCTGACACCGATATAAGCGCCGTCAGCAATCATTTTATTACTTTTGCCATTTTTACCATTAAGAGCAATGTAGCGATAACCGCCTTCAAGGCTGATCGGGCGGAAAATTGTCCAACTGGCACCAGCACTGGCTTCCTGGTAATCTTTTACTCCGCTGGACAGTGAGTCTGGTGAGTAATAGTAGTCACCAAAAACACTAATACTGGACGTGACAGGCCATTTCAGACCACCACCGGCAGCCAGGGCATAACCATTTTTATCTTCTTTTGGATTCAGATAGACCGCTCTGCCGCCTACTGTTGCCGTTACAGGACCCAGTGGTATATTAAAGCCGAGGCCTAAACCGGCCGTATTGCCATTGTTTTCATGGTGCGCATAGTTGCCATTAATAGAAAGACCGCTGGCCTCGGTCGCAACACCTAAGTAGCTAAATTCTTTGCCAACTCCACCACCAATGCTTATTGCACTCGCACTAGCAGATGCCAACAGTAGTCCTAGTGTATAAGCCAGATGTAGTTTGTTCATTCCACAGTTCCTGAAAAAGAAGGGGATATCCCCGGTAGATAATGTTTCCTGTCCGCAGATTATCTAATCAATGGGTTACTAAAAGCTACTTCTTCTTTCATTGTAAGAAAATGCAAATAAGACCGTCCTTCGTTATCGGATCAAAGAATTGCACTATCAGATAATGGCACATTGTTAATATGGCAATAAGCACCTAAACCTAAAGGTGAGCAAATGTCATTATTTTCTTAAAACTGTCTATTTCATTGTTGGAGATACTGATGAGCAAGAAAGGCTTAACAACTGCTGCAGGCGCTCCGGTTGCCGATAACAATAATGTTGCCACCGCGGGGCCGCGGGGTCCGATGTTACTTCAGGATGTCTGGCTCCTGGAGAAACTGGCTCACTTTGACCGTGAAGTGATCCCTGAACGCCGTATGCATGCTAAAGGTTCAGGTGCATTCGGTACTTTTACTGTCACCCATGATATATCTAACGTTACGCGCGCCAAACTGTTTGATACGGTTGGTAAGAAAACCGAGTTATTTATTCGTTTTTCCACCGTTGCAGGTGAACGTGGCGCTGCCGACGCAGAGCGTGATATTCGCGGTTTCTCTATCAAGTTTTATACCGAAGAAGGTAACTGGGATCTGGTAGGTAATAATACGCCGGTATTTTATCTGCGCGACCCACTGAAGTTTCCTGATCTCAACCATGTAGTAAAACGTGACCCACGTACTAACCTGCGTAATGCCACCTATAAATGGGACTTCTTTTCTCATTTACCTGAAGCACTTCATCAGTTAACTATTGATTTCAGCGATCGTGGTCTGCCTCGCTCCTATCGTCATATTCACGGTTTTGGTAGCCATACCTTTAGCTTTATTAATCAGGATAACCAGCGTTTTTGGGTGAAATTTCACCTGAAATGCCAGCAAGGTATTGAAAATCTGATGGATGATGAAGCTAAGAAAATCATTGGTGAAGACCGTGAAAGTTCTCAGCGCGACCTCTATGATGCAATTGAAAAAGGTGATTTCCCGCGCTGGAAACTGTTTATTCAGGTCATGCCTGAAGCAGAAGCTTCGCAAACACCTTACAATCCGTTCGACCTGACAAAAGTCTGGCCGCATGCAGATTATCCATTAATTGAAGTGGGTGTGCTGGAGCTGAATCGTAACCCTGAGAACTATTTTTCTGAGGTTGAGCAGGTCGCTATGTCACCCGCCAACATCGTTCCTGGAATAAGTTTCTCACCTGACCGTATGCTTCAGGGACGCTTATTCTCTTATGGCGATGCGCACCGTTATCGTCTCGGAGTTAATCATCATCAGATTCCAGTGAATGCACCAAAATGTCCGTTCCATAATTATCACCGTGATGGAGCCATGCGTATCGATGGCAACAGTGGTAATGGAGCAACCTATGAGCCAAATAGCTTTGATGTATTCCAGGAACAACCTGACTTCAGGGAACCACCATTAAGCCTTGAAGGTGCAGCCGATCATTGGAATCATCGTGAAGATAACGATTATTTCAGTCAGCCTCGGGCACTGTTTAACTTACTCAGTGAAGAAGAACATCAGCGTATGTTCCAGCGTATTGCAGACGAACTGCAAAGTGTTCCTGAGGAAATCACCGAACGTCAACTTGGCTTATTTGCTCAGATACATCCTGAATACCGGGCAGGTATAGAAGCCGCGTTAAAAAAACTTGCCAGCGGTAAATAACAGAACCAGAGATCCCGTCAGCCTGGGTTGTGGTGACAACTCAGGCTTTTCCCCGTTTATATCATGACATTCTGTTTGTCAAACTCAGGGGAAAATGACTCTGACTGACTTCCCAATAGTCTGAAAAAACGCTATTTAATGGCAAAGTTGTGCCCGCTCTTTTCGCTCAAAGCCGTTACTTTCATCACTATATTGAAGTCGATACCATGTATCCACTCCTTTCCTTGCAGGTAATTAATTGTGCTGGACTTGCACTGGCACCCTGTTTTCAGTATGTTCCAACCGCGCAGCACATCCGAGACACGATGACAGAGACCTGCGTCAGAAACGGATATGTGCCGTATCTGCAATTGTAAACCCCATAAACCAGGGAGAATGTTTATGACCTATTTGCTGGCTTTGTTTCAGACACCGGGCACCCGCAATTTTATACCGCTCACAATAATACGAATCGCCCTCGGCCTGTTCTTCTTTGCCTCAGGCTTTAACAAAGTCTTTGTGCCTGAAAACCAAGCCATGATGCTGGAAACCATCACCGAGGCGGGTATTCCGTTCCCGGCATTTATGGCATTTTTTGTCGCCAGCTGTGAGACGCTGTTCGGACTTCTGCTAGCAGCGGGATTCATGACACGTCTGAGTGCACTAGTGCTGATGATAATCAGTCTTGTGGCACTCCTGACTGTCGGCCTGCACCATATTCCGGAAAACCTCAATCTGCTTACTTGGTATAGCTGGCTGTTTTACCTGCCTGAATCGACCTATATCGTAATTTGCCTGTTACTTGTTGTTCAGGGAGGCGGCCCGCTAAGCGCTGATCGTCCTATTGCCAAGCGTCTTGCTCTGCGGGGACACCCTCTGCTGTGAGACATCGCCTTAAGAGAGAGAAGAGCGCGCTCAGCGCGCCACTCGTCCTCTACTCCGCAGGCGCAGCGGTATTAAGCCTGGTCAACAGCCTTAAAGGCAATTCAGGGAGACTATTACAATCGGTTTATCACTGATACCAGCCATCCTGTAGGGAGACCGGCAGGCTGGTTGGTATCAGGGCGCTAAAGGCATGTCTGTAACCCACAACATCAGCTTTTGACGTGAAACTTTAATTCCCTCCTGCTTGAACTGTTCAGGCAACGTATACCAGTGAACGGGGATCTGAAAACGAGGTAATTTATCGTTCAGCCAGAGATGTATTTCCTGAAAATTAATCTCTCCTCTCGCTGCGACTATCGCTACCGGACGTTGCCCAAACTCAACATCAGCAACCGGTACAATAAATACCTGCTCTATTGACGGATGTCTGGCAATAACCTGCTCAACGACCTCGGGTTGAATGCCTTCTCCACCACTAAAAAAGAGATTATCAGAACGCCCGATAATCTGTAGCCGATCGCCGTTTAAGGCACCCAGATCACGCGTAGGAAACCAACCTTCAGCATTAGAGAGTGGGACCAACTCGCCATCACGCCAGTAACCGCAGGCAAGAGTTGCAGAACGTAACCAAATCTCCCCGGCCACAATTTTTAGCTGATGCCCGGGAAGCACAGTGCCGACGTCAGATAAACCATCTGCCAGTTTAGTACACACGGTTGAGGCTAACTCTGTTAATCCATAGCCACACCAGCACACTAATCCGACAGCCTTCGCCTGCTGTGTCAGGGCCACAGGAATAGTCGCGCCACCCAACAAAACTTCACGTAATGTGAATGCCTGTTTTTGTTCCAGTAAGCGCCACAACTGCGTGGGTACCAGGGAGGCATGGGTACATCCCTGTAAAGCAGAAACGAGTGCAAGGTCAGGTTTGACCACTAATTTTCCACCTGCCTGTAACCAGCGCCAAAAAATACCTTGTCCGGAAACATGAAATAATGGCAGCGAAAGTAACCAGCTGTCTTTTGCACCATAGCTCAGCCTCGAAAGAACACCTTCGGCACTCGCCAGATGCGCAGCACAGCTATGTACCGCAGCCTTAGGGATACCTGAACTCCCGGACGTGAGTGTCATGGATGCCAGTCTGTCAGGCTGCCAGCACTCTTGCCAGGGTTCAGCAGTTAGCCATTGTAGTATCGGTAAGCCAGGAACGGGCTCTTCGCCAGGCAATGAAATGCCAAAGGAAAGCGTGAGTCCGGGAAGTAGCTCGCTTAAAAACGCATCCGGGAACTGGGGATTTAGCGGTAAAACACGGACGCCACACTGTAATAAGGCCATCCATGCCAGTACTATTTGCGCGCTATTTTTGCCCTGAAGCACCACTCCATCACCCGCTTTGACGCCTTGCTGATGAAAGCCCCCCGCCAGGGCATCAACACGCTGGCATAAAGTCGTCCAGTCGAGTGTCTGTCCTTCCAGTATTAGCGCCTCATCACTTCCACGCAGGCTCGCCCAATGCTGCCAGGGCCAGTGATGAAAGGTCATCGAATCTGTTCCAGATTATCACGTTGCCAGCAAGGGAGCTGACTATCAGGCCAGCTACGTATCACCTGAGCCTGCATCAAAGACAGGGTATCTAAACCAGGAATCACACCCGGCGTTAACCAGGCAGCGATACGCGCAAGCTGAGTTAAACCGAGGCTGGACTCCAGAGAAGAGCTGATCACCGCTATTTGCCCCTGTTGATGGGCAGCAGTAACTTGCTGTTGGATAGTCTCCAGGCTACCCGTTAAACTGGGTTTAATGACCACCGCCACTACACCCGGTTCCGACTTAAAGGTATAGCCCGCTTCCCGCAGGCTTTCATCCCAGGCAATAGCAATTCCGGTTTCCAGGCTAAACTCGCGCGACTGATCGGGGGTCTGACAAGGCTCTTCGATAAAGGCAATACGCGAGCGATAATCCGGATTGACGTATTTGGCAAATTGCCGGGCTTTCAGTGGCGTCCAGCGACGATTAGTATCGAGACGTAAACGTAACTCGGGCACCGCTTCAAGCAGTAAGTTGACCACCATTCCATCGCGTACCGCTTCATATTCGCCAATTTTCACCTTGGCCATTTTTTCACCCGGCATCGCAGCTAGCTGCAGAATAAGATCATCAGGATCACCGCTGCATAACGGGGCTATCCGATAATCAGCCGCCTGTGGCAAAGTGTTTGTCAGTTCCGCTACAGCACAGCTCAGACCAAAAGCGACGGAAGGCAGCTCCGGTAAAGGAGCCTCCTGTGCTGTCTGCCACCGATCAAGCCAGTTCAGTAGCGCTAATCGAGCCTCGGCCAGACTTTCATGACTGAATCCCGGTAATGGCGCAATCTCCCCCCAACCAGTGTGTTCGTCCTGTGTCAGTCGAACCAACAAACCTTCACGTTGCTTCAAACGCTGATTGCGTAATATGACCCCGCTATCCATAGGGATCTGATACTGCCATACCTCAGCTCGACGCATTACGGATTCCGTTTAAATTTGCTAAAGTCTGGTTGCCGTTTCTCATTAAAGGCATTTCGCCCTTCCTGACCTTCTTCAGTCATATAAAACAGCATCGTCGCGTTACCCGCGAGTTCCTGTAAGCCTGCCTGACCATCACAATCTGCATTCAGAGCAGCTTTCAGGCAACGTAGTGCCATTGGGCTGTTTTGCAACATTTCACGGCACCAGCGGATGGTTTCTTTTTCAAGTTCATTTAATGGAACAACTGTATTGACCAGCCCCATATCCAGCGCTTGCTGGGCGTCATACTGACGGCACAGGAACCAGATTTCACGCGCTTTTTTCTGGCCGACGATACGCGCCATATAGGAAGCACCCCAGCC
>Ga0308165_1003371_pt1 | contig 17242 bp, 8 predicted proteins | sample PhyWR2_FD_201032 | JGI IMG/M metagenome (GOLD analysis project Ga0308165, IMG submission 201032) | Phyllosphere microbial communities from UC Gill Tract Community Farm, Albany, California, United States - DLSLW.R2 | ecosystem: Host-associated > Plants > Phyllosphere > Unclassified | place: USA...
ATGATTCCATTCTTAGTATTGGCATGTTGAAAGGAGAATGCTGATATGCCTATCCCTGAACGTCCCAAGATTTATCATATTCTTCATCAGGACCGACTGAGCGCGGTTATTGCTGAAGGCTTATTATCAGATGAACAAATCTCGGCGCGTGATGGGGCGGGTACGATGATTGGCATGAGTAGCATTAAACAGCGCAGACTGAATGAGCTACAGCTGGATAGTCATCCTGATTTATATGTCGGGCAGTGTGTACCATTCTATTTTTGCCCGCGCTCCGTCATGCTCTATTTGATATACCGAGGTAATCATCAGGAACTGACTTATCGAGGTGGTCAGGGGCCGATTTTGCACCTTGAGGTAGACCTTTACACTGCGATAGCCTGGGCAGAACAACAAGAGCAGCGATGGGCATTTACATTATCTAATGCCGGGTCTTATTACTTTGAAGATCGCTGCCAGCAGGAACAGTTGGGGGAGCTTAACTGGGAAGCTATTAATACGCATCAATGGAGCGGTGGCAATGGTGTTAAAGAAGCAAAACAGGCTGAATTTTTGATAGAAAACCACTTTCCATGGCATTTGGTTGAACGTATTGGCGTTCATTCCCCCTTAACTTATGGACATGTTGTTAATATGCTACCCATAGCTGGGCACCGCCCTCCTATTGAAGTGCAATCCCAATGGTACTACTGATGAGGATTTCAGAATGATTGAATACAAACAGGGTGACATCCTGCAGTCAGACGCTGAGGCGATCATTAATACCGTTAACTGTGTAGGAGTCATGGGGCGGGGGATTGCTCTGCAGTTTAAAAATGCCTATCCGGATAATTTCAAAGCCTATGCTCTGGCCTGCAAAGCAGAACAGGTCGTGCCGGGGAAAATGTTTGTCTTTGATACGGGTCGGTTAACTGGGCCGCGTTATATCATCAACTTTCCGACTAAACGTCATTGGAAAGGGAAAAGCCGCATAGAAGATATCGTAGCAGGCCTCGATGATCTCGTAGCGGTAATCCAACGCTATGCTATTCGCTCAATTGCTATTCCTCCTCTGGGAAGTGGCTTAGGCGGGTTGGATTGGCACCAAGTCAAACCTCTTATTGAAGCTGCTGTTCAACCTTTGAAAGAGGTACAGGTATTGATCTATGAACCTAATGGTGCCCCTCTTTCTGAGCGTATGGTGCATAAAACTGAAGTACCGAAGATGACGCCTGGGCGGGCTGCATTAGTTGAATTAATGCAACGTTATCTTAATGGTCTGTTAGATCCGTTTGTCTCCCTGCTTGAACTGCACAAACTGATGTACTTTATGCAGGAGTCTGGTGAACCATTACGTCTTAAATTCCAGAAAGCCCATTACGGACCCTATGCTGAAAATCTGAGGCATGTACTCAATGCTATTGAAGGTCACTTAGTGTCTGGGTATTCCGATGGCGGAGATATACCTGATAAACCCCTCAGTCTGATACCCGGAGCGGCACAAGAGGCGAAAATTTTTCTGGAACAGCAGGAAGAAACTCAGCATCGTTTTCAGAGGGTGGCGGATCTGGTCGCCGGTTTTGAGTCGCCTTTTGGCTTAGAGTTGCTTGCAACTGTTCATTGGACGATAAGGCATGAAGCACTGACTTCGCCAGATTCGATCGCAGAACATATTTACGCCTGGAATGAGCGTAAGCGTCAGTTCACTCCTCGTCAGATAACATTAGCGATAGAGACCTTGCAGCGTAAAGGCTGGATATATTCTGTTAGCGCTTAGCCAATAAAGGAAGGGGATGTGGAACAACACGTAAAACAGACGCTAGGTATTCAGCTTCCCACAGAGCTTGCGGCGGAGGTGGAGAAATTGGCTATGGAACTGGGTAGATCGACAAGCTGGGTAGTTGAAGAGGCCTTAAGAGAAATAGTAAAGAAAACAGAACGGCATCATCAGCAGATTCAGCAAGGACTGGCTGATGTTGATGCGGGCAGGGTGGTGGATCATGGAGAGATGGTTAATTTTGCCAACAGGCTGAAAAACACATGATCCACAGAAATTTGTTGGGCTGAAAATTTGTAGGACTTAGAACGTAGTTATCAGTAGGTAATAGCCAATCGAATATATGCGTTTATGATATATTCTGATAAGCCCAGAGCCGTATTCCCATTCGAATGAAGCTAGAAAACAGAACAATAAAACTGTTCTCTTTTTATACGGTTTTTCACTTGTGGGTATAAGTGTGGGTATAAATACCTTCACTATAAAATTAAAACAATTGATATCAGCAAGTTGAGTTATCACTTCGAGTCCGGCCTTCGCACCAAAAAGTACGAAAAATAAGTCGCTTACGAGCGACTTTTTTTGTGTCTAGAATTCAGTATCTGCATAGTTTTTCGTGCTTTCCACTCGACCTAAATCAACTTGGTTCAATCGACATCAGCTTACTGATGTGGGTACAGATGCGGGTATATCTCGGTTCGATAATGTTTGTACCCACACAGAACTCCAGAAAGTATAGTTATCATGGCCTTGAGTGATGTGAAAGTGCGTATGGCCAGGCCGAAGAGAAAGCGTATTAGCTGACTGACGGCGACGGCATCACCCTAATGGCTCCAAATACCGTCAGTTTCGTTATCGCTTTGGTGGTAAAGAGAAGATGCTGGGGCTGGGGAAATATCCTGAAGTTTCGCTGGCAGATGCCAGCGTGATGAAGCCCGTAAGCAGTTAGCTAACGGTGCTGAACCCAGTGAAACCAAGAAAGCCGTTAAGGTAGAGCAAGAACAAGAAGCAATAACGTTTGAGATGGTTGCCAGAGACTGGCACGCGAGTAATCAGAAATTCTCTGAGTCGCATAGTGCTAGAGTATTAACGAGCGTTCAGAAGTAAGCTTAGGTTCAATTAGCTCCCATTCTATGTCGGGGTTCTCATAATGAATTGTACTATCCAATTGAAAAAATAGAAATTTTATTCAATTTGTATTTATAAATGAATACATCTTTGTAACGCACGGCCTTAACCATGTGTTCACACCGCTACCAGTTAAAGCCCCTGCATCAAATTTCTGGTAGTTGATTCCAGCAGCCCGGACTTTCACTATCAAAAAACTCGATCATAATATTTTGCCCAAGATTATCTTTGATTAATTGGCTGGCTCTATTGCAATACGCTTGGTCTCTTCTGAAAACAGATACTGCGACACGTTTTATGCCTGCTCCTGCCATTCGTTTTAGCAGATGTACATCATGCTCACCCATCCCCCACCCTAGAATCACAAGATTTTCACGTTTTTCGGCGAGAACTTCCCGGTATACCGTTGATAGATAGAAACTGCTCTGAATCGAGTTTACTTTTTGTTCATGTATTCCTTCGCTCACAAACAGAGGAACGACTTCCTCGCTTTGCCAGCGTTTTAGAATCGATTCAAGTAAACCCGCCTTCTGAATATGAATTTTACTCTCCTGTTCGATACGATTTCGACACAATATGAGACTCCCATGTGGATAAAAAACAAGTGTATTAGATTGTTCATTTCCAAGCATTCCTCTTAACCGTTGCCAATCCTGCTCAAAAAGACCTCTTGCAAGAAAGCAGTCCTTAAATCGATGATGGTCGTTAATATCCAGACCATATGTCATTGTCCAGTAAACGAGCAGGTCATAGTTAAGCGAAATGACCGTGTTGAATCTTTTTAGAAACTCGTAAATATATGGCAGTTGTTTACTAACTTCATCATGCTCAGGATGCACATCACGTACAGCCTGAATAAGGCATTCGCGGATTTGGAGGTAGGCACCATGGGTGCGAGTATCCTCAATTTCTAAAGATTTATTGACGTTAGATGCCTGCCAAACAATACGCAGAATAAGTTCGAAATCATTAGTTTTAAAAAAATCAAAAAGTTTGCGTACATCTGCCCCCAGACTTTCTCTTTGCGTTACGTATTCAAGCAGTGATCCATACGCAAAACGAGGACTGACGGCGATACTTGAGCCGTTGCCCAGTAAAATAGTTCCATCGTATCGTGGTGCTAGCTCAGACCAGGGGAGAATGGTAAACGACATTTTATCTATCCGCTCCAATATTGAATTTTTTTAAATAAAAAACATTTTACAGTGTACGTGCTGCCTGTTTTCATTTTTTCGTCATCTTTTCAATAGTTTCACTTGCTTGTGGGATAAAAACTTTCTTTTTTTTCAGTTAGTTCCTATATTTTTCTACATGCCTAGTACATTTATAGATATTATCTTCATGATTTTATAGACTATCTAGTTATAAATATCCCTTTCAGGAAATTGATCGATGCCTCGATTCAGCAATACTATTTTATGGTCAGGTCATGAGCACTAAAGCTGACACAAGCGACAATCATTTAACGGAACCTTACGAGGCAAGATTCAGTTTCTATGAGTTTTTCGCGGGCGGCGGTATGGCTAGGGCTGGATTGGGAAAACAGTGGCAATGCCTGTTCGCCAACGATTTGGACCCGATAAAAGCATCGACCTACATCGACAACTGGGGCGACGAACATTTCGACATGCGCGATGTACGTGAAGTTGCCCCCGATGAACTGCCGCTCCACGCTGATTTAAGCTGGGCCTCATTTCCCTGCCAGGATTTATCGCTGGCCGGCAATGGCTTGGGGATCGGCGAAAGAGATTCCTGTGCGGATGAAACCACGCGTTCCGGCGCGGTATGGCCGTTCCTCGATTTAATAAGCCGGCTTGACGAGGAAAATCGTAAACCGCCGATTCTTGTTCTTGAAAATGTTCTTGGTCTGTTGACGCTGGATCAAGGGAGCCATTTTGCCGCGATATGCCATCAGTTAAGTAAAACGGGCTACCGATATGGTGCAATAATCATTGATGCAAAGTACTTTCTTCCACAGTCTAGGCCCCGTGTATTTCTTGTGGCGATTAGTCGCCATGTTTCCATTCCCGAATGTTTGGTTTCAGAAAAACCTTTGTTGCAATGGCATTCACCCTCGCTCCTTCGCGCCTGCGATGCTCTGGCGAAGGATGCTCGCAATGACTGGATCTGGTGGTCGCTTGGCAATATGCCAGACGCCAGAACGAAGGAGCTGGACGATTTAATCGATTTTGAAGGCGAAAACGTGCTATGGCATTCTGTCGATGAAACACAACGGCTTATCAGTATGATGGCACCTGCGAACCTAGCGCGTCTGGCGAACGCGCAGGCATCTGGAGCGACAATAACAGGCAGCCTTTATTTACGTATGCGCAAAGAAAAAGGCGTTAATAGGCAACGGACTGAAATTACGTTCTCGGCCGTTCTTGGTTGCCTTAGAACGCCAAAAGGCGGGGCTTCTCGTCCTCGGATTATCGTTGTCAGGGGCAATCAGGTGAAAACGCGCTTGTTGTCGGTCAAAGAAGCGGCTGCGTTGATGGGATTACCGGATAATTTTATTCTCCCAGCGGCGTATCAGTCAGCGTTTAAAGTGATTGGTGACGGCCTCGCCGTTCCTTCTGTCCGTTTTCTGGCCGAACGTATTCTGGAGCCACTGGCTATGGCTGTCCGAATTAATGCCCAACGGACAGAGGATATTTGTGAATGAATTGGACATTGCCCGTTACGCCCGATGGCTGGGAAAGTAAACTGATCGATTATTTTCTCCGATTCGGTGACGACGGCGATGCGCAGGATATTCGCTGGTTTGAAGTTACGCCGGAGACGCTCGCGGAGGCATTCGCCGACAGCGGCGTTAGCGCAGATGAAATTGAAAAAGCGTTTCGAACCTGTATGTCAAAAATACGGGATCTGCCGCAGCGCCTTGAAGGCGGCATGATGGAAAAGTCGACTCGTCGATCGCCCGGATATTTCACTTATCTTGTCATGACCTTGCTTATTAGCAGTCAATTCGACGCCCAAGAAGAACGTAATGACTTTCGTCTGAAGCTACAGAACTGGTTGCGAACCGGGCATAGCTTTCAGAGCTTATCCGGCGTCAACGCGATGTGGGAAGCATTAGCCGAATGGCTTAACCAGCGCATTCAGGAAGGCGAGCCCTACAGACGCCTTGTTCTGCCGCCGCGGGATGGCTGGGTTCAGATTGGTCATACCTTGCGGTTGGCATTCCCGAATAAAGCCGACCTGCGCCTGATGAGCGAATGTCTCGAAAGCTATCCGCAAGCTGCCGCTAACCCACGCCAGTTAATCGAATACTTTCAGATTATTATTCAAAGACAAGGCGTTTCTCATGCGCTGAAGGACGCTTTCGCCGAATTCAGAGACGCGTGGTTGTTGGGGCGCCGCGCACTGTTCGATATGCCTTTCTGGCGTCTGCGTCAACGAATAGTCGGGATATCGTCCTGTATAACGAAGCATCAGGCCATCATTGACATGTATGTGGACTTCGACGGTTCGCGGTGTTATTTCAGTAGCGCAGGAGAGAGAGACGAAAGCGTTTTTCATCCTACGTTATCCAAAGCCCTTAACGCCCGCGATGCCAGGAGTAGCGAAAATCTGGGGAAGGCGACGCAGGCCGGTTTACTTTTTTTTTATGAGATCGGGCATGGGCGCTGGAGAGCGAAACCGTCTCCCGACGTATACTCGCAACGGTTTCATATCGCCTTATCCAGTAAACATTCCGTACAGATGAGCAAGCGCCTCAACGGTTATATTGCAGAGGACGATTGGATTTTAACGGTTCAGCCGCTGAATCAAGTTTCAGCGATGGATATATTTCGCTCACTAAGATCCTCTTTGGGTATTCCGAATGATGACGTTACGCGGCCTCAACTATACGGTGGAATACGAGTACCTGGTGGATGGCTGGGATTACCAGCATTTTTGCCTTCTGTTGAGTCAGATACGCGACGCTACAAAATGTATTCATCCCGGAATGATGGAGCAGGAATCAACGTTTCTATAATAGATGGTCGTCTGATTTCTTCTGTGCCGCTTAGTGGTGAGTTCTTTATCGAGCCGATGCTTGAAGTTGGGGAAAAAACGCCGCCGTGGCGGCGTCGCGTGCGTTTTTTCACCCGCGCCTTACCGCACCCAACTTTAGGCGAAGGTGCAAAATACCGGTTTGAACCTCTTTGCGACTGGTCGACGACTTCACTAAAGGCACCGATGTTTAATTTCGAAGAATTGTTACAGTGGGAAGATAGCGAAGCATGTTGCGATCACCTTCTGGAAGCGATTTACGCCAGCGGAGCCAGCGGCTGGGAAGAAGCCGAGTTATTCGCGCTTCTCAGGCATGTGGCCGGCAGCATCAACGTATGGCATTTGATTCGTTGTTTACATCATGCGGGTCTTATCCAGCCACGCTTGCGTCCTGGGTGGAAAGGTCGGGTATGGACGCTAGTTAAACCTTCCTTGCTTTATATTCGCAATGGAGAAAATAATCTGATTATTGTGGAAGGTGCAGTCTGCTCCAGTCTGATTGATGATTTTCAAAAGGCGGTCGCCGGACTGGGCGGAAGAAGTTTTCGTCGCTGCGGCGTAAGCCTTTGGTCGCCGCCTGTATTTGGGACAGTACTAGCTAATCCTATTGCGTTATCCCAGCGTATGGGGTGGCCGCTTATCGAAGCACCGTCATCACTCGATACAACACCACTTTCACTGGTCTCGACGGAACGCGCAGCTGAACTACACGAGCCAGCGGCGGTCTGGAGCTGGCGTTCAGGAAGATTTCAGCAGTATGGTTCCTTAGAGAAAGAATCAGCGTCCCTGTCACTTCATATTCATCCTGGTGGGCGAGATCATGATATCTACCGGGTCATTTCCGGGCGAAAAAAGATGAATTATCTTTCCCGAACCGCCGCTATTATTGCCGCAAGCGTGAAAAACCGGGAACCAGTGTTTGAATACGTCGCCAAAAATCATTTGTTATGCCTTATTAAGGATTGCGGCCTGCCCGACGCGCTGGCTGCGGGAATACGGCGTCAAGCGCTCAGAAACGGAGGCCCAATAGATTCCGGCTTCGCCTATCCTGTCGATGATGCTGCTTTCCTCTGGTTAGAATCAATGCTTCCGGGATGTTTCTATTCCCTCTTGCCAGAAGGCGATATAAGCCGCTTAGCTTCCGCCAGTCGTCATTCCGGCGGAAAAGTACGTCCGACATGGCGAGATGGTCGGCTAACGTTGACGCCGGGATTATAAGGAAAATTAAGATGAGCAAAATCCCTTGGTATCTTGGTCAATTTGATCGCAGAAATTATCAGTCTTACCTCAAAGCCATCGCTCAGGAAACGCCTGATGGTTGGCGTATGCTCGAGAACCCTAAGAAACGGTTCCCTCCTACGGGAGAAGTCGAGTTTAACGATACTGATGCTTTGCCACTTCGTAAGGGAGAATGGGCCGCTTTTCTTGTTGGGCCCGGCATACGCAACAGAGCGCAGGTGAAACATGCCTGCCGTGTTTATCCTTATTATGATTTATCTTCCGGCCAGTCGCTGCTGGAAGTGCGTCGACAATTGAGTTTCGATGGCGTAACGACAGATGGCGAAGCGGGATTATGGGCAATCCGTTTTGGGCCGGATGGTCTAATTCTGGCGAATCTGGCTGAGTCGAAATCAGGTTGCCTGATTCTGTCCAAAAGCCAGAACGTTTATGAATATAATTTCCATGAAGATGGTGTCATTTCCGTAGCCGGCATATCTGAAAGTGGAAAATCGTTTTATATGCCCGATGTCGATGCGTCACCTGTCAGGATCCATGACTGGACGCCAGATAAGCAGTACATCGAAAACGTCATTCAACTCCTTTCCTGCGCTGATTCGACGGCCGCGATCGCTTCATGGCTTCGGGTGCATACAAATGAGCAAAACGGGAAATTAGCTTCCGGCGTCGATGCTCTTCTGGCTGCTGCTCAAACGCTCCGGGCAGGAGAGCTGGCGAAGAAACTGGAGGAAGAGGACTCGCTGACTCGTCAGTTTACTGAAGCGGTGTTGAAGAACCAGCATATCGCCCACCTTCTCGACCATCAGATACAAAAGATTGCAGAAGAAGAGCGAGCCGCGTTGCGCGCCGAACAGCATAAGGCACTCGATAAAGAGTTTTCTACTGAACGACTGCGACGTCGTGCAGTTATTGAAACGGAAATGACCGTTTTTGAGAGGACAAGGAAAAGTGTAATCGAAGAGGAGATCGCACAATTACGGCAGCTCGTAGAAGAAAAATTACAGATTGATTTTGCAGAAAAGCAAGCGTGTATAGAACTAACGCTCAAACAGGAAAAAGCTTATCTCGAAAGCGAAATTAGCCGCCTGAAAGACGCTAGCGCTGATTTATGCGTTCAGAACGAAAATCAGCATCAGATACTGGCTTCCCTGATCTGCGAGCGTGAAGTGTGTTTGGCATCTTTAACAAATGTCGAAGAACGTACTGCTCAGGCGCAAAATGAACTCGAAAAAATGGATATCGCTATTGCTGAGAAGGCTCGTCGTATGGCTTACTCAGCGATCCCCGAAGTACGTCTCCCGGCGCAAGCGAGAGTCGTATCCTGCGAAGAATTCGGTCATACCGTCAGAGATAACAAGTTGCTGGCACCCGACGGAAAGATACTCATGATGCAATTTCTGGCGTTGATGTTGGCCGGTGAGTGTCCGTTGCTATATGGCCCGGAAACACAAGACTTCCTTGCTATTGCCGAATCGCTGATTTCTTCAGGCCGCTCCATTCGACTGGTTGCCGATCCGACGATGATTTCTTGTGAGGATCTTTGGGTTCGCCCGGGAAATCATCTAGCGACGCCGCTTTATCAGGGATTATTACTTAGTGGAGCCTCCCGTCCGCGAACGATTCTCGCCGTTATTGAGCGTGTCGAATGTTCCGGTGCGCGTTTCTGGTTACCGGGTCTGAAAGACAGTGTGCGTGACGGTGATGTGTCCCGACGCTTTCTGATTTGCGGTACCATTGAAAATGAAGATTGCGAAGAAGCAGAAAAAGTGAAAGAGAGGCATCTTCGTCTACGGATGGAAAACGTCGTCATTCAAAATGCAATTGCGTTGTCTCCCCTGCATCTTTCCCCAGAAAATCATAGCGAGCTGAATCCTGGCACGGCACCGCTAAGTGAGATCCCGGACAAACTCGCAATCGCGAATAAAATGTCCGCCGGGCGTCTAAATCTGGCAAACACGCTACAGGCGATGAGAGCGGCGCAAGAAGCCGGGTTGTTCGACGATGATAACAAAGTGATGCTTCAGAAGGGGTTAGTCGATTTATACGCTGATTTACAGAATAACGAGATGTGCGCCCAATAGATTACAGAAGAGGGAAATAATGTTAGATCCCATTGGCGGTTTTCGCCGCATCCAAGAATTTTTCATTTCATACATAGAAACCAACTTCCGAATTGCCGACCCTTTTGTCGCGATTTCAAGACGCAATCTTCTTAACAGCAGCGGGGAATTCGCTGCAGAACCTTATATTGAACCTGTTTTACGGTATGAATCGTCGGATAAAATGCTTGAAGATCTGGTCGATATCGATGACGGGCCGCTGAATAGTCTATCTCCGGAAGGGCGAAAGGCGTTCATCGAACTGGCGTTATCCGGTCTGTTCGATTCGCAACCCGGCGATGCAACTTGGCAGCGTCGTTCAGTCCATGCGCCTTATAGCCACCAGATTCAAATGCTGGGACGAGGTTTGCGTCCCGGCTGTCCCGGCATAGTGACGTCGGGTACAGGTTCGGGAAAAACAGAAAGTTTTATGCTGCCTATTCTGGCTGCATTATCAAATGAGGCTGTCAACTGGACCAAGCCTGACGGAGACTATCTACAAAATCTATGGTGGAACGGCGCAGAAAAAAACTGGGTTTCTCGTCGCGAAGGAGAAAAACGCCCGGCGGCAGTCAGGGCGCTGGTGCTTTATCCGATGAACGCTCTGGTTGAAGATCAAATGGCGCGCTTGCGTAAAACATTGGATTCCTATGATGCGCGAGAGGTTATGGAGCAGCGTTTCGCCGGAAACAGGATCTTCTTTGGGCAGTATACCAGCGCCACGCCGGTTACCGGTTACGCCAGCCATCCCCGTCTTTCCAGCACCAGTTCGGAAAAAAGCCGTCGTGCCCGTAATCTTGAAAAATTGCGTAAGGCGTTGAACCGAATTGATAACGATCAACAGGCCGCACGCACATTCGATGAAAAAGAAAATCCTTCGGAAAAGACTCGGTATATATTCCCTTCGACAGATGGCGCGGAGATGGTTTCTCGCTGGGATATGCAATCTACCCCGCCTGATGTTCTCGTCACCAACGCCTCAATGCTGGGAGCAATGCTTTCGCGCGAAGTCGAGAATAATATTTTCGAAGCTACGCGCGAATGGCTGATGAATAATGACGACGCTTACTTCTATCTGGTGTTCGATGAACTGCATTTAATGCGAGGTTCCGCAGGTACGGAAACCGCTATGCTGATTAAATCACTGATTGTTCAGCTCGGACTTGACGCACCGAAACACCGTTATAAGCTGCGTTTGCTAGCGTCTTCCGCGTCGCTACCGATGGACGGCACGGATGGAAAGCAATCGCGGAAGTACCTGCGGGATCTTTTTGCCCCCTTCGGCACCTGCCGAGACTATCTGGATTCTGGTTCTGTTGAACCAGATTTCTGGCGTAACTGCGTCATTCAGGGAAAACCTTTCATTCCGTCGAAGCCATCCGGAAAAATCGCCGTACAGCCTTTTGCCGCATTAATGCGTGCTGCTCTTGCAGATCAAGGTAATGTCGTCCGTAATCTGAAAATGACGGACGCACTGAAACAGGCGTTACTTGATATATTCCAGGCTCTCGGCGTGAAAGAGCGAAATGTCACACAAGGCATCAAACAAGCGGCGGAAATCGCCGCCGCGCTACTGACAAATGCCTGCATTGAAAATGAAGGTGAATTGCCGCGAGCAATGCCGCCTGGACAGATTATTGATAAGATATTTTTGAGGGAAGATCCGGGTAAACCAGATGAGCAGGAATTGGCACTACGTGGATTAATGCTGACGCGTGCACTGCCGGAGTCCGGAATTGATTGCGAGAAGCCAGCTAATGTTACGCCAGCCTTTCGTGTGCATACATTCGTCAGAAATATCGAGGGTTTCTTTGCTTCCGTATCCCCGGAAGAGAAAAAGGCGAAATTCGCAGATTTTTGCCTGGAACGAGGCATGTCGCATGCACCATCAACACCAGACGGAAAACGTGGCCGCCGTTTGTTCGAAATGCTGTATTGTGAAGCGTGCGGCGACTTGCTGCTCGGCGGTCAGAAGGGAAAAAATGAAGGCTCAACGGTTGAACTACTGCCATCAGCGACCAATCTGGAAAATCTTCCGGAACGCCCCGGCGCTGAATATTACGATGATATGACGCTGGATGAGTTTGCGGTTTTCTGGCCTGTCGATATAGTTGATGAAAATCCAGCAGGCAGCGAAAAAGGTTGGGATGTATGGGAAAAAGCAGCGCTTAATCCGATCACCGGAATTGTGACAGTCGGACAAGACGCATCGGCGACGAATGCCGATTTGGTTCGAGGATATCTCTATTTCCAGAAACCAGCCCCGAGCAAAAGAGGCGAACTATCCGAAAAACCTTCCGCACAGCCTTTTTGTTGCCCGAACTGCGGTATCGATTATTCTAGCCGACCAGCCAGCAATCGTTCCAGAACCCCCATTCGCGCATTTCGTACTGGTGTGACTAAGTCATCCCAGCTTGTCGCGACAGAGTTATTTGAATTGCTGCATTCGATTGGTGCAGAAGCCAAGAGTATTGTTTTTTCCGATAGCCGACAGGATGCGGCATCTATGGCGCTGGAAATCGAACGATTACATTTACGCGATCTGCGCAGGGAGATTTTGGTCGCAGCTGCCAGAGATATGATCCGAGAGGCTGAAAACGAGTATATTTCTGAAGACAGTATTGATGAGAAAATGGATTTAGCCCTACAAGTTAAAGACATGAATGAGTATCTTCGATTACATGAACTCAAACAAGACCAAGCGGGCATTGCTGATTTATGTAAGTACAGGCGGGTAAAAATCGATAAATTGCTGGAACCAGAAGGCGATTCCATAGGAAAAGTATCCTCCGAACTGGCTGGGCTGGGAATATCGCCTTACAAATATCGCCCAAGCGCTGATGGGGATGGCAACAACATCTGGTACGCAAATTTTATAAAAGAGAAAAATATCGTTAAATATCATGAAAATCTTTCTTCATCTGCTCGATTGGATCTCAAAAAGAAGATACTTGATACTCAGTCTGAATTAATTGATGACGTTATTTTTGCCAATACCTTCTTCGCGTTGGAAGAGACGGGATTAGCGTATCCATGCATTTCAGATAGAGACGATACAACCGAGCTTGATGCTTGGTTAAGAGTATTTTCTGGTGTTTATCGCGTCAAAGAAAATAAATATTTTGATCCCGAAAATGCTGTTGAATGGAATATAGGAAAAGATGTTACCAAAGAGAAAGTAAAGCGTGTCGCTAAAGCTATATTTGGCGAAAATAATTATCTTGATAATTTGACTCAAATCTTAAATAAGTTTGCTGCCCGAGGGCATTCAGCTGGTTTATTCAATATCGGTAAATTACATCTCAAGGTAGCCAAACCAGGAGATCCTTATTGGCAATGCAGTAACTGCGAGCGGATCCACTTACATTTAGGGTTTAAGCGTTGTACCCGTTGCACGAAACCGCTTGATACAAAATCCAAAGGCGTCGTTGAAACGTTGTGGGAAGAAAATTTTCTTGGCAAACGTATAGTACGAGGTGAACGGGACGGCGTTAAACGCTTCCGGTTGAACGTCGAGGAGTTGACGGGACAAACGGATGATTTCTCAGATCGATTACGCAAATTCAAGGGGATTTTCGTTGATGAGATGAGCGAGCTTGAAAAACTGGATGCTGAAATCGATATGCTTGCCGTCACTACGACGATGGAAGTCGGAATTGATATTGGTTCGCTTCAATCAGTATATCAGGCCAACATGCCACCCCAGCGATTTAATTACCAACAGCGCGTCGGTCGTGCAGGACGGCGCGGGCAGGCATTTTCTTTTGTGATCACATTTTGTCGTGGACGGACTCACGATGCTTATTACTTTGCTCATCCGCATGCGATCACCGGCGATCCGCCACCTCCGCCTTTTCTAGCAGTAGATCACGATGCAATTCCCCAAAGACTTTTGCGGAAAATCTGGCTTAAAAGTGCGTTTAACGATATGCGCGAAGAATGCCAAAAAAACAAAAAAATATTCCCTGGAGATAAGATCGTCCCGCCAGATATTCATGGAGAATATATTTCAACGCATGATTACTATCATGATAGCAAAGCTGACTGGGCCAAACTATTGTATCGTGCATTGGAAGCAAATCAGAATATACGAGAACGCTTTATTGAAGCTGCAACATTTGATCCAGCTCAGCGGCGACGTCTTTATTCCGTAATTAACACTGAAATAATAATTGAAGAAATCGAAAAACTAAGACCTTCCGCGCCTGATGACAATACAGGACTTGCTCGTTTTCTGGCCGAGAGAGGCCTGTTGCCGATGTATGGAATGCCGACCCGGGTACGTAATCTTTATCTGGGATTGCGTAAAACAAAAGGGGCAAATGGTCAGACGGAATACGAATGGTCAACAATGGATCGCGATCTTGACCTTGCTGTTTTTGAGTATGCTCCTGGTTCGGTATTAATTAAGGATAAAAAAAAGCATCAAGTGATCGGTTTTACAGGTAACTATCGAGAACCTCAAGTCCGAGATAATCGAGTTTCAGATCTCTCAACGGTATGTTCCTGGAAAGAATCGAGCCACTATATTGCAATTTGCCAGTCATGTGGTTCCGTTAAACTTGAGAAAAATAAGCCTATTAGCAACATTAATTGTGAGGATTGCGATACGCCTATTAGCTCCACTGGGTTCGAACTTTATGTCACGCCTGCCGCTTTCCGTACGGATTTCGAACCAAAAGATGACATGGACAACTTCACTCGTATGTCGTTAAAAACTACGGCAACCGTATTGCGTAAAGATCTCCCAGAAAATTGCGGTTCTTTTAACGTTTGGCGTGGTGGCGTCACTGTTTTGCGTCTTAACGATGGACCGATTAATGGGGAGAAGGAAGGAGAACGATTTACCATTAGTTTAGCTACGGATCAAAAGGCTCCGATTCCTTTGGCTACCTATTCCTCACCGATTAAAGGGAACCAAGCTATTGATTCAAACTGGGCTGGATTACGCAATAACTTTAGGTGGCGCTGTACTGAAGAGACACAAACCTTCGGGCTTGTATCAAGCAAAGAGACTGAGTCGCTTCACCTGGAATTAATGCAATTTGATGATCGCCTTAATCTGAATATGATCGCCAGATACGGTGAATACATGAATTTGCCTACGCGCGCGGCGGCTATCAGCGCAACACAGATATTGACGCATAAGGCCGCGCTCTATCTGGATGTTTCGCCAGATGAATTCGAAACGCTAGAGCCCCGACTGCATCATGAAAAACCCATATTGCAAATCGCTGACGCGTTGATCAACGGTTCAGGGTTATGCAGACGACTTGCAGAGTCAGCCGTCGTTGGGGGTTCGCCTTTGATAGTCACATTATTGCATGAGATTTTGGAAGATAAGCGCGTCTGGCCAATGATTGATTTTCTAAAGAAGGATCATCCCGCTCAGTGTCAAACAGCCTGTTACAAGTGTATACAGCGCTACGGCAACCGTCGGTATCACGGTTTACTGGACTGGCGTTTAGGAATGGCATACTTACGTGCAATGGTTATACCTGAATTTGCCTGCGGTCTGAACGATGATGACTGGAGTTATCCTGAAATGATCGGATGGCGAGACAGAGCATTTGAGCTGGCGGAAGATGTCGCGGCGTTACGGCCTGAAACAATCAAATTATCGAAAAAGTACTCATTACCGGTTCTTACAGAAATTCAGGATGGAAAAGAACTCTGGCGCGCAGTCGTTACGCATCCTCTGTGGCAATGGAGAGAACCTGAGCGAAATGCTCTGGTTGACTCCTTGGGGCTAGTTGATGGGAGGTCTTCACTAAAGTTCATTGATACATTCGAGCTGGAAAGACGACCATTACGCGCGCTTGCTAACCTTAAACGGAGTTAAAAAAGTCGAAATAATTCTGATAGCAAGCTGATATTTCTTTGCTGAAGGCGCTTTCGAAACGAAAGCGTCTTCATACAATCGCATGACATCACGAGGTTTTATGTTATATACAGTTACTTGCATGGTATATAGTTTTGGGGATGTTTACAGTTAAGTTGAGGTTGCAGATAAAGTCAGTGGGAACTTCAGCGGAGCTAGACCGTCTTTACCGATTCACCTGGCTTAGGTTTATGGAATGTTTGCCGATTGTTGTTATTCGATTTTTGCTGAGTCAAATAATCGCTATTATTCATCAGCTGTCATATTTTAAACTTATGAGGGGAGTTACGTGGGATGCATGGCCGATACCGGTAAGTGGTTAGTGACGGTTGAGCATTCGCATAATCATTTTTTTGTTATCACACCCGAAGGAAAACCGATGTTAACAGTTCTATGCTTTATGTTATTAAAATAATGTATGCGCTTAGGGCCAATCGACCGATCCGAGAGATATTACTTTGTTACCCTACAACTAAAATAGATACACTAATATTGTTTGGTTCATCTAAGTGACACCGTCCTTTATGCAGATAATATTTATAAAAACTGTATTATGGCTGAAAATTGGCGCTATCGGCATTAGTATCCTGTTAAGAAATGACGGTCCCGTCAGTTCCAGAGCGGGTATGAACGCCCCTGCTCTATAAATTATCAAACGGCGACCGCGCTGCGCATGTGTAGCCTGGCTGTAAGGGCCAAGATTCACATCTTAGAGAGCGGCTAAGACAACGACAGTTGTAAAAATGTGGAATGGTAAAAGGCATCCGAAAGGGTGCCTTTTGTCATTTTGGGGAGTCATCGCTGTTGTGAAGTCTGTCGAAGATGGATTACAGGCTATTTAAATATTCTTCTCCATTAACCCACTGCGTTATTACACCATCATAGCTAACTAAAGTACTTAACAATCAGCATAGTACCTGAGGCCAACAATACGACATTGATTAGTTTTAAAAATTGTTCACGTGACATTTTCAGGGTGAAGTAGCGGCCCAAGGTTATTCCCACCAGCATGCCTGGAGTCAGGATTAATGCCAGCAGTAATAAGTCGGTGTCGAGATAAATACCGGCCAGGGAAAAGATAATCACGCGGGTTAGGGTGCTCATTCCGATCAGGGTGGTTTGGGTGATGCGGAAATCTTC
>Ga0308165_1003374_pt1 | contig 17230 bp, 15 predicted proteins | sample PhyWR2_FD_201032 | JGI IMG/M metagenome (GOLD analysis project Ga0308165, IMG submission 201032) | Phyllosphere microbial communities from UC Gill Tract Community Farm, Albany, California, United States - DLSLW.R2 | ecosystem: Host-associated > Plants > Phyllosphere > Unclassified | place: USA...
CACGCCTTGATGCCTCCCTGTCCTTACATACTCTGCAGGAATACCGCGAAGCTTTCCCAGCCTGGCAGGATGCAGATCCGTTTAATCTATAGTCAACCGCGGAGATAACGACATCAGCCGTTATCTCTTTTCTATCACTATCCCGCCATTTCCAACTCAAGCAGTTCAGCCAGCTGTTGCGGTGCCTGGCCACCGATCAATTGCTGACGAAAATCAGCATGCATCAGCTTACGGGCGAGCCTGGAGAATATTTTCATATGGTCGCCTTTTTCTCGTTCGCTAACGGTCAGCATAATCACCAGCGAGACGGTCACTTCATCATTCCATGCCAGAGGTTCTGCCAGGCGCATTACCGAAACTGAGCTGCTGGAGACGGCGGCGGATTTACAGTGTGGTAGCGCAATGGCAAATCCCAGAGCGGTGGAGAAGACCTCTTCGCGCTGCCAGATAGCTTTTTCTACCTCCGGGCCGGAAAAAGTTCGCTGTTCTACTTCCAGGTTATCGGTTAGCACTTTAATCACCTCAGCTTTGCTGCTTATCTGGCTATCAAGCAAAATCAAGGCAGGGTCAAAAACAGGCTTTGAGATATCAGACGATAAGTGTTGCAATTGTTCCACCACCACACCATCAGCACTATCACACTGCAATGCTTGCTCGAGTATCCGCTCACTGGCCTCAATGGATAAGCTGGCTAAACGCGCCTTGACGGGCGCTATTCGGCTAGCTGACATGCTGATTTGACGTAATCCAGTCCCCAGCAATAGAGCTAACGCTGCCGGATCGCCGCCCATCTCTCCACACAGGCTGATATCTATCTTCGCCCGATGTGCCTGTTCCGTCATCTCTTGTAGCAGCTGTAAAAATGAAGGATCGAAATAGTTATAAATATGACGTACCCGAGTATTACCTCGGTCGCAGGCAAGGAAATATTGCGCCAGATCGTTACTGCCAATAGAAATAAAATCAATGTACGGAGCAGCCTTAGCCAGAAAATATACCACTGAAGGCACTTCAGCCATGATGCCGAGTGACCAGATTCCGGTCGTGATACCTTCTTTATTTAGCTGCTGTTGTATGGTGTTAAATTGCTCCCGAAGCCATTTAACTTCCTCAAGTGTCGTCACCATCGGTGCCATAATGTGCAGCGGACCGGTTGCACTTGCCCGTAATAAGGCACGCATCTGTGAGCGGAACAGATGGATAAATGCCGGATACAAACGAATACCACGCCAGCCCAGAAACGGGTTTTCCTCCTCGGGGATATCCAGATAATCGCAAGGCTTATCGCCCCCGATATCCAGGGTGCGGATCACTACTTTGCGTCCTTTAGCTTGCTCCAGAACCTGTCGGTAGGCGTGATACTGCTCTTCCTCATCAGGGGGAGACGCGCGTTCACAAAATAACATTTCGGTACGAAACAGCCCGATACCCTCAGCACCGGCAGCAAATACTGTCTCCGCTTCGGCAGCGAGGGCGATATTGGCGAGTACCGCAATCGGTTCGTTATCCTGAGTACGCCCCGGCCGTTGTGTTAATGGCTGTAACCGCGCAGCAAGACGCTGATGCTTAGTCTCTTCCAACTGATACCAACGATGTGCCTGTAAGTCTGGTGATAGCACTACCACGCCATAGCGAGTATCAAGCAATAGCGCTTCACCAGCACGAATACGCCCGACATCGGTTGCTTCAACACTTAACAGAGGAATACCAAACGAACGGGCCAGAATCACAGTATGCGATGTTTCTCCACCAGCCCCCATGATAATCCCTTTCAGATATCGACCACGCAATGCCAGGAATTGACCCGGCGTGAGCGGTACCGGACTGATCACCACGGTATCCTGCAATAATGCGGTCTGTGGCATGAGTGGCTGAGTGGTAAGATGTGCTGCCAGTCGCAAACCTAAATCCTGTAAATCGAGAACCCGTTGTTGCAAGTAACTGCTATGACTCTCGCGTAAAGGCTGACTCACTTCATCCAGTGCCAGTGCCAGCGACTCCAGTGCATTGCGGGCCGGGCGCTGTGCCAGGAGTGCATCCTCCATTAAGCTGTCAGCCAGCAATTTGCTATGTGCCTGTAATACTGTGGCAGCATCACCTTTTGCCAGTCGCCACTCTTCGTCAAGCTGATGACGAACCTTCTGCAATGCAGTTTTTATTTGCTGATAGCGAATAGAATAAACCGTGGCGTCTTCCTGTTCAGCCAGCGCTAACAGATCCAGTGCTCCCATATGCATTGCAATGCCCTGTGCCATGCCCAGGCTGACACCATTACCACGCACAGTTTGTGCCGTAGTCTGTGACAGATAGACAGGGAGTGGATGCGAGGCTTGAAGAGCTATGCTGGCGGCAGGCTCATCACACCCGGCAAACTCTTCGGCTATAAACCGGGATAATATCTGGTGTGCTAACGTTTCATCTTCCCCCTTCAGTTGCAGTTCACAGGGATCCTGATACAGGATATCGGTACCAATCATCGCCAGAACACTACGCGTATCAGCCTTACGCTGGTTACGCAGATTAACAATCTGAATATGTGAGCTAAACTCACCCACGCGCTGTTCAAGCGCGCTAGCTGGCCTGGCATGCAGGCCATTCTCCAGTGGGCAGTTAAAAGAGAGGGTTAACATGGCATTATCCTCTAGTCGATGGTGTTATACGCCACGAAACAGGCGCGCAAACAGGAACGGTTGACTGAGACTCAGCAACCGGACGTTCTGCCAGGGTGACTTCACTAATAATCGCCTCCATTTCTGGGGGCTGGCGGGTCTGTGAGCACGACCCCGGATTCCAGCCACGCAAGATAAGAGCCTCTTCTCCCTGCGCTTTTTTGAGGGTGCTAAAGTGCAGCGGCGTATCCCAGCGTAGCAGGCTATAGGTCGATGGGAACTGGCGCTGATGAGGGTTGGTTTTAAAACGCGCCCAGCCAGAGTCCAGCCAACCTGCTATTGGCGTGCGCCAGTGCTCAACCCGCTGCCAGAAGTCAGCGCTTTCGCCAGCATGCAAAGGAATAAGTGCCAGACGGGCATTAAACTCACCAGGAATTTGTGATTCAGGGGAAGGTAGTGCCATGCCCGATGCCCGCCCTGGTCGCCATGGCATACCCGCCCGCCCCAGCCAGCCCACGCTACGCAGCAGGGTAATGGCGATTGTCGACGGACGTTCCGCCAGAATTTCATACTCCCGTAGTCCGTCGGTGACCACGCTCATCCCCTGCTGGCCATCGTGCATCATCACCATACTTTGCATCGGCCAGAGCGAGGCGGGAACCTCATTCCATTGTTCTTGTTGCCAGACCTCCAAGGTTAGCGGACGATTATCGCGTTGAATCAGGCCAAATGGCTGGTCGGCAAAGTGAATATTGGTCAAGACCTCAACGGGGATCTCGACTTGTAAGCGGTGATCTTCTAGCGTGTTATTCACTCTCACTTTCATATCCAGCACCGGGCTCTGGTGCGTCAGCGTAATAATCATGCTGACATCAAGCTGGGCATTACAGAGACGGTTATTTCTGTCTTCCAGGGTACGTGGTGCAATTATCGACCAGTCCAGGGTTAAAGTATCAGCCAGAACACCTTGCTGCCATTGAGCACTACCTAATATTCCTTTAACTCTCCAGTCATCTTCTGGAGGCGAATAGTTGTAGGTATCACCCGCATCACCGCCGTCTACCAGTTGAATCAGGTTATCCCATTGTTTACCGCTGCGCTTATCTAACAGAACGACTTGCTGCCCTTCCAGAGTCAATCTCAGCCACTGATTTTCCAGCGCTGAGAGTGTTGATAAGGATGTGGTAAAACCAGCGGTCTCCTCTTCTTGCAAATACAAGGTGATATAACCGCAGGCCGGGACAGCAGAAACGTCAAGCAAGATGTCACATTGACGATAAAAAACCGGTTCAGGACTATTGGAAAGCTCCTGCACAATAACCGACATATCCTGAGCGCGTTGTTGCAGAATTTGCCAGCGGCAAGGTTGCCCTTGCTGATCAACGATACGGAATGTTTCGCCTGGCAGATTGAGCGTTAATGCCACTAGCCCCTTTCGTTGGGCAGGGAGGGCATTAAAAATAATGATTTTCTTCCCCTCCTGCTGAGCGTTGATACCGTTTGCCAGCATCTGCATATTCAGCTCATAAAGCTGGTTCGCCTTTTCCTGACCCGCCAGTAGACGCGCCTTAACAATCGCATTCACGCGGTCAGAGTTACAGCCGCCAATGCTGTCGTGCGCATGTGACTTCATCGCTTCACGCCAGATATTCTCGACAACAGTTTGAGGATAGGGTAGCCCTAGCATCCAGTTAACACTCAGCAGTGGCTCCAGCTGACGACTGACATAATCTTCTAACCGGGCATTTGCCTGTTTGATATCCATACGCGTCGAGAAGATCCCGCGATGTACACGCATGTATTTCGGGCTTAATAATTCTCCTTCAAATATCTCCAGCGGTGTATCACCCAGCGAGTCAAAATAGCGTGTGAAGTCGCTGCGCTCGAAATGGTACTCAGTTTGCTGGGTATTCAGATTATCCAGCATCTCTGGCACACCATACTCAAAAGGAGACTGATCGTTACCATTTGGCAATAACAGCTGCGAACTACGGCTGAAAGCGCCCTGCTTTTCTAGCAATGCAGCCAACCGTGGCCATGCCTGATGTGAGTCGGTGGGCAGCCATTTTGCAAAACCGTATCCCTGAGGTAATACGCTGGTAGTCACCGTGCTGCCATCCTGGCTACGCCAGCGAAACTCCGTATAGGGCGTGTCATACTCGCTCCAGCCACGCCAGACCACCGCACTATCAATCGCAAACTGATTGAGAAACATCGGCAGTTGAGCGCTCTGACCAAATGAGTCAGGCACATAACCCACCGCCATACGAGATCCAAACTCATCGCAATCCGCCTGACCCAGCAATAAATTACGGGTAATCGATTCTGCCCCCACCACCAAGAAATCAGTCTGAGTATACCAGGGGCCAATCAGTAGTCGTCCCTTGGTCACTAATGTCTGAATACGCTCCCGGTTCTCGGGCGCAAACTGAAAATAGTCCTCCAGCATGACTGTCTGACCATCAAGTATAAATGGACCTAATGATTCATCAGCTTCAAGGCGAGTAAGAAGATCCGCCATAAAATAATAAAGTAGCACCTGAGAATCATTTTCTGTGAAATACCACTCCCTGTCCCAATGGGTATGTTGAATTAAATGCACTGTTTTCATTTTCTTTATTCCTATATTCGGGCATGCGTATCCCGTACAGATATTTATCTGCACTAAACACGGGAAGATTAATTAAACTGTGTCAGCGATACATTTAACGACTCGCTTTAAACTTAGGAGCCTTTACTTCTTTTTTAAGCGCCGGGCTTTCTATTTCGCCACGGAAAATAAGCAGTGAGCCAAAAGCAATAATCGCAGAACCACAGGCAATCGACAGAACGTAGATCGGCCATTTTTCTACTGCCAGCCAGCCATAAAATCCAGAAATAGGCGCATGGTTAATCGCTCCGAGTCCTACGGCCATGGCAGCCCCAACAGCAGATCCGATAACGTTAATAATAATCAGCCTCGGGTTTGACAGAGCGAAGGGAATCGCACCCTCTGAAACACCTATTAATCCCATCAATGTTGAGGCTTTACCGGCTTCGCGCAGGGAGAGTGGAAAACGTGAAGACCAGATTAATGTCGCCACACCAATACCAATCGGAGGAATGATAATCGCCACCTGAGCCGCAGTATTCGGGGCGTAGATACCAGAGGCGAGTAATGCCATTGCGGTCGTCACTGCAGCTTTGTTAATAGGGCCACCCAAGTCGAAACCCACCATGCCGCCAATCACTGCGGCCAGTAAAATTCGGTTAGTCCCGGACATCGACATTAACCAGCTTTCCATACTGTGGTTTAACGCAGCCAAAGGGCTACCTATCAAAAAGGCCATCACAACGCAGGTCAGTAATGTCCCCCCGACAGGCAGGATAAAAATCGGCCCCGCAGATGCCAGTGACTTCGGTAATTTGACATAACGATTCAGTGCCCGAACAATATATCCAGCCACAAAACCGGCCGCCAGAGCCCCCAGGAAACCCGTTCCGAGACTCCCTGCCAGCAAACCACCAATCATGCCAGGAGCCAAACCCGGTTTATTCGCCAGCGCAAAACTAATATATCCTGCGACCACCGGCAGCATCAGCGACAGTGCAAGACCACCAAAGCCATCAAATTTATGCAGTAGCCGGACAACCGTATCAGCTTGCTCATAGCTAGCATCCCAAATATTATCAATACCATAGAATGATGCACCAATACGGGCGATACCCATCAGTACCGCACCAGCAATGATAAACGGCAGCATCCAGGATACACCGGTCATAATGGCGTTTTTAACCTCCATTCCTACCGACTGTTGATTATCTGCCTGAAATTTAGCCATTTGACATCTCCTTCTCCACAGCTTCAAACACAGCATCACCAAATTTAATGGGGTCAGAGACGGTACATTCGAGTTTAATCATGCCGTCAAAACGTTCTTTACCGCTAATGACGACATCAGCAGCAATAATCACCGCATCCGCACGAGCCAGGTCATCTGCGGTAATTTCGTTTTCAGCTCCCATACTGCCCTGAGTTTCTACTTTCACCTCATGACCTCGCTGTTTTCCTGTTATTTCCAGAGATTCAGCAGCCATATAGGTATGAGCGACGCCGGTTGGACAAGCTGCAACACAAACAATATACATAATGCATCCTCTTAAATTCAGACCATAAAAAAAGCACAATGGCGAAAACGCGCATTGTGCTCTGTGCAGAGATAACTGATTTTTTTACCGGGCTCTCACTATCCGAACCACCAGCATGGCGGCAGACTAACAGTTGATACAGGTTAGAGTTACGAAAGCTAAAAACCAGTTCCTCACGTTTGCGACAATTCAGCCCAGTGTCTTGAATATGTGAGCCTGAATGTGCCTGATAAGGGAAAGGTTGTTGAATGCTGGCACACAGTGTCTGACCTGCACAGTCCCATAGCTGGGACCACTCTCTGGCCATTTGTGTATCCATGCATTCTGGTTCATCAGCCTCGATTTCAGTCAGACTATTCACCGCGTTAAACCAGCATAAACCATCAAGCATAGTTTTTATTTTGCGGTCCAAAGACAGCAAAATAAAAAGCATCTGTTTGATAATTAATTTTTCAGGCATAACGAAACCAATCCATCATGAATAATTAACAGTACGATAAAATAAAAAACACAATATAACTGTGATTGATAGCACAAACATTTAACAGGATAAAAATGTGTTTTTATTAAAAATTGAAAATAACTCTATCCCGTTATATTCACCGTCATATTTTTTGATTTATTTAAAAAATCTGTGCAGTAAAAACCGACTAAATACAATATACAATGAGAAATCGCGGAAATAGATAAAACTCTCTAATCAATTAAGTTTTTTTGTCGGGTTGAGACTGAAGAGTTTCGGGAAAAGTGAAAGTCAATCGTAGCGGAGAAGAAAAGCAAAAAACCCACGCTTGATAAGCGTGGGTCTCGAATGTGGCGGAACGGACGGGACTCGAACCCGCGACCCCCTGCGTGACAGGCAGGTATTCTAACCGACTGAACTACCGCTCCACATTGTCCCCTTGCGGGAACGAGGCGAATATTACGATGAGCCTCTTAAACCGTCAATCATTTTTCTTCTAAAAAAGTGCGTTTGCGCTAAAAACAATCTAAGTGATGTTTTTTAACGCATTTATCAGACATTAGCTGCGCCACAGACAGCTACCGCCTTTCTTCTGCACTAAATCAAGACGGGATTCATGAGCCAGGCACTCTTCTGCGCTAGCAGGGATAACACGCAGTCCACCAGCAGCACGTACTACCCGCTGGATACCGTTACTATTGGCTTGCTGCTGACTATCACCTTCCATAGAAAAGGTCAGTGATGTCTGGCCACCGGTCATCATCAGATAGACATCAGACAGAATCTGGGCATCGAGTAATGCGCCGTGCAACGTACGCTTGCTGTTATCTATTTCATAACGCGAGCAGAGTGCATCGAGGCTATTCCGTTTGCCCGGAAACATTTTCCGCGCCATCGCCAGACTGTCGGTGACTTTACAAAAGGTTCCTGTTTTTGGAATGCCTCGACCCAGCATATTGAACTCATAGTCCATAAAGCCGATATCAAACGAGGCATTATGGATAACCAATTCGGCACCACGAATGTAGTCGAGGAAAGCGTCAGAGACCTCGGCAAAGGTCGGTTTATCCAGCAGGAACTCGTCAGCAATGCCGTGAACCCCAAAAGCCTCAGGATCAATCAAGCGATCGGGTTTCAGGTAAACGTGGAAGTTATTTCCTGTCAGACGGCGATTGATGACCTCAACGGCACCAATTTCAATAATACGGTGCCCTTCATAGTGGGCACCAATTTGATTCATACCCGTCGTTTCGGTATCGAGGACAATCTGTCGTGTAATAGCTGTGCTCATTGCGCTCATTTGTGTCAGACTTGTTTTTTTTAATCACAGGAAGTCTACCAGAAATGCGAAAGAAGGTAGAAATATTCACCGACGGCTCCTGTCTTGGTAACCCTGGACCAGGCGGCTATGGTGCAATCTTACGTTATAAACAGCATGAAAAGATCTACAGTGAAGGCTTTTATTTAACCACCAATAATCGCATGGAGATGATGGCTGCCATTGCCGCACTTGAAGGTCTGATTGAACCTTGCGATGTCGTTCTTAGCACCGACAGTCAGTATGTCCGCCAAGGCATTACTCAGTGGATCCATAACTGGAAAAAACGGGGCTGGAAAACAGCTGATAAAAAACCCGTCAAGAATGTCGATTTATGGAAGCGGCTTGATGCAGCGCTGAGCCACCATGAAATTGAGTGGCTGTGGGTTAAAGGCCATGCCGGACATCCTGAAAATGAACGTTGTGACGAGCTGGCGCGTAATGCAGCATCTACGCCTGATCGTGCGGATGTGGGTTATCAGCCTGATGCTTCGGCACCTTAATGGTTTCCCTATATTGTTTGGTCGCTCCCACAGCAGAGTGAATCTGCTTGTTCTTTTGGCGACTTTTAAGCGGGTTCAGCGTTAAGGGTAAAGTACGCTTACGCGCAACAATCACCTGCATCGTTCCCAGAGCAGGAAAATGGGTTGTTAACATTTTCCCTCCTTGTTTATGCCAGGGTAAAACCTGAAAACCACGGCGATACATCACTTCAAAATTAAGCAGTGACAGCCAGTCGAGTAAGCGCATTGAGGTAAACATTCGACTATTAAAAGGCGGTCGTTTGCGCAAAACAGGGATGAGTTTGCCTACTCCAGCCACACTTATCGGGTTATAACTACTGATGATTAACCAGCCATCATCAATTAAAACTCGATCTGCCTCACGCAATAAGCGATGAGGATCCGAACACCAATTCAGTGTATGAGCCAGTAAACAAGCATCAACCGACTTTTCGGCAAACGGCAAATACAGCGGATTGGCTTGAACTTGCAGATTATCGCCCTGTTGCGCCATATTAACCTGATGAGAAATAGCGCAGTCTTCGGTATTGATTTCTGTGCTCAGATTACCGATTTTAAGCAGATGAAAACCAAAGATTTTACCAAGCCATGGTCGTAATTCCTGTTCCAGCGCCAGTTTTGACTGTAGCCCCCAGGGAAGTGTTTCCCACTGCGTCGGTGCAGTGAGGTGGCCTGTGATTCTTGCTGGTTTCATCAATACCTTAGTATCTAGTGGTTAAAGAGAGAACGATTTATGAAGCTTACCAGTATTTCCGCCTTCAAAGATAACTACATCTGGGTGCTCTCTAATGAAGAGGGTAAATGTGTGATTGTTGATCCCGGTGAAGCGGCTCCAGTGCTAACTGCTATTGCGCAACATCAGTGGCAACCGGTCGCTATTCTGCTTACGCATCATCATGCTGACCATGTCGGTGGGGTCCTGGCATTAAAAGAGGCTTATCCCGATATGGCACTTTACGGCCCTGCAGAGATAAAAATTCCCGGTCTCACTCAAGTGGTTAAAGACGGAGACAGCCTGTCGTTACTCGACCATAATTTTAGCGTCATCGCCACCCCAGGACATACCCTGGGGCATTTAAGCTATTATTCTTCCCCGTATTTATTCTGTGGAGACACTCTATTTTCAGCCGGTTGCGGACGACTATTCGAGGGAACTGCAGACCAAATGTATCATTCTTTTCAACGCCTTAACCAGCTTCCCGCTGAAACATTAATTTGCTGTGCGCATGAGTACACTGAATCGAATGTCGTCTTTGCGTTAAGCCTGTTACCAGAGGATGAACACATAAATAGATTTTATAGGGAAGTTAAGGTGTTACGTGCAGAAAAGCAGTCTACTTTGCCTTCAACTTTAGCAAATGAACGTCAAGTGAATGTTTTCTTACGCACCGAAGATCCTGATTTACAAAGGAAAGCAAAAAAAGACATCTTATTTCAACAACCTAATGAAATTTTCGCCTGGTTAAGGGCGAAAAAAGATGCCTTCTAAATATTTTGGTTGTGTTGCTGGTCACTCAACGGTATTATCGCTCGTCTTTTAAGCAACCTTAGACACATATATGAAGGCAAGAGCGATACTACTCGCCTCTGTCTTGCTGGTTGGGTGCCAGGGCGCTAATAATAATGATGCCCGCGTTCTTCAGCATGCTCAGAGTCTGTCTACTGGAAGTCAGGGTGAAGCAGGTAAATCTACGGGTCGAGAGACCTATTCGCGTTGGATGGATGATGGAAGTTTCCTTGCGCAAGATGACAACCTGTGGAGCACGATTGGCGATCAGTTAGAGATGGAAATACCGGATAACATCCGGATACGCGAACAGAAAAAGAAGTACCTGAGTAATAAGAGCTATCTCCACGATGTATCATTACGGGCTGAACCGTACATGTACTGGATTGCCGGACAAGTAAAGCAACGCAACTTGCCAATGGAACTGGTACTACTACCCATAGTGGAGAGCGCTTTTGACCCCCATGCGACGTCTAGCGCAAATGCCGCTGGCATTTGGCAGATTATTCCAAGCACGGGGCGCAACTACGGGCTAAAACAAACCCAGGCTTACGATGGCCGCCGCGATATTGTCGCGTCGACTACCGCTGCGTTGGATATGATGCAGCGTCTGAACAAGATGTTCGATGGTGACTGGCTATTAACGGTCGCGGCATTTAATAGCGGCGAAGGTCGCGTGATGAATGCGATTAAAACCAATAAGGCCCAGGGTAAACCAACGGATTTCTGGTCACTTCCTTTACCACAAGAAACCAAGCTCTATATCCCAAAAATGCTGGCGCTGAGTGATATTCTCAAAAACAGCAAACGGTATGGTATTCGTTTACCCTCGACGGATGAAAACAGAGCTCTGGCACGTGTTGAGGTAAATGATCCTGTTAAACTGGCACAGATTGCCGAAGTGACGGGTATGTCGCTGACCAAGCTCAAGACCTTTAATGCGGGAGCTAAAAATGCCACCGTGGGTCAGAGTAACCAGCAATATGTCATGGTACCAAAGCAACATGCGCAGCAATTACGTACTTCTCTTGCCTCCGGTGACATTCCTGTTGCACCCGTTACAAGAGAAGCAAATAACAGCAGCAACGTTGCAGGAAGTAAACTGTATAAGGTTCGTTCTGGCGATACCTTGTCGACGATTGCTTCCCGTCATGGTGTGAGCAGTAAATCGCTGCAGGCATGGAATAACCTGTCTAATTCTCGACTTAAAATCGGCCAGACACTGAAACTAGAAAGTGGTAATAGCCGTGCTGCTGTGACCAATACCAGTACGCGTCTTGCGGCTAACAATAGCATCACTTATAAAGTCCGTAAGGGTGATTCATTGTCGAGTATTGCCAGACGCCATGGTCTGAATATGAAAGACGTGTTGCGCTGGAACAACGGCAAAGACTTGCTTAAACCAGGCGATCAGCTGACGTTATTTGTCAAGAATAGCGGAAAACCTGATAGCTAAAAGCAAAAGAAAGGCACCTCACTAGAAGGTGCCTTTTTTCTTTTAGCTCTTGCTCGCTTCCAGCATGATGGTATCACTGGTAAATGAGCCATCCCGCTGTAATTCATAGTAGTGCTTAACGTCATCTGAAGCGCTTTTCTGATAAGCTCGAATCGCATCGGCTAGCACTATCGGTGTACGCATTCTGGCTATCCAGCTGGTGAATTCAAGATTCAGCTTGTCGCAGTTAACATATCTAATCATCAGCCCCGCTTCATTAAAAAGCCGCAACCACTCACCGCTGGCGTAATTACGCACGTGTGAGGTATCCCGCAGAGCTTCTATGGTTTGTAGCCAGATATCCAGTACTGGGTAGCCCGGCGATAGCACATCCATAAAAATCACAATGCCACCGGGTTTTAATACGCGTTTAACCTCACGCAGCGCCTGGCCCACATCATGCCAGTGATGCGCTGAATAACGGCTAATAACGACATCAAACGTCGCATCGTCAAAAGGAAGTACCTCCGCATAACCGAGGCAGGTCGTCAGATTGGTAATTCCACGGGTTTGTGCGGTCTCAGCGACTATCGTCAGCATCTGGCTAGACAGGTCGTATGCCACTACATTTTTAACTTTTGCAGCAGCAATAAAACTGGCATGCCCTGCTCCGCATCCCATATCCAGTACTGCGGCATTCTGAAAGTCACTCAGACGAACGCTGAGGCGCTCAAGGTCACGTCCTGAGGCATGAACGCTACTGCTAAGATAAGCGCTAGCTTGTGAGCTAAATTGCTGATTAACTTTGTCGTGGTGAGACTGAGTGACCATAGTCATATCCTTACGATGAAGAAAAGAGAGTAGCCTAAATGCCGACCGCGACAGGCTTTAACTAAGGCATACCGGGATAAAATTCAACCAGCAGCGGATTATGATCTGATGCCTGTGTCACCAGAACAGAAGCCTCGGCGACTTTAAGTCCACGATAAAATACGAAATCGAGTGGTTTGCCAAAAGCACGACTACGATGGTCATCAATAAAGCGGACTTGTCGCAGCGTCATTTCGCGCGCAAAACGATAGAGCGCATTCATACGCTGACGGCTCCAGGCATTAAAATCACCCGCCATAATTACTGGGCCATTATGACACGCAATTTGCTCACCAATCGGTGCCAGTTGCTTACCATAGACATCAACTCCGAGACTAAAGTTTATCGCATGAATGTTGATAACCATCAGCAACCGCCCATCAAATAATGGATAGACAGTGACCAGGGCTGACTTCGCCAGACGCAGAATCGGTTCTCGTTCACGCAAGGGATAGCAAAATACGGGGTGGGTGGCAGAAAGCGTCATCACACCTGAGGGGTGCTGCGGCAGAACTAATGCGGGAACTTGATCGGCTCCCAGATAATTTTGCGTCGCAAATCCCACCAGTTCAGGTGTCGTTTGCGCTTCCTGTAGTAATACCAGTTGAGCGTCTTTACTGAAGGTTTTGAGTACTGATAACCAGTCTCTACGTTGCTGCTTAAAAATATTCCACACTAATATACGTAGCTTATCAGCACCGGCTAGAGGGTCACCGGCAGGCAATGCCTTGCTCAGAGCGGAAAATGAACCTGATGCCAGGATTCGCTTTGCTGGCTGACCAGCGGTGTACCGCATGGAATACATTTTTTTATGCACGTTTAGCTTGGTGACCCCTATAACTGAAGATATCCACACACTGCAGATCTATTTTAGTTATAGGGATTCTAGCGTACATTTTCAATTAACATGATAAAGCATTGCCTGTATCAGGCATAAATCTCACGTCATGCTACCTGCTTAACGAGACTGCTTATCAAGTTTACCGCTCAAAATAATCAGTATTAATGCCAGCGCAACAATAACAGCACCAATCCAGGGCGTCTGATCCAAGCCAATGTGCTGTACCGTCTGACCACCAATGATGGAACCAACCGCTATCCCGATATTAAATGCAGCAATATTCAGACCTGAAGCAACATCTACCGCTTCGGGCGCATATTGCTCCGCCTTCTGCATCACATAGACCTGTAGTCCCGGGACATTACCAAAAGCAAAAATGCCCATCACCAGTACCGTTAGCAACGCGGGAAGAGAAGAGTGAACAGTAAACTGCAGCAGGAGTAACAATAAGGCTAATGCTGCGAAAATGAAAGTGAGTGCTGGAACCGCCCCTTTTCTGTCCGCTAGTTTTCCCCCCCAGATATTACCGATAGCAACCGCAATGCCGTAACCGAGTAAAATCCAGCTCACCGATGAAGCTGAAAAACCAGCCAAATCCTGCATCATCGGAGCAAGGAAAGTAAAAGCAGTGAAGACGCCACCATAACCTAAAGCAGTAACCAGATAGATAAGTAATAACCGTGGATGGGTTAAAACGTGTAACTGCTCTTTAATACCCGATACCACACGATTTGGGATCTCTTTAGGAATAAGGATCATACTGCTTATCAGAGCCACAGCACTAATAGCAGAAACAACCAGGAACGTTTCTCTCCAGCCAAACTGCTGGCCGATAAAGGTACCTAAAGGGACCCCCGTCACCAGGGCTACAGTCAACCCACCAAACATAATCGCAATTGCAGAGGCGGCTTTCTCTTTAGGGACCAGGCTTGCTGCGATAGTTGAACCAATAGAGAAAAAGACGCCATGAGCCAGCCCGGTAAGCAGACGAGCGACGACCAGTGTTTCATAGTCAGGAGATAGCCAAGCCAGCAAGTTACCGATAGTAAACAGTGCCATCAGGGCGATAAGCAATGTCTTACGTGCTAGCTTACCCGTTAAAGCAGTCAGCACAGGCGCGCCGATCGCAACACCAAGGGCATAGATAGAAATTAGTAATCCAGCAGAAGGAACTGAGACTGCTAACTGCTCAGCGATAGTGGGTACCAGTCCAACCAAAACAAACTCGGTGGTACCAATTGCGAAGGCACTGATTGTCAGTGCGAGTAGAGCCAGGGGCATGATTTACTCCATAATAAATGTCATTTGATGACAGGCAGTATGGCTTGGTGGTTAAATAACAAAAATATACAAAGTATCAATAGAATTTTGCTTCTGGAGCAATAATGAAAGCGACAACAGAAGAGTTAATTATTTTTGTGGCGGTGGTAGAAAGCGGTAGCTTTAGCCGGGCAGCGGAGCGATTAAACCAGGCAAATTCGGCGATTAGCCGGGCGGTAAAGCGGCTGGAAATGAAATTAGGCGTAAGTCTACTCAATAGAACCACTCGTCAGCTCAGTCTGACAGAAGAGGGAGATCGCTATTTTCGTAACGTTCAGCAAATTTTGCAGGCGATGGCAGCGGCGGAAAACGAACTGACTGAAAGCAAAAGAACGCCACGCGGATTATTGCGCATTGATGCTGCAACACCGGTGCTGTTACACCTGCTGATGCCTCTGGTCAAACCCTTCCGGGAGCGTTATCCGGATATCATTCTCTCTCTGGTTTCTTCCGAAACTTTCATCAATTTAATTGAAAGAAAAGTTGATATTGCTATTCGCGCGGGCCATTTAACGGATTCCAGCCTGCGCGCTCGTCCACTACTGACCAGCTATCGCAAGTTGATTGCCACACCAGGCTATCTTACTGAATATGGCACCCCAACAGCAATTACGGAACTAGAAAACCATATTTGCCTTGGCTTTACTGAACCGTCTTCACTCAATCAATGGCCTGTTTCCTTACCCGATGGACAGTTAATTGAGATAAAACCGGGCATATCATCTAATAGTGGGGAAACCTTAAAGCAGCTCTGTCTGCAAGGAAATGGCATAGCCTGTTTATCAGATTTTATGATTGATAAAGAGCTTAATAGTGGAGAACTGGTCGAGTTATTTGCCGGGCAGCGTCTGCCGGTAGAGATGCCGTTAAGTGCGGTCTATTATAGTGATCGTGCGGTGAGTACCAGAATCAGAGCATTTGTCGACTTTGTGAGTGAGCAGTTACAGCCCCGATAGAAAATTCCCTGATGATTGGGTTCATCAGGGGCAAAAATTACTTATCCCACTCAGGGGCAAGACCTTGTGGAGAAACCAGGCGTTCGTTTCTTTCAAGATCTGCAATTGCCTGCATATCTTCAGCATCCAACCGAAGATCCAGAGCTTGCAGGTTACTTGCCAGATTATCTCGCTTGGTGGAAGAAGGGATAACGGCATAACCTAGCGCTATTGCCCAGGCCAGAATGACCTGTGCCGGAGTAGCATGGTGTTTCTGCGCAATGCTATTGAGGATTTGATCACTCAGCGCTTTACCATAGGCTAAGGTCATATAAGAAGTAATATGGATATGGTGTTGTCTGGCCCACTCAACAACGGTTCTGTTTTGCAGGTAAGGTGAAAGCTCTATCTGGTTAGTGGCAATATTCTCAGCGCCTACCGCATCAATCGCCTGCTGCATTAATTCCACGGTAAAATTAGAAATACCAATCTGACGAGTTAAACCAGCCTCTTTTGCTGCCAGTAAAGCCTGCATAAATTCAGCTACTGGCACGGAATTTTCTGGCGATGGCCAATGGATTAAGGTCAAATCAACGTAATCTGTTCGTAACTTATCCAGACTCGCTTGCAGAGAGGGAAGAAGTTTATCTTTGCTGAGATTTTCCGTCCAAATTTTGGTGGTAATAAACAGGTCAGAGCGTTTGATTTTACTCTCTGCCAGTGCCTGACCAATAGCGGCCTCATTACCATAGATTTGTGCGGTATCGATAGCACGGTAGCCCAGCTCCAATGCGGTTTTTACCGATGCGATGACGACGTCATCTTGCAGACGAAATGTGCCAAGACCAAATACAGGGAGAGTCATTTTTACCTCAATAAGGGGAGTTTTATTGTCCGAGGTAAATTATGACTAAAAGAATTTCATACAAAAAGGGGGATAAATGCAGGAGTTTTTTGCTCTAAAAGCAATAATACAAATTATCTGTGAAAAAAACACACAAAAAAGCCCTGAGTCTAAGACTCAGGGCTTAAATAGGTGGCGGAACGGACGGGACTCGAACCCGCGACCCCCTGCGTGACAGGCAGGTATTCTAACCGACTGAACTACCGCTCCACCGAATTTCTTTACAACTGCCGGACTGTACTCCGGTTCACTGCTTAATTTGATGCCTGGCAGTTCCCTACTCTCGCATGGGGAGACCCCACACTACCATCGGCGCTACGGCGTTTCACTTCTGAGTTCGGCATGGGGTCAGGTGGGACCACCGCGCTAAAGCCGC
>Ga0308165_1003375_pt1 | contig 17228 bp, 12 predicted proteins | sample PhyWR2_FD_201032 | JGI IMG/M metagenome (GOLD analysis project Ga0308165, IMG submission 201032) | Phyllosphere microbial communities from UC Gill Tract Community Farm, Albany, California, United States - DLSLW.R2 | ecosystem: Host-associated > Plants > Phyllosphere > Unclassified | place: USA...
CAAGAAATTAATATGTCTGAGCCTCTGGTAGCAAAAGGGGCAATTTCTAAGGTCGAGATCCTGCGCCTGCGTCGTTCTGAAGTCGACACTCGCGGCCAGTTAGACTCTATCACTCTGGCGATTCCAAGAGCGATGGCAGCGGTTAAAGAAATTGAAAATAAAATCGGTGAAACGCGTGGGCGTTATCGCAGTGAAGCACTCTCTCAGCTCAATGAAGCCCGTACCGAACTGAGTAAAACCGAGTCTTCTGAAAAAGCGATTGAAGACCGAATGAACCGTACGCTGGTGACTTCTCCAGTACGCGGTATCGTCCAACAGATGATGGTTAATACCATCGGCGGTGTTATCCAGCCGGGGAGTGATTTAGTCGAAATTGTCCCGCTCGATGACACGCTGCTGATTGAAACCAAAATCCGGCCACAGGATATCGCCTTCCTTCACCCAGGCCAGGAAGCGATAGTTAAATTCACTGCCTACGATTACACCATCTACGGCGGTCTGAAGGCCCGGCTGGAGCAGATAAGCCCAGATACTGTGACGGATAAAGAAGGCAACAGCTATTACGTGGTGCGTCTGAGAACCGAAAAGAATCATCTGGGGAGTGATGAAAAGCCGCTGTTAATCATCCCGGGCATGGTCGCTTCGGTGGATATTATCACCGGTAAAAAAACCATTATGGCCTATTTGCTTAAGCCAATCCTGCGCGCCAAGGCGGAGTCTTTTAGCGAACGTTGATGCCTGGCTTCGCCATATTGCAGACAAAAAAATACCTGGCCAAAACCAGGTATTTTTATATCCGTCAATCGACTTAGCGACGAGTACGAACCAGCTGATATTTACGGGTCAGGTATTCAACCGGGGCGCTCCAGACGTGCACCAGGCGGGTGAACGGGAACAGCAGGAACAGGGTCATTCCCAGTACCAGGTGGATGCGGAAGATAACGGCCACGCCATCAAGATGCTGAGCGGCATTACCGCGGAAGGTCACCACGGTTTGCGCCCAGTCCACCAGTTTCATCATCTCGCTACCATCCATATGCTGGGCTGAGAACGGGATCGTCAGTAAACCCAAAGCACACTGAATCATCAGCAGACTGAGGATCAGAATATCGGCGGTGGAGGAGGTCGCCCGGATACGTGGGTTGAACAGGCGGCGTTTAAGTAGTAGCAGCCCTCCCACTAACGTCATTGCGCCACAGATCCCCCCGGCAATCATTGCCAGCTTTTGCTTTGTTTCGACAGCCAGAAAGGGTTCGTACACCCAGTGTGGTGTCAGCATGCCAAAAAAGTGCCCGAAGAAAATCCCTAAAATACCGATATGGAACAGGTTAGAAGCCAGGTTCATCCCTTTGCGATCCAGCATCTGGCTCGATCCTGCTCTCCAGGTATACTGCCCGTAGTCGTAACGCAACCAGCTTCCTATCAGGAATACGGTGCCGCAGAGATACGGATAAATGTCGTAGAAGAACACATTAAGAAATTGCATGGTTACTGTCCTCCGATATGCAGATATTGCGGCGCGACGGCTCCGGCAAAGCGACGCTGATGTTGACTAATTTCCGATTCACCACAACCTGCCTCGGCAACAAATTTCACTTGTTCTTCTTCCCAGACGGCATCCAGTGCCTGCGGTGTATCATCTCGGGCTTCACCGACGATTTGCTGACTGACACTTTCAACGGCAACATCGCTTTGCGACAGGCCAAGCAGCACATCAAACAGCACGGCATAATCACTTTCACGTTGTTTCAGACGTGCTGCCAGTAATGCCAGAATCGGCGCAATATCTTGCAAACCACCACGCGCTTCGTCTTCATCACGCTGTGAAAGATATTCCAGATAAAGCGGCAGATGGTCCGGCAGCTCACGGCTATCGATTTCCATACCCGCCTGCTGATACTGGCCCATCAGATTCACCATCGCTTGCCCACGATCGCGGGACTCACCATGGACATGTTCAAACAGCAACAATGATGTGGCGCGACCCCTGTCGAACAGCTCGCTATAGTTCGCCTGAGCATCAAGAAGATCCTGATGGCACAAGTCAGCAATAAAATGATTAAGCTGAGCGGCCTGTTGTAAGTTGAGTGCTTCACCCTCGACTAACGCGTCATGAAGTTCCTGCTGATGCTGCCACAGGGCAGCATCCGGATACTCCAGCACGCGGGAAATGACCAGAAGTTCAATCATGAACGTGTCTCCGTTTTGCTGGACACATCAATCGCATCAATACGTTTGCTATTGAACAGATTGAATTTGCTGTCCGAACCATGGCAGCCATCGCCGAAGCTGAAGCCACAACCATTACGTTCTGGGAAAGCATCTGCTGCCAGTTCACGATGGCTGGACGGCACCACAAAACGATCTTCGTAGTTGGCAATTGCCAGATAGCGATACATCTCTTGTGCCTGAGCTTCGGTTAAACCGGCTTCTTCCAGAGCGCGAGTATCATTAACGCCATCGACGGTTTCGGCGCGTTTATAGTGACGCATGGCCATCATGCGTTTAAGCGCACGTAATACCGGAGCGGTATCACCCGCGGTCAGCAGGTTCGCCAGATATTCCACCGGAATACGCAGGCTTTCGATATCAGGCAAAATACCGGTATGCGGTAATTCGCCCGCATCTGCAGCTGACTGAATTGGTGACAACGGCGGCACATACCAGACCATCGGCAGCGTGCGATATTCCGGGTGCAACGGCAGGGCCAGCTTCCAGTCCATGGCCATTTTGTACACCGGAGACTGCTGCGCGGCGTCGATAACGCTTTGCGGCACACCGTCTTTCAGCGCTTGTTCGATAACCGCCGGATCGTTTGGATTCAGGAAAATGCTCAGCTGGCGCTCGTAGAGATCTTTTTCATTCTCCGTGCTGGCGGCTTGTTCGATAGCATCGGCGTCATACAGCAATACGCCAAGATAACGAATACGGCCCACACAGGTCTCAGAACAGACGGTCGGCATTCCTGCTTCGATACGCGGATAACAGAAAATACACTTCTCTGACTTACCGCTTTTCCAGTTAAAGTAGATTTTCTTGTACGGGCAGCCAGTGATACACATACGCCAGCCACGACATTTATCCTGGTCAATCAGTACGATACCGTCTTCTTCACGCTTATAGATGGCACCGCTCGGGCAGGTTGCGACACAGGCCGGGTTAAGGCAGTGTTCGCATAAACGCGGCAGATACATCATGAAGGTGTTTTCGAACTGGCCGTACATCGCCTTCTGCATATTCTGGAAGTTCTGATCTTTGGCGCGTTTCTCAAACTCGCCGCCAAGGATCTCTTCCCAGTTCGGGCCTGCGGTGATTTTGTTCATCCGCTGGCCGGTAATCAGCGAGCGTGGACGAGCAATCGGCTGATGCTTTCCTTCTGGCGCCTTATGCAAATGCTGATAGTCAAAATCAAAAGGCTCGTAATAATCATCAATACCCGGCAGATGTGGGTTGGCGAAGATTTTACCGAGGAGCGTGGCTTTGTTACCCATGCGCGGCTGTAACTTGCCATTGATTTTACGTACCCAGCCGCCTTTCCATTGCTCCTGATTTTCCCAGTCAGTGGGATAACCGGTGCCGGGTTTGCTTTCAACGTTGTTAAACCACGCGTATTCCATGCCTTCGCGGCTGGTCCAGACGTTTTTACAGGTCACAGAACAGGTGTGACAGCCGATGCATTTATCAAGATTCAGCACCATGCCGACTTGTGAACGAATTTTCATTTTACGCTCTCCTGTTTCTGGTCATTGCCTTCGCCATCCAGCCAGTCAATATTTTTCATTTTACGTACCACAACAAACTCATCGCGGTTTGAACCTACGGTGCCGTAATAGTTAAAGCCGTATGCCAGCTGGGCATAACCCCCAATCATATGGGTAGGTTTCGGACTAATACGGGTCACCGAGTTATGGATACCGCCACGTTGGCCGGTTATTTCGGAACCCGGGAGGTTCACGATACGTTCCTGGGCGTGGTACATCATCGTCATGCCTTCTGGCACACGCTGGCTCACCACCGCACGCGCGGTCAGGGCACCGTTATTGTTAAAGACTTCAATCCAGTCGTTATCTTCGATACCCAGATCTTTGGCGTCGATTTCACTCATCCAGACAATCGGGCCGCCGCGTGACAGGGTCAGCATCAGCAAGTTATCGCTGTAGGTAGAGTGAATGCCCCATTTCTGGTGTGGAGTCAGGAAGTTCAGCGCCTTCTCAGGGTTGCCGTTGGACTTCTTATTCATCACACCTTTCACTGAACGGGTATCAATCGGCGGACGATAGACCAGCAGGCTCTCACCAAAATCGCGCATCCACTGATGATCCTGATAAAGCTGCTGGCGGCCTGACAGGGTACGCCATGGGATCAGCTCATGAACGTTGGTATAACCTGCGCTGTAAGAAACGTGCTCATCTTCAAGACCAGACCAGGTTGGACTGGAGATGATTTTGCGCGGTTGGGCCTGAATATCGCGGAAGCGGATCTTTTCCTCTTCTTTATTGATAGCCAGATGGGTGTGATCGCGTCCGGTAAACTCACTCAGCGCTGCCCAGGCTTTCACTGCAACCTGACCGTTGGTTTCTGGTGCGAGGGTCAGGATCACTTCAGCGGCATCAATGGCTGAGTTGATCATCGGCTGACCTTTGGCAGGACCTTCGGTTTTGGTGTAGTTAAGCTTACGCAGCAGATCCATCTCTTTCTGGGTGTTCCACGCGATGCCTTTACCGCCGTTACCCAAGGTATCCATTAACGGGCCGACTGAAGTAAAGCGTTCGTAGGTTGCTGGATAATCACGCTCAACCACCACCAGATGCGGGGCCGTTTTACCTGGGATCAGGTCACATTCGCCTTTTTTCCAGTCCATCACACCGAACGGCTGTGCCAGCTCTGCGGCAGAGTCATGCTGGATAGGTAACGTGACGAGATCGGTTTCTTTGCCTAAATGACCGACGCAAACTTCCGAGAATTTCTTGGCGATATCCTTATAGATTTCCCAGTCGCTTTTTGATTCCCAGGCTGGGTCTACCGCAGCAGAAAGAGGGTGAATAAACGGATGCATATCCGAGGTATTCATATCGTCTTTTTCATACCAGGTAGCGGTTGGGAGAACGATATCGGAGTACAGACAGGTGCTCGACAGACGGAAGTCCAGTGTCACCACCAGATCCAGCTTGCCGTCCAGTCCGTTATCTACCCACTCGACTTCTTCCGGCATCACGCCGCCTTCTTGCCCCAAATCTTTACCCTGAATACCGTTTTCAGTACCCAGCAGATATTTGAGCATGTACTCATGGCCCTTACCGGAGGAACCCAGCAGGTTGGAACGCCAGACGAACAGGTTACGTGGATGGTTGTTACCGGCATCCGGTTGCTCTGCGGCAAAACGGATCTCGCCATTTTTCAGCTGCTGAGCGGTGTAGTCCGCCGGGCTCATACCGGCCGCTTTTGCCTGTTTCGCAATGTTCAGTGGGTTAGTATTAAGCTGAGGTGCCGATGGCAGCCAGCCCATACGTTCAGCCCGCACGTTAAAGTCAATCAGGTTGCCGGTATAGCGGGATTTATCCGCCAGCGGTGACAGCAATTCTTCAGCTTTCAGGGTCTCATAGCGCCACTGGCTTGAGTGATTGTAGAAGAAGGAGGTGCTGTTCATATGGCGTGGTGGACGCTGCCAGTCGAGGGCAAATGCCAGTGGGGTCCAGCCGGTTTGTGGGCGCAGTTTTTCCTGGCCAACATAGTGAGCCCAGCCGCCGCCGCTTTGACCAACGCAACCACAGAACACCAGCATATTGATCAGGCCACGGTAGTTACTGTCCATATGGAACCAGTGGTTCATACCGGCACCAACGATAATCATCGAGCGACCATGGGTTTTATCGGCGTTATCGGCAAATTCACGGGCGATACGGATAATATTCTGACGCGAAACGCCGGTAATCTTCTCAGCCCAGGCCGGGGAGTAGGCTTTCACATCGTCATAGCTTGAGGCGCAGTTTTCGTCATTCAGACCACGATCCAGGCCATAGTTTGCCAGCGTCAGGTCATAAACGGTGGTGACCAGAGCAGAGCTGCCGTCTGCCAGTGCGATACGTTTTACCGGCAGTTTGTGCATCAACACGTTGTCGAGTTTGACGTTGTTGAAGTGTTCTGAACTTTCGCCACCAAAGTAAGGGAAACCGACATCCGCGACTTCGTCATGACTACCCAGCAGGCTCAGGCGCAGTTCGGCTTCTTCGCCGCTGGTTCCATCACGCTGCTCAAGGTTCCATTTACCTTTCTCACCCCAGCGATAGCCGATAGAACCATTAGGTGCCAGCAGTTCATCGTTTTTACTATCGATAGCGACAGTTTTCCATTGTGGATTATTTTCCTGGCCCAGACCATCAATCAGGTCAGAGGCTCGCAGCATACGTCCTGCGGCATAGAATCCATCACGTTCTTCCAGCATCACCAGCATAGGCATGTCGGTATAACGACGTACGTAGTCGGTAAAGTACTGGCTGGGTCTATCGAGATGGAACTCACGCAGCATCACATGGCCCATCGCCAGCGCCATGGCGGCGTCGGTACCTTGTTTTGGAGCCAGCCACTGGTCACAAAGTTTGGCAATTTCGGCGTAATCCGGCGTGACGGCAACGGTTTTGGTGCCTTTGTAGCGCACTTCAGTAAAGAAGTGGGCGTCAGGGGTACGCGTTTGCGGCACGTTAGAGCCCCAGGCAATGATATAGCTGGAGTTATACCAGTCTGCCGACTCAGGTACGTCTGTTTGCTCGCCCCAGGTCATTGGCGAGGCGGGTGGTAAGTCGCAATACCAGTCGTAGAAACTCAGACAGGTACCGCCAATCAGAGACAGGTAACGCGCACCAGAGGCGTAAGAGACCATTGACATTGCAGGGATAGGTGAGAAGCCTGCGATACGGTCCGGACCAAAGTTTTTTGCGGTAAAGACGTTGGCTGCGGCAATCAGCTCATTCACTTCCTGCCAGCTTGAACGAACAAAGCCCCCGCGACCACGCGCTTGTTTATAACTTTTGGCCTGCTCTGGGTCGTTGATGATGGAAGCCCAGGCATCTACCGGGTCGGCATGCAGCGTTTTCGCTTCACGCCACAGTTTAATCAGACGCTTACGCATCAAAGGATATTTCAGACGGTTGGCGCTATAGAGATACCAGGAGTAGCTCGCGCCACGTGGGCAGCCGCGTGGCTCATGGTTAGGCATATCCGGGCGTGTACGAGGGTAGTCAGTCTGCTGAGTTTCCCAGGTCACCAGACCGCTCTTAACATAGATCTTCCAGCTACAGGAGCCCGTGCAGTTTACACCATGAGTGGAACGGACGATTTTATCGTGCTGCCAGCGCTGGCGATAGCCTTCTTCCCAGTCACGATTGGTATCGAGCTGTTGGCCATATCCATCGGCAAAAGTTTCACCTTTTTGCCTGAAGTAACGAAACCGGTCAAGAAACTTGCTCATCGGAGTTCTCCTGATGTGGAGCCTGGAGGCTCTATCTTATAAATACGACATTGCTAATTTGATTTGCACGTTATCCCGACTAATTGAAGGGATAATTGATAACGATCAACTGTGGAGGGGGATGAGTCAGGTGTTACTGGGCGATATACCACTAAAGTATCAATAGTCAGATGTTATTTAACTGGTTGAAAATAAATGTTTTTATTAAGAAATGAGTTGATTAATATAACGACAATTGAACCTGTCGGGTATTAAGGGGTAAGTCTATTCGGGAGGGGGGATTAAGATAAAAAAAGTGCGGCCTGAGCCGCACCGAGAGAGATGAAAAACCTTATTTTGTGGAAGGCTTGCGGCCATAAACGGCCCAGGTCACCACCACACAAACGATATAGAACACGAGGAAGATTTTCATCGCACCAGCAGGAGAGCCGGTTAATGCCAGTGAGGTACCGAACGCTTTAGGAATAAAGAATCCACCAATAGCACCAATCGCAGAGATGAAGCCCAGAGCTGCGGCAGTATCGGTTGCGGCTTCACGCTGTGCTTGTTCATCACTCCCACCCATCGCTTTTACTCGATCTATGGTTAATTTGCGGAAGATAACCGAGATCATCTGGAAGGTAGAACCACTCCCCAGACCGGCGGTCAGGAACAGCATCAGGAACACCGCAAAGAAGGCAATAAAATGACCGCCGACTCCGTTATGTGGCAGAGTGGTAAAGAGCAATGCGCTAAAAATGGCCATAAAGATAAAGTTTATCAGCGAGACTTTCATGCCACCGAAGCGGTCAGAAATAGCTCCACCGAAAGAACGGGCCAGGGCACCCAGCAGCGGGCCGAAGAAAGCAAAATGCAGAATATTAATATCCGGGAACTGGGTTTTTGCCAGCATGGCAAATCCGGCGGAAAAGCCAATAAATGAGCCAAATGTTGCCAGATAGAGCGCACCCATAATCCACAAGTGTGCGCGTTTAAGTACCGGTAACTGTTCCTTTAAAGACGCTTTAACTGTTGCCAGGTCGTTCATACCAAACCAGGCCGCAATCGTACATATTGCCAGTGGGAGTACCCAGATCCATGCTGCGTTTTCAAGATATAGCTTTGTTCCATCAGGCTGGTCAACGCCTATTCCACCAAAGACGGCAAACATAGAAAGTGAGATAGCCAGTGGAGCAATCAACTGCATCACGCTCACGCCCAGATTACCCAACCCACCGTTAATACCCAGTGCGCCCCCTTGTTTGGCTTTCGGGAAGAAGAAACTGATATTCGCCATGCTGGAAGCAAAGTTTGCTCCTGCAAAACCGCACAGCAACGCGATGATGACAAATATGCTAAAAGGCGTATCCGGGTTTTGTATAACCACGCCTAACCACAGGCAAGGGATAATCAGGATCCCGGTGCTAAACGCCGTCCAGCGACGTCCGCCGAATATCGGGATCATAAAAGAGTAAGGTACCCGCAGCAAAGCGCCGGAAACCGAGGGCAGTGCGGTCAGCATAAAAAGTTGATCGGTGGCGAAGTTAAAGCCAGCCCTGTTCAGATTGACCGCAACGGCGCTAAATAGCATCCACACGCAGAATGAGAGCAATAAACAAGGAACTGAAATCCATAAATTACGCCGGGCAATACCTTGCCCCTTGCTTTGCCAGAATGCAGGATCTTCTGGCCTCCATTCGGTGATAAGCGAGCTCTTGTGCTGACGACTATCGGGTGACTGAGACATAAACACCTCAAAAAGTGTGGGTAAATATCGCCACCTTAGGTGCTAATCAGGAATTAAAATTGATGTGAATCAAGGGACAAACCGTCAGATGGATGGCTGATAATTCATTGTTATTCTTTATGAGTAATACTAAAAAGGAAAATAGTGTGCCTTTTCACATGGCTGAAAGCGACCTACTGCCAGTTGGTATCTCGATATACCGCTTCTGGCAATTAGTGAGTAATCCTTACGGAGTATGGGTATACTCAAACGAATGTCCGAGAATATCTGACTGGCCTTCCCTTATGCCCTGGAGCTCCTCTGTTAATGCTTAAACGTCTGTTGTCGCCACTCTCCCTTTTTAACCAGCTGGCCTTAATTGTCTTGCTACTGGCGCTATTGGGAGTGGCGGGTATGACTCTTTCAGGCTGGCTGGCTCAAGGTATTCAGGGGAACGCGCACGCGATTAATAAAGCGGGATCGATGCGCATGCAAAGTTATCGTCTGCTGGCCGCTATTCCTCTGAGCGAAAAAGATAATGCGCTGTTAGAGGAAATGGAAAAAACGACCTTTAGTGCTGATTTACAAATCGCAGCAGAACAGGATAACCAGCAAGACAGACTGAAGGCAGTGCAACGTTACTGGCGTGAAGAGCTTGATCCCGCCCTGCGACAAGCAAAAAATGCTGAACAGGTTAGGAACCATGTTACTGATTTTGTCGGGAAAATCGATCAGTTGGTGACTATTTTTGATCGTACCACCGAGTTACGTCTGCTGCGCATTATTCAACTCCAGCTTGGCATGGCGGTGTTGATGGGATTGTTGATTATTTTCACCATCATCTGGTTGCATAAGCGACTGATGAGGCCCTGGCAAAAATTGCTGGCAATGGCACAGGCTATCGGGCAGCGAGATTTCACCTATCGTGTGAAAATCCGTGGTCGTAATGAGATGGCAAGCCTGGGGATTGCGTTAAACAGTATGTCTGAGGAGCTGGCCGCAAGTTATGCCAGCCTTGAGCAACGTGTGAGTGAGAAAACTACCGGGCTTGAGCAAAAAAACCAAATATTGTCATTTCTCTATCAGGCCAATCGGCGTCTGCATTCGCAAGCGCCGTTATGCCAGCGTTTGTCTTCAGTACTGTGTGAATTACAGCACTTAACCCCGTTACAAAATATCGAACTGCGGGTGTATGAGTACGAAGATGAAGAGAATTATGAAGAGTATACCTATCAGCCAGATAGCAAATGTGCGGCCAGAAGCTGTACCCTCTGTTCCCGTGAAGTCATCTTGCCAGTTGGCGATACGACGGTGCAAAAGTTTCGGCTGGCCGATAATCATACCCAGTATGGTCTGGTGCTTGCTCTGTTACCGGAAGGTTTAACGCTCACCAGTGATGAGCAACAGTTGATTTTAACCCTGATGGAACAGCTGACCGTGACACTGGCGCTTGAGCGTCAGTATGAACGCAGGCAGCAACTGATGGTCATGGAAGAACGTTCAGCGATTGCTCGCGAACTACATGACTCGATCGCACAATCACTTTCCTGCCTGAAAATGCAGGTCAGTTGTCTGCAAATGCAGAGCGGTGGGCTATCCACTGAAATGCAGACATTACTAGGGCAGATGCGTAACGAACTGAATACCTCGTGGCAGCAGCTGCGAGAATTACTGACGACCTTTCGGTTACAGCTAACTGAACCGGGCCTGCGCCCGGCAATGGAAGCCTGTAGCCGAGAATTTAGTGAAAAACTGGGCTTCACCGTCAGTCTTGATTACCAGGTACCACCGCACTTGGTCCCTTTACATCAGGCGATTCACTTAGTCCAAATTACCCGAGAAGCCCTTAATAATAGTCTGAAACATGCCGGTGCCACGGCATGTGGTATTAGCGTCATTTATAATAAAAACCAAATAACATTAACCCTATGGGATAACGGTCGGGGCATACCCGACAACGGTGAACGGCAGAATCATTACGGAATGATTATTATGCGTGACCGCGCACAAAGCCTGAAAGGTGATTATCAGGTGGGCACGCGTCCGGGTGGTGGCACCCAAATCATCGTCAGTTTTCATCCCGAAGTACCCACAGGAGCAGGTAATGAGTAATCCAGATGCCTCAACTATTTTGCTGATTGACGATCATCCCATGCTACGTACCGGCGTAAAACAGCTCATCAGCATGGCCCTTGATCTTAAGGTTGTCGGAGAAGCCGGAAATGGCGAAACAGGTGTAGAGCTTGCCGAAATGCTGGATCCGGATTTGATTCTGCTGGATCTGAATATGCCCGGTATGAATGGCCTGGAAACGCTGGATCGTCTGCGTGAAAAATCGCTTTCAGGCAGCATTGTGGTATTCACGGTCTCAAATCATGAAGAGGATGTGGTTACCGCGCTGAAAAGAGGCGCAGATGGTTATCTTTTAAAAGATATGGAACCGGAAGAGCTACTTAAAGCGTTACAACAAGCCGCTTCAGGGGAAATTGTTTTAAGCGAAGCGTTGACCCCGGTGCTGGCTGCAAGTTTGCGGGCCAATCGCTCGACCTCTGACCGCGATGTCAATCTGCTCACCCCACGTGAGCGCGATATTCTTAAACTTATCGCCCAGAGTCTGCCCAATAAAATGATTGCTCGTCGGCTGGACATTACTGAAAGTACGGTAAAAGTTCATGTGAAGCATTTGCTGAAGAAGATGAAGCTTAAATCCCGCGTTGAAGCCGCGGTATGGGTACATCAGGAACGTATTTTTTAACCTCTGTTGGGAGGTTAAAACGGACGCTGGGCAGGTATTGCCAGCTCCGTCAGGTCGGTTTCATCGATAATGTGTATCCTGTCTTTATCAATTCCAATCCACGCTTTTTGTCGCCAGCCGGAAAACAGACGGCTGAGCGTTTCATAGCGGATCCCGAGTTTGGCTGCTAGCTGCCCGCGTGACAAGGGGAGCACGACCTCACTGGATTGCTGACGGCGTTTAAGATCAAGCAAATAAGCGGCCAGGCGCTGTTCTGCGGTACTGGAGGTTAGCCAGTCAATATGGTTAATATTTTCATAAAGCTGCAAGCTAAACCTGGACAATAGCTGGACCATAATTGCCGGGCAGGCATGGCACAATGACAAAATAGCCTGTTTTTCCAGCATCAGAGCACCGACTTCGGTATGCGCCCGCAGACTCATCGGAAAGCGATTATGGGGCATAAATACCGCAGCAATTGCGACCAGTTCCCCAGCGGTAAACATTCCAAAGACTTTTTCCTCACCCGACCAGGTATTACGTATTACGTCGATTTGCCCGGTCATGATTAATGGACAGGCCTTTATCTCTTCCCCCTCGCGGCTAATCAGCTCTTCTGCCGCAAACTGTCGATAATGACTCGTGCCGATAAGCAAGGTCAGGTCATTCTCCGTTGCAGCCTTAAACAGCGGACAGGATCGGAGGACCTCCATAATTTGTGTTGGGGGGAGATGCTTTTTGACAAATGTCATAGGTCTTTCCTCTCAGAGTGGCCAGAATGGAATGCAAATAATAACCAATCGCATTAACAATGTACCTCACCATTTCGTATTAAGTACAGGCGCTGAGGCCGCGTGAACCTACTCAGCATTGCCCTATAAACTTGAAGGATACTGAATATGAATACCAATACGATCACACCGGCAGAAGCCCTGACTATTACAAGCTTAGTGAATTATACAGAACAGGGTATTGCCAGCCGTGTTCTCGCCAAAAATGGTGGCGGTAATATTACTCTGTTTGCCTTTGATAAAGGTCAGTCACTTTCTGAACATAGCGCTCCGTTTGATGCCATTGTTATGGTCCCCGAAGGTTCGCTTGTCCTGACGATTGCCGGTAAACCGGTGCTAACCAAACCTGGGGATATCGTGCGTATGCCTGCGAATATCCCGCATGCTGTTGATGCACCTGAGCAGGCCAAAATGCTGCTGGTGATGTTACGTGAACCAGAGAAAAAACAGGATTAAATCATGGACATCGCAAATACAGGCCATGAAGCCGGACACAAATTTTTAGCGCGTCTGGGGAAAAAGCGCTTGCGCCCTGGGGGACGTATAGCCACCGAATGGCTGTTATCCCACAGTGGGTTTCAGGCAGACAGTCAGGTGTTAGAAATTGCCTGTAATATGGGCACCACTGCAATTGAAATCGCTCAGCGTTTTCAATGCCATATTACGGGAATTGATATGGATAAGCAGGCGCTGACTAAGGCCCGTGCCAATATTATGGCTCATGGGCTGTCCAGTTTGATTACCGTGCAAGAAGCTGATGCCTCTAAGCTGCCTTTTCCGGATAATCACTTCGATGTGGTTATCAATGAAGCGATGCTGACGATGTACGCCGATAAGGCCAAAGCCCGTTTGCTACAGGAATATCTTCGTGTGCTGAAACCCGGTGGACGTCTGTTAACCCATGATATCTCTCTGACAGAGCAGCGGGAGGAGGATAATGTCGCTCAGAAAATGCAGGCTGCTATCCAGGTAAAAGCGCAGCCTATGCTGACTGAGGCGTGGCTGACACTGTTCCGCAGTGCGGGTTTTCAGAATGTTGTTCACTCAGAAGGCATGATGACCCTGATGACGCCTAAAGGCATGCTGCATGATGAAGGGCTGGTCGGGACGCTGAAAATTATCCGCAACGCGCTTAAAGCCGAAAATCGCCCGCAGTTTTTAAGAATGTTTCGCCATTTTCGACAGAACCGTAACCGTTTGAGATATATCGCGGTGGTCAGTACCAAATAATTAAGTCAGGTTATATGCCAGATTTATTCTGGCATATAACAAGAGGGAATTTTGCTATTTCAGTAGGCGCATTTTTTGCTCATCAGGTAATCGTCTGATTTCTCCTGGATTCATGCCGGTATAACTTTTTATCGCCCGAGTAAAAGTTTGCTGAGACTCGTATCCATACTGAAGCGCGATAAAAATAATCGGCTCATTTCCTGTAATTAATTCAATCATCGCCTGATCCAGCCGGGTATTTTTGATATATCTGCCCAGTGTCATACCGGTGTGCTTTTTAAACATTCTCTGAAAGTGCCAGCGTGAAAATCCGGCGCGTTCGGCGACAAGATAGATGCTGATGGGCTTGTCCGGCTGCTGTGCTATCCACTTGAAGAGTTCATCAACAATATTTTGATGAAAATCATCGACTGATGCCATAGGTTCCCCACGATGACGGGCCTGTCACAAGACAGGCCCGTCATAACATTATGCTTTTTTACCGGTGAATTTTCCGACCACTTTCATCACTGAGAAGTAAAAAACAGGGACGAAGAAAATCGCCAGAAGGGTGCCGCTTATCATGCCGCCAAATACTCCGGTGCCGATGGCATGCTGTGTCTCTGCGCTGGCTCCGCTGGCAATGACCAGTGGGACGACGCCAAGCGTAAACGCCAGAGAGGTCATGAGAATCGGGCGCAGACGCATACGCGCAGCTTGCAGCGTGGACTCAAACAGACCTTTTCCGCTTTCATGCATCTGTTTGGCAAACTCGACTATCAGGATGGCGTTCTTTGCCGACAGACCAATGATGGTAATCATGCCGACTTTAAAGAAAACATCGTTCGGCAAATCACGCATCACTATCGCCAGCACTGCGCCGAGTAGTCCCAGTGGCACTACCATCATGACGGACAGTGGAACGGTCCAGCTTTCATAAAGTGCAGCCAGAACCAGGAAGACCACCAGCATTGACAGCACCATCAGCATCGGAGCTTCTGAGGCTGACTGCTGCTCTTGTAATGACAGGCCGGTCCACTCAATGGCAAACCCTTCCGGCAGCTGTTCTGCCAGTCGTTCCATCTCTTTCATCGCATCGCCACTGGAATATCCCGGTGCGGCACTCCCGGTGATTTTAATCGCCTGATAGCCCTGATAACGTACCAGCTGTAGTGGTGAGTTTTCCCATTCCGCCTGAACAAATTCGGAAAGGGGAACCATGCCCCCGCTACCGTTGCGAACGTATAGCTTGAGAATGTCTTCTGGCTGCATACGGAACGGCGCATCTGCCTGAATGATGACCTGCTGCATTCGGTCAGCGTTAGGGAAATCATTCACATACAGTGAGCCTATCGCACCTGATAATGTCTGGCTGATTTCATCAAACGCGACGCCCAGAGCGAAGGCTTTCTGGCGATCGATCTGCAGATTAATCACCTGCCCATCGGGTAATCCGTCAACATAGACGCCTTGAACGATTTTGCTCCCCGCTGCCAGCTCAAGTAATTTATTGTTGGCCTCTTTAAGCGCCTCGTAACCTTTACCCGCCCGGTCTTCCAGGCGCATAGCAAAACCGGAAGAGTTACCCAGTTCATCAATCGCGGGTGGCATCAGACTGTAGATTTCTGCCTCTGGATGCCCATATAGCGTCTCTTGTACATAGCCTGACTCAGAGGCGGCAGTGGCACCTTGACGTTTATCCCAGTCTTTCAAGGTGGTAAATGCCATCGCTGAGTTAGGCCCGGAACCGGAAAAACTGAAGCCCATAACAGACAGATTTGCATTGATACCTTCTCTACCCAGCACCGTGTCTTCAAACTCTTTCACTACTTCCAGGGTACGCTCAGATGTCGCGTCAGAAGGTAGCTGAATAGAGGTCAGGAAGTAGCCCTGGTCCTCTTCGGGTAAGAAGGCCCCCGGAATACTTTTCATGGTGAAAAACAGCAACAAACAGAGTGCCGCATAGACCGCCAGTGAGCCTCCGGCCCGTTTTAGCATGCGGGCAACACCGTTTTCATAACGGTCAGTCATGGCTGAGAACTTGCGGTTAAACCAACCGAAAAATCCTCTCTTCTGATGATGTTTTTTATCAATCGGTTTCAGCAGCGTGGCACACAATGCGGGGGTCAGACTCAGTGCCAGGAAAGCGGAGAACAGGATTGAAACCGCCATCGACATCGTGAACTGGCGGTAGATGGTTCCGACCGATCCGGTTGCCATCGCCATAGGAATAAAGACCGCGCTGAGTACTAGCGTAATACCAATAACCGCCCCGGTGATTTCCTTCATGGCTTTCTGAGTGGCTTCTTTGGGGCCAAGCCCTTCTTCGACCATGATACGTTCGACGTTTTCCACCACCACGATGGCATCATCGACAATGATCCCAATGGCGAGAACCATACCGAACATGGTCAGTACGTTAATGGAAAAGCCGGACATCAGCATTACGGTGAAGGTCCCTAGTAGCGCAATAGGGGCAACAATGGCAGGAATAAAGGTATACCTGACATTCTGTAAAAACAGATACATCACCAGGAACACCAGTACCATCGCTTCCAGAAACGTGTGTATCACCTTCTCAATCGAGATTTTTACAAAGGGCGTGGTGTCAAAAGGAATGGAGTATTCCATTCCTTGTGGCATAGCTTTGCTTAACTCTTCAAGGCGTAGTTTAAGCTGTTCCGCGGTTCTGACCGCATTGGCCCCTGGAGCAAGCTGGATGGCGGCCCCGGTAGAGACTCGTCCATTTTCGCGGGTTGAAAAGCCATAACTTTGCGGCCCTAATTCCAGGCGGGCAACATCCGCAAGAACCACCCGTGAGCCATCCCGATTGGATCTCAGAGTGATATTACCAAACTCTTCAGGCGAACTAAGCTGACCCTTAACCAGTAAAGGGTATGTTACTTTCTGGCCGCTGATTGCTGGAGAATCTCCCGTTCTGCCCGGTGAGATCTGCGTATTTTCCGTGGTTATCGCCTGGCTGATATCATTCACGGTCAGGCTGTACTGATTGAGTTTGACCGGGTCAACCCACACGCGCATGGCCTTTTCTGCCCCAAACAACTGGACACGACCAACACCGTCAACCCGGCGCAACTCTTCTATCATATTACGGGACAGGTAGTCGCCCAAATCGCTCTCAGTCAGCTCTCCCTGTTTTGAAGACAGGCCGATAATCATCAGGAAGCCGGAGGAGGAGGCTTCAACATTAAGACCATTCTGTCGCACAACCTGGGGCAGCCTCGGTTCAACAATTTTAATTCGGTTTTGTACATCAACCTGAGCCAGTTCAGGATCGGTGCCAGGTTTAAAGGTGACGCTAAT
>Ga0308165_1003377_pt1 | contig 17216 bp, 13 predicted proteins | sample PhyWR2_FD_201032 | JGI IMG/M metagenome (GOLD analysis project Ga0308165, IMG submission 201032) | Phyllosphere microbial communities from UC Gill Tract Community Farm, Albany, California, United States - DLSLW.R2 | ecosystem: Host-associated > Plants > Phyllosphere > Unclassified | place: USA...
TTTATCAGCCCTGGAAAATATTTCTAATATCCATGTTGAAGTAAAAGATCTTAATGGTGTAGAAATTAAAGATAACTATGATTTTATTCTGTCAACTGTAGTCTTCATGTTTCTAAATAAACAACAGATCCCATCTTTAATTAATAATATGCAGCAGCACACGCGGGTTAATGGGTACAACTTAATTATCGCAGCGATGGATACTGATGATTATCCGTGCACATTACCCTTCTTTTCATTTACCTTTAAACCCGGTGAACTGCAGAAATATTATGAAGGATGGGAATTTATTGAATATAATGAGGATGTTGGGGCACTTCATAAAACGGATGAACAAGGTAACCCGATTAAACTGCGTTTTGCTACCTTGCTGGCTAGAAAAACCCATTAAGTTGTAGGGCTTATCCGTTACAAGGATAACATTAGCATACCGGTAGTTGTCTCGATGAGTAACGAGTGAAACCTGTTTACAGAACAGATTCCATTTTCTGTGAACAGGTTTGAAGCCGTGATACTTCAAATTGTCTGGGCATTGCTTTCGCCAATTCTGGTGAATCAGAGAGTTTATCTATGCTCAGCGTCTACAGGCAACGCGAATTATTTTGGCGATAGCAACGTCTGTACAGGATTTTTTCTTGCTGATTAGTTTTTCTTGATGTTGATCTCAAAACGATGTTTCAAAAAAATATAATATTATTTATATATTTATTCTGGCTGATGATGAGCTTATTTTTCACATTCTTAATGTGTGCTATTTCCTGTGCGCGGGTATATATCTTAGTCAATAAAAAATAATGATCGGCAAGACTTGAATACAGGTTTAACTCACCGTTGCTAATGCAAGGAAATCATTATGCGTCAGAAAATGACCGCCATCGTATTGCTCTGCACATTACCTGGCCTGGCTCAGGCGGCGACCATACTGGAAGGAATCGTTCTCGCAGACCAGCCTTTCAAGGATGCCCGAGTTAATGTAACGGACACCAGGGGGGAGCGCCTTAGCACTTACACCAATAGCGAGGGACGTTATACCTTGCCGATTGACGGGCTGGTTCCTCCGCTGGTATTGAGTGCTATAGCGGCTAATGAAGGCGATAACTGTCTCTACAATAATATTCCCCGAGCACGTTGTATGGCCTCGCTGGTGATGGCGATAAACCCTGAGCAGGTCAATACTGGTAATATCACGCCATTCAGCGATCGTCTGGTCTCAGAAGTTGCCGGACAGTTGGGTTATATCGGTCCCCAGCAGTTTGTGCAGAATGTGACTCCAGTTGAATTGAGTCAGGTTTCTCTCGACGTTCCGTTACAGAATTTTCGTCAGGGTATGGCTGATGCCTTTGCTACCGCGGGTCAGGATATTGCCCTTATTGATCCTGTCCTGACTCCAGTCCGTAGTGATGACGCGATGACTCGGATACTTTCGGTTATTAATACCAATCGGGGTTATCACAATAATAGTGGTGAAGCCGGACATGTCACTCTGACAGACAGTGCATTTCGTCCGTTAGCCGGACTGAATAATAGTGGTCCCTGGGAGCCCTTTGTTCTTGAGCGGGCAGAGCAGGATAAATTAGCGATAACTAAAGCGCAGACACGTGTGCTGATTGTCAGCGATTCAACGGCTGCCAGCTATGAAGTTAGTCGCCTGCCGCGTATGGGATGGGGACAAGTTTTCCAGGAGTCTTTCGGTCTTGATTCTGGTGTGGTGGTACTGAACGGGGCCAGGGCAGGGCGCTCGAGTCGTGATTTTTATTATGGAGGCTGGTATCAGCAGATGGGGCGCTATTTGCAGCCGGGTGATTATGTATTTATCGCTCATGGCCATAACGATCAGAATTGTAATGGAAATAAACCGATTCGTGGTGCGGCAGATGTAGCAAATCTGTGTACTTATCCGAACGATAGCCAAGGGCGGCCTCAGTATCCGGAAGGTAAACCCGACCTCTCTTTTCAGCACTCACTGGAAAGGTATATTGCGCTTGCTCGTGAGAGAGGCGCTATCCCAGTCCTGTTTACCCCAACCACCCGGGTAATAAATAGCGAGGGTAAAACAGCATTTCAGCAAGGCCCGCAGGATAAGGTTGTCAGTAGCCATTTTACATCCGCAAAACCGGGATATTTGTTTAACGGTGACTATATCGCCACCATCAGGCAAACCGCTGTAGCCAATCAGGTCCCGCTTATCGACCTTGAACAAGCGACCATTGAGTTTGCTAACGCGCATTCCGATGACTGGATGGATTACTGGCTGGCTGTCGATGCGAATGATCCCCGTTATCCCTGGTATAAAACACAAAAAGCGGGAATTAGAACGGCACCGGATACCACGCACTTTCAGGAAAAAGGTGCTCGGGCTGTTGCCGACATGGTGGTTGAGGGGATAAAAAACACACCTGAATTACAGGCACTAAGCCAGCAACTCAATCCCTGATATTCTGCCAGGATAAAGCTTCATTGTTGAGGTTATATCAGCCTCAGAGGGAAATCGGATGGGTAGCATCGGGTTTCCCTCTTTGATTACGGCCATCAATAAAAACACGATAAACTGTATGCCAATTTTGATATCAGAGTAGAATTTATATCTCAGAGCACAGGGGTTACTAAGGAGTGAACGATATTATGACTGGAAAGCGAATTCTAAGAGAAAAGCTGACTATTTATAAAATGATTGCACTTTATGAGCGCCGTAACCCGGATGCAGTTTCCGATCCGGCACACTACCAGGCCCTGTATGAATATGCCGTTAAACGACTGGATAAATGTGTCTTTGGGGAAGAGAAACCTGCCTGTAAACAATGTCCTGTACATTGTTATCAAGCCGCTAAACGCGAAGAGATGAAACAAATTATGCGTTGGGCGGGCCCCAGAATGTTATGGCGGCATCCAATATTAACGGTACGTCATTTAATTGATGACAGACGCCCGGTACCGGAGTTACCCGAGAAGTATCAGCGTAAGAAATAATTATCATGGCAAGCGGTCATTATCCCTTGACCACTTTGTCAGAATAATAGCTGAATTACACTTTATTAATACAGGTTTGCCCGTTACTGATAGAGAGTTCATATAGTTGAAAATCAACATGTTTACCGATCAGTTTAGCCAGTTCATGAGAATGGCTTGTCAGCCAAATCTGAGAGTATCTGCTGGCTTCAGAAATAAGTTTAGCCAGAGCAGGTAACATTTGTGGATGTAAACTATTCTCTGGCTCATTCAGAACAATGAAATTGGGTGGGCGAGGGCTGAGTAACGCCACGGCCAGACATAAAAAACGGATTGTGCCATCAGACATTTCACTGGTTTCTAATGGCCGGGCTAGTCCTTTTCTGTTCATGAATAACATGAACCGTGCATTGTCGTTTTTACAAAAAAAGGAACACTCCGGGAATGCGGTTAGCAGTATTTCTGTGAGTAGTTCAATATCACCAATTTCAACAATCGTCTGGAAAGCAGAGGCAAGATTTGCTCCATCGCTCGAAAGAACCGGCGATCTAAATCCAATTTGCGGCTGTCTTATCGCTGATTTTCTTGAAACGTCAAATTCATGATAAAACCGCCAGTTCTTTATCGTCTCTCTTACCTGTGAAATCTCTGGGTAGAGATGGGGTTCACCAAGCTGCCCAAAAAAGGACTCATTTTCATAAATAGCACCCGTATGGGTTATTTTTTCGCCATGTATATTTGACAAAAAAACGACCTGGTTTTGTCGTTTCAGTACTTGGGATGAAGGTCGGCGCTTAAAACCTGCAGTCCAGATATTTTCCTCTTTAACCACCGGATCTAATTTAAAGAGAGTTGGACTCGTCGGGAAAGCGTCAGGGAATCCTACCTGTAATTCATAATCAAAATCTTCTGTCTCACAGGATAAGCAAATTCTGCGTGTTTTTGGGTTTGAGCCCCCTGAACCCGACCACATGGTATTCTGGATCCCGCCTTCATCACTGAGCATTTCTGAAAGTTGACCTGAAGCTGCGCCTGACAGAAGATGAATCGCTTTATAAATATTAGATTTACCACACCCATTTGGGCCAAATATAATATTAAGTCTATCCAGATCGAGCGATATATTTCTGACTGAACGATAATTATCGATATAAATACTGCGGATCATCTAAAAGATCCCCTTGGGAAATTTCAAAATAGTTAGCATGTCAGTGATTTATTCTTTGCCAGCAAGAAAGGCCGTAAATAGGCGACGGTATTCGAGAGTGGCAAGACATCCTTACTCAGTTTTATATTCAGCGTATTGATAATATAGTTACGGCGTGTGGTAATACGCTGCCACAGTTCTGGATAGGCTGACTGGATTTTTTTCTGCAGTGGCTCATCAGCAAGTACGATGCACTCTTCTGCGCTGGTCCCGGTGTAACCCTGGACTGAAGGAATAATGTCGAGTTGGAATATCATGCCGCTTTTTAATATTTCTGTGGAGTTTTTATACACCGGCGAAGACATCCACTCTTCATCTGCGGTCAAATGGCCTGGGTTAAGGTGCCAGCCATATTTATCCTGAGGTAAGACTTCTTCAACAATGTTATACAGTTCACTTCCAGGTAAATTAATGGCAATACGCTCAAGCCAGGTTGCTACTGCGGCAAAGTAAGGTTTAGCCATACGCTCGAGATAATCACTTTGATTAGCAGGAAGTTCACTCTCATCTGTAATCACAAATCCCGTTCTGCTGGAAAGCCCGCCTTTGAAAGCGGTGGTTAAGGATAACGGCTGCCCTTTCTCTATTCGTTTATAGGAAGGATAGAGGTTCGCTTTTTCAAACCGAGGGCTGGTGGCGGCAATAACCACTACCGTATTGTATTGGCCTTCTGCAGTGAGATAGCTGCCCAGTTCGGCTTCGCTGATACCTGGCTCAACCGCATCCATGGCATTGAGAATACAATTTGAGGCAAGATTGGCACCGTATTCATAGTGAGCAATTTCATTTTCGTTGCAGGTAGCTCTTGCTCCTTTGTCACCACTGATAAACAGGTGTGCGGCATTTTCCAGCCGAGCATTCTTTGCGCTACTGTTTTTTATGGCATCAACGATAAAATAGGGAAGATCGAAGAATTTTTTATTATCAGCTAACGCTGAGCTAAACATTTTCCAGCCAACCAGACCTATTTGCATCATCTTATCCAGACCGACTTCTGCAAACAGGTCTTCCAGCGATTTTTCATTATCCATGGGTTGATTGGGCAGTGAAAAATAGGGGCTGTGTTTTAGAGATACCGCTAACCTTGAATGACTGGCCATTTTAAGATTTTCATTACCGAGGATGGCTGTGGCCTGGCCATTTTTTTCCAGGATAAGCAGTCCCTCCTCAAAGCGAGGAATAAAGCCCGTCAAGTATTCAAAGTTACCACCATGCTCCTTATCTGCGTAGATAATCAGGGCATCAAAACCTTCCTCAGCCATGCTTGCCAGAATTTTATTTTTACGTGCAAGCATGGTTTCATCGGTGAGAAATACCGGCGGGACCTGCTCAAATTTTCCGGGAGCCGCAGTCTGCTGTAGTTTGATGATTTTGGCGTTCATGTGGTACCTCGTCAGTAATGAGTCGTCAGCATTCATTCAATATGGAAAATGAAAGCCAGATCGGTGACTCCAGTTTAGCCTGGTACGGGTGGCAGAGGTAAGATTAGGGTTCAGGTGGCGTTTCATTTGATCCCGGAAATGATAGTCGGAATCTCCGTATTTGGCAGTGGCACTGTTAATGAAAAGGTATTTCATTTTTATGTGACGCACTTCACAAAAATATTTTGTGTGATATACTTCTCATTATTGAGGTTTAAGGGTTGTGGTTTAACACTTCCTTATAACTAAGTAAGAGGGAATTAAAATGCTTATGTTAGATATCTTTTTTGTTGTTATCAGCGTCTACCTGTTTTGTGGTTGGTTACGGGTAGAAAAATACTTAAGTGCGGATAAAGAAACGTCCAACAAAAAATTCTTCTTCAATTACTATCTCTGGCCAATTGCTGTTGTGAGCAGAAAATAAAATTACGCGAAGTAAATTTTTATCAAAATTATCAATGATAACGAAATAAAAGATAATGATTTTTTGTGACGGAAGAATCGATTGCTCGCAAATGGCTTTCAGAGTAAAACTGATTTTCAGATATATTAGATTAAAAAGCGCAGACCACCGCAGCAGTGGTCTGAGAGCGATGAAGAATTAAATCACTTCACCAAGATAACGGATACTGACCGCAACTTCGAGACCAGGGTTACCTTTTACTGTGCCTGACAGCTGGTAGCCAGTCTCATTTTGAGTAATATTAAGCTGCAGGGTAAAAGTTTTGATATCACCAAAAATAGTGGCTACTGACAGATTATGTTGAGTAACATGCAGGTCTATCGTGTCACCGATAGCTTTACCAGTATAGATACAGACATAGTCCCCACCGTTTGCTGTATTGTCTTGTATAACAACAATTCCTTCGCCAAAATCCTGCGCATCACGGCTAAATCTGACAAAATAGATCCCATCTTTCATATCAACCTCAGGTCATTATCAAGCGCTGAACAGCCAGCTAGGTAAGAATAGTACAGTCTGAAAATAGCGATAGTAAGCGAGATCAAAAGATGGATAAATACAGTCGGTTTTTTAATATATCGTCTAGTTTATGCGATCTGAATAATGCAGCTAATATCATTAGAATACAGGTAAGGGGTTCTGAGGTGTATATAACGGATGCTTTTATGATAAAGGTGAAAGTTACATCAATAGGTGCCGTGAGTTAAGGTGCAACAGCCCAAGAAAGATTTCTCAGTCTATCTGCTGCACCAGAGTGTTTTAGTCTGTTCCAAATTCGAGACGAAGCTGCTCACCATGCTGATCGAGACTCGCAGCACCTGGTCTGACATGAGGATCGGCATAACCACTGATTTTAATAGGATTACCGGGCATGCGTATGCCACCGGCTTCAACAATCATATTTCTCGCCTGAGTCTGAGGGTGTTCAACAGCTTGAGCTACACTTAGCAGAGGCGCTACCGGAACCCCGGCCTGGTGAATTTTTTCCAGCCAGATATCAGCGGATTGGGTTTTTAAAACCTCTTCAATGATAACCTTTAGCTCTGCCTGATATTTAACCCGAAGCTGATCGCTGGTAAATCTCGGATCATTTATCCAATCTGGGCGGCTCAAAGCGCCACACAGAGCCACAAACAGACCGTCGTTCCCGCAGCAGATGGTTATCGGTTTATCGAGCGTGTCGAAGACATCGAAGGGAGCCATATAAGGATGGCGGTTACCTAAGCGAGGCGGCGACTCACCGGTTGCAATATATGACATCAGGCCATGTTCAAGGAAGCTCAGGGTTGAGTCAAACATCGCGATATCAACGTGTGCTCCTCGACCTGTTTTCTCCCTGGCATACAGCGCGCTGGCAATACCGCTGAACATATACAGCCCAGCACAAAGATCGGATAAAGAGGTTCCTACACGTACTGGCGGACCATCAGGAAAACCGGTCTCCATCATAATACCACTCATGGCTTGAATGATGGTGTCATAAGCGGGCGCATCCCTGAGCGGCCCGGTATGGCCGAAGCCAGAGGAAGAAGCATAGATCAGTCGCGGGTTAATCTGCTGTAATTCTTCCCAAGAGAAACCCAGTTTATCCAAAGCACCTGGACGGTAGTTCTCTGCTAGCACATCGGCCTGTTTGAGCATATTGACGAAAATCTGACGATCTTTCTCGTCCTTAAGATTAAGAATAACGCTCTCTTTGCCGCGGTTAACAAAACTATAGTACAGGGACTGATCTTCAACGAAGGGGCCGTAAGTCCGTGTGTCATCGCCATGACCAGGTTGTTCAACCTTAATCACCCTGGCACCTAAATCACAGAGTATCTGAGTGCCGAATGGCCCATTAAGCACATGGGTCAGGTCAATAACCATTATCCCTTCAAAAGGGCCTTTAGCTGTCGATTCATTCATAATATTAAGCTCTTAAACGACAGTCAGGGATATTTATATCCCTGACTGTTTGTTAACGATAGGTGAAGATAAGCTAAATAAATTATCTCTATGAAACAAGCCTGGCGACGTAGATCCAGAATGGGGCGGTAATAATAAAGCCCACTATACTGACGGCCAGTGACGCGGTACCGGTACGGGTGTAGACATTAAAGCGGCTGGCGATAATGATCCCTGAGAAAGCGGGTGGCAGAGCACCGGCGAGCACCATCATCTGTAGCTGCAGAGAGTCCATATTAAAGGCCAGACCAACCAGCAGCAATGCCAGAGGCATCAGTATCAGCTTAAGGAAGGTGTTGTAGGCAATTTCTTTACTGAACTCAAACTTATGAGCGGCTAAGGTCAGGCCGGCAGCAAAGACGGCAACACCGGAGTTTGCCTGAGCGATAAGTTTAAAGCTTGGGTCAAGTTCTGCGGGTACGCGGATACCCAACAAGACCAGCGCAGTAGCAAGAACAGGCGCCCATACCACGGGTTCCTTCATTGCAGATACCAGCGCACTGAGATTACTGCTGCCTTTACCCTCTTTACCGGCGGAAGGATTCATCAAGTAAAGACCAATAGGAATAGTTATGGCATTAACGATAATCGAAATGATGGCTACCACTAAGCCGGTAGAGACAGAATCACCATAGATAGGGTCGAGTACCGCAAACCCTAAAAATCCAATGGTGGGTGAACCGGCAATTAACGCACACACTGCGGCTTCAGCTTTAGTTCTTTTAAAGAACTTGTAGCTACCAAACCAAGAGAACATAAAGCATCCGACAATCACCACCAACGAAACTAAGGTGAGCTTATCATCGGCAAAAATCATTTCACGATTGGCGCGAACGATAGAAACAAACAGGGCGGCTGGTAGGGCGTAATTCAGCACTAGCTGATTAAAGGCGCGCGCCTGGTCTTCAGTAAACGTGTGGCGTTTACCACTAGCATATCCCAAGAGCATCACAACGATGATAGGTAGCAAGTCTGAGATAAAGAAAGTAGACATAATAATAATCCGTCATTATTGCTCCTCTACAGCGTCGCTATAGAGGAGTTATTAAGAGAGAAACGATCAGTTTTTAATCGTCTGCTTCGGATTGAGGGCGGTAATATGTCCGCTTTCAGTTCCCGCAGCCGGATCGATAACAACATTAATGATAGCGGGCTTACCTGACTTAAGATTTGCTTCCAGCGCATCGCGGATTTCATCCTGAGTGGTTGCCTGATAGCCTGCGCCACCAAAGGCATCCATCAGCTTATCGTAGCGAGCATGATGCAGCAGGTCGGTTGGTGAAGGATCGCTCCCACCTGCTAAATTAACACCATCGCCGCGATAGATACCGCCATTGTTTAAAATGATGATGGTGACGGGCAGGCCATAGCGGCAAATGGTTTCAATTTCCATACCGCTAAAACCAAAGGCACTATCGCCTTCAATCGCGACGACCGGTTTACCAGAGGTCACCGCGGCACCAATGGCATAACCCATCCCCACACCCATCACACCCCAGGTACCGCAGTCTAAACGCTGACGGGGTTGATACATATTGATAACGTTACGTGCATCATCAAGGGTGTTAGCTCCCTCATTAACCACATAAACATCTTTATGGTTATCAAGCACGTCACGGATCACTCGCAGTGCGTTGAAATAGTTAAGCGGCTGAGTATCCGTATTGAGCTTGTCATGCATTTTTGCCGCATTTTTCTCTTTATGAGACTCAAGGTCATTAACCCACCCTTGCGGTGTGTTAACCGGCTGTTCTTCAAGACCACGTAACAACGCTGCAATACTTGAGGCAATATCACCTACTACAGGTGCGGCGATAGGACGATTGCTGTCAATTTCCTGAGGCTCAATATCTAACTGAATATATTGAGTTTCAGCAGACCAGCCTTTCTTTCCGTGAGAAAGCAACCAGTTAAGGCGAGCACCGACCAGCATCACAACGTCTGCATTGGCAATAGCAAAGGAGCGGGCAGTTGCTGCTGACTGAGAATGGGTATCCTCAAGCAATCCTTTCGCCATCGACATCGGTAAAAACGGCACGCCAGTTTTTTCAATAAACTGACGGATATCTGCATCAGCCTGGGCGTAGGCCGCACCTTTACCAAGAATCACTAGCGGACGCTCGGCAGAGGCCAGCAGTTTAAGTGCCTGGTTTACACTTTCTGGCGCAGGCAGTTGGCTAGGAGCGGGATTAACCACCTTAAACAGACTTTTCTCTGCGGTCTCTTTATCAATAGTGGCCGCAAGCACATCAGCAGTCAGGTCAAGATAAACACCACCAGGTCGGCCAGAGACTGCCGCTCGGATAGCCCTTGCAAGGGCAATGCCGAGATCTTCCGGGCGATTCACACGATAAGAGGCTTTAGCATAAGGCTTAGCGGCATTCATTTGATCCAGCTCTTCGTAGTCTCCCTGCTGGAGATCAACGATAGCTCTGTCGCTTGAGCCACTGATTTGAATCATTGGAAAACCATTTACTGTCGCATGAGCCAGTGCTGTCAGGCCATTAAGAAAACCGGGTGCTGATACAGTTAAACAAATGCCTGGTTTTTGCGTCATAAATCCAGCTGCTGCCGCCGCATAGCCAGCTGACTGTTCATGACGAAAACCAATATAACGGATACCTTCAGCCTGGGCATGACGCGCCATATCAGTAATTGGAATTCCTGCTACACCATAGATAGTATCAATGCCGTTTTGTTTTAGGGCTTCAACAAATACATGCATGCCATCCGTCAGATTCAGTTCGTCCGACATAGTTGCCTCATAGGATTAGGAAAGTGATTAAGGGCTCAGAATTGAGCCCTTATTTAATTAAATAGCTTTATTGGCGCGCATAGAGGCGATCTGCTGATCGTCATAGCCTAATTCTTTAAGGATTTCTTCATTATGTTCACCTAATAAAGGTGCAGCTTTAATATCAGGTGTAAAGCTGGAGAATTTCATTGGGCAGCCAACGGTTAAGAATTTACCGCGCAGAGGCTGATCGACTTCAACCACACTGCCGCTTTGGCGTAATGACGGATCGTGAGCAATATCTTTCATACTCAGTACTGGCGCACAGGGAATTTCGAAACCGGACAGATATTTCACCGCATCGAATTTGTTGAGAGTCTGAGTAAATTTTTCTATTTCAGCAAAAATATCGAATATATGAGGCTGTCTGGCTTCCGGCGTGCTGTATGCAGGATCTTCAGCCCATTCAGGTTTACTGATAGCTTTACAAGTATTGACCCAGTTCTGCTCTTGAATAGTGAAATAGATATAGGCGTTCGGATCGGTTTCCCAGTCCTTACATTTCAAGATCCAGCCGGGTTGGCCACCTCCCCCTGCGTTTCCGCCACGAGGAACGGCATCACCAAAGGTACCGTTAGGGTACTGAGGATACTCTTCCAGGTAGCCAACTTTCTCGAGGCGCTGCTGATCGCGTAATTTTACGCGGCACAGGTTAAGTACAGCATCTTGCATCGACATGGTAACACGCTGACCCACACCGGTTTTTTCACGTTGCAGCAGAGCAGCAAGCAGGCCGATAAGCAGATGCATACCCGTATTACTGTCTCCCAGAGCGGCAGAACTGACTAGCGGTGGGCCGTCCCAGAAACCTGTGGTGGAAGCAGCGCCACCGGCAGCCTGAGCAACGTTTTCATACGCTTTTACGTCGACATAAGGCGAACATTCATCAAAACCTTTGATCGAACCAAAAATCAGACGAGGGTTAATTTCCTGAATATGTTCCCAGGTAAAGCCCATATGGTCAATGGCACCTGGATGGAAATTCTCAACGAGGACGTCGGCTTCACGGATAAGTTTATCCATGACCTCTTTTCCTTCTGGCGTTTTGGTGTTGAGTTCCAGTGAACGTTTATTCCCGTTCAACATAGTAAAATAGAGAGCATCCACATCAGGAATATCACGCAGCTGGCGGCGAGTGACATCACCTACACCCGGGCGTTCGATCTTAATAACGTCAGCGCCAAACCAAGCCATCATTTGTGTACAGGATGGACCCGACTGAACTCCGGTAAAGTCTAAAACTTTAATACCTTTAAGCGGTAAATTATCAGACATAGTAATACCTCTATTTAAGAAACGCTTTATTGCTTATGCTGTATATTGATTTAAGCTTATCATAAAATATGAGCGACCTAATTTTTTTGACAATTTTATGATTAATAAAACTTGTTTTTTTTAATCTTGTTTAAGAAAAGTTTAGGTTTTTTTATCATGTAGTCGAATAATACAGATATAGCAACATGAATGATGGTCAAATCATAAATATTTTTTATGGCCTACCTGCCGCTATCATTATTCTACGTCTGTATTTGTCCGAATAACTATTTTATTCTGTATCGTTCTTAGAGTGTTATCAATTCTGTCTATTTTCAGTGTTGTATCGGAATAATGTATGTGGCCAGGTTCGCCGGTGGATGCTGATAAGTGTCGTACTTGACTGGCTGTGATGATCTCCGCCGTCTGTGTAGAGAAAGCGGCCGATCTGGCGGGTCAGTTCATGGCAGAGACGGTGGCTGTTAATTTGCTAACGCCATGAAACGTTGAGGGTACATCGAGTCAGAGCAAGCCTGCCAGCATACTCCGTAACGTAGCGGGGTAATCTTTATGCTGAACATACTCTTGAGACTGGTTATCTGACATTATTCCATAAGAGAGCGCCATCAACAGACGAGCCGCTATTTCTTTATTGACCGTATCTCTTATTTCATTGTTTGCTTGAGCATCATTGAAACGTTCAATAATAGAGGCTGCGATAATCGTGTACTTTTTTTTAAGCATCTCGGCGACCTGCTGATTGCGCATACCTTCTGCCATAATTTCAACCACCAGAGCACGCTCACTACAGTCTTCGTCAACTAAAGATTGTGTCGACTCAATAAGATAGTCAATCAAGCTAATACCATTAAGAGGTTCGCCGAAGCGTATCAGAGCACGTTCTTGTGCTTCAAAGATAATAGCTTGTATCAATGCTTCTTTGGATGAAAAGTGGTGATAGAGCGTCCCGGGGCTGATATTACAGGTCTGGCAGATATGTTTCATCGACGTACTGTGAAAACCATGCTTTGAAAAGCACTGTTTTGCTGCACTCAAAATCCTGTCCTGGGTAGATATCTCACCGGTATTCGTCTTTTCCATAAATATGGTCATCTATTTTTTGATAGTAGTCGCAGTGTAACGAGATACGCTGCGGCTGCCAACCTGTTTGACATGTCAATTGGTCAACCAGTTTTGCCAATTTTTAACTGAGCTTTTTTACGTTTAATATTCATATGGTAAGCTTTGCCTTTACTCAATCGAATGTTCACTCGAGACATAATCAGCCATTAGTCAATCTATATAAATCTGTTTTTGTGATGTTGGTTGTGTTTTTGACGTTGATTATTATTTTTTTATGATCTGCATTTGAGATCTCCCTGTTCCCTGTTCTCTTATTCAGTGTTCTACAGGATAACTACAGACGATAACTAACTGGTTAACTTTCTCACCCTTAATGGTTGACCAATTAAACAAGTTAAAAAGGAGTCTTGAATGTTACGTCCGATAGAAACCTCAACACGCGAAATCAAAAAGCTGGATGGTCTGTGGTCATTTAGTGTTGATATTGATAGCTGTGGACATACACAGGAATGGTGGAAGAGTCCGTTGACCGACAGCCGTCAGATTGCGGTTCCTGGTAGTTTCAATGAACAATTTGCCGATTCAGATATTCGTGATTTTGTCGGTGACGTCTGGTATCAACGGGATGTCTTTGTTCCTAAAGGATGGGGCGATCAACGTATCCTTTTACGTTTTGACGCGGTAACTCATTCAGGGAAAGTATGGGTTAACGATCGGGCACTCATGGAGCATCAAGGGGGTTATACTCCGTTTGAAGCCGATATTAGTCATCTGGTTTCTCCTGGTGAGAATATCCGTATTACGGTGTGTGTTAACAATGAACTGAGCTGGAATACTATTCCGCCAGGTATGGTGACAGTGGATGATGACGGTCGTAAGCAGCAGTCTTATTTTCATGACTTTTTTAATTACGCGGGCATTCATCGCAGTGTCATGCTGTATACAACACCGAAGACATTTATCGAAGATATTACGGTAGTCACAACAGTTTCAGAAAACGGGCAGTCAGCTTCAGTTAACTGGCAAGCTAAAGGTAATGGTGAAGTGAGTGTTGAGCTACGTGATAATGACAGACATCTAATAGCCTCAGGAGAAGGAAATCAAGGTGAGCTTGTCGTTATAAATCCACACTTGTGGCAGCCTGGAGCCGGTTATCTTTACGAACTGCGGGTCATGACTAAAACAGCTGATTGCCATGATGAATATCCTCTACGGGTCGGAATCCGTTGTGTTGAGGTTAAAGGTGAACAGTTCCTTATCAACCATAAGCCCTTCTATTTTACCGGCTTTGGTCGCCATGAAGATGCAGACTTACGTGGTAAGGGATTTGATAATGTGTTGATGGTTCACGATCATGCCCTAATGAAATGGATTGGTGCCAACTCTTATCGTACCTCCCACTATCCTTATGCTGAGGAAATGCTTGATTGGGCAGATGAACACGGGATAGTGATTATCGATGAAACACCTGCGGTCGGGATTAATCTGGCATTGGGTATTAGTTTTTCGGATACTAAAAAACCAGCAAAACTGTACTCAGATGAAGCGATTAACGACGAGACACAGCGTGCACATTTGCAAGCCATTAAAGAGTTAATCGCTCGTGATAAGAATCACCCTTCAGTAGTGATGTGGAGTATCGCGAATGAACCTGATGCAAACCCAGCAGAGGCTCGCGGTTACTTTTCTCCCCTTGCCCAGGCTGCACGCGAGCTGGATAAAACGCGGCCTATAACCTGCGTAAATGTCATGTTTTGTACCGCAGAGACCGATACGATTACTGATTTATTTGACGTTGTTTGTCTTAATCGTTATTTCGGATGGTACACCCAGTCAGGTGACTTAATTAAGGCTGAGCGTGAGTTAGAGAAAGAGTTACTCGCCTGGCAGGAAAAACTACATCGTCCGATTATTATTACCGAATATGGCGCTGACACATTGGCTGGTTTGCATTCGACCTATAAAGAAATGTGGAGTGAAGAGTTCCAGAATGATTTCCTGGATATGTATCATCGCGTTTTCGATAGAGTGAGTTCCGTTGTCGGAGAGCATGTCTGGAACTTTGCTGATTTTGCAACCTCGCAAAATATTATTCGCGTTGGCGGTAATAAAAAAGGTGTCTTTACCCGAGATAGAAGACCAAAATCCTCTGCCTTTGTGCTGAGAAAAAGATGGAAAAACATTCCTTATGGAGAAAAACCAAAACAAAGCTAATTAACTTACCTGGCTAATTCGTTTTCGTTGAGGATGTTTTTAACTATATTTAGCGCTGCAATATCAATGAGCTTATTACAGCGCTATAAAAATAAAAGATTAAAATAATCATGTTAGAACTATAAAATTGTATTTATTGAATTTAACCCCTTATCAGGCAGGTTTTCATGAATCGACAACTATCATGGCGTTCTATTATTGGCTATAGTTTTGGCGATATGGCTAATAATTTTGCTTTTGCCATGGGCGCGCTGTTTCTTCTTAGTTATTATACCGATGTTGCTGGTGTAGGTGCAGCGGCGGCGGGAACAATGTTATTGCTGGTCAGAGTCTTTGATGCTTTTGCCGATGTTGCCGCAGGCAGAATTGTTGATAGCGTTAATACTCGATGGGGGAAATTTCGTCCCTTCTTATTATTTGGTTCAGTCCCTTTAATGGTTTTTAGTGTTCTCGTGTTCTGCGTTCCTGCTGACTGGGATCACAGCAGTAAAGTTATTTACGCCTATGTGACGTATATGGGATTAGGGCTTTGTTATAGTCTGGTCAATATTCCGTATGGTTCTTTGGCAACCGCCATGACTCAAGAACCCCAATCTCGTGCGCGCTTGGGGGCAGGGCGAAGCATGGCTGCAGCATGTGCTTTTATTTTCTTAGCCTTTCTTATCGGCCCGAACATTACCAGCGGTAATCCTGAGGAAATGCAAAATGCTTATTTATATTGGACCAGTATTTTTGCCGTCATTGGTGTATTACTCTATTTCATCTGTTTTAAAACGACGCGTGAGAATGTGACGCGTATTGTTGCTCAACCTTCTCTGAAAATCAGTCTTCAAACGCTGAAAAAAAATCGACCGCTGATGTTACTTTGCGCTGCGGCATTATGCTTACTGATCTCAACATTCTCCGTCACTGCATCATCGTTATTTTATGTCCGCTATGTGTTAAACGACGCCGGACTGTTCTCGGTGATGATTCTGGTGCAAATGCTGATCGGCAGCCTAATATCTGCGCCGCTGGTACCTGTTTTAGTTTCACGTATTGGTAAGAAAAATACTTTCCTTGGTGGTACTTTGATCGGTGCTTTTGGCTATCTATGCTTCTTCTACTTCTCGGCACATTCGGCTCCTATTGCTTTATCTGCTTTTGCCATTGCTGCTGTCGGTCAAGGTATCGCGATGACCGTTATGTGGGCTCTTGAGGCTGATACGGTAGAGTATGGTGAGTATCTGACTGGGGTGCGTATTGAAGGTCTGACTTATTCATTGTTCTCATTTACGCGGAAATGTGGTCAGGCAATAGGGGGGTCGATCCCGGCCTTTATTCTTGGATTAAGCGGCTATATTGCCAATCAGGTACAAACACCAGATGTAATATTCGGTATCAGAATGTCGATATCGGTTGTTCCGTTAATATTTATTACTGTTTCTTTTGTTATTATCTGGTTTTATCCGTTAACCGATAAAAAATTCCAGGAAATTGTTGGTGAAATAAACGAGCGTAAAAAAATACAACAAAAACTGATTGATGATATCAATAAATAATCGCTCATATTCAGAACGCGACCTGATTAAATAAAAACGTAAGGTTTGGCGATGAAAATATTAAAAATAAATGTGACCATTTTACTGGTTACCGCTTCGCTCTGTACTTCTGTTGCTGCTGAAAGAATAATAGATGAAGAAGATGCATTACGATTCAGATTAAAAAATGAACTTCGTAGAGCTGATAAACCCAGCGCTGGAAATGCAAGACATATATATGCATGGGTTCAAGGCGGTATGGTTGATGTCAATAGCCGTTATTATGAAGATATTATCGGCTCGGAAGGCGGTGCTTACTATGTTTATAAACTGGGTGCACGGAATGATATGAGTACCCGATGGTACT
>Ga0308165_1003378_pt1 | contig 17212 bp, 18 predicted proteins | sample PhyWR2_FD_201032 | JGI IMG/M metagenome (GOLD analysis project Ga0308165, IMG submission 201032) | Phyllosphere microbial communities from UC Gill Tract Community Farm, Albany, California, United States - DLSLW.R2 | ecosystem: Host-associated > Plants > Phyllosphere > Unclassified | place: USA...
GTTCGTCGTTGATTTTGCAATTATAGGAACTCGTTTCATTATTTAATCTCCCAACGAGGCTTTATGAGGCGATCAAAAATTTCATTGCACACAGAGTCCCATATTGAAAGAGCATTACGCCATGCACCTGTAGAAGAGCGTTGATCTATCGCTTGCTCAAACACAGTTCTCATACGAATCTGTCCTTTGCCTACTTCGTCTGTTTCACGGACAACACTCTTTAAAACCATGCTCCCCCAAGCATCTCTAATTTGTTCTTCCATCCACGGAGACTGAGATCCATTGTTGGTACTGTATTTAGTTAAAAGAATACGTACATCTGGCTCAAATCCTTTTAAGTCGACATTCCTAAGCAAATCACGAAGCATATCGAAGAATTGTAAAGCTGATGTGTAGTCGAATAATTCAGCTGGGGTAGGGACTATCAGAACATCAGCAGCACAAACAACATTAATAGTTCCAATACCAAGGTTTGGAGCACTATCGACAATGATTACATCATAATCATGCGCTACAGTTTCAATAGCAAGGCGCAACATGAGATGAGGATCAGTAGGTAATTTGCCTTCATCGAATTTACCCATAAGCTCCGTTTCAATTCGGTGCAGAGCAAGGCAAGATGGAATAATATCGAGCCCAGGCCAACATGTTGGTTTTATTGCATAGTTGGCATCATCTTTTTCGCCGAGATAGAATGGAAGGAGAGTGTCTTGTGCATGAATATGCAGATCAGGAACCCATCCATGATACATAGATGCTGTTCCCTGAGGGTCATTTCCTTCGACAAGTAAAACCCTTAAACCTTTTAGTGCTAAATCCTGGGCCAGATGTACAGAAACTGATGTTTTGTACACACCACCTTTATGCGCTGCAATACCAACAACGGGCGGGAATGAATTATCAGGTCGGCGCAGTCGGGTCCCGAAAATGTCGCGCATATGATTGATTTGCTCGATGGTATAGCCAACACGTTGTTCAACTCGACCTCTGGTTTCCATATCTGGATATGGCAGACGGCCTGCTTTTTCAGCATCTCGAATCGCCTGAGAAGAAACGCCAATGAGATCAGCAGCTTCACCAATTCTCCATCGTCGAGTGATTTTCCGCGCAGTGGGACTATCATCATTGAATTGAGCGACTGCAATCGCTTTTGTCATTTCTTGCCCAGCTTTTATACATTGGTCAAGCGTTTCCATCATTCCCATTATAACGGCCTCATATAACTTTGCGTAAAACAATTAAATCTTGTTATTTAATGCAAAGCAACAATAATATTGCAAAGTTATGGTTTTATTGCAAAGTTGAACGATAAAGCATCTTATGAGGCCCCATCATTTATGGCTGCGAGGATGTCAACGAAATGAGGCCAATGCATATTTTGCTCTAGTATCTGTTGCATAAAGACCAAATTAAGACCATATTTAAACCTTATAACTGAGTGAGGTTGCTATGAAAGTTGAAACCATTAGTTACGTAAAGAAGAATGCTGCATCACTAGATCTGGAAGAGCCGATTCTGGTTACTCAGAACGGAGTTCCAGCGTATGTGATTGAATCCTACGATGCACAACAAGAACGTCAGAAAGCTATCGCGCTACTAAAACTGCTGACTATTTCAGAGAAAGATAAGTTTGACGGTAATTTATTGACTAAAGAACAGTTAATGGCAGGACTTTGATAGTGATTTCGATTCAGTACACTCGGACAGTAAAAATCTGTATTGAAGACATTGCCAGTCATTTACGGCGTATAGAGATAGAACCAAGGGAAGTGATCACCGATATCATTGAGTACTTCGAAAACAGAGTAAGTGATTTTCCGCTTGGATGTCAGATCTGCCCGGAACTACTTAAGATTGGTTGTGCGAAGTACCGTGAGTGTAATACTCCGGGCGGTTACAGAGTTTTGTATTCTGTGGAAAATCACATAATAACAACACATGCGATACTTTCTCACAAACAGGATATTCAGAATTTATTATTTAAGCGTCTTATAAGTGTTTAAAGAGAGCTATCGCGCGCGTCAGCGCCTTTTGATAACCTCAATACGGTCTACAGCACGACCAAGCTCAGAGAACAGATTCTTTGATGAGCGGAGCTCATCCTTCCTTGAGAAGAATGTGGTTAACATTGCGGAAGCAGGTAGGTTCGCTAACGACTTTTGCTCCGAGAACTCCGATAGTCTATCCAAATGACAGTGCTCGCCGCAGCCGCGCGACCGGTTGAAGACCGCGAGTAAGCGAGGAAGCACCAGGGAGCAGAACGCACATAATCCGCTTACACTCTATATTCAAATAATACCACTTCAGTTTTATCCACTTATCCACAGACCTATTTTTTTAAAACCTTTTTTAGGTTTTTATGATTTTTAAAACCTTTTAGGAACGCTAAGAGTCCGATGACACGTGCCCTGGAACGGGTTCTTTATGGGATATTGGTTAACAACCTATGGGAGAAACATCATCTACTTATGGGGATCAGCGCAAAATGTAATGGGATATTCATCAACATGCTATGGGGAATACATCAAGTTCTTTTATGGTTTATCTCTCAGTTAAATATATCTACCCCTCTCTAGCTGATAAGCGTTCATATTGACTTGCTTTTTAGGTTTCAACTGTCATTATGGGCGGATATTAATTTGCCCATAGGCGCCGGAATGGACACTCAAGCACCTCTTCCCTCCATAAAAATTTTCAAAAAGAGGGCTAGTATCAAGCAGTCTAATGAACTCACCGAAGCTGCTTATTATCTCCCCTTACAAGCAAAACGAGTACTCTGGCTATGCCTGATGCAAGCATATTTCAGTGATAATCAGGACGATGACTCAGATGTTCTTCCACTCTTTAAGATCAGCGTCTCGGATTACGTAAAATATTTTAATGTAGCGACGGCTGTTGCGAGCCGTGATGTGAAAGCTGGCGTTAAGGCTCTTGGTGAATCCACGGTAACTTTTTATCCGAAGGAGGGAGAGTTTGAGGCAATAACCAGACCATGGCTTGCAGAAGCAGGAATGAGAAGAGGTCGCGGTTCCTGGCAAATAGAGTTTAACTACAAGGTCATGCCGTTCCTGGTTGGATTAACTTCTCAGTTTACCACCTATTCTTTGTATGATTGTGGCCAGCTTAATAGCATCCGAGTTATTCGTCTTTATGAAAGCCTTTGTCAGTACCGTAGTACAGGGGTATGGATAACGTCTCATGATTGGCTATGTGAGCGTTTTATGCTTCCAGCATCTCAACAAAATAATATCGCAGAGATGAAACGAACCTTTCTTGAACCTGCATTGAAAAAAATTAATGATAAGACTCCGTTAAAAGTAAATTACAAAACAGAAGATGACGGTCGTCTCTTGTTTATGTTTCTTGATAAACATCCAGTTTAAACCAGTAAATTACTTGCACACGCCCTACCATATCTGGCAAGGGAAACCTGCGCCTATGCTTCCAATAAACTTGACCCATTTCCCATAATGGTTGTAATCACACCTCTTTTTTAGTCATAAACTTGATGTTTTTCCCATTCGACATGAACTACAAACCTTTTTTATCTCATCTCATTCATCACTAACTTGATTCATTTCCCATAAACGCACCTTCCTACAGCTTTAGGCTAAAAAAGTTATTTGATAATTATTCATAAACTTGACCTTTTTCCCACATCTTCGATTTCTTTGAGCTGTACGCATCTCCTGGCTTCTGTCAACTTGACCTATTTCCCACATATTCGGTTTCTTGAGCTGTACGCAGCCCCTAATCTCCGTAAACTTGACCTGTTTCCCACATATTCGGTTTCTTGAGCTGTACGCAGCCCCTAACCTCCGTAAACTTGACCTGTTTCCCACATATTCGGTTTCTTGAGCTGTACGCAGCCCTTAACCTCCGTGAACTTGACCTGTTTCCCACATTCGACGTTGGATATAAAGGTAATTCTGTCCAGTTCGGCTGGCAGTTAAGTATCTGGCCTGTAAAATAGCAGCCATCCCCCATAAAGAGGTACATATCATGTCGCATAGATTTCTGAACAAAACGGATGGTAGCTGGATATACGTTCTGATGAGTGGAACAGATATTGATAGGTTTAAGGTTGGTAAAACAATAAATCATCCAGTAGAGCGTTTGAAACACTTAAGAACCGGAGATCCAACCCTCGCGCTACAAGTGGCTTATTTTGTCCCAGCGTCGCTAAATATTAAATTGGGAACTTTAGAAAGTGCGCTTCATCAACAGCTTACAGCATCTGTGGGAAGGATATATTTCTATGATGAAAGTATTTCTGAATGGTTTTATGGAGATGCTCGAAATGCTTGGTTTGAACTAGATATGCTATTTGAAGAATTTGGTTTCACAGTTACTGATTACTATCAACCCTCTGAAAGCAAAGTTGTAAGGTTTTGGGGTGCAGATCTTGAATCTGAGTATCCACTTAGATTCGAGTTATACAATGGTAATAATAACGAAATAGACTTTTGAACTGGACATACAGGTGATTCTTTCCATCGCCAACAGTAGTAAATTGTCTTGAATGAGATGTGATTTCACGCGTGATATAATGACGCACTAAGAATTGCATGACGGATTTATAATCAGAATGGCTAAAGCTCTCGATGGACTGCCTACGTTTAAAGATTTGAGCCTGAAGGATCTTAGAAACCTAGAAGCGGAAGAACGCCGTGATCAGCTCGACGAGATAGTTGCAGGGAGCACCGCAGAAGAAGCACTGGCTTTGCTTGAAGCACATATGGGCTTCAGCTCTCCCGAAATGTTGGTGATTATTAAAGCGACCCATATCGGGGAAATGAACATTTTACGCGACAAGCTGGCTCACATCGTTGAAAAACGCGTAGATGCGCGGGAGCGTTACGTGAAGCTAGCCCTCGATACACTGGAGAACCCTTATGAGATATGGGAGACAATGTACGATGATGAAATGGTGCGTTATATCTTTATCGGTACGTATAAGCAGAAGCAGCAAATGCTCGTAGTTGTTGCGCCGTGGGATGGACGAGTACTATGGAATTTCATGCATACTGAGGCTAAGGGACTCAATAAGCACCGCAGAGGTCATTTGCTTTATAGCAGATAACAAAAAGCCGCAATGTGGGATATCGCGGCTTAGGATGTTGTCTTTTTATATTTGACACCTTCAGACTAAAGGTGTTGAGGTCTCACCCAAGCACAGAATTAAGGGCTTCTATGGGGTTCCTACGCCAGCTATTGCACCCTAATGCAGCTGGTTTCGCGCTCAACTTCAATATACATCACGTTGACGCTACCGTCAATTTTTACAAATTCTCACTGATGTCCCTTGGGAAGGGGCGATTAAATATCCAAGCGGCCTTTTACTCCTCTTCATTTAATTCCCACGTCACCTGGACAAACAGGTGATTCTGGTCCAAACTGGCATAGGCGAATGTCAGAACTGTGCAATCACGACTCTCACTCGTCCTTCGTTATCCTTCGACTCAAGATCGCTAATAACGCCATTTGGGTTATTCACCCAGCCGTCAGGGTCATACACAAAACATACCAGCATGTCACAATCCTGATGGGAGTGGTAACGAGCCATATCAATGAGAAGTTCCTCACCGATTTTTCGCGCTCCCAGAGACTGGCGCGTTTTCTTCACCTCGATGACTATCCTTTCCTTCTTGAGCAAAAAGTCCTGTCTGGAGGAAGCTCCAGCAAAACTCGGCGTATATTCCTCCTTCCTGATATCATCGAAATGCAATGTCAGTAGCGCATGAACTAGATCCTGTACATCATATTCATCATTAATTTCAATCGTAGCCCTTCCATCGTATCTTTTCTTTAATTGACGGCAAAAAGCAGGAAATTTATTAAGAATATTTATTATCAGCTCTACCCCATCATTTTCATTGACTACAGCATTTGATTTTACCGGAACTGAATAAGCTAAGTCAGCTTTCGCTGCGTCAAATGCTGGTTTTAATTTTTTGGTCAGAGTGTCATGATTTGATTGATAGAATCCCTTCTGAGCTTTAATAAAATCCGTATAAAAGTCGGAATCCTTTCCATAGCTATCATCAAGCAGCTTTTTGACTCTTGCTATCCAGGTATTATATTTTGCTGAATCCACAAATGTATTATTTTTTTTCAATAATTCACTGAATGTCGTTTGTTTGGTGGATATAACATCCTGATAATCTAATTCAAGTTCTTCAAAGCGTTCTGCTAGGGTTTTCTGCGTCATAGTGCTGTCCGGGTTTATCTTGGCTGGTAACATTTTCGCTAAGTGCCGACATTTTACCATATTGCATTTCACATAGGACGTTCAGGTGATTCTGTCCAATATTGAAGCGCCCCTCTGTGTGCGTCAGCTTTGTTTCTTATGTTATTCTCTGGATCTTCCCCATTTCCCGGACTATTACGGAGAGTTTATTGACCGTCCTACCCACCAAACGACCAGATACCGAACTGGCGCACCTTGCCTGGTGCATTATGGTTGCAGTTACACTCGCTCGCAGGGAAGGTAAGGCACAATCCCCGCTACAAACTCATATTTTCATCATGCAATGGTTATCTACTGCTCAGAAACGTAAGCTGTTTCCTAAATCTCTTGCACAGGACATTATCTGGTTGCAGGAGCAGGGAAAACGTAACGGTCCCGCAGCACGGATTTACAGCAAGGTAGAGTACATTTGGCTTGCAAGTTCTGGTGAGTTAGCCAGTCAGAGTACGTTATTCCGGTTTACCTGCATGATAGATACACTGCGAACAATGGGCTGGCAGGATTATTTGCTATCGGACACAGATTGGCAAAATGGCTGGATATCTGACTCGGAAATACCAGCTGTGTATACCCAAAAATCCGGGCTGCATGAATCATTCACTGAGGCCGGTGCGCTCATCCAGCCGCTTGAGTTACGCCTGACGGGGGAGCCTGACGGAATATTTCCGTTGCTTGAGCAGTGTCAGTTAATTGTTGACCCGCATACCGCCAATCGGGGATATACAGTTTTTCTGTTACAGCCAGATGCAACGGGTCGTACTCGAAACAGCTCTGTTATGTAATTCTCCCGACATTTAAACATACTGCACCTTCTTTCCTCTGCTGGCATTTCTTCAGCTTCCGCTGCGCGACCAGCATCGAATCCGACGGCGTTATCCATCATCGATGCGGCGGTGCGGTCGCAGAACTGCTGGCAAACCTTCCCGTTACGTAATTTCCGTGACGTTCTGGACGTTAAGGTAATTCTATTTCCTAAAGATAATCTTCGTAGCGCCTCAGTGGAGGTATATCCAACGCCATCATTTCCTCTGAATTAACTATGTAGGTATCAGGGAAGAAATCATCCAGAACCTTAAAATTATGCTTTTGACAAAATGCCAGAAGATGTGGATTTTTTACATCTTCAATAACCACATCGTTCCACGGATTAGATTCGCAGCATAATTTCAGAAATGATTTAAACCAACCTTTATTCTGTATCTCTTCGGGAAGTTGCACAACATGAATAGTCAGACATTCACCATTATAGAGGTTTGTTCTTTGTCGTAGACCTACGATAATTCCCTTCTCTTCAATCTGTACGCCGTCACGATGTTCTTTCATCTCAGAGTTATAGCTTTTTGCCCTTAGAAGCCATGCCATAAGCTGCTGAGTAGTTGAAGGTGATTCAGCTCTTAACCACTTCAAATATTCAATGCGATTCATATTTTCCTCTAACTAATTATCAATAAGTATTTGCGTATAGCTATTTCGTTCCAGCAAATCACAGAGGCGTTCTTGATGCTCCTGATGGAAGGGGTATTTCATACGCGCCATGCTCATTTTCGTAACGTCTGATGAAAGCAAAGACGTCCTTATCCAGCAGTTGAAACAATGAGATAAGGTCGGTGATCAGCTCAGCCACAAAGCCATCATCAATGATGATTCTGTGACCAATCAGACGAATGTTTTTCCTGCGGTTACAATAATTTTGTATGTCGGCGAGGGGTTTTTTCTTGTCATTGTCAACCTCACCTTCAGAGTGAACCAGTACATGTCTGATTTGTTCCACTTTAAGCATATCTTCCCAGAGGTTCCATAATACATTCCCCCGGTTAATATCAAAACTGCTTTCACGTATCAGAAATTGACGATATCGCTTTATACATACGTCTTTAAAATATTCATTACTCATATCTTGAGGTAGAAGTTTGTTAATTTCAGAGCACATCGTTTTGATTTGATGCTCGAAGAAATTATATAGCGTGATAACCAAGGCTTTACGGTGCATTGATGGATATATACGTTCTAACTCATTAAAATTTTGCCCATAACTTTCCCATATATCAGAGTGTTGGCATTCATCTGTTTTATCAATTTTTTTCGTAACTTCATCAGACAGGCGACTAGTACTTTTAATTAAATTATTTTCAGTGTATTTATCGTATTCTTTATAATTATGAAGATCGACTTCGGTAAAGTGGCAAAGGTGAAAAAGGGTAGTCCCGAAGAAATCAATAATATTGGGGTAGCAAAACTCAGTGTCCTGATCCATAGATATCCTTTATAGCTTGAAATATTTTCTGCCGCCGTCAATCCTTGCTCACTTAATCATCTTTTTGAAAAATTGAGACTCTGCTGAGAGCCAGAGCCTCAACTTTAAGATATTTTGCGGTATACTCATGAGCAATAGCAGTTCTTTCTTCCACTGTCAGTGTTGGATCTTTCATTGATTGTTTATGTAATTCTTCATATTTTTATTGACAAATAATCAATATCACGATTCTACTCAATGTGAGTATTGAGCCCACAAAAGTGCCCTTCATGTAACATTAGGGTATACGCAAATGGACTAATCATTTTGCCAGGCTGTATCTGAGGGCAACATGAAAAGTGACCACTTTATAGTGACTCTTTTATTACATACCACCTAACGACTATTTTTGAGCATCATGACAGCATCAGCCTCGGGCATATTAAACTGAACCCGGTGACGTGCCGCGACATCGAGCGCAAATACCTTCGTATACACTTCTGTTGAACTGACAGACTTATGTCCCATCAGACTTTGCAATACCTTCAGCGGAATTCCCGCATACAGCATGTGCATGGCGTAGGAATGTCTGAATGTATGAGGCGTTACGGCTACAGAGAATGTCACTCCATCGCTCTCGGCAGCGTCCACAGCTTCATTTATCCAGGTTCTGACGGTTCTGTCGGTAATTTCCCAGATGCGTGCTTTCTCAGTTCTTCCGGTGCGTTTGTTGCGTCGTTCGATAGGAATTTTCAGCGTGGCCACCATCATCTGCAGCTGACTGACGTATTGATAATCGGAGAGGGGAACGAGGCGATGTGCCTGATTGCCTGCCGGAGAGCGGCCTGCCGTTCGGGCTGCTTTCTCAGTGCGTTGCTTAAGTGTAGCCAGCTGAACGAATGGATAAGGTGGAGCCAGAGAAAAATCGCTTCTTGTCAGCGCCAGAACCTCGTTGATCCGGGCCCCTGTATTCCAGAGTGTGGACAGCAGCATCTTACGGTGTAAATCTGGCACATAGTGGAGCAGGGCGCTCACCTCGGGAGCCAGCAGGTATTTTGGCAATTCATCCTGGACCAGAGCCATCTGACGTAACGCCAGTGCGGCGGGATAATCGATGGCCACAGGCAACTGTGCAGCAGTAACAGCCTGATTCCCCAGCGTCATAAGTCCTGTCATCATGACTGTCCTTCTACGGGAGGAGAGTTCAGTAATGAAGAGATAAACGTTTTATTTTCCTCGGGGCAGCCGTTACCGAATAAATCAACTTCCAGCTGCATAGACAGGTTAGCAGCATCAATCAGGTCACGCACTTGCTGCAGCGTCTTCTGCAACAGCTGAGCGGATATAATGACCGGGATATCCTTTTTATCCACGCCATTCCGGTGAACCAGATCATTACGAAGTAGAGGGATGGTCTTCAAAGGTTCAGTCGGCCAGACCGGACTGACATGGAGCACTGTACTGAAATAGTGCTCAATAAATTCATACTTATGAAACGTCATACGCTCAAAAACACGCTTTGCCACAGGCCGGAACTCGGCAATGCTCATTTCGCGGGCCTCCCTTTTTTTCTGTTTATTAATTTCTGAGTTCTGGTAATACTCTTCAATGAAACGACGAAGCGGCCAGTCGTGTTCAAGCAGCGCCCTTGCACAGTACATCAGATAGGCTTCCATGACCGTGACAATATGAACAAAGGACATCCTGTACACGAGCTCATTCTGGGGTTTTTCGAGTAAATCGCTCAGCTTCTCCAGCTCTTCAATTGCGTGCAGGTAACGCTGATGAACATTGTTCAAGGAAGCCACAAACAGCTCGTGTTCATGATCCCACTGAGCCTGGTCGGCTAACATCTCCTGCTCCCAGTAATAAAAGCTCGCCGCCTGCTCCCATTGTTCAGAGTCGGGAACTACATCCGGGTAATTTTCCTCAAGCCATTCATCAAATCGTTCAGCTTCAAGATCCAGCATCAGGTCTTTTATGCTTCCCATAACATCAGTATCTCTCTGAGTGGTTTTATAAATGACAAATCCCGCCCTCTGTATGTATTCAGCGGTCGGCAGTCAGTTCTTCAGCCAGCTTCACAAATCTTTTATGCTCAGTCTGCAAGTAATGGCTGTAAATCCGGGCATCACGTTCTGTCAGTCCGGATGGATTACCGGTGAAGTAACGCTGCAGTACCGTAATGCAGTGATTGTAGGTATCGAGATCGTATTCCCAGGTTCCCAGCTCGCCGGCCTCATTCAGTTCCTTGCGGAAGTGTTCATACTGGCGTTCAAGAATATCGAGACCGAGATCTATGGCTGCATAAGTATTATTTTCCCCAGGTGAAGAAATCGCGCTGCGGATATTTTTAAAAATATAACTGAAATCAATTCTGTCATTGAATGCAGTAAACATGTCGTTTCCTCAGTTGAATAATTAGCAGTGAAATTTTACCACACCTGAATCATCTGCTTCTGCCGTCTATTATTTCACTTCTCATTATCGCTGTACGTAAAAATAATGATGCTGATAATTAGCAGGCATATAACCACTTTTATAAATTACCGGATGACTGTTTCGGTTAGATCCGAGTTTCTTGCTTATGACAGTTTTCCGGAAGTGTACCACGGTCAGAGAATAAGCAAAGGGGCAAGATCTGCAGCCACGCCATGGTTATAGTACGGAGTTAAAGCACAACATATAGGGAAATGATACTTATTGAGTGACGTATATTGTGTTTCATCGCACTGAGCGCCGTGGCGGAGAGAGAAGATCCGGTTCTACCTTTTTTCGGATCTCAGGATTGGATGATGGGTATTGTTAACAGATGAACACTAATAGGAAGAAATTATTGTGATTTACGCATTATTGCATTAGATGCAAATAAAGAGACTTATTCATCCAGAAAAAGCAGTGGAAAAGGAAAATAACACTTTTTTGGGTTTTTATTACTAACCGGCCTTAAAGGCCGCCTCTAATTTCCTAAATACAGTTTTACATAAGGAACATCGTATGACTGTATTTCTCATGGCTGTAGCCTATAGCCTTTTAAAAACTGGCTCTCTCATTGCCCTACTTGTGGGTACCTACAAAGGCTGGACCTGGTTCTGGAAGAACTATGACCGTCTGCCTCATATTTACCGCTCACGCTGGCGATACCAGAGACGATTCATTCTCAGACGCATATGGAAGCGGCTCTTCAGTCACTGATAATGTGCTCGAGCGGCATCCCCAGTCCGGCCAGCCAGCACAGACAGCACCAGGTGGTGAACACCATCCGGGTCTGGCCGGATTTCCACTTACGGATGGTACGTTCGTCCACATCCAGCCGGTTCGCCAGCTGCACGTCGGTCAGGGGGATCAACGCCCTGACTACGCTGACTTCACTGGCTGAAGGTGCTATCCAGTTCTCGCCTGAGCACAGTATTTCGGGGTTGAATTGCTGTGCTTCAATCAGCTCCTGAATATGTAAGGCATTTTTTGATTTCATTACGTAGTTATCACGACCCTTGGATAAATATTGTACAAATTTATTAATAATCCAAAAATTCACACATACGAGATACAGTTAATGACTTTCATGGACAAACATAGCCACAACTGGTGCTGTGATTTCAAAATCATACTCTAACATATGAGTAATCATACCTTTTATCTGATCATGGTTATCAGCACGATAGAAAGAACAAAACATGGTTTCATCTGGATACCTAAATAACCGTAAATGTTTTAGTGAGGAGTTTTTTATCAGTAATGAATAACCCTCTTGATAGCCTGGAGGATTATAAATATTACAGTTTTGAACTCCATATGGCAGAAGATGATTAAAGGTTTTCCCTTCGTAGGTTAATATTGACTTTTTATATTTCTCACAAAAATCACTGCATGCATTTAATTTGTTAATAAAAAAATCGCCATATATAATTAAAGTGTAATCATCACCATCATCTGTTAGTTCTATTAATTTTCCAAATAAAGAAGGTAAATCTGATATTTTTTCCATAAGATTACTTTTCATATAATAAAGATCAGTATGGATTGAACGAAGTACTTTCTTCACAATATCATCTGATGTGAAATAAATCGGTTCAATCGTACTTCCGAGATTTATAGATATATCTTCTTTATTAATAAATAAATCTGTTCTTTCTCTTTTCCATGGATAGAGGGGTTTAAATTCCGATTCCAAATTAAATAAGGAAAGAAGATAATTATCATTAATTTTATTGATTAAGTCTTTAGATAAGTGAATATCTAAAGACTTAATAAGTCCGGTGTCAATTTTGGATTTTTCAATATCATTATTAATACTGTTTTCAAAAGCAGTAATATAATCATTTAATGAACGGTTAAATAATATCGTTTTTTTAGAATAATCTTCTGATAATGTTGTACTATTTTCCGATGTGAATAATTCTTCTTTTTTTAATGACTCTAGAATATAAACTATGTTTTTTTTATCAGAAAATGAGAATATATTATCGTCTATTGCTGAAGTTATTTTTTTACTAATACGTTGTGTAGATATAGATAGCATTACAGCTATATCGGTAAATCCCGAGTAAAGCGTTTGAATATCATCCATGCTGGCCATATAAATCCTCCCTGGTATCATCGGGCTTCTATTGTTTCTTGTGAGTTTTTCGACCATGCTAGAAAGGCGTCTGCACCAGTCACGACTAAAAACAAGTCGTATTATAATATCAATGATATCATTTTGATTAGCTATTTTAGGAGGGAAATTAATATGTGCGCCTGTTGAGTAAACTAAACTAGGTGTTAGCAAACGATTGATAATATCCATTATATTGATATTATTTTGATCTTTAGCATAAATTAATATATATGATGCCAGGAATAATCGCAAATCATTAATAACATTGAATATTATCAGGGAGAGTACATTTTCCTCGTTACATTCATTACCTTTCAACAGTTTAGATCTATAGGAATCAGTTGTTGATGTAAGGAAGTCAGGTGTAATGAAATGGCTATGCCGCAAATATTCTTCGTAGCGATTTCGGTTGTTTTTGCTTTGATTTAACCACATATTAAACATATCAGTACTGAAATCTGTTGCATATTTATCATCGGAGGTAATGGCTGTAATTATTATCTCCAGAGAATGGAGTAAGTGTAGTTCAATAGCTTCTGCATATTTGGTTACTTCGTCATTATTCTTAAACTCTAGGCGTAACCACATATGCCAACTTTCCCATTCGCCGATAAAATAGCGCAACATGCCAGTATAGCGTTGCTCTTGATTCGCTGACATTACTCTGCTTGCAATATTCCACTCTACAAGAGTACTCCAGAGATGAACCTGAGAGATAAGAGTTTGGTTCAGTTCATCGTTTCTATTTTCACCATTGTATCGATACAATGATGAAGGGAAATGAGTTATTCTCCTAAAATATACTGATGTACTATCCAGTGTTTTCACTACATCTTCTGATAGTCGATATAATTCATAATAGAAAGACTGACTGAACGTTTTATCAAAGTAAGAAAATGATACATTTTCGATATAATTTCCTTCAGCATGTTGAAAACTTTTTCTCAGTATAATAAAAGTAGATTCGAGCCGATCTACCGCTCCTTCAAATGCACCCAAATTCAATTCATTTAGAGCATCATAAATTTCGCCATAAAAATCACGGGTTAAATTATAATGATTTACTTTATCATTTTTATTCCTGCTAACGAAAAGAATTTTAAGTACCCATATCCATAAAAAATTATATTTTATGTCTTCACTGGCTGTTAAAATTGGGAGTTCATTGTTATGCACTCCCGACTTAGGTAAAATACTAAAATATACCTTCTCTCCTTTGATAGATTTCACTAACCTAAGTAAATGTAGTAATGGATAGATATATACATCTATAACCTGTTTGTTGTTTTTTATTTTAAGTATGGTAGATTTATTTTTGTTTGAAAAAGAATACATATTAGCTAAGTTGTGACTTATCTTTTCTTTATCAAGATAATGAGCAGGATTATCAAGCCAATTACTTACCATTGTAGATTTAATATATTTCATCACGACTTCTGAAATATAATACTTTAGCATAATACGGTCACGTTTTCGGTCATCCAATACGTTCAGGCTTTGAATGAAAAACCATATGGACAAACCTATATTCATAGTCATCCAGAATAACGCTACAATAGTGAGGCTAATATTAATATAATCATCTCCCCATGTAGATATTATCTCACTTATTAATATAAATGCTGCCAAAGAAAGACCACTTAATCCTGCAAACATGTAACCAGAATAAAGCTGATAGGCTGACTGGATATGCACTCGAGTAGATTTTTTCTGAAACAGGACACTGATGAGCCCCACAACCAGTGGAAATACAATACCAATGATGGTCAGTTGCCCACCGAGCAAAGTTAATCGTACCGGAGGGATTTTTTCAATCCCTTTAAGATATTCTGCAGCAAAGGGAGTAAATACAGGCTTAAAATAGATGCTGGTCAGCACAGAAAATATTGCACTTGCCCAGAGAAGTAGCATCGCCCATCCATAATGTTTCGAGCACCAGGCTTGAAATCGTTCAAAAGTATTCCAGCGATACTTTCTATAGTCAGGGTTACCATGTAAGTTTTTTTTGAGTTCATTATTGACCAAACAGGTTACACTTTTAAGCAGTTTACCGAACATGAATAACCTTCCTAATAGCAATTTTGGCAATTAAATCTTAGAATTATATTACTAGAATCAATTATTTTATCTTAGAAATACACTTAATCTTGCTCAGCTTAAGATATGCATATCATTTCTTTTAAGCTACCCATATGTAGGCTCCGGTTCTGACAGAAACCGGATCTGAACAAAAAAAGAGAGAATGCAGGCATATTCCATGAATATGCCTATGTCAACCCTATACAAATGGCGGGGATCAGCATATACCTAGCCTATGCTGATGGGCCATGAGGCCAGAGGCCAGAAACCAGGAGGATATCATGCGAACCGTATCTATTTTTAAAAACGGCAACAATCGAGCCATCCGTCTCCCCCGCGATCTGGATTTTGAGGGAGTGAGCGAGCTGGAGATCGTCCTGGAGGGGGACAGCATTATCCTGCGTCCCGTCCGGCCATCCTGGGGCTCGTTCGCCAGCCTGGAAAAGGCCGACCCGGACTTTATGGCAGAGCGCGAGGACGTGGTCACCGACGAAGGACGATTTAACCTGTGAATAAAACCTACATGGTCGACACCAATATCTGCTCATTCATCATGCGCGAGCAGCCGGAGGCGGTCATTAAACGACTGGAGCAGGACGTGCTGCGTAACCACCGTATCGTGGTCTCGGCCATCACCTACGCGGAGATGCGCTTCGGGGCCATCGGCAAGAAAGCCTCCCCCGCCACGGGCAGCTGGTTGAGGCGTTCTGCGCCCGCCTCGATGCCGTGCTGTCCTGGGATCGGGCTGCCGTGGATGCCATCGTCGCCGGTGCTGTCCTCGTGACAAATAATACAAGGGAATTTGAGCGAGTGCAGGGCCTGGTGCTGGAAGACTGGGTAAAGTAAGTTGCAGGCTTCAGGGATAACATATGAACTATCCTGACGTATTATTCCAGTATGCCGGGTAGTTTGTTTCTAAGCTGTAAAGCAGGTCAAATTCCGCATAAGGCTCGCCCTTTCCGACAAGTCAGTTCAACAGATGGATGCAATATACCGGTTAGTCTTACCTGGAATCAGACCCCGTTTAATCAAACCTGCCTCCCATCATTAGGCCTTTCTTTGCCTCTACCGTCGCGCGTAGGTAGTCCCATAAAACCCTTACGCGAGCCAGCTCACGTCTCTCCGGAGGTGAAACAAGCCAGAATGTTCTGATAATATCCGTTGTTTCGGGGAGTATAGGTACAAGGTCGTCATAAAAACTGGCTATAAAACATGGAAGGACTGCAATACCTGACCCCGCTCGCGCCGCCTGCGCCTGCGCAATCACGCTGCTACTTCTCAGAGAAGGTTTGATTCCCGGCAGCCAGGCCTGCAAAGAGAACTGAGATGGGGAAAAAATCAAGTCATCGATGTAGTCTATCCAGCTATGGTCTTTAAAATCCTCCCGTGTCGTTACCTCGGGGTTCCTGTTCAGATAAGTAGTCGAAGCATAGGGTAGCATCCGGTAGTCTGTCAGCCTGGCAGTGACTATATTAGCTATAACAGGTCGATCAATGGCGATGGCGATATCTGCCTCACGCTTGGAAAGATTAAGGGAACGTGGAAGAGACAGAATATCGACGGTAATCCCGGGATGCTGAGCACAAAATATCCCCATGTGAGGTGCGACAAAATACGCGCCAAACCCCTCTGTCGTACCCAACCTCACTTCACCCGTCAGTGCCCGGTTATCGCCGAACACATTTAATTCCAGGGTTGAAAGCGTATCTTCAAGTCCCTCAATATGCTCAAGTAATCTCTGGCCAGCCGGTGTCAGACGAATGCCTTGAGTACTGCGTTCAAAAAGTACTGTTCCGGTCTCAGCTTCCAATTTCTGAATTCTTCTCGATACGGTTGACTGACTCAGACCCAGAACATGGGAGGCTTCAACAGCAGAATGGTTTTTTGCCGCGGCCAGAAATATGCGCAAATTATCCCAGTCAAATGACTTCATCATTCTTTCCTTTATGCTATGCAATTATGCATAGCATACATTCACTTCAGGCTATTTATGTTGCAAAAATTTATTAATAACATGGCCCTTATATTCGCAACCGTCCTACCGGAAATG
>Ga0308165_1003379_pt1 | contig 17202 bp, 16 predicted proteins | sample PhyWR2_FD_201032 | JGI IMG/M metagenome (GOLD analysis project Ga0308165, IMG submission 201032) | Phyllosphere microbial communities from UC Gill Tract Community Farm, Albany, California, United States - DLSLW.R2 | ecosystem: Host-associated > Plants > Phyllosphere > Unclassified | place: USA...
GGCGTAGTCGTCGATGGTCGAATCGATGCCCTTGGCCAGGAACGGCGCGAACATGGTCACACCGACGAAACCGCCGTGATCGGCGATGAACTTCAGTTCTTCATCGGATTTGTTGCGCGGGTGAACCTTCAGGCCAGATGGCAGGCAGTGCGAGTAGCACACCGGTTTCTTGGATTCGAGGATGACCTCTTCGGAGGTTTTCGAGCCAACGTGGGACAGATCGCACATGACGCCGACGCGGTTCATCTCGGCAACGATTTCACGACCGAAGCCCGACAGGCCACCATCACGCTCGTAGCAACCGGTGCCCACCAGGTTCTGGGTGTTGTAGCACATCTGCACGATGCCGACGCCGAGCTGCTTGAAAATCTCGACATAGCTGATCTGGTCTTCGAATGCGTGAGCGTTCTGGAAACCGAAGAGGATGCCGGTCTTGCCCTGCTCCTTGGCCTTGCGGATGTCAGCCGTCGTGCGGACCGGAATCACCAGGTCGCTGTTCTCGCGGATCAGTTTCTGGCTGGCGGCGATGTTATTGACAGTGGCCTGGAAGCCCTCCCACACCGACACGGTGCAGTTGGCCGCGGTCAGACCGCCCTTGCGCATGTCTTCGAACAGCTCACGGTTCCATTTGGCAATAATCAGCCCGTCGATAACGATGCTGTCGGCGTGCAGTTCGGCTGGGCTCATCAGGCTGTCCCCTATTGTCGATTCATGCGCCGAATCGTGTGCCGGCGCTTTGGGGCCAGCATATGCCTCGGTGCCTTGGCAGCCGGGTGCAAAAACGACAGGGGAATTGCCGAAAGCGTCAATCCGCGACAAAGGGTCATCGCAAGCCGACACAGGCCACCTGTTCAAGGGCCTGCGCATGGGCCAGAATTCGCGCCATTACGGAATTTGGGGGTGATGCGATGAAATCTGTTTTGCTGGCCTTGCTACTGATAACGACCGGCGCACACGCGGCGCAGGAGTCCGACACCAACCCTTGCGATACCGTCGAAAACGACGTGCAGACCCTGGAATGCTCGGTGTACGGCCGCACCACCGCCGAAGACCTGCTCAAGGACAACCTCCAGAGCCTGACGGAGCGGCTGCAAGGCCTGTACGGCAAAAACCCGACGCAACTGGCCGACATCACCGCCAAACTCAAGAACGCCCAGCAACAATGGCTGAAAACCCGCGACGCCGACTGCGCCGTCGAGGCCTTTCCGGCGACCAGCGGCAGCAAGGCGTTCACCATCGTGCAAAACGATTGCGTGGCGCGCATGAGCGACGAGCGGTCGGAGTTTTTGGAGTCGATTGGGCAGGAGTGAAATGACGCTTTTACAGAGAGCTGGCATTCTTGCCAGCTCTCTCCTACACACCTTGCAGAGCCTGCCTACAGACCCCGCATCACCCCGTGTCGGACCCTCTCCTTGGGCAACACCCCGACATGTTTTGTTGATTGGCCCGCAGAGAAATATAAGTAAATATTGGAAATCTTATAAAAGACTTATATTCTCTCATGAACAGTATCCACTGGACTCGAAAGGCCGTTAAGCAACTCCTGAAATTGCATTCCTCTCATCAGAGCCAGGTTCGCGATGCCGTGACGTCGCTGGCTGACATGCCCGATACGGGCAACGTCAAAGCACTCGTCGGCCATCTGTATGCCTATCGACTTCGAGTAGGCCATTACAGAGTTATGTTCGATTGGGATGGAGCAATCAAAGTGGTCAGTATTCAAGAGGTCAAAAAACGTGATGAACGCACCTACTGACGTTCAAATCATCAACGACGCAGACGGAAATCCTGCCTTCGTGGTCATTCCCTACGCACAATATGTGGCACAGAAGGTCGAACCCGATCTGATTCCCCACGAAGTGGTCAGTCGTATCGTCGACGGGGCGACACCGATTCGCGCCTGGCGCGAACACTTGAACCTTACCCAGGATGAAGTGGCCCAACGCATGGGTATTTCGCAACCGGCCTTTGCCCAGCAGGAAACCGTCGCGAAGCCGCGTCGGGCCACCCGCGAGAAAATTGCGGCGGCGTTTGGCATCACGGCCAATCAGCTTGAGCTTTGAGCTGCACTCCAACCATTGTGAAAAGGATCGACATGAAAATCTGCGGCATCGAAATCAAAGGCAGCGAAGCCATTATTGCCGTGGCGGCGCTCGACGGTCAGGCGCTGCGCCATGTCGCGCTCAACACCAAGAAGATCGCCCTTGAAGATGACGACGAAGCGGCGAACGTCAAAGTCTTTGCCGCTCAGGTTGCGTCGTTTGTACGTGAAAACTCCATCGACCGGATCGCGATCAAGAAGCGCAGCAAGAAAGGCGAATTCGCTGGTGGACCGACAACGTTCAAGATCGAGGGCGTCTTCCAGTTGCTGGAGAGTTGCGAGGTGTCGCTGCTGTCGCCGCAGACGATTAATGCGCAGGCCAAGAAGCACGGTTTTGAACTGCCGGCGACGCTGAACAAGTATCAGCATGAGGCCTACAAAGCGGCCTGTTCGGCGTTGATGAAGAAGTAACCCCGTCACGCACCTGTTACTTGTGACAGTAGCCAGCAGGGGAAAATCGGCGCATAGGTTGGCAACTTTCATCAGAGCCGCCGATGATGACCGCCAACCTGCACCACAATACGCCCACCCTGGCGGTTTACGACCCGCGCAGCCAGGCGATTCGCAGTGTGGCTTACCACCGCGCCCAGCCGGATGAAACGCCGCAATCGCACATTACTCGTCAGGCCTACAACGCCAGCGGGCATTTGGTGGCTGGCTGGGACCCGCGTCAGTGGGTCACGGAGGGCGATCCTTCGTCGACAAATGTGCATGCCCTCTCTGGGGGATCTTTGCTGAGCAGCAGTGCTGACGCAGGCTGGAAAGCCGGCATGTTGGGCAACGCCAACGAACTGCGCTTCGAATGGGATGGCCGGCAGCTTCTTCGACAAGTCGACTACGACGATCAGCTACGTCCGACGACCATTACCGAGCAGGTCGACGGCGCCCCGCCTGTTGTCAGCGAACGAATGGTCTATGGCGAAGACGGCGTTGAATTCGCCTCACGCAATCAATGCGGGCGCCTGATTCGCCACGACGATCCGGCCGGTAGCCTGCATGCCGACGCCTACGACCTCCGAGGTTCAAGAGTCAGCGAGTCCAGGCACTTCACAAATGACCTCTCGCAGCCCGATTGGCCAGTCAGTCTAAATGAGCGTGATCAAAAACTGGTCGCCGATGGCGAAACCACGATCTGGCAATTCGACGCCTTGGGCGCTCTTCTGTCCCTGGCCGATGCACGGGAAAACCGACGCCTGTTCGCCTACGACATGGCAGGCCAGTTGCTACGGATAAATCTCAAGCGCGACGGTTTGCCCGATGCCCCTTTGCTCAGTGACAGGCGCTATAGCGCAACGGGCCAGATAGAACATGAAACCGCCGGCAATGGCGTCGAAACGACCCGTCGTCATGACGCTCAGGACGGTCGCCTGTTGCAACTCACGTCCGCTCGCTCGGGCCGCACCTTCCAGGACCTTGTCTACGACTACGACCCCGGGGGCAACATCAGCCGGATCCACGACTTTGTCCCGGCCACGCGTTACTTCAAAAACCAACGCACTGACGCCATCAACCACTACCGCTATGACTCGCTGTCACAACTGGTTCAAGCCAGCGGACGAGAATGTATCGCCAGCGCGGACGCGATGACGGCGTATACACAGACCTTTTCATATGACCAGGCGGGGAATTTGCTGAGGCTTGTCCATGAAGGCGTTCAGGGTTACACCCGTGACATGGTCATCGCGCCCTCAAGCAACCGAAGCCTGCTGAAACCGCAGGCGGGCGAAGCGGATTTCATCAACAGTTTTGACGAAAACGGCAACTTGCGGGTTTTGGCACCTGGTGCGCAGGCGATGCTCTGGGATTGTCGCAACCAACTGAGCAAAGTCATTCAAGTCATCAGGAATGATGAACAGAACGACGATGAACTCTATCGCTACGACGCTGGCGGCCAGCGGCTGCGCAAGGTGCTCCAGCGCAAGACTAAAACGGCAACTGCAACCCGCGAAGTGCGTTACTTGCCAGGGCTGGAGATCCATGACACCGGCAATAACGAAGTGCACTATGTGATCAGTGTCGACACCGGCAACTGCATCGTCCGGGCTGTGCATTAGCATCAGCCACCCCCGGAAAATATCGCCAACGATCAGATCCGCTATAGCCTGGGGGACCACCTTGGCTCCTGCACTTTGGAACTGGACGAAAATGCAGCGCTGATCAGCCAGGAGTGGTACTACGCCTTCGGCGAAACGGCCTGTTGGTCGGCGCGAAGTGAAGTGGAGGGAAGCTACAAGACCCTTCGGTATTGCGCGAAGGAACGGGATGCCACCGGGCTTTACTACTATGGGTTTCGTTATTACGCGCCTTGGTTACAGCGGTGGATCAACCCGGATCCGGCGGGTGATATCGATGGCTTCAATCGCTATCGGATGGTTCGCAATAACCCGCTGCGATTAAAGGACAGTGAGGGTTTGAATCCGATGGATGAACTGAAACCCGTTGATGAGATCGAAACAACATTTGTCGGCTGGGGGCAGAAGATACTGCATCGCCGGGCCAGCGCTTTGCCTGACGAAAAGAGAAACGAATTCAAACACGATTTATTGAACATGATCCGCTTCACCACTGCTGCGCTTACGGATTTGCGCCAAAGCCCTCTATCGGCGGAAACTCTGCAAAAATTGAAATACATTTATGGAGAGCAAGCGAGCCCGCAATACTTGGAAATGGCTGCAATGGCAGCTAAAGAAAAACTGAAATGGATACTTTCCGGAGCCTTACAGGATTACGAAAGCGGTGAGCGTTTTGTATTTGTCGAGATACTTCCTGATGGACCTTTCGAGCGTGGATTTACCTACGCTCAAACTTCGGATAGGAACAAGTTCGTTTACCTCACCCCTCATTATCATCAGGAGTCGGCGACATTGCGACCGGGAATAATCTTTCATGAGCTCTCCCATGTTCACGGCGATGCTTATGACTACTGGCCGGTGTTTTCTTTAACCTCACGTGATGCTACATCAGAGACATCTGATTCAATCGTGCAGTCAAACATTGAAAATTCCTTGGGGACTCACTTAACTCCCAATATTTCAGACTTGGGCCAGAGGGAACGTGATTCCATACAACGGCATATTGACCAGGCGAAACGAATGTACCCGGACTTAGAACGCCAAAGGTGGGCTTCACGCATCGCAATCACAACTCACAACGCTGATAGCTTGACTGCTTTGATGCTTCAGTTCAGGCATCGATAGATTCACTGAACCATGGGCGGCTTGGAGACGGTCGCCAATGCGATGGTTGCGACTTGTCGCCCAACACCGTTGCGCCGATCCTCCCGCGGGCAGCGCTCGAACTTTGCCCGATAACTGCGGGTGAAATACGACGGCGATTCAAACCCGCAGGCAATGCTCACCTCCAGCACGCTCATGTCGGTCTGGCGCAACAACTTGCGGGCCTTTTCCAGCCGCAACCTCAGGTAGAAATTGCTCGGTGTGTCGTTCAGATGTAGGCGAAACAGCCGCTCCAGTTGCCGGCGCGTCACCTTGATCGATTCGGCCAGTTGCAGGGTGGTCAGCGGCGGTTCGCTGTGTTGCTCCATTTCGCCAATGACTTGCACCAGTTTTTTGTTGCTGATGCCATACCGCGTGGCGACTTCCATGCGCTGGTGGTCCTTGCGCGGACGGATGCGGCCGAGCACGAATTGTTCGCTGACCTGGATCGCCAGTTCCGGGCCGTGGGCCTGGGCGATGAGGTCGAGCATCAGGTCGATGGAAGCGGTGCCGCCCGCCGAGGTGATGCGCCGACGGTCGATCTCGAACAGCTCCTGGGTGACGCTCAGTTGTGGATAAGACTCCTTGAACGCGTCGATGGCTTCCCAGTGCAAGGTCAGGCGATGGCCGTCAAGCAAGCCCGCTTCGGCGAGGACGAAACTGCCGGTGTCGATGGCACCGAGGGTCACGCCTTCCATGTCCAGCCGGCGCAGCCAGTGTTCCAGTGCGGGCGTGGCGAACTTCAGCGGTTCGAAGCCAGCGACCACCAACAGCGTCGCGCCTTTCTTCAAAGGCTCCAGCGCGGCATCGGCGTTGACCGACATGCCATTGCTGGCCAGGACCGCGCCGCCATCGGCGCTCAGGACATGCCAGCGGTACAGCTCGCCGCGAAAGCGATTGGCCACCCGCAGCGGCTCGATGGCCGAGATGAAACCGATGGCCGAAAAACCCGGCATCAACAAAAAGTAGAAATCCTGGGACATGGCGCACTCGATCTGCCGGTAGCGTGTCGACGTTGATACGCCACTTGCACACGGCATTCAAGAGCACAGGTCGCTGCAGTGCAAGAGCTGGTCGCCGCAGTGCGTTTTCAGGGGGCCAAGGCTGCGTAACGTTGGCATCACCGGCGCACAGACACCGGGCCCCACAATAACGATCTGCCGAGGAAACCTGTGATGAAACGACTGATCAGCAGCTGTGTTCTTGCACTCAGTGGTACCGCTTTGCTGAACGCCAGCGTCATGGCGGCCGAACCTGCGTCGTGCCAGAACGTGCGCATGGGCGTGGTGAACTGGACCGACGTAATCGCCACCAGTGCCATGACCCAGGCCCTGCTCGACGGCCTCGGCTACAAGACCAAACAGACCAGCGCCTCCCAGCAGATCATCTTCGCCGGGATCCGCGACCAACGCCTGGACCTGTTCCTGGGCTACTGGAACCCGCTGATGACCCAGACCATCACCCCGTTCGTCGAGGCCAATCAGGTCAAGATATTGAAAGAACCAAGCCTGAAAGATGCACGCGCCACGCTGGCGGTGCCCACCTACCTGGCGGACAAGGGCCTGAAAACCTTCGCCGACATCGCCAGGTTCGAAAAAGAACTGGGCGGCAAGATCTACGGCATCGAGCCGGGGTCGGGCGCCAACACCCAGATCAAGGCAATGATCGCCAAGAATCAGTTTGGCCTCGGCAAGTTCCAGTTGGTGGAATCCAGTGAGGCCGGCATGCTCGCCGCCGTCGATCGCGCCGTGCGCCGCAAGGAAGCCGTGGTGTTCTTCGGCTGGGCGCCGCACCCGATGAACGTCAATGTGCAAATGACTTACCTGACCGGCAGCGACGATGCCCTGGGCCCGAACGAAGGCATGGCCACCGTGTGGACCGTGACTGCGCCAACCTATGCCGAGCAGTGCCCGAACATCGGGCGCCTGCTGACCAACCTGACTTTCACCGCCGAAGACGAGAGCCGGATGATGCAGCCGCTGCTGGATCACAAGGACGCCCTCGAATCGGCCCGCCAATGGCTCAAGGATCACCCGCAGGACAAGGAGCGCTGGCTGGAAGGCGTCACCACCTTCGATGGCAAGCCGGCGGCTGAGAACCTGCAACTGACCAGCAAATAACCCCACAACCGAACCACCGATTCGCAGTCCCGAGGACTGCGAACGGCGCCCATACGCCACCTGAAAAGTACTCGCCTGTAAGGAACCGCCCAATGAACCATGACGTCATCATCACCTGCGCACTCACCGGTGCTGGCGACACGACCGCCAAGAGCCCACACGTGCCGGTCACCCCCAAGCAAATTGCCGCCGCAGCCGTAGAGGCCGCCAAGGCTGGCGCCACCGTGGTCCACTGCCACGTACGTAACCCCGAGACGGGCAAGTTCAGCCGCGACGTGGCGCTGTACCGCGAAGTCATGGAGCGCATTCGCGAGGCCGACGTCGACATCATCGTTAACCTCACTGCGGGCATGGGCGGCGACCTGGAAATCGGCGCCGGTGAGAATCCCATGGAATTCGGCCCCAACACCGACCTGGTCGGCCCGTTGACCCGCCTGGCCCACGTAGAGGAACTGCTGCCGGAAATCTGCACACTGGACTGCGGCACCCTCAACTTCGGCGATGGCGACACCATTTACGTCTCGACCCCGGCGCAACTGCGCGCGGGCGCCAAGCGCATCCAGGAGCTGGGTGTTAAGGCCGAACTGGAAATCTTCGACACCGGACACCTGTGGTTCGCCAAGCAGATGATCAAGGAAGGGTTGCTCGACGATCCATTGTTCCAACTGTGCCTGGGCATCCCGTGGGGCGCGCCGGCGGACACCACCACCATGAAGGCCATGGTCGACAACCTGCCGGCAGACGCCGTCTGGGCCGGCTTCGGCATCGGGCGCATGCAGATGCCGATGGCGGCGCAAGCGGTGCTGCTGGGCGGGAACGTGAGGGTCGGCCTTGAAGACAACATCTGGCTGGACAAGGGTGTCCTGGCCACCAACGGCCAACTGGTGGAACGCGCCAGCGAAATCCTCAGCCGCCTGGGCGCCCGCGTCCTGACCCCAGCCGAGGGCCGCAAGAAGATGGGGCTGAAACAGCGCGGCTGACCACTTTTCACCTTCCCCCTGTAGGAGCGAGCTTGCTCGCGATGACGTCAGCACATTCAGCATTGATGTCGACTGGCCCGCCGCTATCGCGAGCAAGCTCGCTCCTACAGTAGTTTTTTTGAGCCAAATTCAGGATGCAATCATGAGCTTCATCACAGAAATCAAAACCTTCGCCGCCCTCGGCAGCGGTGTCATCGGCAGCGGCTGGGTGTCTCGCGCCCTCGCCCATGGCCTGGACGTTATCGCCTGGGACCCGGCACCCGGCGCCGAAGCGGCGTTGCGCAAACGCGTGGCCAATGCCTGGGGCGCCCTGGAGAAACAAGGCTTGGCGCCCGGAGCATCGCAAGATCGCCTGCGCTTTGTTGCCACGATCGAAGAATGCGTGCGAGACGCCGACTTCATCCAGGAAAGCGCCCCCGAACGCCTTGAGCTCAAACTCGACCTGCACAGCAAGATCAGTGCGGCGGCCAAGCCCAATGCCCTGATCGGCTCCAGCACTTCGGGCCTGCTGCCCAGCGAGTTCTACGAGAGCGCCACTCACCCGGAACGCTGCGTGGTCGGTCACCCGTTCAACCCGGTGTACCTGCTGCCCTTGGTGGAAGTGGTCGGCGGCAAGGACACCGCCCCGCAAGCCGTGCAGGCCGCCATGCAAGTCTACGAATCCCTGGGGATGCGCCCGCTGCATGTGCGCAAGGAAGTGCCGGGGTTCATTGCCGACCGCCTGCTCGAAGCGCTGTGGCGCGAGGCACTGCACCTGGTCAACGACGGCGTGGCGACCACCGGCGAAATCGACGACGCCATCCGTTTTGGCGCAGGTCTGCGCTGGTCATTCATGGGTACGTTCCTCACCTACACCCTGGCCGGGGGCGACGCGGGCATGCGCCATTTCATGGCGCAGTTCGGCCCGGCGTTGCAGTTGCCGTGGACTTACCTTCCTGCGCCGGAGCTGACCGACAAGCTGATCGACGATGTGGTCGATGGCACCAGCGATCAACTGGGATCACACAGCATTTCGGCGCTGGAGCGCTATCGTGATGATTGCCTGATGGCGGTGCTGGAGGCGGTGAAGGCGACCAAGGCCAAGCATGGCATGAGTTTCAGCGAATAGCAGGTCTGGCCTCATCGCGGGCAAGCCCGCTCCCACAGGTTTTGCGGTGCTCACGAATCCTGTGGGAGCGGGCTTGCTCGCGATGACGGCCTCTGAATCCCCCCACACTTCGGATCAATCACCATGCCCACCCTCACCACCTACCAGACCCGCATCATCCCCGACTGGGTCGATTACAACGGCCACCTGCGCGATGCGTTCTACCTGCTGATCTTCAGCTACGCCACCGATGCCCTGATGGATCGCCTGGGGCTCGACAGCGACAACCGAGAAGCCAGCGGCCATTCGCTGTTCACCCTGGAACTGCACCTCAACTACCTGCACGAAGTGAAACTCGACGCTGACGTTGAAGTGCGCACGCAGATCATCGGCTACGACAGCAAGCGCCTGCATCTCTATCACAGCTTGCATTTGGCGGGTGATGACAAGGAGCTGTCGGGGAACGAACAAATGTTGCTGCACGTCGACCTCGCCGGCCCGCACTCCGCGCCGTTCAGCGAATTGACCCTGGGCAAACTGCAAGCCATCGTCGCCGATCAGGCCGATCTTCCGGCCCCCGCGTACATCGGCCGAGTGATCGCCTTACCTGCAAAAAAATAACAAGGACACGCCATGAACACCGCTGCCGCTTTAGCCGATTTTCGTACGTATCCGTTGATCAGCGCGCTCGGTAGCGTGCGAACCCTGACGGATCGTATCGTGGTGACCTGGGCCGACCAGCGAGTCAGCCCCTTCCATCATCCATGGCTGCGGGACAATTGCCCGTGCACCCAATGCGTTTACAGCGTCACCCGCGAGCAGGTACTGGAGATTGTCGATGTCGCCCAGGACCTGGCGGTGACCAACGTATGCATCGACGAGCACGGTTGCCTGAATATCGACTGGCAGGACGGCCATCAGAGCCGCTTCGATCCAGGCTGGTTACGCGCCCATGCCTATGACGATGAATCACGAGCCGAACGCCTGTCGACCAAGCCCAGGGCGAAGCTCTGGCACAGCGATCTGAAACTGCCGGTGTTCGACTATCAAAAGCTGATGAACGACAACGACGCCCTGTTGCAATGGCTGTTGGCCGTGCGTGATATCGGCCTGACCCAGGTCCGAGGGGTGCCCGTCGAACCCGGCTCGCTGAAGCTGATCGCGCAACGCATTTCCTTCATCCGCGAGAGCAACTTCGGCGTGTTGTTCAACGTGCAATCCAAAGCCGACGCCGACAGCAATGCCTATACCGCTTTCAACTTGCCGTTGCACAGCGATTTGCCGACCCGCGAGTTGCAACCGGGGCTGCAATTTCTGCATTGCCTGGTCAACGATGCCGAGGGGGGCGAAAGCATTTTCGTCGATGGTTTTGCCATCGCCGAGGCACTGCGCCAGGAAGACCCTGAGTCGTTCCAGACGCTGTGTGACATTCCCGTGGAGTTTCGCAACAAGGACCGCCACAGCGACTATCGCTGCCTGGCGCCGATCATCGCGTTGAACGCTCTGGGGCAGGTTTCGGAAATCCGCATGGCCAACTTTCTGCGTGGGCCGTTCGATGCCTCGGTGGAGCAGATGCCCAGGCTGTATCGGGCCTATCGCCAATTTATCGCCATGACCCGCGAAAACCGGTTTCGCCTGATGCAAAGGCTCCAGCCCGGTGAGCTGTGGTGCTTTGACAACCGGCGCACGTTGCATGCGCGCAATGCGTTCGACCCGGCCACCGGCGCGCGGCATTTCCAGGGATGCTATGTGGATCGGGATGAGTTGCTGTCGCGCATCCTGGTGTTGCAACGCTAGACCGCATCGACTTCATCGTCGGAACGCCGCCCGGACCAAGCCCGCTCCTATAGGAGATTTGTGCCAGCCACTGATCCACTGCAGGAGCGAGCTTGCTCGCGATGAGGCCCTCCCAGACAACACAAAACCCAAGAATTCACAGACAAAAAAAGCCCCGATACAAGCCGTGACTGAATCGGGGAAGAGGGTACTGTTGAGGAGCCGCCATGCGAGGGTGACCAGACCTTCGTGAAGCAAGCTGGGTCCAGTGTGCCGGCTCCCGGGCAAGGCAAGTTAGCCGAAAACGACATGTTCATAGTCAATGCGGCCATAACGACAAATCGCCCTTGCCGAGCCCCCTCACCCCTACCAGAATCGAGCCACGACATCGTTCCCGGAAGAAGGACTTACGCCATGATGCATGCCGATTTGATCGATCAGGAAGACCTGTTGGGGCAACTCAAATCACTGGGTTTCCAGGTCCCTAACGGCTCCACCGCCGAACAAGCCTGCGAGTGCGCCGTACGCGGTTTGAACGACGAACGTGCGATGACCCTGCGGACCATGGTCAAGCAGATGTACACCAGCAGCGCCACCATTCTCCCGGCCGTACGCCAGGCGATTGATCGGCAACTGCTGCCGGCGTTGGCGGCGTATCAGCAAGGTCGTGCGGTGTAAAAACTCGCCCCCCTGTAGGAGCGAGTTTACTCGCGATGGTAGCCCAGACACCGCGGGCATCCAGACACCCCGTGTCATCGTTAACGACAGTCGCGAGCAAGCTCGCTCCTACAGAAGAGGATGAGGTTTTTACAGCCTCACACTGGCAAACGTCGACTCGTTGCGCGCCTGGCTCAACGCCGATAGCGGTCCGGAAAGTGGCGACAGCACCAGCGCTTGTGGCAGCGGCATCAGTGCCACTTGCTGGGTGGTATTGGAGCCGACGCGTTCGTCACGCGGCGGGATGCCGAAGTACTCACGGTAGCACTTGGAGAAGTGCGGTGTAGACACAAAACCGCAGACCGACGCCACTTCGATGATCGACATCGGCGTTTGCTTGAGCAACTGCCGGGCGCGGATCAGACGAAGCTTCAGGTAGTAACGCGATGGCGAGCAATGCAGGTATTTCTGGAACAGCCGTTCGAGCTGGCGACGGGATACGGCGACGTACACCGCCAGTTCGTCGAGGTCGATCGGCTCTTCAAGGTTGGCTTCCATCAGCGCGACGATTTCCTGCAGCTTCGGCTGGTTGGTGCCCAGCATGTGCTTGAGCGGTACGCGCTGGTGATCCTGTTCGTTACGGATACGCTCGTAGACGAACATCTCCGAAATTGCTGCCGACAACTCACGACCGTGGTCGCGGCTGATCAGGTGCAGCATCATGTCCAGCGGCGCGGTGCCACCGGAGCTGGTGAAGCGGTTACGGTCCAGGGTGAAGAGGCGAGTGCTCATGGCCACACGCGGGAAGGCTTCCTGCATCGAGGCCAGGCATTCCCAGTGCACGCTGCAATCGAAGCCGTCCAGCAAACCGGCGCAGGCCAGGGCCCAACTGCCGGTGCAGACCGCGCCAAGGCGCTTGGACTGACGCGCCTGGCTTTGCAGCCACGACACGTGCTCACGGGTTACGGTGCGTTGAATACCGATACCGCCGCAGACAATGATGGTGTCCATGGGCGGTGCTTTGTGCATGGAGGCGTCGGGGGTGATCTGCAGGCCGTCACTGGCCCAGACCTGGCCGCCATCGACGGTGAGCGTGGTCCAGCGATACAACTCGCGACCGGACAATTGGTTGGCCATGCGCAGGGGTTCTACGGCAGAGGCCAGGGAAATCAGCGTGAAATTGTCCAGCAGCAGAAAGCCGATGGATTGAGGCGCACGGTTCTGGGGTTGAGCCCCGGAGTTGAACGACGTCATCGCGGTATCTCCTCACACAAAGCAGGTGATGGCCTCAGGCGGAGGCTCTTGTTATGGCCATCGTTCTCGCTCGGGAGACGGGCTTTGTAATGACAGAGCAAATGCCATGCCTAAACTTGAATACGCGTTCAATAAATCCTGAAAACGACCTATGGGCGTGTCTATATAAGCCGCGTCATGAAGAGGTTAATAAGTGCCATTAGGGGCGCAAAGCGCCGTGTGGCGAGCGGCGTGAGCAGTTCGGTAGCACTTGTGGGAAGGGGCTGTGGGCGATCTGAGGGGAGTGTCACCCCTGGCACGGGATGACGGGTGGCCTGAGCGGCAAACATACCTCACCGTAAGTGGGGGCATTTATCTGTGAGCGACGCGCTAAAAGGTGGCGTGATAGGCCGAGGGTGTTCGATTTGCGCGCAGTTTTGACTGGTCTACCACTATCGCGGGTAAGCCCGCGATGCAGGTGACTTGGTCCTGAAGACTCAACACTCCACCGCACTCACCGCCAAGCCACCGCGCGATGTTTCTTTATATTTGTCATGCATGTCCGCCCCGGTGTCACGCATGGTGCGGATCACCCGATCCAGGGAAATGAAATGCTGGCCATCACCACGCAGCGCCATTTGCGCCGCGTTGATCGCTTTCACTGCGGCAATCGCATTGCGTTCGATGCACGGAACCTGGACCAGTCCGCCCACCGGGTCGCACGTCAGCCCAAGGTTGTGTTCCAGGCCGATTTCCGCCGCGTTGCACAATTGCTCCGGCGTGGCGCCCAGAATCTCCGCCAAGCCTGCTGCCGCCATGGCGCAGGCCGAACCGACTTCGCCCTGACAACCGACTTCGGCACCGGAAATCGATGCGTTTTTCTTGCACAGGATGCCCACCGCTGCCGCACCCAGGAAATAATCGACCACGTTGGCATCCGTGACCGCTTCGCTGAACTTCATGAAGTAGTGCAACACCGCCGGAATGATCCCCGCAGCGCCGTTGGTCGGCGCCGTCACCATGCGCCCCCCGGCGGCGTTTTCTTCGTTGACCGCGAGGGCAAACAGATTGACCCACTCCATGGCGCTCAAGGTGGAGCCGATGACATTGGGCTTGTTCAACTCCTGCAGGCTGCGGTGCAACTTGGCCGCGCGCCGACGCACATTCAAGCCGCCGGGCAGGATGCCTTCGTGCTTGAGGCCGTGCTCAACGCAGTCCTGCATGGCCCGCCAGAGCTTCATCAGGCCGGCGCGGATTTCTTCCTCGCTGCGCCAGACGAGTTCGTTGGCCATCATCAGTTCGGCAACCCGCAGGTTGTGACGCTTGCAGAGTTCGAGCAGCTCTACGGCGCTGGAAAAATCGTAAGGCAGCTCGGTGCGGTCCAGATCGACCACGCCGCTGCTGGCCTGCGCCTCATCGACGACAAAACCACCACCGACGGAATAATAAGTGTCGCGATGCAGCTCGCCGTCATCGCCTTCGGCGACCAGGGTCATGGCGTTGGGATGGAACGGCAGGTTTTCATCGATCAAGCGCATGTCCCGTGTCCAGATGAACGGCACGGGTAGGCGACTGTCGAGCAGCAGGGTGTCGGTTTCGCGCAGGGTGGCGATGCGAATGCCTATTTGCGAAGGATCGATCGCGTCCGGCCACTCGCCCATCAGGCCCATGATCACCGCGTTGTCGCTGCCGTGGCCAATGCCGGTGGCCGACAACGAGCCATACAGCTGGACTTCGACACGCCGCACCTGCTCCAGCACCCCTTGTTCACGCAAACCCTGCACGAACAGCGCTGCGGCGCGCATGGGTCCCACAGTGTGCGAACTGGACGGTCCGATGCCGATTTTGAACAGGTCGAAAACGCTGATAGCCATTGCTGCCGAACTCCTGGATATGCCGATTCCAGGCGCACAGGCGCCCGGTGACGGAGCTGCTACGCTCAAGCTGCAATCCGCCGAGATGGCCGCATCATCGGGCTTTTACGGTGTCGTGCGACGTCTCGAACCGACGCACTCATGTCCACAAACGCCGCTGGCGTTTTACGCCATGTTTCGCCGGTTTTTTGCAGCTCAGCGCGGCAAAAGGACCTGAAAAAATCTGTAAACGACGTCACCAACACTGGATGCGACCATCCCTGTACTGGATACGACGCCCCCTGTAGGCGTCAGATTTTCACTGGTACATGATCTTAATCGACTCGATTGCAGGCGCTGCGGTAAGAGCTGTCTCAAGAACGCCACCCAACCGCAACCCATAAGTGCGGTGGTCCCAGTCGGAACACTGCCAAAAAAAAACACCAAGGAGTCCATTCATGAAAGGTTCCCCGTCGTTGTTGTTGGCCGCCATGCTTAGCCTGCCGCTTCTGGCACAGGCCGCTGAACCCGCACAATGCAATACCGTGAACTTCTCCGATGTCGGCTGGACCGACATCACCGCAACAACCGCCACCACCAGCGTCGTGCTCAACGCACTGGGCTATAAAACCAAGACCACCATGATTTCCGTCCCGGTGACCTACAAGTCCCTGGCCGATGGCAAGAACATGGACGTTTTCCTCGGCAACTGGATGCCGACCATGGAAAACGACATCAAGGCCTATCGCGACGCGGGCACCGTCGAAACCGTGCGCACCAACCTCAAGGGCGCCAAGTACACCCTGGCCGTGCCTCAAGCCCTGTACGACAAGGGCCTGCATGACTTCGCCGACATCGCCAAATTCAAGAAAGAGCTGGACGGCAAGATCTACGGTATCGAGCCGGGCAATGACGGCAACCGCCTGATCCAGAGCATGATCGACAAGAACGCCTTCGGCCTGAAGGACGCCGGCTTCAAGGTCGTCGAATCCAGCGAAGCGGGGATGCTGTCGCAGGTCGACCGCGCGCAGAAACGCGACACCGCCGTCGTCTTCCTCGGCTGGGCGCCACACCCGATGAACAAGCGTTTCAAGATCCAGTACCTCACCGGTGGTGACGATTTCTTTGGCCCCGATTTCGGCGCCGCCACCGTGGCAACCAACACCCGCAAGGGTTACGCCGAGGAATGCAGCAACGTGGGCCAACTGCTGAAAAACCTGGAGTTCACGGTCGACATGGAAAGCGAACTGATGGGCAACATCCTCGACGACAAGATGAAGCCTGACGCGGCCGCCAAGGCGTGGCTGAAAAAGAACCCACAGGTGCTCGATACCTGGCTCGCTGGCGTGACCACCACTGACGGTAAACCTGGCCTGGAGGCCGTGAAAGCCAAGCTTGCGCAGCCTTGATGTAAGAGGCATCGCTTATGCCGGACGGCCTCGGCCGTCCAGGCTGTTTATTTCCTTGCATGCGGACGTTCACTACCATGCTGATTGATCAGAAAATACCTCTAGGCCAGTACATTGCAGGCTTCGTTGAATGGTTGACGCAACACGGCGCCAACACCTTCGACGCCATCGCCGTGTCACTGGAAACGATGATCCACGGCGTGACGTTCGCGCTCACCTGGTTCAACCCGCTGGTCTTGATCGGACTTATCGCCCTACTGGCGCACTTCATCCAACGCAAATGGGGCCTGACCGCCTTCGTCGTTGCCTCCTTTCTGCTGATCCTCAACCTGGGGTACTGGCAGGAAACCATGGAAACACTCGCCCAGGTGATGTTCGCCACCCTGGTCTGCGTACTCATCGGCGTGCCGCTGGGCATCGTCGCCGCGCACAAACCGATGTTCTACACTCTAATGCGACCGGTACTGGATCTGATGCAGACCGTACCGACATTCGTATACCTCATTCCTACCCTGACCCTCTTCGGGCTGGGTGTGGTCCCGGGCCTGATTTCGACGGTGGTGTTCGCGATTGCCGCTCCCATCCGCCTGACTTACCTGGGTATCCGCGATGTTCCACAGGAACTGATGGACGCTGGCAAGGCCTTCGGCTGCTCGCGACGTCAACTGCTGACCAGGATCGAACTGCCCCACGCCATGCCGAGCATCGCGGCCGGCATCACCCAGTGCATCATGCTGTCGTTGTCGATGGTGGTGATCGCGGCACTGGTGG
>Ga0308165_1003380_pt1 | contig 17193 bp, 14 predicted proteins | sample PhyWR2_FD_201032 | JGI IMG/M metagenome (GOLD analysis project Ga0308165, IMG submission 201032) | Phyllosphere microbial communities from UC Gill Tract Community Farm, Albany, California, United States - DLSLW.R2 | ecosystem: Host-associated > Plants > Phyllosphere > Unclassified | place: USA...
TGCTGCAATGGCTTCTTCCACTGCGTACTGGATCAGTGGCTTGTCGACGACAGGCAGCATTTCCTTTGGAATTGCCTTGGTGGCGGGCAGGAAACGGGTGCCAAGGCCCGCAACGGGGAATACAGCTTTGCGAACAGGATTCATATGTGCACTCAAGTGATGAACAGGTATTTTGCGAGCAACAGAGCAGCTTATGCAGCGCTCGGCTCCAATTTGTAAGTGAATCTAGCCAAACGGTCGCCAGTGCTACAAAAGAAAACAGATTTTTCGACACGGACGGCATGAGTAATCGTTGCAAGACGTAGCAATTGGGCGGCCGAACTCGCCCGGCGTCGCATCTACGACGACGTCAGGGGCAAGGGTCCCGAGGTAGAATACCGGCGTTTCTAGCCCTGCGGCATACAGAGCCTGGATTAGGGAACGCCTAGTCCATGCGGCCAATATTGATCGACGTGCCTTTGATCTTCTGAGTGCAGTTGCCGACCTTGAGCAAGGTTGAAGCTGCCGTCGGTCTGCGCATGACACCCCTCCAACTTAGTCCACGGTTCCTTAAAGGAACCGCGGGTTCGACGGACTTCCGGCCTACTATGACAGAACTTTCCCCGTTGATTCGCTACCTACGTAACGGCGTTTCAGCAGCGGCTTTCGCGTTTTCCCTTTGTTCACCGACATACGCACAGTTTGTGCCCTCGATGGCAGCACCATCTACGACCGGAGCGAGCGGATTCGGCGGAGGTTCTGCTTCTAGTAGCGGCCTCGGAGCCGCCACTACGCAGAGCGGCGGAGGCGGGACGGCGGGAGCGTTTGGTGTAGAGCAGAACACTTACCGCGCGACAACACAAACCGGGGGGGCACCGTCGACCGCGGCCGAACGTTCTGGTAGCGAAGGCACATCTAACTTGGCCGGACGGAACGCGCTGCGGAGCAACGGCACACGGGGTCAAACAGACTCTGATGCCTCCGGTCTGCGCGAACAACGCGGCCCAGTCGATGCGCCGCTGGAGGGGGAAGCCCGCACGATTGAACAGCCAAGTCAATTCCAACAGTTCGTTTTGCAGGCTACCGGGCACCTGCTCCCGGTCTATGGTCGCGATTTATTCGATCGACCACAGACCTACTCTGCCGATTCCAGTGCGCCGGCACCCAGCAATTACGTACTGGGCCCAGGCGACAGCATCCACCTTCAGGTGTGGGGGGGGATCGAATTCAACGAGACCATGACGATTGACCGGAATGGGCAAATTGCTCTTCCGAGGGTCGGCGCATTAACACTGGCCGGAGTAAGGCTTGGGGACGCCGAGAACACCATTCGCAACAAATTGGGTACTACGTTCACCAATTTCAGCCTAAATGCAAATCTAGATCGGTTGCGTACCATTCAAGTGTATGTGGTCGGACAGGTAAGGCAGCCCGGCACTCATAACCTGTCAAGCCTCAGCACTTTGGTGAACGCGCTTTTCGCCAGTGGAGGGCCAACATCCAACGGCAGCATGAGAAATATTCAGCTGAAACGTGGTGACCGCGTCGTTACAAGCTTGGACCTTTACGATTTCATCGGCAAGGGCGACAAAAGCAAAGACGTTTCGCTACAGGCGGGTGATGTAATTGTCATTCCACCAGTCGGACCACGCGTTGCGATTACGGGGGCCTTAGATCGATCAGCAATTTACGAATTGAAGCCTGAGGCTGGGCGGGAAACTACCTTAAACGACATTCTGTCCATTAACGGTGGTGTTCCCGTGCTCGCCTCGACGGGCAAGGCGATACTCGAACGCGTCGTGCCAGGGCAGAACCCGCCACGCCAATTGACTGATTTGGTTTTAAGCAGCGGCGGCCTTCAGGAAAAGCTTCGGGATGGTGACGTCGTTACCCTGTTCCCTATCAGCCCAGCATTCTCCAACGTCGTCACTCTCCAGGGCAACGTTGCTGCGCCCTTAAGGTATCGGTGGTTTCCCGGAATGAAAATAAGGGATTTGATCCCTGAAAAGGAAGCTCTGATCACGGCAGATTATTACCAGCGAAAGAACTTGCTGGTGCAAAACGCTGAGAAGATTATAGACTCACGTGACGCAGGTAATAATATTGCGACGCGCGTCCGGGGAATCGTTGACCAGATCAACTGGGAATATGCGGTAGTCGAGCGTCTGGATTCTGAACGCCTTCGCACTCAGCTGATACCCTTCAATCTCGGCGCTGCAGTAATCCGAGGTGACGAGTCGCAGAACTTGGTGCTGCAGCCTGGCGACGTCGTTACAGTTCTGAGTGAAAAAGATCTGCGGCTTCCCGTTGAGCGGAAGAGTCGCTTAGTACGTGTCGAAGGCGAGGTAGCGGCACCGGGCGTGTATGAGATTCTTCCAGGAGAAACTATTGCGCAGCTGATCTATAGACTCGGTGGTCTTACGTCGCAAGCCTACGTCTACGGGACCGAATTCGATCGCGTTTCTGTTCGCGAACGCCAACAAGTGAACCTTGATCTGCTGATTCGCCGCGTGGAACAACAAACACAAAGTCAAGCCGCATTTATCGCTGCAAATCGGACGTCAGCGGACGCTGCAGCCATTATTCAGCAGCAGCAGGCCTCGGGCCGGGCTCAATTGGAGGCACTGCGTAAACTCAAATCGAACGGACGAGTAGCGCTTGAACTTGACCCATCTATCAGTACCGTTGCGGCCTTGCCAGACCTCCCGCTGGAGGACGGCGATCGCATTCTTGTTCCTGCGCGACCAGGGTTCGTCAGCGTTGTGGGAGCTGTGAACAACGAGAACGTGTACGTCTACAGGTCAGGCCGAACAGTAGCCGAAGTCCTGAAATCTGCAGGTGTTCGCGAAGAGGCCGACCCCAAAGAAATGTTTGTGCTTCGTGCAGACGGCAGCATTGTCGCAGCGAAAGAACGGAGCGGCTTCTTTGGCAATAACTTTGAAAGCCTTGCGTTGATGCCAGGAGACGCGGTGTTCGTCCCAGAGAAGCTTGACCGCGAAACGACTCGCAATTACATGGCTCGGCAGGTGCGTGACTACACAGGAATTCTCTCACAGTTAGGTCTGTCGCTCGCGGCGTTTGCGGTACTCAAGGATCGTTGATTCGATGGAACACCAAAACTTAGATGACGCGGTACGACCGCCTAAAATTAGTGATGCCAATGCAACGGCTGAGGTCGACTTGATCGATCTCCTGTTGGTTTTCACGAAAAATCTGCGACTACTTATTGCGGGCCCAATAGTGGTCGGCGCAATTGCGCTAGGGGTTAGCTTCCTCATACCGCCTACATTTACCGCGACGACGACCTTCTTGCCGCCTCAACAGCAAAGCTCCGCCCTCACAATGTTGCAGTCGCTCGGTGGTGTGGGAGCGATCGCTGGCGCCGCAGCCGGGCTAAAAAATCCGACTGATCAATACGTTTCATTTTTGTCTAGTCAGACTGTTGAAGACGCGTTGATCGAGCGTTTCAACCTATTGGAAAGATACGACGAAAAATATCGCCAGGACGCACGCAAAGAGCTTAGCAAGAGGGTGAAAATCGCAGCAGGAAAGGACGGAATTATTTCCGTCGAGTTTGACGACAAGGACCCGGCGTTCGCTGCCAGCGTTGCTAACGCGTATGTTGAAGAACTGGGCACCTTAATTAGCAGGATGTCCCTGACCGAAGCGCAGCAACGTCGCGTTTTTTTCGAAAAACAGCTGTCCGCCGCGAAAGATAATTTGATTAAAGCGGAGCAAAGTTTGGCCGCCAGCGGTGTAAGCGTTTCGACTTTGAATGTGAATCCGAACACGGCCCTAGAAGGCCCGGCTAGGCTCCGAGCGCAGGTAACGGCTCAGGAGGTGAAGATGGCAGCTATGAGAAGTTACTTGACTACATCGGCACCCGAATATCGGCGTGAACAAGCCGAATTATCTGCTTTGCGTGGTCAGCTATCTGCGGCCGAGAAGGAACAGCCATCTGGCACGGGGGGAACAAACGATTACATCGCCAAGTATCGAGAGTTCAAATATCAAGAAACGTTGTTTGAGTTGTTTTCCAGGCAATTCGAGGTCGCCAAACTGGATGAGAGTAGGGATGGCGCGTTAGTTCAGGTAATCGACATCGCGACGCCACCTGAGTTGAAATCCAAGCCAAAGAAGGCGCTTATCGCAATTGGAGCTGCGCTATTCACAGGTATTCTGCTTCTCGTTTGGATATACGCCAGATTCGCATTGAACAATGATAGTTATAGCCCGAAGACCGCAACTAAGTTAACAGCTCTGAGGCAATCTTTCCGCCGTGGATAAAGTCAGCGTGGAGAGGTATCGGAACATTGCGGCTAGAGTCCGCTTCTCCGCTACCAAGAATGTCGGGGATCGCAGGCAGTGCGACGCTAGGATATTAACGAAGCGGTGTTCTTTTTCGACGCCACGAGCATGATCCCCTTTAGTCTACTAACAGTGCACGCGTTGGGCTTGTCGATACTGGCGTCGTTTGTCCCGTATAAGATATACCCAGCCGTTTTTATTGCGACAGGCTGTCTTTTTCTGTTGCTCGGTTTCAAGACGAAAAACTTTTGGCTGCTGGCGCCCGCAACATTTTTTCTTTTTTCGTTGGCAGTTTTCGTTTTGGTGAACGATCCTGATGGCGATAATACGACAGCTATAGTCAAATTGACCGTCAATTTCTTTCTGCTCTCATCGGTCTGCGCCAGCGGTTTAAAGGGACTTGAAGGGATGGAAACGCGATCCTTGGTGATCTTGGAAAGATATCTCAGGGTCGCGGTAATATTGCTATTTGCGCAGGTGGCTTTCTTTCAGTTGAAGGCAGGCGGGATTCAACTTTCGTCCGATGATTCATATCAAGCAGGTCTTATTTTCGTAGAGCGAAACTTGTTCTGGGGCGTTGCAGATAAGAATATTTTAGGTGCGAAGATAGCAATTTTCGGGTTCCTGCACAGCGTGGTGTATTTCAAGGTAAACGGCCGGATCGGAATTCTATTCCCTGCGCTTATCATTTTTAGCGCGTTATTGAGTCTATCCCGAACATCATCGTTGATATATGGCCTCTTCGGCGTCATATTTTTCTTTTATTCCTTAAAGGTGGAGCCACGGACGAAAGTCGTCGTATTGGTAGCGTTCGGAATTTTAACGGCGCTGTTTATCTTGCCGAAACTGGCGGATTTCTTTCGGCTTTCTAATATCACCAACCTTGACTATAGCGATGGTATGGGGTTGCGATTGATTTATTGGATAGCATTATTCACAAACCTTGAGCACGTATCTTGGCATGGGAACGGCATCTTGAGTGGGGGCGATTTTCTGCAGAAATACGCAGCGTTCTACAATGGCGAGCCGAATCTGCACAATATCTTCCTAAATACGTTTCTTGACCTTGGGCTGCTCGGTTTAGTCTTGTATGGAAGTATCTGGGTGTCCTATTACAAGCGACTGAAGGTGTTTGGATTGAAGGCCGCTGTTATAGCGTTTTTGATGGCTCCCTTGTTCATGCTAGTAAACAGTCTCTACACTGCTTACGACTCCGATCCGTGGATCTACATGGCTGTGTTGTTCATGATTGTCACTCTTGATTCGAGACGGGCGATCTCGTCTCGAGTATGTCTTTACGAGTAGGTGTGCATGTCTTCTGCTAGGGAACGGCCTTCATTGATTTTTCTCTCGATGCATTTACCTAGTGAAAACGTGCCCGAGGCCGGGCAGAAAATATGTTTTCACCATCTGAAGACGTTGTCGCATGACTATGACGTTCATCTCATAAGTTGCGTCAACACTAAAGAGTTCAGCTATCTGCGTTCGGAAGATTTTTCTTTTTGCAGCAGCACGTATTTCGTTCCCGTGACGAGGCGAACACGACTGGCGAACCTGCTCCGGAATGTCACGCTGCCTTATCAAGTGGCGGTGCGACGGGATCCCGCCATCTTGTCGGCCGTGTCACGTCTGGCTCAAGAAGGTGTATCTGCGATTCACATTGAGTACGAGCACGGCGCATTCGTGCTGGACGACGTTAAGGGTTTGACTTATCGGACCGTGGTTTTTCACGACGTCATATCGCAATCTGCTGATCGACGAGCCCGGTTGGCCAAGGGCTTCCTGCGCAAGGTGTATTTTGGTATTCAGGCTCGGCTGGCAAGGAACTGGGAAACCCGACTTCTTCCCAAGATTGAGTCCGCTGTTGTCCTCAACGAGAAAGACAGGCAGCTTTTGAAAGACGCCGGGTTCAGGGCGGCGGTCGTTGTTGACTATCCTCAGGTGTCCCCTCGATTCGAACTCATTCGGCGGGATAGGTATGAGCCCCATACGATGCTTTTTTGGGGGGCGATGAATCGCAGCGAAAATGAGGACGCGGTGCTTTGGTTCATGAGCTCGGTCATGCCGCAAGTCTTGGCGGTGATACCCGATGCGACGCTGCTTGTGGTGGGAGCCAACCCGTCGGAGAAGGTCAAGGCCTTGGCCTCATCGAAGGTGGTTGTCACTGGCTTCGTCGACGACCCGGCTCCATATTTCGAACGCGCTGCAATTGCAGTCGTGCCGCTACGATTCGGGGCCGGAATCAAGTTAAAGGTGCTGGAAGCCCTGGCGGCTAAAGTTCCAGTCGTGGGCACAAGCGTTGCCGCAGAAGGCGTGCGAAACGATGACAATCTAATCGTTGCAGATTCGGAACGTGACTTTGCTGCCATGGTCGTTCAGGCCCTTGCCAAGTCTGGGCCGGCTGCGCCATAACGGATTGACAGACAGGCGCCCGGTACGCAGCGGTGGCGTCGCAAGCGTACAAGACCCACTATCTCGCCTTTAGGTGACGCATGGCAAGTGAACTTAGGTTCCGTCGTGGAAACTCAGTGCAGACGAAAGCATTCGTCGGCGCTGAGGGGGAAGTGACCGTGGATACCACGAGAAAAGGTTTGGTCGTCCATGATGGCGTAACGCCCGGAGGCATTCCAGTTGCTAACCTGGCCGACATGGATGTCCGACAGCTTCGGTTCGAGACAAGCGCCGCCCCTGGCGTCCGGCGGTCACTACACCAAAAACTGCAGGAACTCCGAATCTCGTTCGAGGATTTTGGGGCGTTGGGGGATGGAACTGCCAACGATACCGCGGCTCTGAAGCTGGCGATTGATTGGTCGCAGAAGACTGGTAACGTTGCACACGGCCTGCCTGGAAAGAATTATCTAATTACAGCGGGGCTGCATTTGGTCGCGCCCGATACCGGCAAGGTGGCACGCCTACACGGAGGAGGGAGCAATTGCTGCCGAATCACGCCGGTTGGCCGATTCGCCGCCATCAGTTCGCACGGCTTAGGATGGGGCGGTTCCGGCCAAGGCGCGGCGTTTGGAGTGGAATTCATCGGTTTCGAAATCGATGGCAGGCAGCTGCAAGGGACACTAATCGATATTCGCCGTGTGGGCTTAAGGTCTACGTTCGCCGACATCCGAGGAGGTGGAAACGATGGGATCGGTATGTACCTGCAATCGGTTTTCGACCATGTGTATCGGGATATCGAGATCAGGAACTGCTCCGACCTTGGCGTGCATGTGTTCGAAACCAGCAACGCGCATCCAGACGGCTTTCAGGAATGTTCCTTTTTGCGCTTTGACAGCGTGCACGTCATTCAATGTAACAGACAGGGCGTACAGTGGAGATGCAGCGGCGGTGATGGCTATACGTTCATCTCATGCAAGCCTTCCGAAGGAAACATCGGTATCGAGTTCGTAAATCGATCGGTTGGCCACAGCTTGCTAGGCACATACGTGGACGGCCAGACCATGAAAGCGGCAGCCAACATTGGCATTAAGGTTGGGAAGGATTGCTTCAACCTTGCTGTGGTGGGCGGCCGGTTCTGGAACATAAAGTACGCGGTGGACTTTGAAGCTGGGGGGCGGTCAAGCGTGACGGGTACCAATGTCGTTTTTGACTCGCCTGCAACCGGGCAGGTCTTCGACGCAAGGTTGCAGTCGTCGGTCCAGCAACCAGTCACTGTAGCGGCTGGCCTTTCAGTGGACGACCAGTCGCAGCTGATGCTGTGTCGGCCGCAAGTGACGATGTCGGGGCGCTGGCAGCCCACTTTGGACGCTGATGCGGGCGCAACAGGTCACTTCGGTTATACCGAACAAGCTGGCGAGTACAGGGTGGAAGGCGGCATCCTGTACGTGAAGTTTTTTATTTCGTGGAAAGGCCGGCCGACGGGTGGAACGGGTTTCGGCATTCGCCTGCCGCTGCCGGTGCACACTGGGTCCAATCACTTCGTAATTCGAACCCAGCTCGTGCAAGGCGACACCAATGGTCATAGGACTTTGGGTCATTTTCAAAACAATCAATTAACGACAAAACTATATCTCTACCCCGACGGCCTATCGATCGAAGCTGCATCTGCAACAGCATTTGGCAACAACGGAGTGTTGATAGGACAGGGTTCATTTTTCTTGCAGGTCTGAACATGGCGACAGGGTCATCTAAGTGTCATACAGCAACATTGCGGTAATACTTGCTTCATATAACGGTGCGAAATATATCAAGGATCAAATTCTATCTGTCTTGCATCAGCAAGACGTGCAGGCGGATATTTTTATATATGACGACTGTTCATCAGACGGCACAACCAAGGTCATTGACGAATTGATCGAGGGCCATCAAGGAATCTTTCTGGTTAAAAGACCGAAAGGCTCTGGCTCCGCGTTCAGGAATTTCAATTTGGCGATCCAGGAATTCGACCCGTCATTTTACCGGTATTTCGCCTTCTGCGATCAAGACGATATATGGCGCCCTGAAAAATTAAAGCTTCAGATTGAAGCTATTGAAGCGGAATCACTTGCTGGCTGTTCGTCGTCAGTAGACGCATTTTATACCGACGGCAAGGTCACCTATATCAATAATGCGGGCCGCCAGACAGATTTGGATTTTGCGTTCCAAGGCGGAGGGCAGGGGTGCACCTATGTAATGTCCGCCGCATACTTCTTGGCGCTTCAATCATTCATACGCAAAATCAACGAGCCAGACATTCCTCACGACTGGCTTGCGTACGCCCTGGCGCGGTCCCGTGGCTTGAAGTGGAAGATCTTTAGTGAACCGCTAATCCTGTATCGTCAGCACGATAATGTTTTTGGCGCGCGTACAGGATTTGCTGGGCTTATGTCTAGGTACGCGATGCTCAAATCTCGTCAGTTCAAGAACGGCCGATTAGTGCTGTCGGACTTGCTAGCTAGTGAAGTGCCCGATAGCGTGCCGCTTCAAAAACTCAAAGCTGCCACTACGTTTACAGAGCGTCTTGCTTTTGCTCTACGGCACCGTGAGGCCTTTCGAAGAAGCCCCGGACATGCACGTCTCATGGCCCTTATGTTTGCCGCCGGCTACGCCTAAGGCAACTGCGAAGGAAAGTACATCCAGCCCATCATTTACGATTCAGAAAGACCCTAAGCACGTTCTTAACAGATTGGGAAATTAGCATTTTTATGCTGCCAGCGGGCAGGTTGATCAGTTTGCCGCCGTTGGCCTTGACGGCGGCAGAGATGTACTTCTCGTTCAAGATGCAGCGTAGCTTTCCCAGATTAGAACGGTCGTCGCCTTGGCCCGAGTTGTACCAACCAAGACGGCCGTCAGGCGGAAACAACCACCGCTCCAAGTGTTGTTGCAACGACCTGTCCACCTCAGGACCCCAATAAATCTTGACACCGGACACTGAATGCACCATGGAACGAAGCGCGTCTTCTGAAAGGCTCAACCTCGACCCCAAAGCCAAGAGAGCATCACCGCTCATGCCAAACAGATAGGTGCTCACCCATCGATCAGTTCGCTTACCTGCGATAGAGAATGGCGTCCAAACAGCATCGATTTCGCCCGTTATGACAGATCCGGAAATGGGAAGGGCTCTTCTAAAGGCGACCAGAAATCGATCCCGATAGCTGCCGTGCCAAGGACGGTGCTCGCTAAAAGTATCGTTTGCGAATATGTAAAATTGGCCAGCGTCAATCTTCTCGACTGACGAGATGCCCACGTCCCAGCCCGTAAATTCGCGATTGCGGTTATCGCCGGAGATGTCTGATGCGCACTTGGAAGTTGTTCCGAAGTTATTATTGATTACCATCAGCTCATAATCGGCGCCGAGCTCGTCCAGAAAAGAACGAAACTCCTGTTCGGCGCTGGCCCTATATTTCTCGTAATAAACTAAGAGAAAGGCACGGACCTGCCGTCGGCTTGTTGTCATATCTAACATTTGTGGCCCACTGGCCTTCCAGGCGAAAGACCATTAATTTTGCATTGCTGTCTGTGAAAGATGCCTAGCACCCCCGGTCCGTCATTCGCCGACTCGAGACTTCCAACGCATGGTTTCAAAACAAAACTGCTTGACTGGCCTTGCTGGCGCACCCATCACCATCGTATTAGTCGGAACGTCCGAAGTAACGATCGAATTTGCGCCCACAACCGCGCCCATTCCAATGTTTACTCCTGGCATTATCACGCAATTGTCTCCAATGAAGACCCGATCTCCGATACAAACTGCGCCTTTAGAATAAAGCGGGCGCTCGTATGGGGGCGTCAGCGGCGAGCTTTGATCATCACCGGTGTATTTGCCATGGGTATGATCCGTGATTAGTGTCTTGCTACCAATTAGGACGTCAGTACCAATCACAATTCTGGAAATAGCTCCAATATGTACAAACTCACTGCAGATAAAACCGTCGCCAATTTCGATAGTGGGCGTGTAGTCTTCGCCAGCGAACTTGCTGATAGCTTCTAGCCAAAGGTTCTTTCCGGCGTTGAAACTTCCCATAATGTGTATGTTCTGGAAGCCAGCAATGCGAGAAGGCCCAGCAATCGTAACCCGACGGTTACGAAATAGCGCCCACCACTTTACCCGGCTTGGCAAAGAAAAAAGCTTGCGAGGTAGCTTCAGCACCAAAATGGTGAGAACTTCCTTAACTGTTGCGATGGGCATGTAGAATTAGAGTAGGGTGGCAGGCGCTACATTGATGTGCAAACCATCGTGCATTTATCGAAGCTCGTGGATACCTTCACGAGTCATGGAAAGTGACGAGACTAAATCACCTGCTTGTTCATTAGTCGTCGAGCCTTAATCACCGCTCGCAGTGCCAAGTTCAGCACCTTCAGCATCTGTAAGTTACCTTTGAGGTAATACGACCACAATGATCTAGCGAAGGAATCGTTGTAGTGGGTTTCCAATGCACTGGTCGGGTCTTCAGAGTCAAAACGGAAACCCTTGTTGGTTGTTCGGACTTGATAAGTTATTGGAAGCAGCAAGTACAGCAGCATATCCGTCTTAAACCTGTCCACCACTTCTTTGTCCGTGCCGAATGGACTTTCGAGGAGAACCTCGGTGACCGAGACGGACCAGACTTTATAGAATCGATAACCCCCGGTATTGGCAGCTGAACCTGCGTACACTTCTTGGCACTGACTAATCAGGCATTTTCTCGAGTTATAAAGTGCCTTAAGGAAAATGCTGTAGTAGGCCATGAATCCACCAAGAAATTTGCGTGCTTCGTTAATCTGGCATTTGATTAGGTCAGCGCGAATGACTTGCGATGTCATAAAGGTGGTATAGATACTCGTCGACATCAGCAATTGCTTAGCCGTCACAACGTCCGCGTCGCGCTGGGCGGTTGGTGGCGCACCCGTAGACCGAAGATATAGGTAGTCGAAACGCTCAGTGTCGATCAGCTTTATTATATAGGGCAAGGTATCGGCGTTGATAGAATCATCATCGCCGGGCAGCCAGATGTAGTCGCCTTTCGCTTGCTCAAACAGCTTGAGGAAGTTTGCATCTGGACCGATATTGGTATCGTTCTTTCTGTATTTGAGGCCAAGAGGCAGGAATTCCTGGACGACGGTTGCTGTATCGTCGACGGAGTCGTTGTCCGAAACCAGCACCTCAACAGCATTTAGAAGCTCGTATTTTTTCAACTGCGTGAAGATTACTTCCAGCAGGCTTTTAAGATGGGCCGACCTATTGAAAGTGGGCATGCAGATACTTAATTTCACGTTACCGCCTCATAGCCGCTAATAAAGCTCTGGTTGCTCCAGAGGTAATCCCACTGCCCAAAACGACCACAGCTTGCAATTTGAATGGAGTCAAGATAAGACAACACGGTTTGCCTGTTCTCCTCCATGCCTTGATCGAAAATAACATTGCCGTACTTCAAGAACTTATGATGAAGAAACTGAACGTCCTCAGGCGCGCTAATGCCCATCTTATCGAGCGCATACCGAGTGTTTTCAATGAGAGCTTGCGGTGAAAATTGCGATCGCTCGCCTCGGCTGTAGAACTCAAATTGCAGCGAGCTACATCCTGGCGGCGCGTTATTGGGTGACTTGACGGACGGTGAGTATGCTCTGCTGGCGAGAATATCTTCGTCGTAGATGTAGAACCATAGATCCTTGATCAGATTGGTCCTAAAGCCTACGGAGACGAGGTCTACAGAGGTGGCCTTGAGCTTGCTGGCTGCAGCCGCTACGTCACTCGGAACATCACCCAGAAGTTGCACGATCACGGGTAACGGTAATGTGCTTACTAGCCGCGTATATCTAGTGCGATTGCCATTTCTGAAGCTAACTATCTTTTGAGCACTGTCGACACCAGTGACTTCGTGATCAAGGCGGATGTTCGCATCGTCGATGAGCGGTTGTATGAACGCCTTATAGCCGCCCGTGACGGGATAACGCATTTCCTTCGTGTAATAAGTATTGGGTGTTTCTGAGGTAAACGCGCCGTGGAGAATTTCCCCGAGTTCTGCGCGTCGCATCCGATTGCCAATCCAGCTTGTGGACAAAGCGGATGCAGGGGTGGCCCAATATTTCTGGGTGTACCGCAACGGGTAACGTTCAGCTATGCCATGGCCGTATTGGTGTCGCAGCCAACTTTCGTAGTTGTCCGCTTCCAAGGTTTCCGGACGCTTCAAGAACGACTCGATCAACGAAACTTTATCGGATGCGGGAAGCGGAAAAAGATTGTTTTGAACAGGATGCTTAAGCCAGACGTTCTCGTCGAAGCAATATGAATCGGCCGGATGCGTAAGGTAAGGCGTGCGATCGAATATTTCCCGAACTTTGGGTTCTGTCGCGAAGCTCAGATGCACGGCTCGGTCAAACCGAAAACCCTGTACTTCAAAGTTATCTAAAAGGCCCCCCGCCGATTGCCTTGCTTCGTAAACAGTTGAGGAACGGTTAAGCTCTCGGGCTTTCAAGGATGCGCCCAGACCAGAAATTCCGGCTCCCAGGATGGCGATATCGACTTCCTCAAAGTTCATTTCGGGGCTTCCGTCCGCAATAAGTGTTGAATGTAGGTGGCCAGGCTCGCCTGCCACGTAGCCATGTCTTCCATTCCCAAGCTGGTCATTTTCCAGTTCGCTGCCATCTCGTTATTGGAGACCATCGCCTTCCTGTTGAAAAGCGATGCGCTAGCAGGTTGTACCGTTACCGGTATATTGAGGTGTGACACTATCTCACGCACATATTCATAGCGGCTGGCGCTGCCGGTGTTGACACAGTTGTAGACACCGTCAAGCTTGGCTCGAATAAGGTGCAGAATGCGGTCTGCCACATCGCCAGTGAACGACGGGCTGCCTCTCTGCTCATCGTTAGAAGCGATTAAGCCGTCAGCCGACATGGCTCGACGGGCTTCTTCGATTCGTCGCGCAACGAAGTTTTTCGGGTTGTCCCAAGTGCCGCCAAACAGCCACCCTGTTCGAACCACCAGATTGGCTGGGTGGCAGGATAAGACCGCGGCCTCGGCCAATTTTTTGCTTTTGTGATGATGAGTCGTCGGATTAGTGCTGTCATATTCATTGTAGGGCGCAGCTCGGCCAGCGCCGTAGATGCCAGTGCTCGATATGAAGACGAATTTCGTGTCGGCGTCCCGGGCCGCCGAGGCAAGTACTTCCGTCAGCAGGAAGTTGTCCTGATAGCAAACATCAGGTGCCACTTCACACTGCTCGACGTTGGTATTCGCCGCGGCGTGAATCAAAACGTCGTGCTGGCGTAATTGCTCGATGAGCGCAGCACGATCGTACTGTGTCAAGGAAGGGCGCTCCATCGCTTTGCACGAGTGTCCACCACGGATGATCGACTCGCGCAGCGCAGTACCCAAAAGGCCCTTGGCGCCGGTCAGCAAGAACTTCACTTGGCCTCTCCAAACGGAAACGTCTCAGGCGGCACGTTAACGGCTTCCAGGGGATCGTGTTCGATGCTTGCCAAGTTCAACATCAGGTTGAGTGAATCGCCAACGCCCTCAAAGGCCATCCAAAATCCAGCTGGCACCGTAACTCGTCCGTAGTTATCCGTGCCCAAGGTGTACTGGCAAGCTGCGCCGGATGCATCCTCTCTGAGGTAAAGACGTATCGAACCAACTGGTACGACAAGATTCATCACCATGCGAGTGTGCTTTTTCCAACCCTTGATCTCACCGCAACGCACCGTAGTGAAATAGGCTTCACCAAACTCTTCGAATCCTGCATCGCTTTTCTTCATTCCATGAAAAACGTCGCCCTTCGGATGGAAAATCTGTTTAAGCGGCGTAAACAGGGGGATTGAGAGAGAATCTATTTCGTCCAAATCAAGCTCCGTTCGGCGGCCAGCCGTTCATACTCGTTGATCTGATTCAAAGTAAGCTCATACATATTCGCGCTATTTTTGTAGTACTGGTAGTACCACTCGCTGACAAGCTTCACACACTCGTCGTACATGAGATTAGCTTCCCAACGCAGGTGGTACAACGCCTTGTCGCAATTAAGTTTGAGCAGCCCCGCTTCGTGGAAGGGGATGTTATCTGTTACGTTGTACGCATCGGACTCGCTGGCAAAGTTCCAATACCTACTCAGATCGCCGAGTAACTCGAGAACTGTGCGGTTCTGTTCAGCGCGCGGCCCGAAGTTGAATGATTCACCGCACATCCTTTGATCTTTTGCCAGTGCGGCGCCCAGCATCAGGTAGCCGCTCAGAGGCTCGAGTACGTGCTGCCAGGGGCGGGTGGCCGTCGGACTACGAATCTCTACCGGTTTACCTTCTGACCAGTTACGCATGCAATCAACAACGATTCTGTCTTTTGCCCAATCGCCGCCACCAATCACGTTACCTGCTCTGCCGGTAGCGAGCTTGACTCGGCAATCCGAGCGCTTGAAGAACGAATGGTAGTATGAGTGAAACACCACTTCGGCAGCGCCTTTCGAGCCGCTGTAAATATCCCGGCCGCCGACGGCATCCGTCTCCCTGTACCCCCAGAGCCACTCCACGTTCTCGTAGCACTTGTCAGAAGTGATGAAAACCGCGACACAGTCAGGATTCAATAGCCGCAATACCTCAAGCATATTGGCGGTGCCCATGATGTTGGTGCTCATGGTTCCGATCGGGTCTTGGTAGGAAACCGATACGATGGGCTGCGCCGCTAAATGGAAGATGAAGTCTGGCTTATAGCTTTCGACAACCGACTTCAAAGACTCGAGATCTCGGACATCTCCCAGGTGATGCTCCACCCTCGAGTCAAGGCCGGTCTCATTGAAAATCGAAGGCTCTGTCGGGATGCAGTCGGAGTAGCCAGCCACAGTCGCGCCCATCTTCAGAAGCCACATGGTGAGCCATGAGCCTTTGAAGCCTGTATGGCCAGTAACCAGTACCCGCTTGTCTTTATATACATTGCCAAACATTTTCAACCCTCAATTTTGTTGCGTAAGCGGAGTTTAAGCACAGCGAATCCGGTGGCGATTGCTATCAGCCATTCTACACAGACCCATGCGAATGCCATGCCGTGAACACCGTTACGTGTCACCGTAAGATAGGCAAGGCCCAGATTTACGAATGCCGCTGAAATAATAATATAATTAAATATCTTCTCGTGCCGATCGACTATCAGAAAATGTAGCCCAAGCACGTTGCTGAGCGCTATCGCTGGAATAACGAATGCCATAATATCCAGAAGCGCCTCGACTTCGGCAAAGTTTCCACCCAAAAGAAAATGCGCTATAACGGACGAAATTCCTCGAGTGAAAAACATACCCGCTAGCCCAAGAACAAGAAATCCGAAAAACGTGGCGAGACGCAGGTTTTCCATTCGGAGCGGATTTGAAGCTTTAATGGAGTTCAAACGTGGGAAGATGGCTGCGGAAAACTGAGCGATAAAGCCCAATCCCGCTCTCATCAATTTTTCTGCGGTCGCGTATGCACCGACCTGTGCAGGGGTACAAAAGAAACCAAGAAAAACCACATTGAATGTCGTATAAAGGCTCACTGCCGCCTGGAAGACAAAAAAACTAAATCCACGTTGAATGTGACTCCAGCCTAGGGCGACGGACGGGCGGTAGCTGGCGGTCGTCCCAGTCTCCCTGTGCATAGTGACAATCAGCACAGCAGTAGCGATCACTCTTGGCAAAAGGATAATCGCAGGAAGTCGCGAAAAATCTTCAGGAGCGTTCACAAAAACCAATACCCCGATCAGGATTGCCGCACCTGAACCCAGTTCGGCCATTCCGACGACTCGGAGACGTTCTCTCCCCTGAAAATAATAAGTCGGCGAAAAAGCCAGCAGCACACCTAGAATCCATGCCGTTATGGCCCAGACGGCCGTGCCACGAAACGGAGGCAGCAGGACCAACGCAATAAGCAACAAAGGCAACGTTGCAAGCGTAAGCAGGATCTTGGCAGATTCGGTGCCCCTAACAATGCACCCGATTTCGACAGGATCTTGAGTGCTTGCCACGTCACGTGTCGATGAAAGATTAAAGCCGTACTCAATGAATATGGACAGCCATGTCGCGAAAGAGATGGCGTACATGTACACGCCGTAACTGTCGGAGTCTACAACTCTTGCTAGTATCGGAATAACTAACAGAGGTACTAAAAGCTTTGCCGCGTAAATCAGCGTTAGTATTGCGATGTTCTTGGCTAGCAATTAGAACTCGTTAGAGTTGGCAGGCGATAAAGGTAGAAACAACGGTTTATTGCCACTTTTTCCAGGGCGCCGTACCAGATTGCCACAGTTCTTCAAGATGAACCTTGTCGCGGAGCGTATCCATGGGTTGCCAGAAGCCACTGTGTTCAAAGGCGGAGAGCTCTCCCGATTTAGCCAAGGCTTCGAGCGGCTCTCGTTCCCAAATGCAATCATCACCGGTGATCAAGTCGAGGACTTTTGGCGAGAGTACGAAAAAACCGCCATTTATCAGGCCACCGTCACCTTTCGGCTTTTCCATGAACGAATGCACCTTGTGATCGCCTCGG
>Ga0308165_1003381_pt1 | contig 17188 bp, 14 predicted proteins | sample PhyWR2_FD_201032 | JGI IMG/M metagenome (GOLD analysis project Ga0308165, IMG submission 201032) | Phyllosphere microbial communities from UC Gill Tract Community Farm, Albany, California, United States - DLSLW.R2 | ecosystem: Host-associated > Plants > Phyllosphere > Unclassified | place: USA...
CGTCGTGGCGAAATGGTCGCACTTGTTGCTCCGTCTGGTGCGGGTAAATCGACCCTTCTGCATACCGCAGGCTTGCTTGAGCGCCCGGATGCAGGCGATGTCTTTCTTGATGGCCGTTCATGCAGTGCATTGTCTGAGGACGAGCGCACAGCCATCCGTCGCAACGATGTCGGCTTTGTCTATCAGTTCCATCACCTGCTGCCCGAGTTCTCCGCGCTTGAGAACGTGATGATGCCGCAGATGATCCGTGGCTTGGCTCAAAAGGCGGCATCAGTTCGTGCGCAGCAACTGCTTGACTACATGAAAATTGGTCCGCGTGCTTCTCATCGTCCATCAGAGCTTTCTGGTGGTGAGCAGCAGCGCGTTGCTATCGCGCGTGCCGTTGCCAATGCGCCACTCGTGTTGTTGGCTGATGAGCCGACCGGCAATCTTGATCCGACAACATCGTCTTATGTGTTCGGCGCACTTGAGGCACTGGTTCGCCAATCTGGACTGGCCGCTATGATTGCCACGCATAATCATGAGCTGGCTCGTCGTATGGACCGTCGCGTGACCTTAAAAGACGGCAAGGTCGTAGACCTCTAATAGTCATGTAACGATGCGTATTTATCCGCGCCTCAATACACCGAAGCCTTCCCAGTATCTTATTTATTCAGCGCCGGTGGTAATCCCATCGGCGTTTGCCGTTTATATTTCATAAACCTTAAATGCCGGAAGGCATCAATAACAGTGTTGACTTTAGAACAAAAATGGAACAAATAATAAACATACGTGAACAAAGAGGAGTTATCCACATGACCGATCTCGTCTACGACGTTTTATCTTTCGTCTCCGTCAGCCTGTTCGTCGCCACTTTCGCCATTTGGGTGAGTGCAATTTGAAAATGTGAAACGGGTTCTTCTGTGAACCCGATTGATAGTAACGAAGCTAACTCTGGACATCGTTACCGTATTCCCCGAAACTGCTCTGATGGGCGATAAGAGTCGCCCGTTACCGTGTGCCAATCTTAAGATGTAGAAGTCTTTAAACATGGCTGCACTTGGCTGGCGCTGAAAACATGATTTCGCTATGATCATGTTGCAGTCTGACCAGTCTGCAAAGATCGGGGAAAAGTATGAGTGATACAGCAAGCATTGGCGCGGGCGAGGGTAAGTCGTCACCTCGTTTCGTTCATCTGCGAGTGCATTCTGCTTATTCCTTGCTCGAAGGTGCGTTGCCTGTCGGCAAGATCATTAAACAGGCGATTGCCGATGAAGCACCGGCCATCGCGATCACTGATAGTAATAACCTCTTTGGCGCTTTGGAGTTTGCTCAGAAGGCATCAAAAGATGGTTTGCAGCCGATCATTGGCTGTCAGCTGGACGTCGCTTTCGGCGACCATAATGATAACAGCCGCAGCGTAAACCGCAGGCTTGTTCTTGATCTGGCGCCTCTGGTTTTTCTCGCTTCGACCGAGGAAGGCTACGCAAATATTGTAAGGCTCGTTAGCCGTGCATTTATGGATACGCCCGCGGGTGATCCAGTTCATGTTGATGCAAGCTGGCTATCAAACCTTTCAGAAGACGTAATCGTTCTGTCGGGTGGTCCGCTTGGCCCAATTGGGCGCGCATTTGCTGCTGACCGTGCAGATCGCGCAGAAAGCCGTTTGGCTTTCCTCAAGGATGCATTTGGTGACCGGCTTTATGTCGAGTTGCAGCGTCAGGTTGGTTACGACCGTGCGCTTGAAGCGAAGACTGTTGAACTTGCCTACACCATGGATCTGCCGCTTGTTGCGACGAACGAGGCATTCTTTCTCAAGGCCGAGGATTTTGAAGCGCATGACGCACTTCTGGCCATTGCTGAAGGGCAGATACTTTCCAATGATGATCGTCGGCGCTTGACGTCGGATCATTATTTGAGAAGCCGCGCTGAAATGGCAGCACTTTTCGCAGATTTGCCGGAAGCCCTCGAAAACACGATTGAAATCGCTGAGCGTTGCAGTTGGTTTACACAGACCCGCGACCCTATCCTGCCGCGCTTCACGGGCGAATCCGGCGACCCTGAAGCAGGTCTTGAGGCAGAAGCCAATGAGCTTGCTCGTCAGGCGCGGGAAGGCCTGAAGATGCGGTTGGAGACAGCCGGTCTCGCTGAAGGCTATACAGAAGAACAATATGCCGAGCGTCTCGATTACGAGATCGGCATTATTACCCGTATGAAGTTCCCGGGTTACTTCCTGATCGTTGCGGACTTTATCAAATGGGCGAAGCAGCAGGGCATTCCGGTAGGTCCGGGCCGTGGTTCTGGTGCGGGTTCACTTGTTGCTTATGCGTTGACAATCACCGACGTTGATCCGCTCCGCTTTTCGCTTCTGTTCGAGCGCTTCCTAAACCCCGACCGTGTATCGATGCCCGATTTCGATATCGACTTCTGTCAGGAACGTCGCGAAGAAGTCATTCGCTATGTGCAGGGCAAGTATGGGCGCGATCAGGTCGCACAGATCATCACTTTCGGAACGCTGCAGGCGCGCGCTGTGTTGCGCGACGTTGGGCGTGTTCTGGAAATGCCTTATGGGCAGGTAGACCGTCTTTGTAAGCTGGTGCCACAGAATCCGGCAAACCCCGTATCTCTTGCGCAGGCAATCGAGACTGAACCTAAGATCAATGAAGAGCGTGAGAAGGAACCGGTCGTTGGACGCCTTCTTGATATGGCGCTCAAGCTTGAGGGGCTGTATCGCCACGCTTCTACCCACGCCGCCGGTATAGTCATCGGCGACCGTCCTCTTTCTGAACTTGTCCCGATGTATCGCGATCCACGGTCCGATATGCCGGTCACACAGTTTAATATGAAGTGGGTTGAACAGGCAGGACTGGTCAAGTTCGACTTTCTCGGTCTGAAGACGCTCACCGTTCTCGAAACGGCAGTTAAGCTTGTGGCCCGTAAAGGCATCGATATTGATCTCACGCGCTTACCGTTTGACGATGAGCTCACCTACGAAATGCTTTCGCGTGGCGAAACGGTTGGCGTGTTTCAGGTGGAAAGTGCGGGCATGCGTAAGGCGCTGCTTGGCATGCGACCGGACCGTATTGAGGACATTATTGCTCTCGTGGCGCTTTACCGCCCGGGTCCGATGGAGAATATCCCGACCTATAATGCGCGCAAGAACGGTGAAGAAGAGATTGCTTCTATTCACCCGAAAATTGATGACCTGATTAAGGAAACGCAGGGCGTTATCGTTTATCAGGAACAGGTGATGCAGATCGCGCAGGTGCTTTCCGGCTATTCGCTCGGTGAAGCTGATCTTTTGCGCCGCGCAATGGGTAAGAAAATCCGCGAGGAAATGGACAAGCAACGTGTCCGTTTTGTCGATGGCGCCATTAAAGGCGGTGTCGATAAAGCACAGGCGAATATGATTTTCGACCTTCTGGCGAAGTTTGCCGATTACGGCTTCAACAAGTCGCACGCTGCCGCTTATGCGATTGTGTCTTATCAGACAGCCTATATGAAGGCTCATTACCCAGTTGAGTTTCTCGCGGCCTCGATGACCTACGATATGTCGAACGCCGATAAGCTCAATGATTTCCGCCGTGATGCAAATCGTCTGGCGATTGATGTTGTGACGCCTTCCGTTATGACATCTTTCCGTCCGTTTGAAGTTGGTGAGAAGAAAATTTTCTATTCGCTTGCAGCCATCAAGGGCGTGGGTGAAGCAGCGGTTGATCACATTGTCGACGTTCGGGCAGAAAAGCCGTTTGAAAATCTCGAAGATTTTTGTGAGCGGATTGATCCGAAAATCGTCAACCGTCGTGTATTGGACAGCCTGATTAACGCAGGCGCGCTTGACTGCTTTGGACGTGATCGCGCCGCGATGAGTGCTGGCATGGATCGCATCATGGGCTTTGCTCAGCGCACGCAGGAGAACGCTGCAAGCGGCCAGTCCGATATTTTTGGTCTTTCCGGCGCTCCAAAAGAGCAATTAATTCTTCCGCAGGCTGCACCGTGGTTACCATCGGAAAAACTGCATCGCGAATTTCAGGCGGTTGGTTTCTATCTCTCGGCGCATCCGCTGGATGAATATCGTCAGGTGCTTGATCGCATGCGTGTTCAAAGCTGGGCCGATTTCTCGGCAGCCGTAAAGCGGGGCGCGAATGCTGGTCGTCTTGCTGGAACAATCACCACGCGACAGGAACGGAAAACCCGCACGGGCAACAAGATGGGCATTGTCCAACTGTCTGATGCCAGCGGTCAGTTTGAAGCTGTGTTGTTTTCGGAAGGCCTTGCGCAATATCGTGATCTGCTGGAAAGCGGTAAATCGGTGGTGATTACCGTGTCTGCTGAAAACCGACCCGAAGGCATCGGGCTGCGCATTCAGACCGTGCAATCACTGGAGGATCGTGCCTGCGCAATGCAGAAGGCGCTTCGGCTATACCTTCGTTCAGCTCAATCGCTGAAATCGATTATTCCGCATTTCAATACGCGCGGTGACGGTGAGGTGAGCTTCATCGTTATAAAAGAGGACGGACAGCGCGAAGTAGAGATTGAACTGCCGCACCGCTATCGGGTCAGCCCGCAGATTGCGAGCGCCATGAAAGCAATTCCCGGCGTTGTGGACGTGGAATTGGTTTAGAGTGTATACCGAAAAGTGTGAAACGGTTTTCGGACAAAGATGCGCGTTAATGCAAAGAATGAGAGAGCAGATCTGATCCTTTAAGATTGAAGGCGATCGAATAAAAAGGCCGACCAATTTTGATTGGTCGGCCCTTTTACTTATGCGGATGATTTCTGGTTCAGTGCTTTGCGAACCTCTGGCGCAACCTTAGTGCCAAACAACTCAATCGATTTCATCGTGTGCTTGTGAGACAGATTGCCTAAAGCTGTCTGCAACAAAAATCGATCATGTTTAAAATAGCTGTGTTGATCGAGGATTTTGTCGATAACCTGCTGCGGGCTTCCGACCAGCAAAGATCCTCGTGGCTGGCACATAGCATCAAATTGTTCTCGGGTGGTTGGTGGCCATCCACGTTCGCGCCCAAGTTTGCTCATCACATAGGCATATGACGTGTAGAACTCATCGCCCGCTTGTTGAGAGTTTTCAGCAATATAGCCGTGTGAGTTGATTCCAACTTTGAGCTTTTCTGGCGCGTGCCCGGCTTTGAGGCCAGCTTCACGATAGAAATCGGTAAGTTGTGAAAAGCGCTCCGGATAGCCGCCGATGATGGCAATTGCTAATGGCAGGCCGAGAAGTGCCGCACGTCCAACGGATGCTGGCGTTCCGCCAACTGCTAGCCAGACAGGTAATGAATCTGGCAAGGCGCGCGGATAGACACCACGCCCATTAATGGCTGCACGCGTGTTTCCAGTCCAGCTCACCTGCTCATTTTCACGAATGTTGAGAAGAAGATCGAGCTTCTCCGCAAAGAGCGTGTCGTAATCATCGAGATCATATCCGAAAAGCGGAAAGGATTCGATGAACGAACCGCGTCCTGCCATGATTTCGGCCCGCCCATTGGAGAGAAGATCAAGCGTTGAAAATTGCTGATAGACCCGAACCGGATCGTCAGAAGAAAGAACCGTTACGGCACTCGTTAACTTGATATTCTTAGTGCGTGTGGCTGCTGCAGCCAGCACGATTGGTGGCGCAGAAACTGCGTAGTCTGGGCGATGATGCTCACCGACTCCGAACACATCAAGACCAACCTGATCGGCAAGTTCAATCTCTTCAATAAGATTTGTTAGCCGTTGCTGTGGCGAAAGGGGGCGATTGGTTTCAGGATCAGGCCCAATATCGCCGAAAGTGTAAATACCGAGTTCCATAGCGTTCCATCAATCTATTGGCTGTTGCGCCTTAGTTAAGGCGCTTCAGACTTTTTGTTAAGAACGCACTGAAAGGTGATCGGGTTACCTTGAGGATACCGGGCAGTCGCCCACCCGGTATGCATTTATCTCAATAAGCAGCAGTAAAACGCTTGCCGATATGCTTGCCCTGTTCGGCTTCGTCGATAATTGCGACCGCGAGATCATCGACAGAAATTTTACTTTCGCCTTTTTCGTCAAAGACAGGCTGATCTGCGCCAAGGCGATATTTGCCAGTTCGTTCGCCCGGCTCCAGCATGATAGCTGGCGAAACGAAGGTCCAGTCGAGGTCCTTTTCTTCGCGTAGTTCGTTGAGCGCCTGACGTGCGCCCAGTGCGCCTTCTTTCCATTCGGCTGGAAATTCGGGTGAATCCACCAGCTGTTGGCCGTTGATTTCGAGGCTACCAGCGCCACCGACTGCAATCAGACGCTTAACGCCAGCTTTCTTTGCTGCGGCATTGATAGACCGGCTACCCTTGATGTGGTTTTCGCGAATATTGGCATCTGTCCAGCCCGGATTATACGCTGAAATGACAATGTCATGACCAGCCAGCTGGCTCGCAAGAGCATCGGTATCGAACACATCGCTTTTCACTGCTGTCACATTATCGAGTTTCGCAACTTTGTCAGTGTTGCGAACAAGCGCAGTGACGCTGTGGCCGCGTGATACAGCTTCTTTAAGAATTGCAGCGCCTACAAAACCTGTTGCGCCAATCAGTGCGATTTTAGACATGATATGTTCCTTTCGATTGTAACCGTAAAAGTGATATTTAATAATCAGGTTCTTTATGGTAACTAGGTAGCTGAATTGAAAAGCCTTGTGAAGAACGCACTTTTTCATGTTTAGGGTACATGGAAGTAACCACGCTTTGGGCAAGGACCGCGATAGGGAAAAGCATTGCGCTTTAACTAAGATCAAAATGAAGAATACAAACGAACCAAACGCCATTGCGCCATTATTATCGTCGACGGAAGCATTTCAGCCTGACGCAGAAGGCGAAGGGCCATGCCCCATACGCGAAGTGCTCGACCGCGTTGGCGATACGTGGAGCATTCTGGTTGTCTTCAATTTGCAGGCGGGATCAATGCGTTTCAATGCCTTGCGGCGCTCGATTGAAGGTATTTCTCAAAGGATGCTAACGGTTACACTGCGTTCACTTGAGCGTGACGGGCTTGTGGCGCGTCATGTCCGTCCAACATCGCCGCCAGAAGTCGAGTATTCGCTGACCGAACTCGGCCATTCGCTGGCGGTGCCGATAGATGTGTTGGGGCAATGGGCCGTGAGAAATCGTGAGCAGATGCGCGATGCCCGTTCACGTTTCGACAAAGCTGTGGACTGATAAGGAACCAGACAAGGCGATTTTTCGTTCTTCTTGCTTACAGAGGAGAACTGACATGCCAGCGAAATCGAAAGCTCAGCAAAAGGCAGCCGGTGCAGCACTTTCCGCCAAACGCGGTGAAATAAAGAAGAGCGAGTTGGTCGGGGCTTCTAAAGAAATGTATGAATCCATGACCGGAAAGGAACTGGAAGACTTTGCAGAGACAAAGCACGCAGGTCTTCCGGAGCATGTGGACGATAAAAAGAGCGACTGATTAAAAGTCAGTCGCTCAGCAATAGCTCTATTTCGCGGCTGTTGCGGTTATAATCTCGATTGATTTCAGCTTGCCACCCGTAATGCCGCAGCGCAATGTAATCGTGTCCCATTGCGTGCCACCCTTCTGAAGGCGGGCTTCGCCGGGTATAGAAATAACGGCCGATACTTTTCGCCCGTCTTTTGCACTGAATTTAGATGATTTTTCGTTGGTCGTAGCGTTGGCGATATCGTCTTTCGTGAAGCCAAGGCGATCATATTTTTTGCTGTTTTTTACATAATCGTAAGCAGACGCAATGCAGCCAGCAATTTGGGGTGATGCCTGTTGGTCTTTCACCAGTGTCTGATAATTGCCGGTGAAGTCCTTGGAGCGTTTTGGCACTGTGTCTGCGTTTGCTGCGCTTGAGATGCCGAGTGTCAAAAATGCAAAAAGTATAATTCTGGTCGATTTCATTGATCGTTCCTTTGAGAGGCTCGGCGCAAAATGCGATGAGCAAAATCGATAATGGCAATATTATTAGAAATGTCGTTGGGACGAATTATGTCTTTTCGTTCACGACACAGAATAACTCACTGACAGATTCGGGCAAGGCAGGATTTGCCGTGGCAACCCTGATCGAGATGCATGTTGGTGAGGTGAGCTGCATCACCATCGGGGCCGATAACCGTCATGAAAAGATTGCAGCTTGCACCGTGAACGGCACGCCAGAATTTCTTTTCTTTTTCTGATCCGTTCCAGCCACTTTCGAGTTCGGTTTTGGACCCATCTGAAAATTTGAATGACATTATATCGAGTGCATTGGCGAAAGCATGTTCTGAAACTCGCCCTTCCGATGCACCATTGACGTTGCGGCACTGATAATCTGATCCGGTTCCTATTTCTGTGATCTTAATGTCATTTCCATATGCAGTTTTTGCAGCGTCTTTTACGTCACCAGCCCATTGAGCCAGCGTGACTGCCATGGCGCAATTGGTCGTAATTGCATTGGCAAATTTCAAAGGCTCATTTTTGCCAATTGCGCTGAGTGAAAGTGGCGAGCGCGCACTGCATTGCGAACCATCTTCAATGGGCGGCAGCAGTTTCCCTTCCACATCTCCGGTCATGAGTGCAGGACAAGACACCTGATAGATGCGCTCAGGCTTTTTGGGGTCGGGTTGTGCAATCTCTGGCTTTTCAGCTTCGATTGGTTTCTCCGGTTTTTTTTCTGGCAGAGGTGCAGTTTCAGTTTGCGAAGGTGCAGGCTGTGCCTCAACAGTTTCTTTTCGGTCTTCCCGACGAGGCGATGGGGTGGGAATCGGAATCGCGTTCAATGTGGGAGGCTTTTTGAGCGGCGCTTTCTTGATTGTACGCTTCTTTACTGGTCGTTTTTGTGAGTTTGTCTGTTTGGCATTGCCGCTCAATACGCGTTCTATGAAGTTTTGTGCGTTCGCATTTGTGAAACTTTCGCCGGGTAGCAGTAGGGCTACCGAGGCCAGAGAGCCAACAATGAAGCTTTTTGGGAGGAAAGAGAAGGAAATGGCCATGTTTACCTCTTTTGTCAGCAAGCTGCATTGTGTAATGCCTGAGCATTGTCTGCCGTTCCTTCACGCTTGATGGCACACGGTTATATATGGCCAAAAGGCTCAAAATTCGGGCTTTAGCCTTGACAAGATGACACTCCAATGACTAAAAGCCGCCATCGCTGGAGCTTAAACGTTCCGGCGTTTCATTTGACGTGTCCCGTGGATGAAGATCGCAGCTGCGCGCTTCATTCTGTCAGTCCTTTAACCAAGGGCAGAGGAGGGCGCGTTTCCTGTCTGCGCCGCAAGGCGCTTTAACCCTTAGGAAATGTGATGAGCAAGCGCGAATCCTCTAAGTACAAAATTGACCGCCGTCTTGGCGAAAACATCTGGGGCCGTCCAAAGTCCCCTGTAAACCGTCGTGAATATGGCCCAGGCCAGCACGGTCAGCGCCGTAAGGGCAAGCTGTCCGACTTCGGTGTACAGCTCCGCGCAAAGCAGAAGCTTAAGGGCTTCTACGGCGATATCTCGGAAAAGCAGTTCCGTAAGACCTATGACGAAGCAGCTCGCCGCAAGGGCGATACCGGTGAAAACCTCATCGGCCTGCTCGAATCGCGTCTGGATGCTGTTGTGTACCGCGCAAAGTTCGTTCCAACGATCTTCGCTGCACGTCAGTTCATCAACCACGGCCACGTTAACGTAAACGGCCGTCGCGTCAACATTCAGTCGTTCCGCCTCAAGGCTGGTGACGTTGTTGAAGTTCGTGAAAAGTCGAAGCAGCTCGTGATCGTTCTCGAAGCCGTTTCGCTCGCAGAACGCGACGTTCCTGACTACGTTGAAGTTGATCACAACAAGATGGTTGCGACCTTCGCACGCGTTCCAGTTCTTGGCGACGTTCCATACGCTGTTCAGATGGAACCAAACCTCGTCGTCGAATTCTACTCGCGTTAATTCTGAGCTTCTGGCTCAGTTTTCAGAAATAAATGGTCGCCCTTGGTTTCCCCAAGGGCGGCTTTTTTGTATGTACACATAATCCTCTCATGTTCGCGGGAAGCATCATGAACGCTATCGATCTCAATATCGCAGAAGATGTCAGTCTCGATGGTTGTCATCCGCTTTTCCGCGACGTTCCGGCAACTGTCGAATTTAATAAGCTCCGCAAGCGCCTCCTGCGGCTGACACGTCAGGCGATAGACGATTTTGCCATGGTGAAGCCCAATGAAGGTTTGCCTCGGGAGCGCTGGATGGTGTGCTTATCTGGCGGCAAGGACTCCTACGGCCTTCTGGCGCTGCTGCTTGACCTTAAGTGGCGCGGTCTTCTGCCGGTGGAATTGTTGGCGGTCAATCTTGATCAGGGCCAGCCCAATTTCCCGAAGCATATTCTGCCGGATTTCCTGAGCCGCTATGGGATTGAGCATCGCATCGAATATAAAGACACTTATTCGATCGTTACTGAAAAGCTTCCTGAGAATAGCACTTATTGCTCGCTTTGCTCACGGCTGCGTCGCGGCAATCTTTATCGGATCGCACGCGAAGAAGGTTGCTCGGCAATCGTACTTGGCCATCACCGCGAAGATATTCTCGAAACGTTTTTCATGAATCTTTTCCATGGTGGTCGTCTTGCGGCAATGCCACCGAAGCTTTTGAATGATGAAGGTGATCTCATGCTTTTCCGACCGCTGGCCTACGCAGCGGAAGAAGACATGGAAAAATTCGCAAACGCCATGCAATTTCCGATTATCCCTTGCGATCTGTGCGGCAGTCAGGAAGGACTTCAGCGCAATGCAATGAAGGCAATGCTGAGCGATATTGAAAAGCGGATGCCGGGTCGTAAAGATACGATGATCCGCGCCATGACAAATGTGCGCCCAAGCCATCTGCTTGATCGTAATTTGTTTGATTTTGCTGGTTTGATGACCAATTCTGAGGTGGAGACTGATCGTGCAGTTTGAAGAAAAGCAGATTAATTGGCTGGCTGAACTTTTGGCAGAAGCCGCGAACGCCGAAATTATGCCGCGCTTTCGGCAATTGGGGCAGGGCGATATTCGCCAGAAGACTTCGGCTGCAGATCTGGTTACCGAGGCAGATGTGAATGCAGAGCGCTTCATCACTGCGCGTCTTAAAGAACGCTTTCCGGCTGCACTGATCGTTGGCGAAGAAGCCTGTTCCGATGACGAAGCTCTGCTCAATGGCTTGGGTGACGCAGACCTCGCATTCACCATCGATCCGGTTGATGGCACGTTCAATTTTGCGTCGGGCGTTCCGCTTTTCGGCGTGATGCTTGCCGTTGTCGCAAAGGGCGAGACGGTTGCTGGTATCATTTATGATCCGGTCGGTAAGGATTGGATACTCGCTTCCAAGGGCGGTGGCGCACATATCCGCCATGCCAACAGCTCGATGAGCCCTGTAAAGGTTGCTGCTGCTGCTGATATTTCGCAGATGACAGGTTCAGTGTCATGGCAATATACGCAAGAGCCAATCCGCTCGCGCCTTGCGCGCAATCACACGAAATTCCTGTCGCAGATAGGCTATCGCTGCGCGGCACATGAATATCGGATTATTGCCACCGGCGGTGCACATTTCGCTTGCTATAACAAGCTGATGCCTTGGGATCATCTCCCGGGTGCACTCATTCATCAGGAAGCTGGTGGCTATCTCGCCCGCTGGGATGAAAGCCCGTATCTGCCTTCGCATGTAGGCGGCGGCTTGCTGGTAGCTCCCGACAAAGAAAGCTGGAAAGCAATTCACCAAACGCTCTTTGCAGAATAAAAAAATGCCGCATTTTATAATGCGGCATTTTTTGCGAGCTTTATTATTAGACTGGTTTGTTGTGTGGTTTGAATAATTTACCGCGCTCTGCGATAATCACGCAGATGAAGGAAATGAACCCTAACACGCAGTAACCTGCTGCAACGGGTGTTGTTGTTCCATCAAAAGCCTGACCAATTGCAGCACCCAATGCTGCGCCGATAACTGTCTGTGCAAAGCCCAGAACGGACGAGGCAGTACCGGCAACTTCTCCGAGCGGCTCCATGGCCAGAGCATTGAAGTTTGATGTTACCAAGCTGAACGAGAACATGATCGTCATATAGATCATCATGAGCAACCAGAATGGTATAGGGCCGGTAAAGCTAAGGGACAATACCACCCAAAGCAGGCTGAAGCTCACAAACACCAACAGCATTGTCTGGGAAATGCGACGCATCCCATAGCGACCGACAAGCCGCGAATTGAGGAATGATGCCAATGCGAGTGTCATTGCAACCGCTGCGAAGGCCAGCGGAAACATGGTGCCCAGCTTGTAAATATCGACAAAAATCTGCTGTGCGGAATTGATGTAACCAAACAGTGCGCCGAGAATAAACGATGTTCCAAGCATGTAGAAAAGTGCGACGCGGTTAGACAAGACAATACCAAAACCGCCGATGACGCTTTTCACAGTCAATGGACGACGATGATCCACAGGCAGGGTTTCTGGCAGACGGATATAGGCCCACACTGCGACAACCGCCGCCATAATGGCCATCGATAAGAAGATCAGGTGCCATTCGCCAAATAGCATGATTAACTGACCGGTTGCTGGTGCGATCACCGGCAGGATCATGAAAATCATCATGACGAGCGACATGACTTCCGCCATTTGGCGGCCTGCAAAACGATCACGTACAACCGAGACGGCAATCACGCGCGTCGCTGCCGCACCCAGACCTTGCAGCACGCGTAGGATGATCAGCGTCGTAAAATCGGTAACAAAAGCAGCACCAATCGCCGCTAAGATATAGATCGTCAAGCCGACAAAAAGCGGTGCGCGTCGGCCAAAACGGTCGCTCAATGGGCCGTAAAACAGCTGCGAAACGCCAAAGCCTAGCAAATATGCTGTGATGACATATTGCGCATGATTTTCGGAAAGAACACCGAGGCTCGCACCGATTTGCGGCAAACCAGGCAACATAATATCGACGGCAAGCGCATTGATCGCCATGATTGCTGCGATCAGCGCAATAAATTCGCCACGCGGACGCATCGGTGTTTTTTGGTCTGGCGAACCTTTGTGAATGTCGATCGGCATTAAGCAGTCCTTGATAGAGAGTGCGGCGTTTTCAAAGATACGGCGCAGGTAACAGAATTTAGAAAACAGAAGCCTCACGGCAAGAGCTTGAGGCAATGCACTAATTAATAGGCAATATAAAAAGGCGCCACGTAGCGGCGCCTTTCAAAAGGGCAAAAGCCAGATGAGGGGTAGTTAATCCTCAGGCAGCTTTGGTTGCAATACCTTTATCGGTAAAAAGTGTTTGAAGTTCGCTCGACTGGAACATTTCGCGCACGATGTCGCAACCGCCGATGAATTCGCCCTTTACGTAAAGCTGCGGAACTGTTGGCCAGTTGGAGTAATCCTTGATGCCCTGACGCATTTCGTCAGAAGCAAGAACATTTACACCCTTATAATCGACGCCGAGGTAGTCGAGAATCTGCACGACCTGACCAGAAAAACCGCACTGTGGGAAACCTGGTGTGCCCTTCATGAACAGCACGACGTCGTTGGTCTTCACTTCATTGTCGATAAGATCGTTGATTCCGGTCATTTCAGTTCCTTTCAGGATGCCGGTTCAAATCCCGGCCCGCGTAGGGAGAGGTTCTGCCCCAATATAGTAAGCTGAGCTTTGGTAATCACCCTCTAGCGGTGAAATCAAGACAAATTAGCGAGAAACTAAGCCATATCGGGGGTAGCATCTTGCCGCAGCCTGTATTTACCCAGGTCGCATAACCACAGGCTGCATATGTTTACTCAGGCACGCTGGTCTGTAGTGCGAGCGCGTGGAGTACGCCGCCCATGTTGCCCTTCAGCGCATCATAAACCATCTGGTGCTGCTGCACGCGCGACTTGCCGCGGAAGCTCTCCGCAACAACCTCGGCAGCATAGTGATCTCCGTCTCCGGCAAGGTCGCGGATCGTAACCTTTGCGCCGGGAATACCTTCGCGTATCAGTTTTTCGATCTCATGAGCGTCCATAGCCATGCAAAGTCTCCTGCCGTTTTTAGGCTTTTTAATATTATAGAATCGTAACGCATCATCCTGATACGTCAATCTTCAACTGTCTAACTTTTAAATTGCTGACAAGCAAACGCCCGAAGCAGGATTACTGTCCGGGCGTCCTTTGATAGCTGTTCTAGCTGATAACGATTAGTTGTCGACGGCAGCTTCGCCGCTCATAAAGCCGGGGAACCAGCCTTCAAAGGCGTTGTTGAGATCACTAACCGAAACGTCAACTGTTGCACCGAATGTCAGACGATCGCCGCCAACTGTTCCCAGCTTGCGGAATGCGATGCCAGCACCCTCTGCATTCAAAGCAATCAGGTTTGCCATTTCAGGCGTTGCAGACACCAGGTAACGTGCCTGATCTTCACCAAAAAGCACCGCATGCGGCAGGCCGTCGCCCGCATCAAGCGTCGCACCCTTGCCGGATTTGATTGCCATTTCAGCAACTGCAACCGCAAGACCACCATCGGAAAGATCGTGACAAGCCGTTACTTGACCATTGCGGATAACCGAACGCACAAACTCGCCGGTACGCTTTTCAAGTGCGAGATCAACGCTCGGAGCAGGGCCATCAGCTCGGTCAAATAGATCGCGAAGATAGATTGACTGGCCAAGATGCGAACCATCTGCACCGATCAGAACAAGTGTATCGCCATCCTGCATGCCGCCGATTTTGGCCATCTGCGACCAATCAGGGATGAGACCAACGCCTGCAATGGTCGGAGTTGGCAAGATCGCCTGACCATTAGTTTCGTTGTAAAGCGAGACATTGCCCGAAACGATTGGGAAGTCGAGCGCACGGCAGGCTTCGCCAATACCCTCAATAGCTTTGACCAACTGGCCCATGATTTCCGGCTTTTCAGGATTGCCGAAGTTCAGATTGTCGGTCGAAGCAAGCGGCTCAGCACCGGTTGCTGTAATGTTGCGCCAGCATTCGGCAACCGCCTGCTTGCCGCCTTCAAACGGATCCGCTTCGCAATAACGTGGCGTTACGTCAGACGAGAAGGCGAGTGCCTTGGTTGCATGGCCTTCAACGCGGACCACACCTGCATCACCACCCGGAAGCTGCAAAGAATTGCCCTGAATGAGCGTATCATACTGCTCATAAACCCAGCGGCGCGATGAGCCATCTGGCGAGCCGATAAGCTTGAGAAGCGCATCCGAATAGTCTTCAACCTGCGGCACATTGCTGGCTGGCAATGGTGCATGTTTGCCCGGTTCCATCCACGGACGATCATATTCAGGAGCCTCGTCGCCGAGTTCCTTGATCGGCAGATTGGCGACTTCTTCGCCCTGATGAATGACGCGGAAACGCAGATCATCCGTGGTTTTGCCAACGATTGCGAAATCAAGGCCCCACTTGCGGAAGATTGCCTGTGCTTCTTCTTCCATTTCAGGCTTGAGAACCATGAGCATACGCTCCTGGCTTTCCGACAGCATCATTTCATAGGCTGTCATGTTTACTTCGCGAACCGGAACGTGGTCGAGGATAAGTTCGATACCGAGATCGCCCTTGGCGCCCATTTCAACAGCCGAGCACGTAAGACCAGCAGCGCCCATATCTTGAATTGCGATAACAGCACCCGAAGCCATCAGCTCAAGGCATGCTTCCAGCAGGCACTTTTCGGTAAATGGATCGCCAACCTGAACGGTAGGGCGCTTTTCTTCAATCGATTCGTCGAATTCAGCCGATGCCATTGTTGCACCGCCAACGCCATCGCGGCCCGTCTTGGCGCCGAGATAAACAACTGGCAGGCCAACGCCCTTGGCTTCCGACAGGAAGATGCCGTCATGCTTGGCAAGACCAGCAGCAAATGCGTTGACAAGGATATTGCCATTGTAGCGCTTGTCGAAGTTGACTTCGCCGCCAACGGTGGGAACGCCGAAAGCATTGCCGTAGCCGCCAACGCCGGAAACAACACCTGACACAAGATGACGGGTCTTCGGATGATCAGGTTCACCAAAGCGCAGCGCATTCATGGCCGCAATTGGACGCGCACCCATGGTGAATACGTCACGCAGAATGCCGCCAACGCCAGTGGCAGCACCCTGATAAGGCTCAATGTAAGATGGGTGGTTGTGGCTTTCCATCTTGAAGACGACGCAGTCGCCATCGCCAATGTCCACAACACCAGCATTTTCGCCGGGTCCCTGAATGACGCGTGCGCCAGTGGTTGGCAGTGTACGCAGCCACTTCTTCGACGACTTATAGGAACAATGTTCGTTCCACATGGCCGAGAAGATGCCAAGTTCGGTGAAGCTCGGTTCACGCCCGATGAGATCGAGAATGCGCTGATATTCGTCCGGCTTCAGACCGTGGGATTGAATGAGTTCCGGCGTGATTTCGCGCTTATTGGAAATAGTCATCGAGATGAGGGACCCCGTCGCAGGCTGCGGTACCCGAAAACTTCTGCCGAAGGGCGGACACCTAAGGTTTTAAGGGGTCTCTTTAACCTAACTCTGCCAGAAGCGCGACAGGAAAATGCTGATTTCCCGGCTCAAATGCTACCTTCATAGCCTGCTTGTTCATTTTCCAGTAATCGCCGCAAAGTTACAAAGCCATTTTCGATGATCTTGCGGTCTGTTGGTGACGAAAAAGCTATGCGTACCCGGTGATATGTCTGGTCCACGCGTCCGGGTTTGAATTCGTCTTCATCGTCGATCAGGATGCCGTTTTCATAAGCGGCTGCTTTGAATGTCCCAGCTAACCATGGTTCCGGCAGTTTGAGCCAGAGGATCGGCACATGCGGCGACGAGTTGAACGTGTAACCCGCAAAGATTTTTCGTGCCAGTTGCTCTCGCCATTCAACTTCTGCCGAGCATTTATGCAATAGCGTATCAGCTTCCCCGGAAAGTACCATCTGCGCAGTCGTTTCAGCGAGCAGGAACGAAACGCCACCTGTCATGAGCTTATGCGTAACACGAACCCGCTGCGCGCAATGCGGAGGGCAGGATACCCAGCCACAGCGCAAGCCAGCACTGACCGCCTTTGAAAGGCTGCCAATCAAAAATGTGCGTTCAGGCGCGATATCCGCGATCTTTGGGATATTGGTGGGCGTCATGACGCCGTAGGTATCGTCTTCGATCAGCCAGACATTGTGCCGGGCCGCTATGTCAGCGATGGCACGACGGCGCTCAAAGGGCATGGTGGCCAGCGTGGGATTGTGGATGCTTGGCATCAGGAAGGCCATTGTCGGGTGTTGCTGATTGCATACCCGCTCAAATTCTTC
>Ga0308165_1003382_pt1 | contig 17188 bp, 15 predicted proteins | sample PhyWR2_FD_201032 | JGI IMG/M metagenome (GOLD analysis project Ga0308165, IMG submission 201032) | Phyllosphere microbial communities from UC Gill Tract Community Farm, Albany, California, United States - DLSLW.R2 | ecosystem: Host-associated > Plants > Phyllosphere > Unclassified | place: USA...
AAAGTGGTCGAGCAAGGCAGCTTCATCGCGGCTGCCAAATCGCTCGGCCTGCCCAAGACCACGGTCAGCCGCAAAGTGCAGGAACTTGAGACGCGCCTGGGTGCGCGCCTGCTGCACCGGACCACGCGCCGCCTCGGCCTCACCGAAGCCGGTTCGATCTATCACGAGCATTGCCAGCGCATCGCGCGCGAGCTTGAAGAGGCTGAAAGCGCGGTCAGCCAGCTGCAGTCCGGTCCACGCGGCTGGTTGCGCTTCACCGTGCCCTATTCGATCGGCATCACCTGGATCGCACCGCTGCTGGGCCAGTTCCATGCGCAGTACCCGGAAATCCGCCTGGACATGCACATGGGCAACGAGAAGCTGGACCTGATCGCCGGTGAGGCCGATCTCGCCCTGCGCGTGGGTGCCCTGCCCGATTCCAACCTGGTGGCGCGCAAGCTCGGCAGCCTGCGCACGCAGGTGTTCGCCAGCCCGGCCTACATCGAGCGCTACGGCGAGCCGCTGCATCCGGAAGAGCTGCAGTTCCACCGCATCCTGGCCATGCGCAAGCCGTACCACACCGGCAATTCGCCACGCTTTACCTGGCAGCTGGGCGAGAACGGTGGCGAGCTGCGTGACTTCCCGGTGACGCCGCTGATGACGGCCAACGACATGTCTGCACTGAATGGCGCGCTGGTGTGCGGCGAAGGCCTGCTGCTGACCGGCGACGTGATGGCCAAGCCGTTCGTCGAGTCGGGCATGGTGCGCCGCGTTCTGGCCGGCTGGACCGGTCCGGAAGTGGATTTCAACGCGGTGTTCGCCGGTGGCCGGCTGGTCTCGCCGAAGGTGCGCGCGTTCGTCGATTTCCTGGTGGAGAAGCTCAACTTCGACGCCAACTACATGCTGGCGCAGTGCCCCGGTGCGAAGCTGGCGCGGCAGCAGCAGGAACAGGAGGAAGCGGCGCTGGCTAGCAGCGGCAAGCGGATCCTGGAGAAGGTGGCTGCTTCGGCGGCATGACCGGCTTTTGTAGAGTTGAGCCATGCTCGACTGCTGTTGGAACCGCGCCGACCAAGGTCGGCACGGTCCGGAGAAGCCGCAACCGCGAGCGCTATCGGCGTGCCGAGCAACGCTCGGCGCCCACAAAAATGCCGCCTGCAAGGGCGGCATTTTCGTTCCGGCCGATGGCCGGACCGGCCCAAGCAGTAACGCTGCGCGTTATTGCTTGAGCGGAATCACGCGGATCTCGACGCGGCGGTTCTTGGCACGGCCGGCATCGGTGCTGTTGTCAGCGATCGGGTAGGCCTTGCCAGCACCCAGGGTTTCGATGCGCACGCTCTGCACGCCCTGGCCGATCAGGTACTGTGCCACCGAATCCGCACGCTCCTTGGACAGGCGGTTGTTGACCGCGTCGCTGCCGATGCTGTCGGTGTGGCCGACCACTTCGATCATGGTCTGGTTGTACTCGCGCAGGGTGCCGGCAACGCCATTGAGCGAACCGTAGAACTGCGGCTTCAGTGCCGACTTGCCGAAGTCGAAGGTGATGCCGTCGGGCAGGTTCAGCATGATGTTGTCGCCCTGGCGCTCGACGTCGATGCCGGTGTTGGCGGTACGCTCGCGAAGCGCGCGCTCCTGGCGATCCTGGTACTGGCCAACCGCGGCGCCACTGAGCGCACCGATACCGGCACCGATCAGCGCATGCTGGCGACGTTCGGTCGCGCTGTCGCCGGTCAGCAGGCCGGCGGCCACGCCAATGGCAGTACCGATCAGGGCGTTGCGGCCGGTGCGGTTCTGCTGCTCGGTCGGGTTGCCGTACGGATCACTCTGCACATAGGAGCCGCCGGTGGCGCAGGCCGACAGGACGGCCGCACTCATCAGGGCCAGTGCGACGTTGCGGGTGGTGTTGCGGATCATGGTGTTCTCCTTGGTTTCCGGTCGGGCCGGCGGCTTGCGGGCGGCAACGAGGATAAACAGCCGGACGCGATGTCGGGATGATGATCACACCGGCCGACAAGGACGTGTTCAGCTAGCTGTCTGGACCGCTCAGCCAGCCCTTTACCCCGCCGCCGACTGACGGTAGGCGGCCAGAGCGGCATCCCGGCCAGCCGCCAGGTCCACCAGCGGCGTGCGCGGGTAGCCGGGCGCGAGTTCGGCCAACAGGTGGGAATGCTGCCATGGAGCGAACCGCGCTTTCACCGGCAGCGCCGCCAGCTCAGGCACCCAGCGGCTGATGTAGCGCGCATGCGGATCGAACTTCTCGGCCTGTGTGACGGGATTGAACACGCGGAAGTACGGAGCCGCGTCGGCACCCGTGCCGGCCACCCACTGCCAGCCCATCGTGTTGTTGGCCAGGTCGGCATCCACCAGTGTGTCCCAGAACCAGCGCGCACCGTGCAGCCAATGCGCACGCACGTGCTTGCACAGGTAGCTGGCAACGATCATCCGCACCCGGTTGTGCATGTAGCCGGTATGCCAGAGCTCGCGCAGGCCAGCATCGACGATGGGGACGCCGGTATTGCCGCGCTGCCAGTCGTGCAGCTGGGCAGCACTGGGGCTTGCCCACGGGAAGCGATCGAAGCGTGGATTGAGGTTGTCGGTCGGCGTCTTCGGGAAGTGGTGCAGCAGGTGGTAGGCGAAGTCACGCCAGCCAAGCTGACGCAGGTAGCCATCGATATCGGCATCGGTACCAGCGCTGCGCAGGCCTTCCAGCGCGTGGGCGATGCGCCACGGCGCGACTTCGCCAAAATGCAGGTGCGGCGACAGCCGCGAGGTACCCACCCGGTCCGGCAGGTCGCGCTGCTCGCGATAACCGCGCAGCGCACCATCCTCGAACACCGACAACGCCTCGAGCGCACCGGTCTCGCCCGGCTGCCAGTATTCCCAGAACCCGGTATCCCAGTGCAGGGTGGGCGTCAGCTGCAGCGCATCCAGCGCGAGGCTGTCCACCGTATGCGCCGGCAGCGTCTCCGGTGCGGCCTGCAAGGCGGGCAAGCGCCAGTGGCTGAGTACATTGCGCCAGTACGGAGTGAATACCTTGTAGGGCTGCCCCTGCTGGGTGGCGATGTCCCAGGGCTCGAACAGCAGGCTGCCGTTGCAGCTCTGCGCATCGATGCCCTGCTCGCGCAGCGTGCGCTTGATGGCGGCATCGCGCGGTTGCGTCGCCGGTTCGTACTTGCGGTTCCAGTACACCGCCTCGGCGCCGGTCTGCTGCACCAGCTCCAGCAGGGTCGGCAGGCTGTCACCGCCGCGCAGGACCAGCGATGCCCCCCGTACACGCAGGCCGGCATCCAGTGCCGCCAGCGAACGATGGCGCCACGCATTGGAGGCCGCGCCCGGCGCCCACTCGCCCTCTTCATGCGGCGCGTGGATGTACACCGGCACCACATCGTGGCCCGCTTCCAGCGCTGCCTGCAGCGCCGGATTGTCCTGCAACCGCAGGTCCCGACGGAACCATACCAACGCTACCGACACGTGCACTGCCTCTCAGTTGCTGGGCGGCCATGATAGCCAGTGAAGGTGAAGGCGATGCGTGCGACCGGCTCTGCTAGGCTGCGCGCTCTTCCGCTTCCGCCCGGCCCTCGTCATGGACGATCTTCGCGCCACGTTTGCCCGCTTCGGCTCCCTGCAACCGCAATCTGCCGACGCATGGCAAGGGCCGTTCCCGCTGCCGAGCGCTCTGGCCGCGTTCTATGCGCACATCGGCCCCTTCGGAGAGACGATCAATGCCGCGAAGGGCCCCTGCGGCATCACCATTCCAGGCCTTGAGGTGTGGATACCGCCCTTGCAGCGCTTGTGGGCCTACCAGGCAGGTTATCGCTGGAACGGCAACGATGGCGAACCGATCGGCGACTGGCCAGCGCACTGGCTGGTCATCGCCGACTGTGGCGCCGATCCCTTCATCCTCGACATCGACGACGGCCGCGTGCTGTTCGCCCGTCATGGTGCGGGCCACTGGGACGCCAGCGGGTTCGCCGCCGACGTGCCGATCCTGATGGCCGCGTTGGCTGCCGCCGGCAGCGTTTACCTCGATGCCGATGAGGATCTGTACAGCGATGACGATGACGGCGGGATCCGTCCGGTTCATCGCGAAGCGGCGCTGCGTGCTGTCGCTGCGGTGCTGGGCAGTACGCATGAAGCGGAACTGTTCCTGGACGCGATGCAGTAGAGCCACACCATGCGTGGATGGTGCACGGATAGGTTCAATCCACGCGTGGCGCGGATCTACTTTGGGACTGTTGCATCGCTTCGCTGATCACCCACCTGCTCCGGCTGGCCAGCCAGGAACGGGTGCAGGACGGTATCGGCAGCAGCCACCGCGCCCACCACCAGCAGCAGGGCAACGGCGATGGCGGCCATCGGAACGAGGCGCGGGCGCCTGCTCATCGGTCGTTCCTCACTCCCAGCACCGGTCGGTGCGGCCCTTGGCAGTCTGCGCACGCGCGCAGTCACGCGGCGTGATCCGTCCCTCTCGCTGCTCCACCCGTTGCTTGCCGCCATTGTCATCGCGCTTCAGCTCGAAGGCGTCGTACAGGCGCCCGGTCACCGTGCGGGCCTCGTAGCGAAGGCGCTGCGGATCGATGCGCAACACCTGGAACAGCTGGGTGTCTTCGCCTACAGGGTCCATCGTCCTGCGCGCTTCGTCCGACAGGCGGTACTGCTTCGGTCCAGCCACCGTCACCACGTACTGCGGTGTTGCCGCCGGCCCTTCGCCGCGGCGACCGTACGTATGGTCATGCCCCTGCAGTACCAGATCCACCTTGTGACGGCGTACCACCGGCAGCAGCACTCGGCGCAGGGCAGCGTTCTCGCGGCCCTCGCGCGGCGAATAGAACGGCTGGTGCAGCAGCACGATCGTCCACGGCTGCCGGTTGCCGGCCAGCACCTTGTCCAACCACTGTGCCTGCGCCTTGGCGGTACCGAGATCCAGCGCCGAGGTGCCATCGACCACGGCCACGCGCACGCCCTGTGCGTCGAACCAGTAGCTGGTGCCCGCCACCGCATTGGCACCGTTGCCCGGCAGGGCGAAGGTCACCGGCCAATGGCGGCCCAGCACACGGCGCTCCTGTGGCGTGTCCTCGAACTCCTCGAAGTACTCGTGGTTGCCGATCGCCGGCGCCACCAGCGTTTCCTGTGCCAGCCAGCTGGTGGCGGCGAACCATTCGCCCCATTCGCTGTCGTCCATGTTGTCGCCACCGCTGACCAGGTCGCCGGCAAACAGGCTGATCCGTGCATCCGGCGCGGCCTTCTGTGCAGCCCGCACCACACGGCTGACATGGCTGACGTTCTTGTTCTGGGTATCGCCGAAATACAGCAGGGTCAGCGGCTGGTCAGCAGCGGCCAGCGTGCGCAGCTGGTTCCACGCGCTCCAGCTGCCATTGCCCTGTACGCGGTAGACGTACAGGGTGTCCGGCTGCAAACCATCGATGTCGGCGCGATGATGATGCGACAGGCCGTTCTCGGTCTGCAGCACCCGGGTCTTCGCGCGCACCTGGCCAATGCCTTCGATGGCCGGCGAATCGTCGGCCCGTGCGATTTCCAGCAGCGGCGACTGCACGCTGCCATCGGTGCGCCACGCCACTGCGAAGCCGTGGCTGGGGTCGACCGATGGAGAGGCAACGATGCGGTCCGGCACCGGTGTGGCCGCGTAGTAGCGGCTGCCCGACGGCACCTGCGTATTGGGCTCGGCCGCCGCCATCGCCATCGATGGCAATGCCAGCAGCAGCCCGATCGCAAGCAGGCGCATCGAACGCACGCTCACGAGCCGCACTCCAGCGGCAGGGCCAAGTGCTTGGCGATGCTCTCCCAGTCGAAGGCCACCACGCCCTGGTCATCGTGCACCGCATACAGGGCACCGTGCGGGAACCGTGGCGTCGGCTGCTGCATCATCCAGATGCCATCGGTATTGGCCACGGTATTGCCCTGGAACGCGCCCACCGGCTTCAACGTATGGCGGTCGAACAGATGGAACACGCTGCGCTGCTTGCCCTGCTCGGTGGTGATCCACCAGCCGTCCTTGCCGCAGGTGCGCAGCATCACGCCTTCGGCCTGCGCCTTGAACACGTCGCGGCCGAAGGTGGTGCCGGTGAAGCGCCCCGCCAGGGTGTAGACCTTGAATTCGCTGGCGTAGCTTTCGTCCTCTTCGGCGATCAGCAGGCGATCATTGGCCGGATCCCCCCAGATCGATTCGACCACACGCAACGCGCCGGCCTCGCTGGTATCACCGATGCTGGCCGACAGTGTCGCCCGCACCTTCGTGCCATCGCGGGACACGTGGTACTGCCGCACGCGCTTGTCCAGCTCAGTCAGCGGCGGCAGGATGTCCTTGCCCTGTGCGTCCTCGCCGTTGTCCCAGGAGTCGGTGACGTAGACGCTGTAGCCATCGGCACGGCGGTCCACCCACAGGCCGTAGGGCTTGCGCAGGTCGTCGGCACCGAAGGTGGCCAACGGAGTGAAGTCCGGCAGCGAAAGCACCTGCACACGGTGGTTGTCGCGCTCGACGATCCACAGCAGGTCATCGATCACCGCGATGCCGTTGGGACGATCGAACTGGCCCAGGCCGGTGCCGGTGCTGCCGACGTCGCGCAGGTGCTGGCCGTTGCTGCCGTCGTAGACCACCAGCTTGTCGGTGGCCTTGGCCGTGGCGATCAGCCAGGTCTTGCCATCCGGCGCCTGCCAGGACGCGGGCGAATCGATGTTGTCGGCCGGGGTCATCGGGGTCAGGAAGGACTCGGCGATGGTCACCACGTTGCGCTCGACCGGTGCCACAGCGCCGATCGCTGCGGCCGCTGCCGTCGCCTTGTCCGCGGCCGGCGTGCAACCGGCGGCAAGAACGGCGGCCAGCGAGGCCGCCATCAGGGTCATGCAACGCGCCATCACAGCGCCACCTTCAGGCCCACGGCGTAGGTGCGGCCATACTCTTCCATCTGCAGGGTGCGCGAGCGCGTGCCCTGGTACAGCTCCAACGGCTTGTCCAGCAGGTTCTGCGCTTCAAAGTACACGCTCACGTTCGCGTTGAACTTGTAGTCCAGCGAGAAGTCGAGCTGGGTGTTGGGCGCCACGTAGATGTCGAACGCACGGCCCTTGCCGATGCTGTCCAGGTACTCGCTGCGATACACCGCCGCCAGACGGGTGCTCAGGCCGTACTTTTCGTAGCCGACGTGGGCGCTGTACACGTGCTTGGAGGCACGCGGCAGGGTGAAATCCTCACCGGCGCGGTCGTCGATGCCAGCGTCGAATCCGGTATCCAGCCAAGTGCCGCTGGCGCCCACCAGCAGGCCGTCCAGGCCGGCGGGCAGGAAGGCCAGCTGCTGCTGCCAGTTCAGCTCGGCACCACGCACAGTGGCTTTGCGGCCATTGATCGGCTGGGTCACATCGAAACCACCGTAGGCCGGATCATTGGTACGCACGGTCTCGACGATATAGCCGTCGATGGACTTGTGGAACAGACCGAGCGAAACGACGCCGGTACTGCCGAGGTATTTCTCCACCGACAGGTCGATGTTCTTCGACTCGTACGGGTCCAGCTCAGGATTGCCCAGGCGCACTTCCTCATCGCCGCGGCTGTAGCCCACGCGCGGCGAGATATCGCCGAAGGACGGGCGCGAAACGGTCTTGTTGGCCGAGGCGCGCAGCACCCAGTCATCTGCTGCGTCGTAGCGCAGGTGCAGGCCCGGAAGTACGTTGGTGTAGCTGCTGTTGGCCACGCGCGGAGTTACGGTGTAGCTGCGGCCGTTGGCCGCCACATCGACCTGGTTGCCCTCGGCCCTGAAGCGGGTGTTCTCCACACGCACGCCACCGATGATGCGCAGCGCACCGACATCCCAGGTCCCCATGGCGTAGCTGGCGAAGATGTCTTCACTGGCGGTGTAGTCCTCTTCCAGCGAGGTCATCGCGTTGGCACCGGCATCCTGTGGGCGGGCACTGAACTGGCCACGGTTGGCCGCCCAGTACGCGCGCATCGCGCCTGAATCCATGCCGTCACCCAGGGTGCCGTGGCGGTGATCCGCTGAGCCGGTGCTCCAGCTGGACAGGGCAACCTTCGGGCCGACGCGCAGTTCGCTTTCGTCGACGTTGACGTCGCGGTCGCGCCAGCGCCCCAGCAGGCCGAACTTGATGCTGCTGCTGTCGCCGTCGAAGCGCACGTTGACCTGTGCGCTGTGTTCCTTGTCGTTCACCTGCTTGGGTGAAATCACGAAGCGGTCGAACGCGTAGTTCGCGTTGTCCAGCCACTGCGGATTGTCGAAGCTGTAGCTGGGCAATCGACTGCTCTGGTCCAGCGTACCGTTGAAGGCCTTGCCGTTGAGCTTGAAGCGCGCCTCCATTTCATCGTTCACCCGCTCTTCGGTGCGGGTGAAGCCAACCTTGTAATCGACCACGGCGTTGGTCAGCGTGTTCTCGCCGCCCAGGCTGGCCGCAAAGGTGTTCTCTTCCTTGGTGCGGTAGCGCATGCGCTTGTCGATGGAATCCTTCGGCATGCCGTCCAACCGGTACTGGTCGGTACCGGTCTTCACCATCCTGGCGTCATCGAAGTTGAAGATCACCCGCTGGCGGGTTTCGGCATCATCGAACTGGCTGTACAGCGCACGCAGGTAGTACTTGCTGTCCTCGTTCGGGCGCCAGTCCAGGTTGAGATTGGCGCCAATGCGCTTGCGCTCGATCTCATACTTGCGGTGCTGCAGGTTGATCGCGGTGACCTCGCCCGGTGCGGCATCGTCTTCGCCGTCGTACTCCACTTCGGTGTTGTCCGATTCGAACTTGCGCTTCTGGTAGTTCACGCCCAGCGCTACGCCGAAGGTGTCGTTGAACACTTCGCTGTAGTTGAAGGCCGCCTTCGGGCTGGTTTCGCCGGACAGCTGCTGGTGGCTGGCTTCGATCTTGCCGCGCAGGCTGCGGCCGTCACGATCGAAGGCCGAGGCCGATTCGACCAGGATCGCGCCACCGATGGCGTCGCCCGGCATGTCCGGGGTGGGTGACTTGACCACGCGCAGGCGCTCGGTCGAATCGGACGGAATCACATCCAGCGGCGCCGCGCGGCTGGAATCTTCCGGGGTACCGATGGCGATGCCGTCGACGCTGACGCTGTTGAGGTTCGCATCCAGGCCACGCACCACCACGAACCGGCCTTCGCCCTGGTCGCGGGTCACGCTGATGCCCGGCAGGCGCTGCAGCGACTCGGCCACGTTCTTGTCCGGGTACTGGCCCAGCGCGTCGGAGGACACGGCGTCTTCGATGGCATCGCTGCTGCGCTTGAGGTCAACCGCACGCACCTGCGATTCCAGCTGCGCGCGCACTTCGATGCGGTCCAGATCGGTCGCTGCGGCGGCCCCCCCTGCCACGGCAGCGGCAGCGTTGTCGGCGGCCAGCACGGACGGGCTGGCCGTCACCAGCAGCGAGAGGCTGATTGCCAGGCCCAACGTGTTCTTCTTCTGCACAGCTATCCCCAACGGTGTAAAGATTGGGTCAGCACGGTATGTCCGGCAGGTTGCATGGGCATGACACCGGTGGAGTCTGGCCTGCCGGCCCTGGCTCGGCACCACCGCGCATTCCGCTTAAAATGGGGGTCTCCCCTTCTGCCAGACCCTCCCATGAAGATCGTCGAAGTGCGCCACCCGCTGGTGCAGCACAAGATCGGCCTGATGCGCAACGCCGCGCTCAGCACCAAGGATTTCCGCGAACTGGCCAACGAACTGGGCACGCTGCTGGCCTACGAGGCCACCGCCGACCTGGAAACCGAGCCACACACCCTGCCGGGCTGGTCCGGTCCGGTTACCGTGCAGCGCATCGCCGGTGCCAAGATCACCGTGGTGCCGATCCTGCGCGCCGGCCTGGGCATGCTCAGCGGCGTGCTGTCGCTGATCCCGGCCGCCCGCGTCAGCGTCGTCGGCCTGCAACGCGATGAAGAAACCCTGCAGCCGGTGCCCTACTTCGAGCGCCTGACCGGCCGCCTGGAAGAGCGCGACGCGCTGATCCTCGACCCGATGCTGGCCACCGGCGGCACCCTGATCGCCACCATCGACATGCTCAAGCGTGCCGGTGCCCGCCGGATCAAGGGCATCTTCCTGGTTGCCGCGCCGGAGGGCATCGAAGCGGTCAAGGCCGTGCACCCGGACGTGGAGATCTACACCGCCGCGATCGATGCGCAGCTCAACGACAAGGGCTACATCCTGCCGGGCCTCGGTGACGCCGGTGATCGCATCTTCGGTACCCGCGTGGGCTGAGATCGACCGGGGCGGAGCGCTTCCAGAACGGAAGTGCTCCACCTGCTCCAGGCACCTTCACGCCGACTTTGCGGCGACAGGCGAATGCTCCGCGCACCCGCCCTGCCCTGGAGCCACCATGAAAGCCTCTTTCCTGCTCGCCACCGCCCTGCTGATCTGCCTCCCGCTCGCCGCCAACGCAGCCACCCCACAGCAGCAACGCATGGCCGACTGTTCGGCAAAGAACAAGGGGCTGAAAGGTGACGCCTACAAGTCCGCGCAGAGCGCATGCCTGAGTTCGCGCGCAGCCGCACCGGCAACCCCTGCCACGCCGCAGGAGCGCATGAAGAAGTGCAACGCAGATGCTGCCACCCAAAAGCTCGCCGGCGACGCCCGCAAGACCTTCATGAGCAGCTGCCTCAAGGCTTCGTAAGAACAGCGAAGAAAGGCCCATCCACGCATCGCGTGGATCTACTGACCGTCGTCGAATGGGGTCAGAGCCCGTTGCCCAGCAACGGGATCCGACCTCGACAGATCGCGACAATCTGTCAGCGGCAGGGCGGTGTCGGATTGCGGGGTGTCAGCCGCATGGATGCGGCTGCCAAGCCTACAGGGACGTACTTGCGGCGTCCCCGCAATCCGACACCGCCCCGCCACCCACGGATAGCCCGCTGTTGCTGTTGCTGTTGCTGTTGCTGTTGCTGTTGCTGTTGCCGTTGCCGTTGATTCGGCAGGTGCAGGGCGCAGCCCTGCCGGCAAACCTCACCCCAGCGCGCGCGCCTTCAGCTCGCCCTGCTCATGCAGCGTCACGAAACGTCCCTTCTCATCCCGCCCGACCTGCGCCAGCGCCACCTGCGGATCATGGGTGAAGAACAGATGCACGTTGCGCGCCAGCTTGTCTTCCAGGAACTGCCGCTTTTCGTCGATCAGCAGCTCGGCGTTGCGGTCATACCCCATGGTGATCGGCACGTGCACCCACGAGCGCCCGGGAATCAGATCGGCGCAGAACACCACGCCGCCGTGCGCCCCCTCGCCCGCGCGTTCCTGCCCGACGATCTCGGCCAGCATCAGCCCCGGCGTGTGACCATCGCTGTAGCTGAAACGCACGCTGCGGCCGAGCACTTTCGAATACTCGCCGTCCACCACTTCCAGACGGCCACTGGCCTCCAGCAGGCCCGGCAGTTCCGGAATGAAGCTGGCGCGATCACGCGGGTGCGGCTGCAGCGCGCGCTGCCAATGCTGCGCACCGACCACGTACGTTGCATTGGGGAACAGCAGTTCTGGTTCACGGCCTTCGTGCCACGCGGCCAGCAGGCCACCGGCATGGTCGAAGTGCAGATGGCTGAGCACCACTACATCGATATCTTCGTGCTCGAAGCCAGCTTCGCGCAGTGAATCGATCAGCACATGCTGGCTTTCCTGCACGCCATAGCGCTCGCGCATGCGTGGCTCGAAGAACGCACCGATGCCGGTTTCGAACAGCACCGTCTTGCCTTCCAGCGGGCTCGCCAACAACGCACGACAGGCCAGCTCGATGCGGTTGAGCTCATCCGGTGCTGCCCACTTTTCCCACAATGCGCGAGGCGCGTTGCCGAACATTGCACCGCCATCCAGGCGTTGGGTGTTACCGCGGATCGACCATAGTTTCATGACGCAATTATCGGTGGCCGCTCGTTAAATAATCGCTAGTGGGGAAATGAAAAACCCCGCCGTTGCGAGCGGGGTTCTCAATTGCGTCCGCCGAATCAGGGAGCCGGCACGACCTGGGCACTGCCGACCGGGTTGCGCGGGTCGCTGCCACCAAACAGTTTGTTGGCCTTGCGGTCCCACTCCACCGTCTGCAGATTGCCCCATACGTGGCTGGAACCGCGCCCACCGGCAGCGACCTCGCCCGGCAGGTCGATCTTGTGGCCCATCGCCTGCAGCTGCTTGATGGTGCCGGCGTCGAAAGCATTGCTCTCGGCCTCGATCAGGTCCGGCAGCCACTGGTGGTGGTAGCGCGGCAGCGCGGCGACCTGCTGCGCATCCAGGCCAGCGTCGTAGCCCAGGATACCCAGCAGCACCATGGTGATGATGCGGCTGCCACCGGGCGTGCCCAGCACGATCACCTTGTCGTCGTTTTCCATGAAGGTGGGCGTCATCGAGCTGAGCATGCGCTTGCCCGGCTTCGGCGCGTTGGCCGCGTAGCCCATCACGCCAAAGGCATTGGGCGTTCCCGGTTTCAGCGCGAAGTCGTCCATTTCATTGTTAAGCAGCACGCCTGTGCCCTTGGGAATCAGGCCCGAGCCGTACAGCAGGTTGACGGTCTGGGTGGCACCGACACGGTTGCCATCACGGTCGATGATCGAGAAATGGGTGGTCTCGTCGTCCTCCAGCGGCGTCGGGTTGCCCGACAGCAGGTCGCTGGGGGTGGCCTTTTCCGGGTGGATGGTCGCGCGCAGGCCCTGTGCGTAATCCCTGCTGGCCAGTACCTTCTGCGGAATGTCCACGAAGTCCGGATCGCCGAGGAAGAAGGTGCGGTCACGGTAGGCACGGCGCATCGACTCGACCACCAGGTGGGTGCGGTGCGCGGCATCCATCTGCTTGATGTCCCAGCCTTCCAGGATCTGCAGCATGCTGGCCAGGGCGATGCCACCGGAGGACGGCGGCGGCGCGGTGGTGATCTTCCAGCCGTTGTAGTTGAAGACGATCGGCGCACGCTGCTTTACGCGATAGCCGGCAAGCTCTTCGGCGGTCCACTTGCCACCGGCCTGCTTCACGCCGGCCAGCAGAAGCCTGCCGGTCTGGCCCTTGTAGAAGCCATCGAAGCCACCGGCCGCCAGGCGCTCCAGGGTCTGCGCCAGTTCCGGCTGCTTGAACAGGTCACCGGTGGCGATCGGCGTGCCATTGCGCAGGTACACCTCGCGCGTACCGGGATAACGCTCCATTACTTCACGGCGCGAGGCATAGCCCTTGGCCATGCGGTCGTACACCGGGAAGCCTTCACGCGCGATGCGGATCGCCGGCTGCAGCGATACCGCCAGCGGCAGCTTGCCGTGCTTGGCCGACAGTTCGACCAGCGCCGCCGGCAGGCCCGGAATGCCCGCCGACCACGGGCCGTTGACCGAACGATCGCGGTCCAGGTCGCCCTTCTCGTCGAGGAAGGCCTGCGGCGTGGCCGCGGCCGGCGCGGTCTCGCGCGCGTCCAGCATCACGTCCTTGCCGGTAGCCGCATCATGCAGCAGGAAAAAGCCGCCGCCACCGAGGCCGGAGCTGATCGGCTCGACCACCGCCAGGGTGGAAGACACCGCCACCGCCGCGTCGAAGGCGTTGCCGCCCTGGGCCAGGATGTCGACACCGGCCTGGGTGGCCAGGGCGTGACCGCTGGCGATGGCCGCGCCATCGGGGCGCTCGGCACGGACCGGGGCATCAGCCCAGGCGACGGAACTCAGCAGCAGGCCGAGCAGCAACAGGGGGCGGGCGAACGACTTCATTCGGATGGGGGCTCCGCATAGAGTTCGGGATGATCGTGCTGCAGTTGGCGCAACTTGGCCAGCAGCTCGATTTCGGTTTCGACGATATCCGGATCGGGGTCGATGCATTCGACCGGGCAGACGACCACGCACTGTGGTTCGTCGAAATGGCCCACGCACTCGGTACAGCGGGCGGGGTCGATCACGTAGATGGTTTCACCCATCGTGATGGCCTGGTTCGGGCAGGCCGGCTCGCATACGTCGCAGTTGACGCAGAGCTCATTGATTTTCAGCGACATGGCGATACTCCACGCCCGCGCCTTGGGACAAGGACCGGCCTGCGCGGGCGCGCGGGCCGGTCAGGTCATCAGCGGCGCCCATCGCAGGGCGCCGCCCGGGCCGTGCCGAAGCACGACCGCCTCGGCTCGGTCTTACTTGGCTTCGACGAAAATGTACTCGGCACCGGTCGGCTGGACCACGGCCTGCACGCGGGCGTTGTCGGCGGACTGGCCGATGAAGACGACGCGCACGCCCTTCATCGAATCCGGCGAGACGTCCTTGAACACGGTCTGGATCATGTCCGCCATCTTGCCCGAAGCCGACGAACCGAAGGCCAGCATGTTGCCCGTACTTGGCCTGGAAGTCCGGGTCGGTTTCCGGCGAGAGGTAGTACAGGAACGGGCTGTTGGTGATGTTGCCCATGTTCTGGATGGCCACTTCCTGCAGGTACTTCTTCCAGCCTGCGTCGTCTTCCTTGGCCGGCGCGACCAGCGCCTGCTTGGCTTCGTCGACCGGAGCGGCCTCTTCCTTCTTGCAGGCGGTGAAAGCCAGGGCAAACGAAGCGATCAGCATCGCGCGCATGGTGTTGTTCATGGGTTTCCTCCCGGAATGTTGCGTGTTGGTGTGCGTAATGGAATGCGTGGTGCTACAGGATCTACTGCTGGCCAGGGCTTACGACTGCGCCGACTTCGCTTCGCGGACCTTGCGCAGCGCCTCGAGCACGGCGGCCGGCACGAAGCCGGACACATCGCCACCCAGGCGTGCGATCTCGCGGACCAGCGAGGACGAGATGAAGCTGTGCTGCTCGGCGGGGGTCAGGAACAGGGTCTCGACCTCTGGGATCAGGTGGCGGTTCATGCTCGCCATCTGGAATTCGTACTCGAAGTCGGACACCGCGCGCAGCCCGCGCAGCAGCACACCGCCCTGCACCGAACGTACAAAATGGGCCAGCAGCGTATCGAAGCCGATGACCTCGACGTTGCTGTGGTGGCCCAGCGCGCCACGGGCCAGCTGCACGCGCTGTTCCAGCGGCAGGGCCGGTCCCTTCGAGGGGCTCTGCGCCACGCCCACCACGACCTTTTCAAACAGCGGCGCGGCCCGGCTCACCAGGTCGATATGACCGTTGGTGATGGGGTCGAACGTGCCGGGATAGACGGCGATGCGGCGGTTGGCCACGGTCATGGGCAGTAGCAGATGTTCAGATGAGGTCAAAGTGTAGCAGCGGCGCGCCGGTACAGGGCAAAGTGCACCTCGCGGGTGCCGCCATCGCGGTGCAGCAGCCATTCCGGGGGCAGCACCGGCACGTGGCTGGCCGGCGATTCAAGGTACAGCCAGGCATCGGCGGCCAGGTGCCGCGGCAGCTGGGCCAGCACGTCCTGCCACAGGCCATCGGCGAACGGCGGGTCGATGAATACCAGATCCGCCTGCTGGGCCGGCGCGGCCTGCAGCCAGCGCAGCGCATCGGCCTGGGCGACCGTCACGACGTCACCCGCCTGCAGTCTGGTCACCGCCGCCGACAGGTTGCGCGCCAGCTGCGGGTCGCGCTCGACCAGGGTGGCGTGCGCGGCACCCCGCGAGACCGCCTCCAGGCCCAACGCGCCGCTGCCGGCGAACAGGTCCAGCACGCGCGCCCCGCCGAGCTTGGGCATCAACCAGTTGAACAGGGTTTCGCGCACACGGTCGCTGCTGGGCCGCAGGCCAGGCAGGGTCGGCACCGGCAGCCGGGTATTGCGCCAGCGCCCACCGATGATGCGCACCTGGCCTTCGTTGCCGCCGCGGCCGCTCACAGGCGCCCCTGGCGAGGTTCATTCGAGAATTTCAGCATGAGCGGGATTGTAGTTCGGCCGGGCTGCGCCCGGCACCCGCAGAGGCCGAAGCAACGTCAAAAGCTGGTTTCCTGTGGGTTGGCGGGGTGGGTTCGGTTGAGGGGGGCGCTGCAAGTACGTCCATGTAAGCTCGGTCGCCGCATCCATGCGGCTCACGCCCCCTCAACCGGACCCACCCCGCCTTCGACAGTTTTCCGCGATCTGTCAAACGGCTCTTGGGGGATTTCGATATCTGAGAGATTTCATCCACGCATGGCGTGGATCTACTGCAGTTCGCGACGATCTGTCGAAGGCGGGGCACTGTGGGTTTGCGGGGTGTGAGCGGCATGGATGCCGCGACCAAGCCCCCATGGACGGGTTTACGGCGTCCCCGCAAACCCACAGTGCCCCGCCATCCCACGGAATGCCCGCTGTTGCTGTTGCTCTGGCCTCTGCGGGTGCAGGGCGCAGCCCTGCCAGAACAACCCCTTGATTTCGGGACAATCACCCCTACCCCTTGGCGAGGCCGCACGCGCTTGCGCGGCACCGCACATGGAGCCCTACCCGATGACCGAGACGACCCAGACCGAAACCCTTGGCTTCCAGACCGAAGTCAAGCAGCTGCTGCAGCTGATGATCCACTCGCTGTACTCCAACAAGGAGATCTTCCTCCGCGAGCTGGTCTCCAATGCCGCCGACGCTGCCGACAAGCTGCGCTTCGAAGCCCTGACCCAGCCCGAGCTGCTGGAAGGCGACAGCGAGCTGCGAGTGCGCGTCAGCTTCGATCCGGCCGCCCACACCATCACCATCGAAGACAACGGCATCGGCATGAGCCGCGCCGATGCCATCACCCACCTCGGCACCATCGCCAAGTCCGGCACCGGCGACTTCCTGCGCCAGCTGTCGGGCGACCAGAAGAAGGATTCGCAGCTGATCGGCCAGTTCGGCGTCGGCTTCTACAGCGCCTTCATCGTCGCGGACGAAGTGGAAGTCACTTCGCGCCGCGCCGGCCTGGCCGCCAATGAAGGCGTGCGCTGGACCTCGCGTGGCGAAGGCGATTTCGATGTCGCCACCATCGACAAGGCCGAGCGCGGCACCCGCATCGTCCTGCACCTGAAGGACGGCGAGCACGACTTCGCCGATGGCTGGCGCCTGCGCAGCATCCTCAAGAAGTACTCCGACCACATCGGCCTGCCGATCCAGATGCCCAGGGAAGGCGGCGAAGAAGGTGCCGCGATCGAGTGGGAAACCGTCAACCGCGCCAGCGCGCTGTGGACCCGCCCGCGCACCGAGATCAGCGATGCGGAGTACACCGAGTTCTACAAGCACGTCGCCCACGACCACAGCGACCCGCTGGCGTGGAGCCACAACAAGGTCGAAGGCAAGCTGGAATACACCTCGCTGCTGTACGTGCCGGGCCGCGCGCCGTTCGACCTGTACCACCGCGACGCGCCCAAGGGCCTGAAGCTGTACGTGCAGC
>Ga0308165_1003384_pt1 | contig 17183 bp, 17 predicted proteins | sample PhyWR2_FD_201032 | JGI IMG/M metagenome (GOLD analysis project Ga0308165, IMG submission 201032) | Phyllosphere microbial communities from UC Gill Tract Community Farm, Albany, California, United States - DLSLW.R2 | ecosystem: Host-associated > Plants > Phyllosphere > Unclassified | place: USA...
TGTACTGTGTAAAACAGTGATGTACACAGTAAAATCATTATCCTGATAAACGCCATTCTCTGCCTGAGGTTGTAATCAAGTTGTGTCTTTTGTCACAGAACGGTATCAGATGGTTTTCACTTTTGTGATGCTGGCAGGATTTCTTTTTATAGACTGATGCCGGGCCAATTGAGGCTGGGAGGGAACAGGTGTAGTGAAGGTGTGGGGAAAATAACGTGGTACGGTGACCTGCTCCCAGTTCTATGTGGCAACAACTCAAAAAGGTTCTCCATTTTATGACAACAGCCAGTCTGTTCCCAAGTGGTCACCATAGTCTCGCAAAAATGTAGCGGTATTAGGATCAGCGATTCAGGCCATTTGATATTTTCAATAACATGGAAGTGAAAATGAAGGCGAGAGTTCTAATATTGAATGATTATTTTTCATATAAATAACCATTGAAAACAAAATGTACGCATGCTAAGGACATCCATATTAGTTTATGGCTAAGGTGCTAAAGTTGCGGATGATGCGACATTTGAAAAATATATCCTTGTTAATGCTGACTCTGCAAGCACTATGGTGTTTATTACAACGTTCATAGGCATTATTGGTTCGATCATGACTGCTTATAATTGTGGGAAAACGGACTATGACCATAGTATGGATGGAGTCATCATAATTTTCATTATGTGTTTTATCAAAGCATCGGCAAGACTAACAAAAGAGATTTGAAGTGAAAAAGTTCACATGAAGGGTTTGATAAAACCATTAAAAATCACAGTTAAGATTTATATCTTTTCAATATATCCATCATCGTATTAATCAACATCAAGGCAGTTTAGGCAGGGAGAAAAGATCATGGACAGGAACACTCAGGATTTTACGTCATATTGGCGCAATTCCTTAGCAGACGCCGAGTCTGGCAAAGGGGCATTTGAGTCCAGAGAGACGAATGCATTCACCCAGTGGATGGATATCTCAACTGGACGATTGAATGAGGACATTGTTCGCGCTTTTTTTAAGGGGGAAGTCGATACGGTTAAAACCGTTAAAGTGATGCTGCGCCCACAAGCATGGATCTGCCAAAAACTGCATGGCAAAGAGCGGATGGCCGGAGTGCCGGGTGTCGTTACTCCTTTGGTCACTTCTGCTCACCTTAATCGTGAAGGTTTTTTATTCCCCACAGGGGAAACAACCATTCCTCGCGATCTACTTGAACCGGTCCCCAGAGGCACCTTCACAATTGGCGAGATGGCGCAATATGACAAATACAAAACCACGCATAACTCGACTACCTTTGGGGAAGATGACGAACAGGAACACCGTGATGAAAATGACGAGCAGCGAGAAGAACGTTATGCGAAGCATCAGCTGCGGTGGCAAAAGTTTCTAGCTGATTCAAATAATCTCCTAAATAACGTGGCTGAAACATGGCTCTCGACTCACGAGCAATACGAACCGGCTAAGTATGGTTACATTATAAAAGCGAACCAACTCGGAGGTGCCAGTCTCCATATTCTGCCCATGTACGACAATCTGCTATCGTGCAAAAAAGAGGTTCCATTACTAAAGCGCTTTGCTTCGACTGAAATGCCATCTGTAGAACCTCTCCTTGCTGCTAATGCAATGTTCTGTGAGCGTCTGGGGCATTCCGGGAATGAGTTCCCTCTGGCAATAGCACAGCGAGATGCCCTAAACCATTACCTCACCCTGCAATCGGGTGACATCCTCGCGGTTAATGGTCCGCCGGGAACCGGAAAAACCACTCTGGTTCTCTCGATCATTGCCACTGAATGGGCAAGAGCAGCCCTTAACAAAACCGAGCCGCCGGTGGTGATTGCTACCTCAACCAATAATCAGGCTGTGACCAACATCATCGAAGCCTTCGGTAAGGATTTTTCCACTGGCTCCGGGGCTAAGTCCGGGCGCTGGCTACCTGACCTAAAAAGCTATGGTGCTTACTTCCCGTCTTCGATTCGAAAGGCCGACGCCGCGAAAAAATATCAAACTGATGATTTTTTCAACCAAATAGAATCGAAGAAATACGTTGAAGGTGCACAGTTCTTCTATCTGGAAAAGGCAAGAACGGCGTTCCCATCATCGGATTGCAGCTCTCCCGAACGTGTCGTAGATATTCTCCATGAATGTCTAAGCGTGCAGTCTGAACTGCTTAAGCAAATCGAACCAGCATGGGACTGCCTGAATCGTTTTCGCCAAGAGCGTAATGCAATTAGTGAAGATCTCGACCAATATATTCAGAATAAAAGTACGTTACTGCTTGATAGTGCGAATGAAATCGAATTTTTGAAACAAGGAAAAAAGCAGTGGCAGCACTATCGTGCGGGAGAGTCGATGGTGTATGCGTTCTTCTCCTGGATACCCGGAGTCCGTACCAAGCGCCACTACCAGATTAACCTCTTCCTGGACGAGACGTTTGGAACAAGAATGGCCGCATTCCGGGGTACCGCACCTGAAGATATCGATGCGTATATCGGCGACCTTATTGCCAGGGCACAAACAGAAAAGGATGGATATCAGCAGCAAATCGATCTTGCTCAAGACGTTTCCCGGCGCGAAAGTGAGGCGACACGATATTGGCGTGAACTGACCCAGTCACTAGGGCATACGAGTGAAGAGGAGCTGAGTCTGGCTGGAGCTGATGAGCTTGCCGATATGGAGATCCGATTCCCGGCATTCCTTTTGGCGACCCACTACTGGGAAGGGCGTTGGCTAATGAATATGGCGGCAATTGATGATATTCAAAAAGAAAAAGACCTAAACGATACTAAAACTGTTAAGGCCCGCTGGCAACGCAGAATGAAGCTCACTCCTTGTATTGTGATGACCTGCTACATGCTACCCCGCCATATGAAAACCAGTGATTTTGCAGGAAAGAGCAAGACATATGATAAAAGTTATTTTTATAATCTTGCCGACCTGTTGATAGTCGATGAAGCGGGGCAGGTACTCCCGGAAGTGGCAGCGGCCTCCTTCGCACTAGCGAAGAAAGCGCTGGTGATTGGCGATACGGAGCAGATTGCGCCCATCTGGAACAATTTACCGAGCATTGATATCGGCAATATGGTGGAAGAGAACATTCTCACCGGGGATACCCAGGAAGAGCTCACGGATGCCTATGCGCGGGTGTGTGATTCAGGGAAAAGTGCAGCATCGGGCAGCGTAATGAAGATAGCCCAGTTTAATTCTCGCTATCATTACGACCCGGATCTAGCTCGTGGGATGTATCTGTATGAGCACCGTCGCTGCTTCGATAACATTATCGATTACTGCAATACTCTGTGTTATCACGGCAAGTTACAACCGAAGCGGGGAATCGATAATAAGACGCTTTTTCCTGCGATGGGATATCTGCATATTGATGGCAAAGGCATTCAGTCAAACAGTGGGAGCCGCTACAACGCTTTTGAAGCAGAGACAATAGCGGCCTGGCTCATGACTTGCAAAGAAGACATCGAGCGTCACTACGATAAACCATTGCATAAAGTGGTGGGTATCGTGACGCCATTCTCAGCGCAGGTCCTCGCTATCAACGTAGCATTACGCAAGCTCAATATTAACTGTAGCGGTGATGAGGATCCGCTTACGGTTGGTACAGTGCACTCGTTGCAGGGGGCAGAAAGAGCGATCGTGCTTTTCTCTCCGGTTTATTCGAAACATGAAGATGGTAGTTTTATCGACAGCAACAGTAGCATGCTGAACGTTGCCGTATCCCGCGCTAAAGATAGCTTCCTGGTCTTTGGTGATATGGACCTGTTTGAGATCCAGCCGGACTCTTCGCCACGTGGATTGCTGAAGAAATACCTGTTTGCTTCCACCAGCAATGCACTGAACTTTGAGTTTCAGGAGCGAAAAGATTTAAGCGCAACACAAACACAGATTACAATCCTACACGGCGTGGAACAGCATGATGCGTTTCTGAACCAGACCTTTGGTAATATCGGGAAGAATATAACTATTGTTTCCCCGTGGTTAGCCTGGAAAAAACTGGAACAAACCGGTTTTCTGGCGTCGATGATCCAAGCGCGTTCACGTGGCATTGATATCACCGTAGTAACGGATAGAAATTTTAATATCGAATATACCAATGATCAAAAGCGTAAAGAAAAACAGCAGAGTCTCAACGAAGCTGTAGCTAAGCTAGACGAAATGGGCATCACAACGAAACTAGTCAATCGCGTTCACAGTAAAATTGTAATTGGCGATGAAGGACTACTGTGCCTGGGATCGTTTAACTGGTTCAGCGCTGCGAGAGAGGATAAGTATCAGCGTTACGATACGTCGATGGTTTACCGTGGCGAGGGCTTAAAAAGTGAAATTCAGACGATATATACCAGTTTAGAGCAGCGCCTGCTGTAAAATACAAATTGTCAGTAATTCTATGTAACTGCGAACTCGTTATAGGTGACCGCTCAGGTGGTCACCGAAATCAATAACAAAACGACTCGCGGTGTAGATGATTATCGAATATTCGGAGAACAGTTAAAGAACGACTAGTAATAAAAATATCTTTTCATCGTTCTTCTTTTGTATGCCAGAGATCCACGATGTAGATATCATCTTCACGAAGTTCGTAGTGAACCTCATAATCCTCAAACAACACTTTTCGGACTTCCCGAGGCTCATACCGAGTCTGCTGTACGCCAATGGCCGGATGCGCAGCAAGACCAGCACAGCCAGTAATCAGGCGATCCAAAACGTCATCGGCATGCTGGCGGCTGTACTGAAGGGCGAAACGGTAGATACGTTCAAGATCATCCTGAGCTTTACGTGTCCAGTAAATTTCCATTTATCAGGCTTTCTTCAGACGGTTAGCGAAATCCACCATGTCTGAATGGTTCACCACACGACCGGCATCCACATCAGCAAGACCGTCCTGAATACTCTGATGGCGTCGTTCTCTTTCCGCTAGCATGGAGATTAATGCTTCCTTTATGACCCAGCTCTTTGAACGATCCAGCTCTATAGCCAGATTCTCAACGGCAAGCGCCAACTCAACTGGAACCTGAGCGCTGATGGTCTGTTTGGCAGAAGAAACCATAGGGATTACCTCGTTTAATAACACTTAATAACTCCTATTAATTTAACATGATTTTGCTTATAAAAACATCATCTCTCACTCCGCGGGCAACCACCCCGGATAGTATTCCGGCACGACCTGATGCGGATTATCACGAATAAAGTCCATTAGTCGGACAGTCACATCGTATCGGTTATCTGAAAGAGGGAGTAAGTTCGGGAATGTAAATCGGGAAGACGGCTCGCAAGATTCAGCGTGTCGAAGGATGATGTGACCTGTGACCTGCCCCCAGGATTAGATACAACGCTCACTTAGTAATGTCGGATCCTTGACCCTGACCCCGTATGTAATTCATTCATAATCAGGAATAACCGGCTTCATTCTGGCTCCATATTCTGGCAACCGGCAGATTTTTCGGCAAATTCGGAGGCCGTCATCCAGTCCAGTTCAGAATGGGGACGGCTCTGATTATAGTGTATGCGCCAGGCCTCGATTGGGCACCGTGCATCCTCCAGAGACATGAACCAGTTCTCATTCAGACATTCCTGCCTTAACCTGCCGTTGAAGGACTCCACCGTCGCATTATCCGTCGGCGTTCCCGGCCGTGAGAAGTCGATCCTGATCCCTCGTTCATATACCCATCTGTCCAGCATTTTTCCTGAAAATTCAGAACCATTATCGGTTTTCAGTAACTGAGGTAAAGGACGTCTGAGCGCTATGCTGTTCAGCATTACTGCCACTTCTGCTGAACGCAGATTCTGCCCCACGCAGATCCCCAGACATTCACGAGTGTACAGGTTAATGACCGTCAGCAGGCGCAGTCGTCGCCCGTCAAACAGCGCATCAGAGACAAAATCCATGCCCCAGACGCGATTCGGATACAGGCCCTAAGGCTGGGCTGCCGGCGCTGCGCGGATTTATTGCGGCGTGGCCGTTTGAGGCGCAGCGACAGCCCCTGTTTGCTGTAAAGCCGGTAGATCCGTTTGTGGTTATCGCGCCAGCCCTCACGCGGGAGCATCACGTGTACCCGGCGATAGCCGTAGGGAATTCGCGTTTCGGTGATCTCACGGATGCGAAGGCGCAACGTACTGTCATCGGTAGCAACTTAACGAAACCTGAACGAGCTGCGGCTAAGCCGTAACGCAAAACAGATATGTCTTTCGCTGGCACCGTAGCGGGCCTGTAAATCCCTGACCCATTCGCGCAGGCGTGCCAGCGTCAGCTCTTTTTTCCAGCACGTCCTGCTGCATGGCCTTGTCGAGGCTCAGATCGGCAACCAGCTTTTTCAGTCGCAGGTTTTCCTCTTCCAGCTGCCGCATGTGTTTGAGTTCAAGGGGAGAAATTCCGCCATACTTCTTGCGCCAGGCGTAAAACGTGGCATTGGAGATATCCAGTTTGCGGCAGACATCCGGCACGGACGTACCCAGTTCATCCTGCTTCAGAGCAAAAACAATCTGCTCTTCGGTGAATCGTGACTTTTTCATCGGCACACCTCCGTTCAGGGTAGTGTTTATCATGCCGGAATTCTGTTTTTGAATGGAGCAGGATTTTGGATCAGGGTCAGCCCTGCTGGCATGTCAGCCACTGATAGCACACTCAGGCCGGATCACGATGCAACTCACTGAACAAGAGGAGACAGCAAATGGTAGAACCTTATGCCGCAATGAAAACAGAATTTATTCATTCAGCTATGTGACGCGGAGCAAGCATTGCCCCAGCGTGAAAACCTTCGACACGGATGATTCAGACTAATGAAGAAATTAGCCCCACTTGCCAGTTTGGTGAATCGTTCCGTTTACGCTATACCTTCTTCCCTGAGCCATTTGTAGTAATATTGTCCCCTTGTGAGGCGTTTTGATTCTCAGGCTTTGCTTTGATGAAAAGGACAAAACGCAGTTTTGAATTTTTAGCAAATAAGTGGAAAAACGATGCGTGTTTTGGAATTGGCTGAACAGAATAGAAAAGAAGCGAACAAGCTACTCAACCCCAAGACCAAATCAGCACTCGGTCAGTTTATGACTCCAGCCCCGATTTGCCTGTTCATGGCAAGTCTGTTCGACAACATCAAAAGCGACGTTAAGTTACTTGACCCTGGATGTGGGGTGGGATCACTTTCCGCTGCATTCGTAGATCGAGCCTTATCCTTGGGGGTTGAAAGATTAGAGCTTGAGGCTTATGACATCGAAGAGGTGATGCTGCCATTCTTGGATAACACACTAAAATCATGCGCAAATGAGTTTGGTAAAAAATTCTTACATAAAATCAATAAGAAAGACTTCATAATCGAGACAAGTCTGCGCATAGCAAACCTTTTCAACCCGGAAGAGATTGAAACGTACAGCCATGTCATCATGAACCCCCCATACAAAAAAATTCTATCCTCCAGCCCTCACCGAATCTCGATGAGCAATGCAGGTATAGAAACAGTCAATTTATATTCGGGGTTTGTTGCTTTAGCGTTAAAACAGTTAAAATCAGGTGGGGAATTAGTGGCAATCATTCCTCGATCTTTCTGTAATGGCCCGTACTATCAATCTTTCAGGGAACTGTTGCTTTCGGAAGCATCCATCAAGCATATTCACATTTTTGACACACGGAATACTGCATTTGCAGAAGATGAAGTTCTTCAAGAAAATATCATCATTCACTGCATCAAAGGTGTATCTCAAGGTGAAGTTACGATCACTTCAAGTCCAACGTCTGACTTTCATCTTGATGAAGACACTGGGCAAATAACATCCACCGATATGACACAACGTAAGGTTTCAATCGATAAAATAGTAAACCCTACGGATAAACAGAAGTTCATACATATCGCAGCAAGCCCGCGTGAGCAGGACATAATTGAAAGATTGTCACCATTCACATCAACATTAGACGATCTAAAAATTCAGGTCAGTACAGGGCCTGTCGTTAACTTTCGACTTCGAGACGATCTGCGCGAAACTTTAGATGCAGAATCCGTCCCGCTTCTTTTCCCCCAGCATTTAAACGGAAAAGTTCATTGGCCCCTCGACGGAAAAAAACCAAATGCTATAAGAGTGTCAGATTCATCACGCCCGTGGCTTTGGAAAAATGTGGGCTACTTTCTGATCATTAAAAGATTTAGTAGTAAAGAAGAAAAACGTCGAATTGTAGCAACTTTGTATGACTCATCCCTTCCAGGTGAGTTGATCGGTTTTGAAAATAAAACCAATGTCTTTCATATTAAAAAAGTTGGTATGGACGCAGATCTTGCCCGTGGGCTTTATGTTTATTTGAACTGTACTTTGTTGGACAAATACTATCGCCAGTTTGGTGGGCATACTCAAATAAATGCCTCAGACCTAAGATCGATCCACTATCCGCCACTGGAAGTTTTGCGGAAAATGGGCAGTGTATTAGACAGTGAAGTACTTAGTCAGAACCAAATAGATGAAATAATTAATAGGGAATTAGATCTGATGACAGAAGGAAAAATGACTGATCCACTGAAAGCTCAAGAAAAAATCGAACAATCTCTTGAGATATTACGTTTGCTTGGGATGCCACGCGCTCAGATAAATGAACGTTCAGCACTGACCTTACTCGCTCTCCTTGACCTTCATCCTGAGGGAGATTGGTCAAAAATACTACGACCCATGATAGGTGTCACTCCGATCATGGATTGGTGTAGAGATGTATATGGTAAAGAATATGCGCCGAACACGCGTGAGACTTTCCGCCGACAAACACTGCATCAATTTTGTGATGGTGGAATTGCCCTATACAACCCTGATGAACCCAACCGCGCAGTAAATTCTCCCAAAGCCTGCTATCAAATAGCACCTGAATTGCATACCGTGCTGCTAACGTATGGTACTCCTAAATGGGATGAATCACTCAAAGAGCACATGGGAAGCATATCCACCTTGGTTGAACAGTATGCAATGGCAAGAAAAATGGAAATGCTCCCTTTGAAACTGAACGATGGAACGGATCTCATTTTAAGCCCAGGTGCCCACAGTCAGTTAATCAAGGATATCATTGTTGAGTTTGGCCCTCGCTTCGCCCCAGAAGCCGAAGTGATATACATCGGCGACACTGGAGCGAAGGAGGATCATTTTCGCAAGGAGCGACTCGCAGAGCTGGGGGTAACAGTTAACCGCAAAGGAAAACTGCCTGATGTTGTTCTCTATTGGGAAGAACGTAATTGGTTACTATTAATCGAGTCAGTCACCTCTCATGGCCCGGTTGACGGAAAACGCCACGGTGAATTAGCGAAATTATTTGCGAATGCAAAACCAGGATTGGTTTATGTTACGGCGTTTCCAGACCGTAAAGTAATGGCTAAATACCTTATGGATCTATCGTGGGAAACAGAGGTTTGGGTGGCAGATGCACCAACTCATATGATCCATCTGAATGGTGATCGATTCCTCGGTCCACATACGTAAAGTATAAAGAACAAGCCTTGATGGAGCCTGACGCTGGCTCCATTTTTTTTAAATCTGCAAATGGCATCGCGTCCAATCGCAGCAGGGCAAAATAGTATGACAGGCGAAGGGTCATCATCGACCCTTTGTAGTTAGCTCAACTCAGATAAATATCCTGACCTCTGCTGCCTTCTTCCGTTCGAGCCATGCTTTACCCTCTGTTGTCGCCAGAAACCTACGAGTGTGAATTTTAAGGTTGTTGCGTTTGGTGGCTGCTGCATTCTTCGCCATGTTTTCCTCCAGATCGGCCCGCCGTTGGGCCACAAATGCAAGCTACAGAAAATCGCAGTGACAAATCCAGATGCAAAAATAATCTACCAAATGGTGCCGGAGGCAATAGATGACCATTACGTACCGTGTTGGGCACATAAAAGGAGATGCGGAGCGAAGCGACATCCGCAGTAAGTATGATCCCCTCACGGGAATGATGACGCCTTGTCATGGCTTCTTATCAGGTAGCCGTTGTGATCCGGTGGCTGAAACCGTGGCAGAGCCGGATTCTTTCCCGATCCAATTAGTCTTCCTAACATTACGCCTGTTTATTCCCTGCAACGTCATCTCGACGTGTTGCATCATGGAGCGCCGCACGAAGCGCGAGCTATATTGACAAGGGTTATGGGAAAAGGATTAGTGACGCTGGCGACGTCTTCCGGCTTCAAAGGAAAAGCGCAACGTATAGACCAGCGACATAGAATTAAGTCGTCAGTGCTGACCGTTCACGTTTTGTACAGGGTTGAGCCTGAAAACTACCTGCCGCTGCGTGATAACATTCCAAAAGCCACTACCAAACACAGCGGCAATCGTTGGTGACATTATTCAAGCAAAAAACACAGGCAAGAAAGGCAGAGTTATATGACTAAGCCTCTGTTTCTAAGGTGTTTTTCTTGATTATTGCGAAGACCGAACTCACTAATTGAACACAAGCAATTGAATAATAATACTAAAATCAATTCAGAAATATTTAATGAGCCCCAAACTGGCCCTTTACGTTTGAACTACACACTTATAGGCTAAGAAACTTAGATACATTCTTAAGTTTTTGTTGACTATTTCATGTACTAGTGTAATCAATATAAAAACTAAGAATATTCTTAATAGACTTGCTTTTAGGATAAAAAAATGCGACTTTCAAAACATTTTTCGCTTAAAAAAAGCCAGTATGAGATTGATTTTGTTGATATAAATATAAATAGAGATATGCCTCTCTTCATTGATCCTTACTTTCTATCAATTAGAAAGGATAGGTGGTCATTAGATGCTTCAAGAACTTTAAAAAGTTTTTTTGAGACTTTTATTAAACTTATACGTGATGGCAAAGAGGATGAAGCAAGAGCCTTGTTTTCATATCTCCACGAGCCTAACGAAACTCGATTAGGTCTTTCACGAGGTAAACCTCGCGGTAACGGCATAGGAGATGGGGATGCAAACAAGTTATTTGTAAGCATAAAGACGAGCAAGGCTGTGAAATCAGGGTTAGTAGAAGATCTTGAAGATTTTAAATTTTTTATCCCCGGAATAGGAAAAGATAAAATTTCCGACATGTCCACTAATATAATTAGAAGGCATCTATTAGATTACACAAAAGCACAGTGCTTACTTTGGAATATACCTTTAACAAAAAATATAAATGTTGGCCATTGGTGGGATAGAAAATCTTGTAAGTGGACGACGCATCATGATGATTGTTTAGTCATAAAAGATAAATTAACACTATTGGTACCAAAGGGAGTGGTGTCATTTAGCAAACATACCACCGCCAATAAATATTTCGATAAATTTGTTTTAGAGTTTTTGCAAAATGAACACATACGTATCAATTCTAATTTTGTACAGCACAGGATTGATGGAACACCTTACGTTACAAAAAAAGATCTTAAAGAAAAAGCGGTAACTTATTCAAAAGAATACCTTCTTGAATTTTCCGAAAAACACCCTAGTGTTTTCAATGATTACAAAGACTGGGTAAAAAACACGTCTTTCCCGTTGCAAAATGAAGAAATAATTGAAGATTTGGATCGAGTTAAAATCGTCAATTATCTTTCAGAAAAATTATATAAAACTATGCCGGGCAATGAAAATGCAACAGCCTATCACAGATTGACGGTGGGTATCCTTGAGCTTTTATTATACCCTAACATTTCCGCACCAAGCGTTGAGCATGAAGTTAACTCAGGAAGGAAAAGAATCGATATCCTTTTTGAGAACTCAGCAGAAAATGGTTTCTTTTACAACCTTCATATAATACATAAGTATCCTTGCGGATATATTCCAGTTGAATGCAAAAACTATAAGAAAGATATCAACAACCCAGAGTTAGATCAACTTTCAGGTCGATTCTCTCCCAATAAAGGAAAATTTGGTCTTTTATTGTGTAGAGCGATAAACGATGAAAATCTCTTTATGGAGCGTTGCGCGGACAATTTAAAGGACGACCGAGGTTTAATTATACCAATTACTGACAGGGATCTATTATCCTCTTTAGAAAAATATAAACTTGGAGAATTAAAGTATCTTGAGGATATTTTGACAGAAAAAATGAAAAAAATAACTTTTAAGTAGGGATGTTATTTAAAGAAAATTATAATATGATTTTTACTTTTTTAACTATTATGTGTGAATGATTTGTAGTCCGCGCGCAATGCTACCCCGCCTCGCCTGCCCGCTTTATGCATCGTTTTTATGCAGTTGCATGAGCCGGGCAAAGCCGCGCCGGGCGTGGGCTGAAGGGTTATCTGTAGTGCCGCATTCTTCATGCAAATCCATGCACCCTGTGCATGCATCGCTATTTATAAACTGGGCTGGCCAGAGAAAGTGCGTTGAAAGGATGGGTCAACGGAAACAATAAAGCAGCTGTTTTCAGCGGCCGTTGTGATTAATAGAGGGTACGGAAGGATGAACCGTAGCGCCCGATAGTCTGGCGTTCTTTAACCGGCTCAGGGATGACTGCGGGGGCAGGTTCAGGTTGTGGCGGCGCGGTTATCACTTTTGTAATGCTCTCATTCGTTTGAAGGTGCAGGAGCAGTCAAGGTTTGTGCACTGGTGATAACGTTCCTTCACCTGTTCAGACATATACCGGCTTGAACGGGTATGCGCCGGGCTTTTGCAGTATGGACAGTGCATCATTTCTTTTTACCTTCCCTTATCCACGGGCGGTGTACATGGATGGCATCCCACTCCTTGTTTCGCTTACCCGAGCTGGCATACAGCTCCATATCCACGCCGGAGAGTGCCGGGCGCCACAGGCCGATATTCTCCAGCGCCGGCGCTTTCGTCAGCGCCTTCTCAGGCAGTTACGCCGCCGCACGGGTCAGCGCATTACCAATCAGCTCCGCCACAACCTGCACGTCCCTGTGCTCGTCGTCAGGGGATTAATCTTCTCACGCTGAAGACGCAGACGGATGGCCCATAAGGGCGGCGGACTGACGTTGTGCAGTGCCGACTGCCTGGTCGTATCAGTAAACTCGTTAAACGCCAGCTTGTGCGCGTAAATCTATTCCTTACCCTGCCGCATGCATTCAGCATGGAGACCTGCTTATCCAGCTCCAGCTCGGCAATCAGCCCGGTGAACTCGTCCGCCAGTTCACGGCTGGCAATGCGCTGGCGTCCGTGGTGGCGCTGCTTACCGACCAGCTGGGTAAAGTGGTCAGCACCTGTGAATCCGTCATGCTCACTGATATGGAGGTCTCACGTGAAACTAACCATTCCTGTAATCAGTCCTGCCTGCCCGTTGAAGTTCGCACTGCCGTTTACCGCCGCGCCGTGGCCCAGGGCTACCTTTCTGCCTGCGAGCATTACGGCCTCAATGTCTCCGCCTCACTGGACGAGGTGCAGATGACCATCGCGCTGGAGCTGGAAGGCTATTACGTGCGTAAGTACGGCCCGGAAAACGGCATGGAAATGGCCTGCACCATGCTCAGCGAAATGGTGCAGCCCGATGTACTGGTCGCCGCGCCGCGGCTGACGCGCATGGGGGAAACCATGATGGACGAACTGCTGTGCGGCCGCCTGGCCGCCTAAAAGCCACGCTGCATTAAGGAGGCCACATGAAACTTATTGTCACCTATAACGTGCGCGCCGCCGCCGGTCACTGGCCTCAGCTCTTACCTGCGCTGGGTATCAGCATCAACGCCGCCGGACAGCACTCGCCGTGCCCGGTCTGCGGCGGCAAAGACCGCTTTCGCTTTGACAATCAGGCCGGGCGCGGGACGTGGCCTGTAACCAGTGCGGCGCGGACGACGGGCTGGCGCTGGTTGAAAAGGCGCTGGACGTGAACACAAAGGAAGCGGCCTGCCGCGTGGCCGACCTAATTGGCACGCTGCCTGCTGCTGTCGTCCGCGTCAGCCCGGACAAAACCGACGAGGAAAAGGCGCAGGCGCGCCTTAAGGCGGCAAAGGAAGCCCCCCCGGCTTGTTACCGGTGCGACAGCACTGACAGGTAACGCATACCTGACGGGCAAGGGGCTGGCTGGCGTCACCGCCCTGACGCTGACTACCTCAAAGCTTATCAGCGACACCACCTATCAGCCCGGCGACCTGATTGTGCCGCTAACTTTTACGAGGCTTTGCGGTACGGGCCGCGACATCAGTTAAAAGCATAATTTGGGGGTCAAAAGTTTATCGAAGCGAAATGACCCCCAAACTTGTCGGATGTCAACGGATGACCTCGGACGTGTAAGGACTAAGAAAAGCTCTGATTGTTGATTTTAAAGGTTTTTTGGACTTCCCCGTACGGGGATGGACAGGATAATGGTGCCGAAGGCCGGAATCGAACCGGCACATCTCTCGATGGTTGATTTTGAATCAACTGCGTCTAACAACTTATTGATAAATCATCATAAGTTGTCTTCCACCATGCGGTGTTCAGCACCAATTTCGCCATGAAATTGCCCCGACAATTTAGCCGGGGTTTCCATGATTTACAAGAGAGATCGTTATCTGATTTTAGATCCATGCGGAGTGTACCTCGTAAGGATATCCATTCCTGAGTACATGAGGGCCTTCTTCTGCGGAAAACGTAACTTCCTCAAAAGCACAGGCTCACGCGACATTCGCCAGGCACGTCTATTCCGTGATGCTATTGCGGTTGAGTTTGCCAGATTGCGTGAACAATTGAGGCCACAACCCAGCGGATCAAAGGTTGAACTGATAATCAACGATCTGCGTCGAATAGGAAGCTATGCAAAAGACAACCCACCACAAATGGGCGCACCTGTGCAGGCTTGCTCTTCACTGTTACAAATGCGTGATCTTTATTTGCTCCAGTTTGGCGATAAACGCAAGTTAACCACCCTATCGAAGACCAACAAAGCCGTTGAGCAGATTTTGGTTCACTTGAAAAGGGGCGATATCCATTTACGGGAGATCAACCGAACAGTGGTTACAAGCTGGCTGGATAAGTTGAAGAAGGAAAAAGCGCTACAAACGGTTCAAAATTACATTAGCTCATTGGCTCAGATATGGGATTTGGCACGAAATCGATATCACGATGCGCCACAAGATAACCCTTGGCGTGGTCATGGTATTGAGGCAAAGAGTAGTAAGATCAGTTATGAGGTCTTCGCTCCGGGTGAATTGGCAAAGGTTTTCGCCGCATTAGGTGATGATACCGAGATGCAGGCAGTGACACAGATCGGTATGTATAGCGGCATGAGGCTGAATGAGATTTGCTCTTTGCAGGTTGGAAACATCAGGGAAGTTGAGGGCATTTTATGCTTTGAAGTTAAGGAGGGTAAGACCAAATCGGCAGCGCGTATCATACCCATCCACAGCAAAATTATCCCGCTTGTTAAGGTACTGCTCGAAAAGCCTTTTGACGGTTTTTTATTTTACCATGCATCAATCACTGACCGTGCAGATGGCAAACGCTCTACTTGGCACACACAGCGTTTTATGAGGGCAAAACGAAAGGCATTGGGAGAGGCGGGAACTGAAAGAAAAGTGTTTCATTCCCTTCGCCATGAGGTGGCCCAGCAGCTTGATCGCGGTGGGGTTGATGGGAGAAATCCAGTCCCCGAAGATCGAATTGCCCTTCTACTCGGCCATGAGCGCGGCAAAACGGAGACTTTCAAAACCTACTCAAAACACGCGGCGTCGCCAGTGGAACTATCAAAGTACGTCGAGTTGGTGAGCTACGAATCTTTAATGCAGTAATTGAGTATTACGGATTTGTAGAATCTGGTAAACGCTCAAGACACCACCACCGACCCGATGTTATGATCATTCATCCAGTACATGATAGAAGGTGTTGTGTATGACTCGTGAAGAAAGACAGTTGCACCAATTGGTAAAATTCCGCCTCGGTGTTTTCACAAACGGAGCCAGATTCTCGGATAACCAGATGGGGATTACATTGAACCTCCCTGATGGTGATAAAAAAACTATCTGGGGAGAATGGCGACATATGTCTAAAGTTGGAAGGCTTACGGATCGAGTAATTATGTTGCAACACGCTATCTATGAAGAGTTTCCTGAACACCATCAGAATATTCCCCAACATTGGGCAAGGTAAATTGAATAAGGCTGCTCATGTTGAGAATGGCTGCATATTTTAGCTCGAGCATTGACGCAGCTCCCTACAACTTCCTTTTTACATAAAAAAAACTTGATGATTTTGCAAACAGGCTTAATGTATCTTTTTTTCTAAAATACATAAGGAGCGTTGTATGGAAAGTGAGAATTTCAAAGCATCAGCACAGTACAATGATTGGAAAGGAACGGCCGCCGCTGATGATGCGGACCAGGATGATTTTAGTGATTACCTTCGTGACATTGGTAAGCTGTCCAACACTGAAGTAGTTGTTGGCATCAGCTTCTACTCGGCCCCTAACTTTACAAACGTTAATGCTTTCATTAGTGATGGTGCCGATGGGTTACGACGCATAACTGTGCCGATGAGTGTTGACGACTTTTTCAAAAAATTCAAAAGATTCTCAATCTACATATCTCGTGATGGTCGCTTTGATGGTCAAGAAATCGAATTTGAAAATGACGATGACGATGACGAATAAGTAGTTTCGTAAGTGTAAAAAACCGGACGGTCTCCCGTCCGGTTATGTCGCTAACTTCTTATTCCGCTTCTTTAGCGCTGCTTCTTTGATCGCTGTCTCCAGCCCTTTAGCCTGGATATGGTCGAAAAGCGTTGACCGTTTCATGCCCAGAAAACGCGCCAGCGCTGAGAGGTTGATGCAAGAATCATCATTATCTTTGAGCGGCACGGTCAGCACTGGCACAGAGCCAACGCCCAGTAATTGTAATCTCATTTATTAATCTCCTTTCCTTTGCCTCGCCAACTCAATGGCGGAGCTTACGCACTGCATCAGCAGCGAGGGCAAGTCATGCCCCCAATTACTGCAAGCGGTGTCCGCTTTCGCGTCTTACGCGGCCTGGTTCGTCAGCTTAGTCACGAAGCCTGGACGGAAAATCACGGGGACGATCGAGCTTTCCGCGAACAGTTCAACGTTGCGGAGCTTGTCCTGATGGCTGTAAATGCGGAAATCTACAGGTTCGGCGAACGCCAGATCCAGATTGCGGCTGGTTGCGGCTGGTTGCGGTAGCAACGTAACCAAAAGGCAGTGCGATGTCTGAGTGTAAGTACACCCGTTTTAGTTCCAAACACTTTTTGAGATTTCCGGTTTCTCAGCCATCATCCGGTATTCTTCCGGCGTCAGGTTATTCAGGGATTCATGGGGCCGCTCACTGTTGTATTCCGTC
>Ga0308165_1003385_pt1 | contig 17181 bp, 19 predicted proteins | sample PhyWR2_FD_201032 | JGI IMG/M metagenome (GOLD analysis project Ga0308165, IMG submission 201032) | Phyllosphere microbial communities from UC Gill Tract Community Farm, Albany, California, United States - DLSLW.R2 | ecosystem: Host-associated > Plants > Phyllosphere > Unclassified | place: USA...
CCGCCGCCATTGGTGCCGAGCATCTTGATGGCAAGCTGAGAAGCGACCGGACCAAGCGCTATGACCTGACGCGCGCCTTCAAGCGTGGTGGCTTCGACATAAGAGCCGAGCGTCTGCGGTACACCGAGCGCCACAAAAGCAAGCGTCATGACCACACAAATCGGCAGCAGGATATAGAGCGTGCAACGTGTGAGGTCACACCAGAAATTGCCCAGCGTCTTCATCGATTTGCGCGAGAAGGCGCGGATAAGCGCAATGGCAATGGCCACACCCGTTGCAGCCGAAACGAAGTTCTGGACCGTAAGACCTGCCATCTGGGTGAGATAGGACATGGTGCTTTCGCCACCATAGTTCTGCCAGTTGGTGTTGGTCACAAAACTTGTTGCCGTGTTGAAGGCGAGATCGGCAGGCACATTGCTCATGCCCATCGGGTTGAAAGGCAGGGAACCTTGCGCGCGCTGCAGAAAATAAAGCAGCAGAAAGCCTGCAAGATTGAACAGCAGCATGGCTGCTGCGTAGCTCGTCCAGTGCTGCTCCTCACGCTCGCTTGTTCCCGCCAGACGATAAAGGCCCCGTTCGATGGGAACGAGGACAGGCGACAGAAACGTGCGCTCGCCATTGAAAACGCGCGTCATGTAGCTGCCAAGCGGCTTTATGAGCGCGATGATGATCCCGCAAAAGATGAGGATCTGTATCCATCCATTGATTGTCATGGTTGTTCCCAAGCCTGATTAGAGCGCGTTTCGATCTGATTGAAACAGATCCGCGCTCTAAATCTTTGGTTCAACGCGCATCGTATCCGAAATTGGCTTCCCACTTTTCGGGATGCGCTCTAGGCTCAAATCGGCTGCTTATTCAGAACCGTTCCGGACGAATGAGCGCGTAAAGAAGGTAGGCGGCAACGAAAGCCGCAACCAGGGCGCCTGCGATATATTCAATCAGCATGGCGGGTTCCTCAAAGCCTCTCGCAAAGGCGCAAATAGCCAAACAGCATTGCGAAGAAAGCGATGCCGATACCAAGAACGGCGATATCCATTGTCATTTCTATTGTGCCCGGCCTGATTACCTGTGGGCTCCCTGTTTCACAGCGGGCACTATGCTGCCGGAGCTCATAGGATTTCGAGAGAGGGTAAAGGGCGAAGAAATAAAAAAGTCATATATGTTTTGATAAAAAAATAAGGTCAGTTTTCCTCATTAGGATTAAGATAAAAATTTTAAAAATAAAATTGTTATACTTATTAATCTCGTCGCATTTTTTATACACATTTTGATCTGAAATATATCATTATGATAATGTTGATTGTCATACCGTTATTGGTAAGGAAAATCATTGTATTGACTGCTCATGTAACCATTTTCCAGGTTAAGCCGACACGTGGGTTCGTAGAACAGCATTTATTGGGGCCTGATATATAGGCATAGTAAATCGTCACACACTGCAAATTTTGTCCAAAAACCACGCTGATTCGTCAGGAATTTTAATGACCCATGCATAAATTTAGGCGACACTCCACGTTATTCCATAATATATATTATGCCGTCGACGCATATAACGGGGGTGGGTTCTAGTTTGAAGTGCGACTTGCAAATGATAACAATGAGTTATCCAATGCAAGGAACCTGTCATGGACCGCACCTATTCGCATATTGATTTGGATGAACGCCGCAGAATAGCGCGCTGGCGCACTGCAAAGCTTTCCGTCGACGTTATTGCTGAGAAGCTTGGAAGGCACCGCTCGACCATTTTTCGTGAACTCAAACGTAATCAGTTCAAAGATGATGAGATCAAGGATTTAAACGGGTATTATTGTACGATTGCTGAGCAAAAATCCCGCGAGCGGCGTTCGAAGCAACGCAAGTTGATCCGGTATGATGAGCTACGGAAGTCCGTGATCGATCACATCAGCGATGGATGGTCGCCGCAACAGATTGCCGGGAGAATGCGGTTGGAACGCCATCCAATCTCTGTCAGTCATGAAACGATCTATCAGTTCGTGTATTCCATCGACGGTCGCAAAGAAGAGCTTTGGAAATATCTGCCGGAACGTCGTGCCAAACGACGCCCACGTCATGCCCGGCGTCATCATGGACGCCGTTTTCCACCAGAACTGAGCATCCTTTATCGTCCCGACATGGTTGCCAGGCGCAAGCAGTTCGGCCATTGGGAGGGCGACACTATCCAGTTTCGCAAGAGGTTCGGCAATGCCAATGTGACGTCTCTGGTCGAGAGGGTGAGCCGCTTTACGGTACTGCTACGCAACAATGATCGGCAGTCACGGCCGGTGATGGAAGGTGTGATTAGAGCACTCCAGCCCCTGCCCCAAATGGCCCGCCGATCAATTACGTTTGATCGTGGTACTGAGTTTACAGAGTGGTCCTATCTGCAGAATGGGATAGGGTCGCAAATCTGGTTCTGTGATCCCCAGTCCCCCTGGCAGAAAGGCACTGTTGAGAATACCAACAGACGCACAAGACGTTGGCTTCCCCGAGACCTTGATCCGCTAACGCTCAGTGATCGAGACCTCGCATTCATCTGTCATCGTCTCAACAATACGCCACGCAAATGTCTGGGGTACAAAACGCCTGCAGAAGTCTTTCGGCAAAAACTCTTCGCAAACAGACATCGTTATGCGTAAGCTCAGACGGCAAAAGTCGCGCTTCAGCATGACCTCACAACGCAACAACCACACAAGTGAGATTTTCTATTCGGGATTGCTTTCTCGCACAGCGATCCGATAGCCTATGAGATTACCTTACAAATACCTGCCTATCAGTAAGCTGAAGATCTAAAGTCATGCTTTAGTTCTCATAGAATGCCCAATGATTACCATTCCATTCAAAATAGTATGAGCGTCCAGCGTACATTGCATAGTCATATTCGGTGCCGCGGGATGAAGTATAGTACAATGCGAATTTATCGCAGCCGCTCACTACGGTTGAGCTCCCTGTCCAGACAGAATACTTTACCGAATTGCTTTCGCTACCGTCATTGTAGACGCAAGTTACGGAAAATGGGAGTAATACACTGCGTCCCCCGGAGTTGATTGCGCTTACTCTCACGCCTCCGGCCTGCGCATTATGCATAGTAGCGCTTAGCAACATTGCCGTGATAGATAGGATTGAGAGATTCTTGACTAATTGCAACGCCATTTCGGCTTCCCGATCTAGTAGAGGTTAATCCAGTGATTGCGTCCGTAACCTTTTTAGGCGAGGACAGCTTGCATGACATTTCGAGATCAGTATGTATCCTTAAGGTGGACCAAATAGAGAGTATTTGTTGTTCAATCAGGCGATCGTTAAAAGTGAATTTATTGATGATATTGGAATGGCGTTTTACATCAATCCACAACTCATACTTTGAAAAGAACAACCGTTTTATTATTTCAACATAACTTCCACCGAACAGCGCAAAATCTCCAACTTGGGGCAGATAGTCAATACACCCGATATTCTCCGATCCGCTACCGTCTATATTAAAAAGAATAATGCGAATTTTCCCTCGCTTGAGTTACTCACTATTCGGGCATTTAAATTAGAGATTGCGCCGCATAAGTGGATTATCTGTAGGCGGAACAATAGGCCGGAGCGTCCGTTCCACTGTCGGAACAACCTCGCTTGATCTCATCGACCATCATGTTGCAGGTGTTCTCGATATTACACGGTGGATGACTACTACTCGATATTTCGAGGCAGCGATCAACTAATACATTAGCATCGTGCTCACCCATAGCCGCGCGACATGCTCCCTTCGCCATATCGCCGTGCGGAGCCAACGTCATACTTGTTTTCGTGCTTACCGGACGGACGTGCGGCACACACGCCATGTCACCCTCTTGGCAATTCAGCTGTGTTTGAAAATCGACGATCCTTTGGCTCGTTAACGATACGATGCAAGATGCTGTCAACGTACGGGCAATCGAGCCGTCTGCGTAAGGTGCAACACGAAAAGTGCATTCTTTGTCACGAAATGCGATCCATGCTCGCTGAGAATCGCGCAGGCGCTTTGAATCGTCGTCCGATAATTTGTGCATTAGATTCTGATACAGAGCGTTAAGTCGACTGTCGGCGAATTTATCATTGTCAGCGAAACAGTGCTCAATGGCAGATTGTGTCTTTGCTTCGCTACATTCGTCTGCATACCCTGGGTTCGTTAAACCGTATGAAGCCAGCAGCGCCGCAATGATTAAAGCGAAGATAGATGGACACAGGTTAGCTAATAACTTTTTCATTTGACTTTCCATTATCTTGAATGCCACTCAAAGCAACCAGCCACATTTAACCAATACAGTCTCTGTTTGGGTTTTGAATTTCGCTTAAGCTTTGTCGTTCAAACTCTTCACGAAGCGGCAAAAAGCGCGTCTTTCCTCATCAACTATTGCATGTCTATCTGACTTGGTTCGAGAACATCGTCTGACGACTGAGCTCCCTCCATCATTATTTGCCCGGGTTCAGGAGGTGCATCGGATACTCTTTGTCGTTGGAATGTTGTCTCGCCCGGTTCAAGTGGCGCATCGCCAGTCGGCCTGTAGCGATCATCCGAGCTTTGACAGCCGGAAAGACCAAGAACCAGGATGGCCATCGTGGCATGAAGCAGCTTCTTCATCTACAAACCTCGTGATTTAATTTTCTAATTTTAATTCACCGGATCTCACTCAGTTATCATCACCGGGATCGTCAACCAGGCAACCAGCTCCGTGACAACCGATATAGCCGCCATGAGTATCGAAATTCGGTTCGCCTTCTTTGTCAAATTGGGGAGTAGGATCGATATCATTCTGTAGATCGGGATTATCGACCGTGCAGCCGATACCATGACACCCGTTGTAGCCGCCTTCGTCTCGATAATTGCTCGTTGCATGTCGGTGTTTGTTTCTGCCGCTTTCCGCCATACCCTCAATAAGTGCGCCAATTACGGCCCCGGCGACCACACCACCGACATCATTTCCGCGGTTGTTGTACATGCGTGCACCCGGGTCAAACCCATCACCTCGTCCATGATGATAACCACTCATATCCGCGAATACTCCGGCGCAACCCTCGGCTACCCAAAGATATTTGCTCTTTGGATTGTATCCCCACGTGCGATTGAGGATACATGGGCTACCGGACATCTGATGGATGAGTTGCGGTTTCGACAAGGGGCCGGCAAAACATTCGTCGTATTGATAATTTCTCGAGCGACATTCTATCGTCGTTTGGGCATGCGCCTGCTCAACGAAGTGCGGTGAAAACTGAAATCCGCTCATGATAATGCCGATTGGCATAATATATCTGACCATTCTACCTCCCGGTAAACGAAGGACACATTCAATCATCGGTGCGACATCCATTCGCTACAGTTTTTTGAAGATCCGTTCTTCGGATGAGCGATCCATTGAGCGCTGTAAATCGTCGTTGTCCATGCGCTGTTGTTGCATCATGCACTCGTCATAAGTTGCCGTGCCACGCACGATGCCCAGATTGTCACACGCCCGCTGATAATTTTCTCGGTCAAGATCATCCAAGGTTTGACACCCAGAAATGCCCGTTAGTAAAATAAAAAGCGTGATAATGGTTGCTTTGTGAATGCTCATCGGTTCATCCCGTTTCTGTATTCGTTTGTCGCCGTGCTCAATCAACGTAGCTTCATTCAACGTAACACTACGGTATCCTTATTCTCCTCGATCAGTGCGAAATGTAAGGACACAGGTGACTTCTTTTTTACAACAATGAGTTTGCCATCAATAAAATCGTAAGAAAGAACGTTAAGCATACGTCCGATCCCCGCACGCATACACCGTTTTTTGACCATTATTCAGAAGCGTATCTTTGGGATAGAATTGACCGTTGAACTGGTCCGAGCCAGTATCGAACATATACATCTTAGCCGCGACTTCATTGCCCCCCCCGAGAAAACCAAGTCTGTCTGGGGCATTCAGGTGATAAAGCAGGATTTTGATAGGATCGGAGTTGGAATCAGCAAAACTGTATGAGCCAGACGCAAGAACCGATCCTGCGCACAGCGCAACAATCAGAAGGGTAGTTCGAGACAAACCAGTTGATGTCGATAAAGGCTTACAGCGCGAGAGTTGTAGAATAGCTTTGATCCACAAAGTGCCTCTGAACCCTCTATAACCTGCAAAGCATACGATCATTATCCCACTCCATCATACTCTCAAATCAGCTCGTAGCAAATAAACACTCTGTCGAACCCTTTAATTGTTGTGCTCAACAAATCATAAGATGGATCGAAACTTTCTGCACGTTTGTATCCAAAATCGCATCATTCAAAACTATGTTCTATCAAAAAATACGCAAATAATTCCTCGCGCCTGAAGGTTGAACGGAACTGATAAGCGAGTGCTGTCCCACCGCTTCTCGCATTATAGATCCGTGTTAATCGAGGTAGTCTGTCGAGATGGCGAGATCGCGCCATCGGCCCAGTTCCTCTGTTGTACTTGCGATTTTCTCTTCCATGACCGCGATTGTATCACTGCCGAAAGGCATGCTTAATGGCGGGTTTGGAGCATTCACTAAGGTGAGTACGCCTTTTGCGAGCAGGGCCGGGTCACCGGGTTGCGCGTGATTGGCTGCCGAAGCGAATTTGCGCATATCTCCTGCTGGAGTGCCAACATAGTCTGAAATTGAGGCTGAGCTGACGGAAAGCGACGCGTCGCTGAGGAACTCTGTGCGGAAAAAGCCAGGCCGGATGATTGTCACATTGATTCCGAACGGTTTGACTTCTGCAGCCAGAGATTCTGATAGTCCTTCAACGGCAAATTTTGTCGAACCGTAAACCCCCCAACCCGGATAACCGGAGTATCCGCCGACTGAGGAAAAATTAAGTATATGTCCTGATCGCTGACGACGCATATAGGGTAGCACAGCTCTTGTTACCTTGAGTAAGCCAAAGACATTTGTGGCGTAAACGGCCTCCACCTCAACGGGAGTCACCTCTTCCACCGCTCCGAGTAACCCATATCCTGCATTGTTTACGAGAACGTCGATACGGCCAAACCTGCTAATTGCTTGTTCTACGGCGTCTTCTGCCTGTGCTTCATCGGTGACGTCGAGTTTTGCAACTAAAAAATTTGGGTGGGAGCGTAATTCAGAAACTAACCTTTCTGGATTTCGAGCGGTAGCCATCACAGCATCACCACAAGCCAGGGCTTCTTTCGTAATTAGCGTCCCTATTCCACGTGAGGCTCCGGTAATAAACCAGACTTTCATACCAAAACTTCCTGTCTATAGGTCAATTTGCCAGCTACATTTTTGAAATTCCTATTTGACTGAAAAGACACTGATGCATAAGTCTTCATTTTCCCAACACTATAATGAGTGAAATTCATCAATGCGGACAAATGAACTCGCGGAACTGTCTACTTTCAGTGCGGTTGCTCGGCTGAAAAGCTTCAGGCGGGCTGCAGATGAACGCGGGGTCTCGGCGTCGGCAGTCAGCCATGCGGTGCTCAATCTCGAAACAAGAATCGGCATACGCCTGCTTAACCGAACAACGCGCAGCGTTTCTTTGACTGAAGCGGGTGATTTACTTTATTCACGTCTTGGACCTGCCTTCGATGAAATTTCGTCGGCGCTTGATACGCTCAATCAGTTCCGTGAAACGCCTTTTGGCAAGGTCAAGCTGAACGTACCAAATTCAATTGCCACCTTCGTGATCGGACACGTCATAGGACCGTTGTTGACGAAGTATCCTAATCTTGAACTGGAAATCGGAGCTACCGACAAACTGGTCGACATTGTGCATGAAGGTTACGATGCGGGAATTCGTTTTGGAGAACGAGTGGCAGAAGGCATGATTGCTGTACGAATTAAACCTGAGCTTCGACTAGTCGTTGTCGGCTCACCAACTTACCTTTCACGTCACGGTAAACCACTAAAACCTGCTGATCTCCAAGACCATCTCTGTATCCAGAATATGTTTCCATCGGGTATCCGGTATCCATGGGAATTTAGAAAAGATGGCACAGTGGTCACTTTCGAACCAAAAGGTCCCCTATCGCTAGACGATCAGGAACTCATGACACAGGCTGCGCTAGACAGCATAGCATTAGCCTATGTTTGGGAAAATCGCGTTGAAAGGTTTTTAGCATCAGGTGAACTGGTCAGCGTGCTCGATGATTGGTGTGAACCTGAGGATCCGCTATATCTCTACTATCCCACCCGGCGTCACCTATCTGCGGGTTTCCGGGCCGTGATCGAGGAAATCAGGGCTTAGAAAGGCTAGTTTCGTTTGGCGGCATCCATACTTAATTTAAGAAAACCTCGAAAAATGACCGCTGAATACACCACAGTTAAATTTTCTGGATTGCAGGTATTCTAACTATCCGCTCTAATTCGTTAAAGCCCTGAGCACGCCATTTCGAAGCGCTGCTCAGGGTAAACCTTTTATATGGTCAATCGCTCATAACAACCTGCGAAAAGCATGAAGCAATTTCTTTGTTAGCACCCAGGTCCTTGGCCCACTTTATCAAAATTGGACCGTCTCCGTCATCAGCAATCCCTCCCCACACGTCCTTGAAAACCTGAACGCCGGACGAATTGTCGAAGAAAAAATAACCTGGATCTGCAATTGGTGTCGATGCGTACACTACGGTCCACGTACCGGAACGAAGCGCAGCATCTATTTCAACATTAGCTGGTTTAACCTTACTTTCGAGGCTCTTAGCGATCAGAGAAGCATAATCAGCTTTATTCTGTTTCGTAAGGCTTCGATCGACGCCTGCACAGGGAGTAGCGGCTACGGCGTTGCATAATCCAAACACCCCCAAAAGCACAGCCCCATAACTACAAATCAAGAGTTTATTCATTTTTCTAGCTCCGCTCGGCTGGTTTTTATAAAAGACCGCCATTTTCCTCAACACAATCGAAATGATGTCCCATCTTCTTTAGTCGAGTTGAAAAGTAAAGCGACTTTATGAAATGTGGCCTTCGATGGTCGCTTTAAAACTATTTAGCATTACTCTATCTGGTTTAATTGGAGCGCCAGACCCCATAGTCAGGTCAGCGCACTTTGACGCTATATTGCGGCTGCTTGCATTAACCAGGCGCTACTATCGCTTCTTGTTGCCCTAACAAGATAGACGTTTCGCACAGGCTCCCGCTAAGCGCTTTTTACGGCTTCTAACATCATCGCTCGGATCCACATTCTAGCACACTAACGATGACACCCCTTGTGAATCTTTCGACTAAAATGAAACGGTAGCTAAACAAACTCTTGAATTCGCGACATTGACCCTGTATCTGGCTTAAATCTCTTCAGTTAGCCAAGCGATTGAATTCCTGCAATTGCAGCATTCCATTAATAGCACATAAATACTGCTGGAAAATCCAAGACTGCTGTAAAAAGCAACTGGGTCTAGAACGCTAGCCCGTTGGCACGCCTTCCGCAGACTTCTTCTGTATCTCAAGGCGACAGCATATGACAGAAAATCATTACAAGCCATTTATTATGGGCCTTTGTAATTCCATTCATAATGACAAGCTGTAAATTCAAACAGGAGCGGCCGATGAGTGCTGAAGTGTTAGAAACGATTCAGAATTCCGGGGCCCATGGAGGACCGGACCTTCTGACGGTAGTAGTTTTACTAGCGTCGGCAGTTATAGCCGTCCCATTATTTCGGAGAATTGGCCTTGGCTCGGTTCTAGGTTATCTTGCAGCAGGTCTTGCGATTGGTCCTTATGGACTAGGCTTTTTCCACGACGCCCAAGCGATGCTCCATGTGGCTGAGTTGGGCGTTGTCTTGTTTCTTTTCATTATCGGTCTTGAAATGCAGCCGTCACGCCTTTGGTCTATGCGTGGTGAGATATTCGGGCTCGGGCTACTACAGGTCGGAATAGCTATATTTGCATTGATCTGGGTCGGGTTAGCACTTGGATATCCAGTCATCCCTAGTTTCGTGGCAGGAACAGGCTTTGTCCTCACTTCTACTGCGATTGTGATGCAAATGCTCACAGAGCGGAACGAGATGGCGCTACCCAAAGGACGCCGAATGGTAGCAATTCTATTGTTGGAGGACCTCGCGATTGTACCGCTACTTGCGCTCGTTGCGTTCCTTGCCCCTGGAGGCGCAGAAACGACTTTAACCGACCGGTTGACAAGCGTAGGCATAGGGCTCGGGGCAATTGCAGTTCTCGTCGTAGCAGGTCGATATCTTTTGGATCCGATGTTCAGGCTTCTAGCTCGCTTCGGCGCAAGAGAAGTGATGACGGCCGCCGCTCTGCTCGTTGTGTTCGGAGCAGCCATTTTGATGCAGGCGGGCGGTCTTTCCATGGCTATGGGCGCATTTCTTGCAGGAGTGCTTTTATCCGAAAGCAGCTTCAGACATCAGCTCGAAGCTGACATTGAGCCATTTCGCGGCCTGCTGTTGGGATTGTTTTTTCTTAGTGTTGGCATGGTGTTGGACCTTAATACTATCGCCGCAAACTGGACAGTGATCGCAATCAGTGTTCCTGCATACATCCTCCTAAAAATGGGTGTTATTTACGGCGTAGCCCGAGTAATGAAAACTTCCAACGCTGAAGCGTTGGAACGAGCAGTACTGATGGCGCAAGGTGGCGAATTTGCCTTCGTTCTTTATGCCACAGCCACTCAATTTGGAATTCTTACACCTGAGTGGAACGCCAATTTAACCGCAATCATCATCTGCTCGATGGCTTTAACCCCCCTAATGATCATCTTGCATGACCGGCTAGCACCGAACGCCTCCAATTCGTTGGAGGGTGTGGATGTAGTGGACGAATTGTCAGGCAGTGTGCTCTTGATCGGGTTCGGACGGATGGGACAAATTATCAGTCAGCCGCTCCTGGCTCGCGGTTATTCATTATCGATTATCGATACTGATGCGCAGGCGATACGCGACGCAAGCGTAATCGGCTTTAAAGTTTTCTATGGCGATGGCGCACGGCTTGACATCCTTCACGCTGCAGGTGCAGCGAATTCAAGCCTGATTATCGCAGCCTGCAACGATCAAGCAGCCGTGACTAAGATCGTTGAACTGGCAAAACATGAGTTTCCTATGGTGCCTGTGCTGGCACGAGCCTATGACCGGCAGCATGCTTTGGAGCTAGTCAACGCTGGAGCGGGTTATCAAATGCGTGAGACGCTTGAAAGTTCATTCGCGATGGGTCGACAGGCGTTACTAACACTGGGTGTTGATTCTGAAATTGTCGAAGAGGTAATGGCTACATTTCGTGAAAGGGATGCGGAACGGTTTGCGCTAGAATGCGTTGGCGGGATTTTCGCTGGCCGAGACCTAATAATCGGCAACAGTGACGCCAAACATTAATATACTGCAGCTTTTTTTTAGGCGCATTCAGCCAATAAGCTGGATGCGCTTAAGATAATCGCAAAAGCTTTGTTAATAAGCAATTGTCTTGCAAAACTGCGTGGAAAACAAAAAACAGCTCGCCCTCGTAGATTAAAAATGGACATTGAAAAGTTGATCACTAAATCGCTTTTGAAGGATATTTGATAGATTTTCGAAATGAATGGTTAAACAACACGCGGTATTATTTTTTTCTTGCACTCATTATAATCGATTTCAAAGTTCCAAGAAAAGCTATCTGCTTATCCGAAGCTGCGATGGTGTGATCTGCCACGCTCGCTTCATCTGGGCCGTCATGTGACTATGGCTTGAGAAGCCGGCGGTCAATGCTATCATGCTGAAAGGTAAATTTCCTTCCAGTATAAGGTGGCGCGCGTAGATGAGCCTCGCACACATAACAAACTGATATGGAGACTGCCCGGTTGTTTGTTTGAAAGTACGTATAAAATGACTGGGCGATAGATTTGCCACCGATGCCAGTTGCTCCACTGTGATTGACTGAGTTAGGTTAGCACTGACATAATCTTTTACCTTGCGTAGAGCCGCAGGTATGATCCCCCCTCGACTAGTCGTTCTCCTTCGCGCATTAGAAGAGTAGTGGCGAAGCACGTGTATCGAATACGCGGTGATGAAAGCATCCAACATCTCCTTGCTGAAGTTCTCTGCACATTCGAGTTCTCTTTGCATCCATATCGCGAGGGAGTGTAGCTGACGGTCGACGTAGCCAAATTTTGGAGGATGCAGCGTGAAGCTATCGTTCTCCAGCTCCAGACCCGCGAGACGGTGGAAACGAACAGGATCGATATCAACACGCACTCCACACATTTCTCCCGACCAGGTAGCCGAAAGCTGGCTAAATGATGGAATGATATCGATTGCACCGGGCAACACATCAGCGCTAGACATTTGATCACTGTTCACTGCTCGTCGCCACTTGGAATCCGCAGTTAGATGCAAGACAAATACATAAGCGTTCTGATTATAGCTGACGTTGTTAGGACCGGTGCGGGTGTAACAGACCCCTGCATCATCGAGGAACATCTTAGGTCCCCAGGAATCCGACCTGCCTGATAGCATACTTCATTACCTTAACTGTTGCTAGCGGTGATAACGGACATGGCCATCACGACCAATTAAACACTGATTACAATTGATAATCATGTTTTAGTAAACAGTAGAGATAATTGAAACTGATAGTAATTATTCATGGGAAATTCCTAACAGGCCGCTACTCAAGTGTTTAACCTTGGCATTCAGTGCGTTGTAGAACAAAATAAAGGACTGGGGCGCACTAAGGATGAGCCTGTCAAGAGGAGCGCCACACACTATCGGCAATCCGTAGAGCAATAATGTATATCACTGATAGCTTAGGATTTTGGCACAGCGCTTGTTATAGCGTAATGGAAGAACCCTGGGCCAGCGATGAACCTGCGCAAAAAAATTGACGGAAATCAATCTTGAATTGGTTCATCGTCTCTCTCAAAACTGTATGCCAATTGGTTCAGTGGGTATCAAGATCTTTCTGCCCATCCCAAAACCACTCTACGGTATGAACCCCTGTTGGACATATACAATTAAAATCCTGTAGTTCGCTCATAGTGTGAAGAACGCGCACCCAATGATCCCTGCACCAAGCCAATGACTCCACCAAGGGCCGATACCATGGATACCAGCCCCTCGGCCCCCCGGAGAGGGACAATGCTCGTAACAGCCATACACTTTAAACATCGTCCTACAAATCTCCACGGCAAATTCCTCAACGTTTTGCTCGGATTTTCACTGTAAAGAGCCATGTATTCAGTAATATTATGATCGCGACTGCGCCTAAAGTGATACGAAAACGTTAGGCGAGCATGGGGAACTGTCTCGTAAACGATAGCATCAACAGCCCAACCACTTTTTGCGCCAGCAGCCTTGGCCTGAGACCACAGATTCCAGTCTTCGCCTCCCGTCAGTCCAAGATCGGTATTAAATCGCAAGCCCGTCTTACGAAAGAAATCAACCCGTCCAATCCAGCTACCGGTTGCGACTTTGATTGTATGTCCCCGATCAGCCTCGCATCTGCGCTTGCATTTCATCTCGGACTTCATTCCTCCGCGTCTGATTCCTGACCATACCAGTCGTTGTTGGAGTGTCAGTCGACCTTCAACAGGGGTCGGGCGAACGGGCGATCCAACAATATCGAGATCGCGTCGGTCCACAGCAGCCAGAAGATTAACAAGCCAATCGCGCTCAACAAATTCATCATCATCGACGAAAACCAAAAAATCAAAATGATTGTCGAGTGCGAATTCCAGCGCATAGTTTCGAGCCGACGATATTCCGAGAACACTTTCATTTCGATAGATGATCTGATCGGATGACATTGCCTTCCGGAAATCTTCAATTTGTTCCATCAGATTTTGGATAGGATCATTTTCGACCACAAGAAAAGAAATTCGTTCACCAAGAGGTCTGTGCATATCTTGTAATGACTTGAAAAGCTTCTGAAGCATTTTGGGCCGGTTCCGCGTGACAACGGAAACACAAATATGACGAACCATCAAGATAAACGACCCTCAGTACAGATTTTGAACAAAGTTTGGCAGAAAAGTAGAGGCATTTTTTTACAAATATATGAACAATATATTATCGAAAAATTTTCTCGTATCTTTAACGATTATCAATCGAAAATCATTTCCGAAAGTGCGCAGATTATTTCCGTAGAGATCAATCATGCTCGGTCCGTTCAATCCCATTCAATCCCAGTAGTTTATCCGTTGTGCAGAAACGGAACTCCAGTTGATGATTCACGAACTATATATTTTCGGAGTGCATTTGAGAAAAGCTTATTCAATAGGATTACCAAATATGAGTAGATTTCATAAATTTGGTTATATTTTAACAATGTACTGGAATTTATGTTTAATGAGTTCTCTTCGACCGGCTCGTGGTTTGCCGTCCTCGCCCTTTGATTCTAAGGGCGTTTCTCGTAGCTGATCAACTCCCTCTTAGATCGTACGGACTTGTAAATCCGATTTCTCCAGCGTCGCTCACTATGTTCGACGACTTGATGGAGTAGCCGTGTATAGTCGAGGACAAGACCAGGGGTCCAAGTCATGGCTTCGGCTCTGCCACGAATAACGCGTAGCAACCAGAAATGCGGATCGCTGATGATACGAAAGAGATCGCGCCATGGCTTCCCTGTATTACCTGCCCCCTCCATCGCAGCGTCTAGGGCCTGAATGACCGTCGTGGAACAATTCCGTGCGGTAAGATTATAGGTCTTGTCTTGGCTATAGATCTTCCAAAAGGCTCGCAGTGCTTCCTCATTGAACCGTCTGAAAGTGATCTTCTGATCAGGCATGCACCAGGCTGCAGCTTCCGCCTCCAACGACACATTGAACCGGCCTGGTACGTCATTCTCATGACCCGCAGAAAGGAGAGCGCGAAAATCGTCTGGATTGTGATCCATATCTTCTGCAGGATAGTGGCTAATATATAGATCCGTCGGCAATTCCAGCGCTGAATGGCCGGTGGATATAACCCCGTTCTTATCCACCGCAGCGACATAGCGATCCACGACGAGCCGTCGCGCTGGATCCTTCACCGAGCCTATCGCTGTCCACACATGTACGTTGAGGATCTTATCGCGGTTAGCAGCAGCGCCGTCTCCAACCATCGAAAAGGCCTGGCCACCCTGCCAATTGCTAGCCGCATAAAGCGGAAGCGATCTTATAGACGCGCCGTCGGGTAACTGGCGCAACGGCAAAGCCAAACGCAAGAGAGCATAACCAGAAGTTAGCAAGAGCAGCGCGAAACAAAACGGCACAGTCAACCTATGGGGGAATGGCCAGGCGCAAAGTATCATCAGGGCGAGGCCAATCTCAACCAAGCCCGTCGCGACGCCCGCCTTCCAGCGGGGGCTATGCACAACATATGCCGACCCTATACGAAACAATCCATCTATGAGGAAAGAAGTCCCGAAAATAATTGCGGCCCCAATATTATTGTCCCATGGAATATTGAAAACGAGAAAAGCTGCAAAAAGAAATGCCATGCCTCGCAACATTTCAATCCAATGTCGGCGCAAACCAAGCGAAGCAGCTGCAATGATCTCAACAGAGCCCTCGACTACGAGAAAAATTGCAAGCGTATCGAGGAAAACCGAAAGCTTTCCATCCCCCAGGTCGAATAGGATAGCTACACCAAGAAGCATCCATCCAACGCCAGCTACCATTAGTAACCGCCACATGGGCTTTAATGCGCGCGCGCCAAGAAGGAGAAAGAGGAGTCGGATCATGGTACGAAAACACTGAATGTTGGATTATAGATTTTAGTTTCTATGGTAGCGTTCCATGTGCAGCAGAACAATACCAAACTGGTGAGTTTCGCCTAATCTTGAGCCAGTTTTCCATTTCGGGTTGACACACGCGAAGACGAAAATAAACAAGGGATTTAATAGGATACACGTTCTAGGTCTGATAAATATCAAACACAAAACCGGTCATGTTCAGGCTGGATTAAACACCAGGATCTTTTACAATTCGGCTATTCCCGATCGAGTGCTTCGCGTGGGAGGTTGGGTATTCCGACCCCAGCACGTTTATCAAAATCTTCATTCGGATTGTTGGATTGTCGCCCGCGGAACATCGCCAGCGTTTCCGAGCATGATCACTCCGCTTATGGGTCTGATACAGTACTAGTGATAGCTAACTTTTCCTGTTCGGCCAATTGGAAAGCTATCAAAAAACATTACAAAAACTGCCGCTATTGGCGGGCAATGTCTTTATCATTCTTTCGTCAGGGTCAAAATACCGTTGTCATACCAATAAAGCTTCATAGTCTTTTTATTTTCAGGAAGCACCGTGCCCCACTCGCTGTCAGCGCACATGACAGTGAAACCACCTTTAACCGGAGCTTCGTTTGGGAAATCAGGATCAGCAACCCACGACCTAAGGGTTGGAGTCGCAACGCAGTTGTCACTCGAGGGATCAATGGGCTTGGTTTTGGTCCCCTTCGTCCACGTAATGTTGTTAGTCCCGAACTCGACAATCGCCCCCATATATTGTGGGTCATTTTCAACCAATGCCTGGACGCCCTCGTTAGGCACTGCGACAGCCGTAACTTTCCAAATACCTTTCAAGCTGGAGAACTCTAAATTTGCTGCAAATGCTTGCGAGAAACTAAAAGCAGCGCCGAATGTGAAAAAGCTCAGAAGCAGATGTTTCACTTAGTCCTCCAGAGGATCGTTGCGGCGGAGTAAAATTTGACGTGAGAAATAATCACTGAATGCCGGCTTGACTGTCAAGTCGCAAGAAACCTACCGGTCATCTTTCTATCTAAGATGGGCATCTTGCGTGAAAGGGCTGAAGATAGCTTTTAATCACGAAGCGGCGGTCTATAGCGTGCTTGATTGCCAGTCAAGAACACCCAGCGTCTCTCGGCGGTTGTAACCTGTTGAATACTTTTGTTCCAAATTAACCGTCATAATCGTTAGAATGGGTAAACAGAAGCATGTTGATAGTAGCATCATTTGGTGCTATTTATGACGTCTCAGCAGGGAGACAGATTATGCGCTCAACCATCAACCTTGATGACAATCTTTTAGAAAAAGCCAGATTGTTGACCGGAACGAAAGAGACAGCCGCTTTAGTCCGACAAGCGCTAGAAACACTTGTGCGACTAGAGACTGGTAAACGCCTTATCGCTCTTGGAGGCACGATGCCGGACGTTGAAGCAGCTCCTCGCCGTCGGAGCTCAGTGGAGAAGTGATACTGGCAGACACTTCAATTTGGATTGACCACTTCCGCGGCGGCGATAATGAGCTTATCAAGATTATTGGTGATGATCTTTTGCTTTGCCATCCAGCGATTAT
>Ga0308165_1003388_pt1 | contig 17170 bp, 15 predicted proteins | sample PhyWR2_FD_201032 | JGI IMG/M metagenome (GOLD analysis project Ga0308165, IMG submission 201032) | Phyllosphere microbial communities from UC Gill Tract Community Farm, Albany, California, United States - DLSLW.R2 | ecosystem: Host-associated > Plants > Phyllosphere > Unclassified | place: USA...
TCTATACTTAATTTTTTGCGGGTAAAAATGACTAGTCACCCATGATCATCTATCATGAAAAAGTCAGTGTAATTTATTGTTAGTGTATGTCTTTATATTTTATGGATTCCTGTTTTTATTTCTTAACGATGTTCTCATTAAAAGGATCGTAATAGCATATTAACTAGCAGAAATTGTCGAGGTTAATATTTCAATTAGCTCTCTCTTTCAACGTTAGTAACCCATTTTCGTCAGAGCAATAGATAAATCAAAGGACAATGAAAATGAATAATATTTACGAACAATCTGATGTTAGTAGTCAAAATTCTGGTAAGCATTTATCTGTACCTGCTGTTAATAGTTCCAGCGCGGTATCATGGGGGGCAATATTTGCCGGTGCGATTGCCGCAGCATCTTTGGCGTTAATATTAATTATGCTTGGAGCAGGGTTAGGTCTGACTTCTATTTCCGCTTTTGAAAATAATGGCATTGATGCAGGTACTTTTGGTATTGCTGCAATCGCCTGGCTGACCTTCACACAAATAGCCGCATCAGGGATGGGAGGATATTTAGCAGGTCGTCTGCGCACTAAATGGGTGGATACGCATACTAATGAAGTTTACTTTCGTGATACCGCGCATGGCTTTCTTACATGGGCGCTCGCTTTATTGATCTCCGTAACCTTATTAACCACGGCTATTAGTTCGATTGTCGGAGGAAGTGCGAAAGTTATTGGTTCAGTTGCCGGTGGTGCTGCGTCCGCAACGGTCAGTGGTGCAACAAATATGACAGATATATCGTCGACACTTTCAGATACCTCAATGCAATACTTTACTCATTCGCTGTTCAGAAAAAATGCGGCATCTTCAACAGAGAATAATCCACCCGCCAGTAATCCACCGACACCGCAGGAAATGAGCGAGGTTGCTGGTATTTTTACACAGAGCATCACGACCGGCTCATTGCCTGCAGACGATCGTCAATATGTGGCGCAGCTGATTTCCCAAAATACCGGTCTTAGTCAGAATGAAGCCGAACAACAGGTACAGTCTATTTTTGATAAAGCTCAGGCTACGTTAAAAGAGACCAAGGATAAAGCTCAGAAAGCTGCTGATGAAGCAAGGAAAACAACCAGTTACGTGACTCTTTGGTCATTTGTATCGTTACTGATCGGTGCTTTCGTCGCCAGTTTGTGTGCGACCTTTGGTGGTCGTCAACGAGATTTATAATTATTCTTTAGCAGGAGAACCCTATGCGCTCAATAATACTGTATTTTTTAGGTATCCCAATCCCCATCATTATTCTGATTGCCTTATTTGTACATTGATGACGGCCTCAATGAGGTAGCCAACAAAAAACAAGGGCAGCCCATTTGATGAGATAAATTCAAAAGTCTAAGTATGAAGTGAAGTGACCCCCAATAGTTGGGCAACAATTATTGGGGGTTTTTATTATCAAAGTTATTTTTCAGATAATGCTGAAATTCACCGTTTATATTTATAACAGGAAAGAAGTCGCGAGATATTTTCCTGATGCCATAATTGAGATATAGCAGGGGGAAATCTTGTTATGCATCGTGATTACGATGCATAACAAGATGCTTGCAATATCGGTCAGAGAAGGGCGGAATGGTCTAACGGATAAATAAATGAGGTAGCCGATGATTTTGTATAACTATGGGTTTAAGCGAGATGATACTGAGAGAGTTTTTACCGGGATTAGAGAATAAAAGGCCTGCATATATGCAGGCCATTCAAATTTACCACTTATACTTACTGGTATCTTCCCAGTCCTTCATTTCTTTTTCGACCTGTTCTTTGGTATAACCGTAGCGTTCCTGAAGACGACCGGCAAGCTGATCTCGTTTACCTTCGACGACATTCAGGTCATCATCAGTCAGTTTGCCCCATTGCTCTTTCACTTTACCTTTGAATTGCTTCCAGTTTCCACTGATGCGATCTTGATTCATTATTTCTCTCCAAAGTTAAATAGTCACGGGTTTTGCTAAATGACTATTTAACTATAATGGAATCATAATATTTATGTGTGTTTTTTTGTAACTTTAATCTTAATTATCTTTCTGGAATTTTTTTTTACAGATATTTCTTATTGCTTGTTTGGTCCTCGTAATTTGTATGAAAATTATTTTTACTTACCCTTCATTATTGAAGGGATATAATTATCAAGACAGCTTAAAGTACGCTGAAAATATCAGGTCGGTTTATACCCGTCATGCTTCAAGTTACTTGGGTGTTGTTTTCACTCAGAGAGTCGAATTAGATAGTTTATCTCGGCTCATCGCCTCTTTGAGTTCGGCGCCTACAAGTAACTCGAATTATTTAGAGTATAGATATTTCACTATCTCATTATTATAACGCTGAAATTAATCACGAAAAGATACCCTTTGTCAGTGAGGGGGGTTGTCATACAGCTGTTCCGGACTTGGTTAATATTTTAAATCACACACACTGTGCAAGGATATGACTGTGGCGGGAGGATTTTCAGCTCGGCCTGTTAGAGAATATTGGCCGGGCTGAAAATTGCATCCACAGTAGTAGATAAGCTGGTTTATGTTTTGCGTTATTCAACGCCTGACATTTTATTGGGTTCGCTAATACGTAGTCCGCTAACAATAGCGGCCAGTACCGAGAAGACGCCAGCCAGAATCAGCGACGCATGGGTACCATGATGGATAAACATATTAAATAGCAGAGCGACTAGCGCAGCACCACTACTTTGCCCCAGTAACCGGGCAGTGCCCAGCATGCCACTGGCGCCACCACTGCGTCCCTGAGGTGCGGCGGTGATAATGGTATGATTATTGGGTGACTGAAACAGTCCAAACCCAGCGCCGCACAGTGCCATACGCCAGACAATTTCGCTATCCGTCGGGTCAGCAGGGAGCAGGGCGAGAGAAAACAGACCGACAGCCATCGCCAGCATTCCGATGGAACCCATTAAACCTGAGTTAACCCGACCAATTAAATACCCGGCGAGTGGCGCCATCACCATTGTTGCCAGAGGCCAGGGGGTGAGTAACAGGCCGGTATCAACCTCACTGCGCCCCAGTACAGTTTGCAGAAAAAAGGGGAGTGATACGAAAGCCAGCATTTGCGCGGCAAAAGAGCAGACAGAGGTTGCCATTGAGAGCGAAAAAATAGGGATACGTAATAAATCGACCGGGAGCAGTGGTACGGGAAGTTGTAGCTGACGACGAACAAAGAAATAACCAATAATTAAGAAGGCAATGACTTCTGCTGCGATTAACTCAGGTGGCTGCCCTTGAGAAAAACCACTGATAGCCGAAATCAGCAGGCCGAAAGTGGCGGCATTCATCAGCGCACTGGGAATATCAAAGCGCTGTCTGGCTGCGGCATTATTCGCGGGTAAATAGCGTAATGAAATAAGCAGTGCCACTAAGGAAATGGGGACATTAATGAGAAATAACCAGTGCCATGAACCATAAGTGAGGATTGCGGCAGCAACGGTAGGCCCGGCAGCCGAAGAGACTGCAACGACAAAGGAGTTAATACCCATGCCTCGTCCTAGCAGGCTTTGCGGATAAATGAGGCGGATCAGCGCAGTATTGACACTCATCAGCGCAGCACCACCAAAACCTTGCATAATTCGCGCTACAGTCAGCATAGACAGCGAAGTCGAGACGGCACACAGTATCGATGTCACACAGAAAACCGCCAATCCACATTGATAGACTCGGCGGTGACCAAAAATATCGCCCAGGAAAGAGAACGACAATAAGGAGGCAATAATTGCTATCTGATAGGCATTCACAATCCAGATAGATGCTGCGGGAGTGGCATTGAGATCATGTGCGATAGTGGGCAGGGCAACATTCGCAATCGTGGCATCGAGCACGGCGATAGTAATCCCTAAACCTACTGTCAGTATTGCGCCATAACGCTGTGGTGTAGGTAAACCATCTAACTGAGTTCTATCCATATTCAACGGTTTCTTTGTAAGCTGAATGTAAAGTTATCAGTTTAGCATTAAAATATAAGAAATCTGTCGCAGATTTGTATGCGTAAGCGATTGAGTTATTGCGATGATAGCCGCCGCATTTTATAATAAAAAACAGTTCCGATTTTTATAAAACACATTCGACCGAGGTGATAAATGGCTCTTACAGATCTGGATAAACAGCCTGATTCTGTATCTTCAGTGCTAAAAGTATTTGGTATTTTGCAAGCGCTTGGAGAAGAACGCGAGATTGGTATCACTGAGTTATCACAACGTGTGATGATGTCAAAAAGTACGGTATACCGTTTTTTGCAAACCATGAAATCTCTGGGATATGTTGCTCAGGAAGGGGAGTCCGAAAAATACTCTTTGACCCTCAAGCTGTTTGAACTTGGCGCCCGGGCATTACAAAATGTTGATTTAATCCGCAGTGCTGATATTCAAATGCGTGAACTGTCACGTCTGACCAAGGAAACCGTTCACTTAGGTGCCTTGGATGAAGACAGTATTGTTTACATCCACAAGATTGACTCAATGTATAACTTGCGGATGTATTCCCGCATTGGGCGGCGTAACCCATTACACAGTACGGCTATCGGTAAAGTCTTACTGGCCTGGCGTAATCCTGAAGAAGTAAGAGAAATACTTGCGGATGTTGAGTATGTCCGTAGTACTGAACGTACCATTTGCAGTACCGAAGAGCTGTTAGGCGTGCTACAGACGGTTCGTACGCAAGGTTTTGGTGAAGATAATCAAGAGCAGGAAGAAGGGCTGCGCTGCATCGGCGTTCCTGTTTTCGACCGCTTCGGGGTTGTCATCGCTGGGTTGAGTATCTCGTTTCCGACTATTCGTTTCTCAGAAGAACGACTGCATGAGTACGTTAAAATGTTACATGATGCAGCGCGGGCTATTTCAGCGCAGATGGGCTATCACGATTATCCTTTCTAATAAAAAACCGCAGTTCACTTTGTGAATTGCGGGTTCTTAATTCTTTGTGCTCATCATACTTCAAGTAGCCTGAGTGAGTGTTTTGCTCGTCATTCGTTAAGGTTAACTTTTTACTCGTATCCCCTCAATATTCTGCGTTTATTTTACCCACTTCAGACAGAAAGCGCGGGGGTAGCTGTTATCAATAAATCTGTACACCCGTCATACTTCAAGCTGCTCAGGTTGCTTTCATCAATCCTGTCGAATCACACAGTGTATCTATGTTCATCGCCCGGATTGACTCAGCGCCTGCAAGCAACTCGAATGATTTAGGGTATAGTAGATCTTGCGCTCATCGAGGTTTGATAAAATAATAATGCCAGCGCATGACTGAAGAGTCGCTGTATAACGTGGGGGTTGATTGTGAGGAAGTACAAATGGATGATTATATTAGCCATACTCGTTGTCAGTATCTTGTTGTGGATCCAGATGTTGAATGTGATGTGCGATCAGGATGTGGCATTTTTCAGCGGTTCCTGCACACTTAATAAATTTATTCCTTGGTAGTGATTTTTCTCTTTCCGCCTCAGGTGTAGAATAGCGTTTTTATTGAGGTGGTATCGATGAACGAATTGGCATGGCTGCCTGCTGACGCAATCAATATTGTGTCACTGGCAGTGTCTCTTGTAGTGTTATTTTTAGTCGCGTTGTTATGGTTTTTTATGAATCGTGCCAGTCTGCGATCCAATGAACACATCGCTTTACTTGAGGAGCTTGTTGACTTACAAAAACGGCAAAACAGCCTGTTACGTCGTTTGTGTGAAGCTAATGAACCTGAACCTGTTGTCGAGAAGGTGAGTGAAGGGGTTGTGGATGACGATGATTTTGTGAGAATGGTGGCCGAACGCTAACTTAAGTAGGGGCAATCGCGAGTGATGTTGAAACATTAGTCTGTTGCCCTGATCAATTTTGGCGGATTTTTTATCGCGTTAAAGTGACGGGTCAGAAGAGCAAACCGAAAACACTCAACTGACTATCATATGTACCGATATCCGTTGTCCCTTCTATACCGGTCATTCTTCACGCTGTCTGGGTATTGCTATCAAAAATCCCGTCGAATCGCATCGTTTAGCCTGGACTCACTCAGCGTCTACCGGCAACTCGAATTATTTAAGCCTTATTTAAGGCAGAAAAGCCCTAATGTTTGGCAGCTCATAATAGAGTGAATATTCGGCAGGTATTAATTCAGCAGGGGATGATCAACTATTTTTATTCACGTTGAATATATTCTATAGTTTGGGCAAGGCTATTCTATGGTTGATAAATGAACCAATAGGGAATTGTTATGCTTAGCATGATTTTTTCTTAGACAAGAGTTAATAGTCATAAAGAATCAGTCTGGAAACCTCATTTTATTTCGTCTTTTTCTAGACGAAAACAATACTTTAAGATATGGTTATATTGTTGTCAGGGTTTGCATGCAACACGTGTTGTTGTAGCAAATTTCTTGATAAGTATGCACTCAAATAAGTTAAGTCGTTTTCTAAAACATCACTTATTTTTATGAGTTTGTGCATCAGATCGATACACGTTTAAAAATGGCTTGCCATTGTTAACGTTGTATGTGATAACACGTTTGGTCAAACGAGGTACATTTCTGGTTATGTGTGGCATTTTCAGTAAAGAAGTTTTGAGTAAAAACGTTGTCGTTGAATACCGCTTCTCTGCCGAGCCCTATATGAGTGCCTCATGCAGTAATATCTCTGTTTTATTTATATAGTATGCCTGCGGGCGAAAAAACACTCTAAGGAATTTGCAAAATGGCAAAGATTAAAGGTCAAGTTAAGTGGTTCAACGAATCCAAAGGTTTCGGTTTCATTACTCCAGCTGATGGTAGCAAGGATGTATTCGTACACTTTTCTGCAATTCAGGGTAATGGTTTCAAGACCCTGGCTGAAGGCCAAAATGTTGAGTTCGAAATCCAGGACGGCCAGAAAGGTCCTGCTGCAGTTAACGTAACTGCTATCTAATTGCATCTTTGATCTGCATGTACCTGTTAATTTAAGTGATAACGGTATAGTCCAGATCTAAGATAAAGGCCCCATTTCAATGGGGCTTTTTTTGTTTTTGTGTTAAATATTTATGAAATTTATTAATAATTTTTATTTAATAAATAATTCGTAATATCAGGCACTGGAACACCTCAGCAACATTAAGGGTAACGGTAATATCGAATGGCTGACATACACTGTTAACCTGCAATGACAGTTGCGGGCAGTGAGTTCTTACTTCACTTTGTGATTTATTACACAGATATGACAAGAGTAGAAATATTTTACAGTGACAGAGTCGACAATATTAACATTGATATAACGCGTTCGTGTTTGCCTCCCCGCTAATAACCAGTGAGTAGCAGACAGATAGCATTACTGCTGGATAAATATCGAACACAAAGGTGTTGCTAAGAATATATTATCTGGTCAGTAGCATATTACTTCGGTCATTCTTATCTTCGGTAGTCAGACGTCGTTATCCATAATTCGGGGATACACACTAAATAAATCGGATACTTGTAGTGACTGAGCGATGCTCGTAGTGATTGGCTGAAATGCCCCTTAAACAACATCAAGTCCGTATAACTGAATCACATCATTTATCTGTACTCACCAGTTATCGGGGATCTGCGCCTCCAAGTCACTCGAATTGTTTTGGGTATAGTAGTAGTTTGCTCCTGAACGCTTCGGCGGTACACTTGCGGTTCTTTAATGAATTCTGGAGTTTCTGATGTCCTGGCTTTGTCCCCTATGTCATTCCTCGCTGGTTCAGGCTACAAATAGCTATCGCTGTGAAAAGGGGCATCAATATGATGTCGCCAAAGAAGGCTATCTTAATTTATTGCCCGTACAACATAAACGCTCCAAAGAACCGGGTGATAGCAGCGAAATGATCCAGGCGCGTCGTGCATTTCTTGATGCCGGCCATTATCAGCCTCTCCGAGAGACTATCAGTGATGTGTTAAAACAGTTATCTCCTAAAACACTGTTAGATATTGGCTGTGGGGAAGGGTACTACACTGGGGACTTTGCCGTAGTCAGGGCCGATATCGAAGGCGAGACTTACGGTCTGGATGTCTCAAAAGTCGCGATTCGCTACGCGGCTAAACGTTATCGCGATGCTCGTTTCTGTGTGGCATCCAGCCAGCGTTTACCTTTTGGCGATGAGAGTATGGATGCCATTATCCGAATTTTTGCCCCTTGTAACGCGGCTGAACTGGCCCGTGTAGTGAAACCGGGTGGGGTAGTTATCACCGCAACACCGGGCCCACGCCATCTGATTCAGCTGAAAGAACTTATCTATCAGCAAGTAGAATTACACCATGAAGTGGTAGAGGAGATGCCCCATTTCATCCTGAAACAGACGCTACAGCCTGCCTGGAATATGGCATTAACCGGTGAACAGGCGACAACCTTGCTGCAAATGACACCTTTTGCCTGGCGCGCTCGCTCTGATGTATGGCAACAGCTACAACAAGTCAGTACCTTTGCTTGTGAAACAGATTTTGTGGTGCGGGTATGGGAGAAGGTGAGTACTGATCTTGAAACTCAATAACCTGAGATATCCTGATTTATCAGACAAGAAAAAAGCGACTTAACGTAGTCGCTTTGACTCAATACCAGCATCGAATGTGAGTATCAGGACGTTAAATAGCTATAGATAATTTCAGTGCCAATACCTACCAGAACAATACCGCCGAGAATTTCCGCTCGTTTACCAAACATGGGGCCGAGAAAACGACCAATCATTAACCCCAGAGTCGACATCATCGCGGTAGCACAGCCGATAGCCAGTGCTGTAAGGATGATATTCACTTCCAGGAAAGCGAGGCCTACGCCAACGGCCATTGCATCCAGGCTGGTGGCAACGGCGGTGGTGACCAGAAGCCAGAAACCATGGCGTTGAATTTTTGAGGTGGTTTCTTCAGGGGAATGACGAAAGCCATTGATGATCATGCGGCTACCAAGAAAAGCCAGCAGAATAAAGGCAATCCAGTTGTTCAGGACCATCACGACTTCATTAGCCAGATAGCCGAGTCCCCAGCCAATTAGCGGTGTAATGGTTTCAATCACGCCAAAAATAAGGCCGGTACGCACAGCTTCAGAAAATTTAGGCTTATGGAGTGCTGCACCTTTACCAATCGAAGCGGCGAAAGCATCCATCGACATACCAAAGGCAAGCAGTATTGTTGCGGAAAAATTCATAAAACAATCTCAGCTGGGAATATCCATGTGCACGCCAGCCATCCCCAACTTACGATGGTGCGTGCCTATGGTCTCGCCTACTCAGAATTCTGAGGCGTACATGCCACGTTTATCACCTGATGATGATGAAAACGAGTATGTTGACATGTACAAATCCATTGCTGGAAATCGGCTACTCCCCAATGACGGACGCAACCTTAACATATTTTTTATCTTTAAAACAACTGTTGATATTTATTTTATTATAATTTCGCCAGCTTGTTACTGTATTTTAATTAACTTATTAATACCAGGTTAAATATAGCATTGTCTATATTTGGTTGCTGTAAAATACCGCAATAATATAGACAATGCTATAATCGTAACTCATTGACTTGTAATCATTATTTTATAAATTCTTTCTAAATCGTCAATATTTCTGACGCGAATAAGCAAGCGTCTGTGCTCTAATTGGATAACCAGAACGCCATCTTCAGATAAATTCATGGCCTGAATACGGTCATAGCTCACCCAAACATTGGCGAAAAAGAGTCCTTCAGATTTAAGTAATAATTTAGGTTTTCTTATCCACGAAATATAAATAGCTAACAACATAAGCGCACAAAGTAACCATGTTGTGAGTGCGGTCCCTTGTGTCGAGACATTGTTATAGATGAGGATGGCTACCAGAACAACAAAGATAGAACCATCAATGCGGTTGCGGCGCAGTAGAGTGACACACAGCAGAGTCTTACCATGGCGTTTGTCGACGATGAACTCAGCATAAATAGCCCAGACCAGTAATAAAACGATAAAAATAAGCAATACAAAATCAGTTAATGTCATAGCGTACCTGCCAGAAATAAAGTGATACCTGTCATACGGCAACCAGCAACTTAGGTCTTAGGGGGGGATTTACCCGTTCCTGCCAGGATTAAAGAGGCGTCAGGAAAAGATAAATGAATAAGAGGGAGACTATGTCTCCCTCTCCAGGTTACGGCTCAACAGGGCTAAGGTCCTGTGATTTGAGGTTATTACACTCCGAGCAGGCCGATAGCATAGCCGACGATACCCAGAACGAAGAAGCCCATAATAATCCACAGAGCGTTGACTTTCTTACGCAGCAGCCACATACAGCCAAAGGTCAGTAACAGCGGCACCAGGCCTGGCATTAACTGGTCAAGGATCGTTTGTACAGTTGTGACGTGCACTGCACCGGTTGGGTCGGTGATAGTCGATACAACAAGGGGTATATCGACATGCGTCCATTTGTTGACCAATGCCCCCATGACAAAGAGGCCAAGAATGGACGCTCCTTCCGTCAGTTTTTGCAGGAAGCCGCCACTCATATCTTTAACAATATCCACCCCTTTTTGGTATCCGTAAGACACACCGTAATAGAGGGTTAACAGACGAACAACGTTAAACAATATAAAGAACAGTAACGGTCCGAGCAAACTACCGCTCATTGCGATACCGGCACCGAGCGCTGCAAATACCGGACGAACGGTACCCCAGAAAATCGGGTCACCGACACCAGCCAGAGGCCCCATCAGGCCCACTTTAAGACCGTTTATTGCGGCATCGTCAATCGGGGCGCCATTGGCGCGTTGCTCTTCCATTGCCAGCGTAACGCCGAGTACCGGCGCTGCAACGTAAGGCTGGGTATTAAAGAACTCAAGGTGACGTTTAATCGCCAGGCGACGTTCTTCATTATTTTCTGGATATAAACGTTTGATGGCCGGAACCATACAATAACAAAAACCAAGTGCCTGCATACGTTCGAAGTTCCATGACCCCTGGAACAGGTTTGAACGCATAATTACGCCCCGAACATCACTTGGTGTCAGTTTCTTTTCAGTCGCTAATTTAGTGGTATCAACCATTTCATTCACCTGTTAGTCGAGTTCGTTATCGAGATCGTTAGCGGCAGCCGAGCGAGTCGGTTCACCTGCGGAACGGTTATATTTCGGGCTAAGCTGAATATAGAGAATAGCCATAACGGTACCAATAACACCTAGTGCAACGAGGTTGAAGTTGGTAAAGGCCGCAGTAACGAACCCTAAATAGAAGAACGGCATCAGGTAACCGGCGCGCATCATATTGATGACCATCGCATAACCGACTACCACAATCATACCACCGGCGATATTAAGGCCGCTGGTGATGACTTCTGGAATAGCGTTGAGCATCGACTGAACTTCGTTGGTGCCCACAGAAATAGCGACGATAACGGCTGGAATAGCAACACGCATCGCTTGCAGTACCAGAGCAGAAACATGCAGCCAGGATATCGCTGACAGGTTACCTTTTTCAGCGGCCCTATCTGCTGCGTGCTGGAAGCCAACGGTAATAGTACGCACGATGATGGTTAATACCTGACCCGCAGCCGCCAGAGGAATGGCAAGTGCGATACCGGCACCAATACTTTGATGGCCAGCAATAACCAGGATGGTGGAAATAATGGAAGCCAGAGCGGCATCAGGTGCCACTGCCGCCCCGATATTCATCCAGCCCAGGGCTATCATTTCCAGGGTACCACCGATAATGATACCGGTCGTCATATCTCCAAGAACGATACCGATTAAGGTACAAGCAACCAGCGGGCGGTGAAACTGAAATTCATCAAGTACCGATGCCATACCTGCGACACAAGCGACGATAAACACCAGCACAATCTGAAGAATGGTAATCTCCATTGTACTTCTCCTATTGGCGATGACTTAAGTGTGAAGTCTGAGTAACTTATTTGACTAAAATATCGTTAGTTAACTTTAGCGATTAGATCCATCATTTTAAGTTTCTGGTCTGAGGATACTTTTCGTGCCTCAAGCTCAATCCCACGCGCATTTAATTTATTGAAAGCTTCAATATCTTTAGCATCGAGAGAAATCGCGTTATTGACCTGCGTTTTCCCTTGACGGAATGCCATACCACCAATATTCACACTGGTGATTTTTACTCCCGCTTCGACCAGACGCTCGACATCTGTCGGATTGGTAAACAGCAACATCACCCGATCTCCCGCGTATTTCGGGTTGTTATAAACACGGATCATTTTATCGACATCAACGACATGGGCAGTGACTCCCGGGGGGGCAACTTGTGTCAGTAATGTTTTACGCACGGTATCAGCAGCCACTTCATCGCTGACCACGATAATTCTTGTGACATTGGTTTCTTTGGTCCAGCGGGTAGCAACCTGTCCATGGATTAAACGATCATCAATGCGGACCAAACCGAGAGTCATATAATCATTCGGCCTCATAGGTTTAACTGGCGCGGCGACTTTCGGTGCTGCCGGAGCAGGTTTTGCTTTTTCGACTGGCGTGGCTTTGAGGGCTTTGACGCCTTCTCTACCGGTTTCGACCGCCACTGCGACGAGCTCATCGAAGGAAGGTTTATCATCACGGGCCATGAGTGTTTCCACTAACATGGGGATATTGACCCCGGCAATGACTTCGTGATGGTCTTTATCAACGACAATCCTGCTGGCGGCATTGAACGGACTGCCTCCCCAAGTATCAACAAGGAACAGCACACCTTCAGAGGTATCGAGTTTCTCCAGTTCAGCGTTATACTTAACGATCAGCGTATCTGCATTTTCCCCAGGAACAAAATCTATCCAGCCGACGTTTTCTTGCTCGCCTAGTAACATTTCAGCAGTCTTGAGCAGTTGTTCTGCTGCAAACCCGTGTGTGCCTATAACAATAGCAATAGTCACTTGCTACCTCCTATTGTTGCGATGACATAGCCCATGTGGGCACGTGTGTTCAGAATAAGTGTAGCGAAACGATTAAAATCGCGTGGTCAATAAAGCAACTAATGACTCACATAAATTATTTTAGGCTGCGAAAAAAATAATTTATGTGATGTAGATCCGTAATTTAGAACTGTTGTTACATAATTTTTTCACCGTGTGAAATAAGTATATTAAATCGATGTTTTTAGGGGGGAGTGAGCTAAATCTTTGCCAAACCCTATTCTGCTTTGGTATTGTTACAGTCCGTTTAATTGTAAGGAGTAAAGGGCATTAGCCCACCCTATGGATCGTCACCGACGTCTTTTCACAACAGGGACTTCAATGTTCCCCTCCCATATCGGCGCCTCAAGCCCGAAAAATCATTCCACTTTTCATGCTGTTCTTGTTTTTGATAAGACAAGACCTTCTGTTATTTGTGACGGGAGTAAGTCATGGAACTGTTAATGGACCCTCAAATATGGGTGGGGCTATTTACGCTGATAGTGCTTGAAGTCGTTCTGGGTATTGATAACCTGGTCTTCATTGCCATTCTTGCTGATAAATTACCGCCAAAACAAAGAGATAAAGCTCGTCTTATCGGTCTGTCTTTGGCCTTAATAATGCGACTGGGATTACTGTCGGTTATTTCATGGATGGTGACGCTCACAAAACCCATTTTCTCGGTAGCCGATCTGACATTTTCGGGTCGAGAACTGATTATGCTATTCGGGGGACTGTTTTTGCTGTTCAAAGCGACAACCGAGTTGCACGAACGGCTTGAGAACAAACAGCACGATGGCAGTCACGGTAAAGGTTATGCCAGTTTCTGGGTGGTGGTCGCGCAGATAGTGGTGCTGGATGCCGTCTTCTCCCTGGACGCCGTTATCACAGCGGTAGGGATGGTGAACCATCTCCCTGTCATGATGGCTGCAGTGACGATTGCCATGATTGTTATGCTGGTAGCATCGAAGCCATTGACCAGTTTTGTCAATAAGCACCCAACGGTGGTCGTGCTCTGCCTTAGCTTCCTGTTAATGATAGGCCTGAGCCTGGTGGCTGAAGGCTTCGGTTTCCATATTCCGAAAGGTTACCTGTACGCAGCGATTGGTTTCTCTATCGTGATTGAGTTTTTCAACCAGATTGCCCTTCGCAACTTTATTCGTCACCAGTCACGCCAGCCGCTACGCGCCCGTACTGCGGATGCGATTCTGGGTATGATTGGCAATAAGCGCAGGGAAAACGATTCCAGTCTGGAAGACAGCAATACGATTAAACCGATTGAAGCAGAAACCTTCGCGGAAGAAGAGCGTTATATGATTAACGGTGTTCTGACGCTCGCTTCACGCTCATTGCGCAGTATTATGACGCCTCGGGGAGACATCTCTTGGGTCGATGCGCTTAAAACTGATGCAGAAATTCGTGAGCAACTGCTGGCATCGCCGCACAGTCTATTTCCGGTATGTCGGGGTGAGCTGGACGAAGTTATCGGTGTCGCACGTGCCAAAGAGCTGCTAGTTGCCCTTGATAAAGGGGCGGATATTGCCGCCATTGCTGCTCAGTCACCGGTTATTGTTGTCCCTGAGACGCTGGATCCTATTAATCTGTTAGGTGTCTTGCGCCGGGCACGCGGTAGTTTCGTTATCGTGAATGATGAATTTGGTATGGTGCAGGGTCTGGTGACACCGCTGGATGTTCTGGAAGCGATTGCTGGTGAGTTTCCTGATGCTGATGAAACACCTGAAATTATTCGTGATGGTGATGGCTGGCTGGTAAAAGGCACTACTGACCTGCATGCTTTGCAGCAGCGCCTCAATATCAACACCCTGGTGAATGATGATGAGGATATTGCCTCAATTGCAGGATTAGTGATTGCGGTGAATGGTCAGATCCCGAAACAGGGCGATATACTTGAAGTCGCACCGTTGCAGATTCAAATCATTGAAGCCAACAACTATCGAGTTGACTTAGTTCGTGTTGTCAAAGAGTCCCCGGTTCACGAGGACGAAGAACACTAAGTCAGGTCATACTAGGCGGCGTGTTCTGGCTGGGGGGGCATATTATGGCTCTCCAGCCAGTACGGGAACTGCGTCAGTGGCATCGGTCTGGCATAAAGATAACCCTGTAACAGAAAGACCCCTTGCTGACGTAAAAAATCAGCCTGTTTCAGGGTTTCTACTCCCTCAGCAATCAACTCAATATTTAATCGATGACCGAGTGCAATAATAATATCAGTGACTTTTGAATTGACCGCATCAGTTCCAATTGCCGCAGTAAAGCTTTTATCTATTTTCAATATATCTGGACTCAGCGTTTCCAGGTATGCCAGAGAACTCTGTCCGGTACCAAAATCATCAATTGCCAGTTTGACGCCTAACTGATGTAAATCTCGTACCACTTGATGACTGACTTCTGGTAGGGCATCCCGCTCGGTGAGTTCAAGGATAAGACTCTGCTGAGGATTAGCCGGAAACCAGTAACGACGCAGATCCTCAATAATGGCGCCATTCTTAAAATGACGTGCCGCCACATTAATGCTGATATGAAAGTCGTGTATTTTCGGTAGCTGATCGAGATATTTAACCGTTTCCTGCAACACAAAACAGGTCAGTGGAATGATTAAATTGAATTGTTCGGCAAGAGGGATAAAGCCATCCGGTGAAATATTGCCCTGACGTGGGTTATGCCAGCGCAGGAGTAGCTCAATACCGACACATTTCCCACTATTGGCATGAATAAGCGGCTGACAGTAGACTTCAAATTCACGCGCGGCGAGCCCCATATGAATTTCATGAAAGAAACTCATACGTTTAGCCGTCATAAACCATACACAGGTTCCGGCAAGCAGGCCAAGAATAAGCGCCAGCGGGAGTTGTGATGGCAGAGTGCTGAGCGCCAGGATAGTGGCAGAAGGCCCAACGGAGGTAATTGAAAAAGGATAATTGATTGAAATAATATCCTGACGTACCTGGCTTGTTGAAACCTCGATGCTGCTGACCATACCATGAGCGTACTGAAAATGTGACTCGGCAATATTTAGAATGGTTTTATCGACCCACGGGCCATCCGTGTACTGCATAAATCCAGTCAGCATACCCAGGTTAATAACTTGCATGACGCCATCATTCGTATCAGGGGAGAGCGGACGCCATGAGAGTAGAATAGGCGAGCCCTTATTAATGATATTATCGGTACTTAATAATAGCAGGGGGGCTGGAGCGGGTAAGCGTGGATGCATTTTACTGATATTGTAGTGGGTCGAGCCGACGATACTGGAGCAATATATAACACCATTCTTCACCAGTGAGATAGACCGTACCGTGGGCACTCTGGCCAAATGCATCCGTAATGTTTGTTGGGCCTTTTCACAGGAAAGAAGCATGAGCGGCAATGTATCCTGGAACAGGATATCAAAAGGAGAGAGTAAGGCTTCTACGGTAGAGACTGCGCGCTGGCTAAACTGCAAAATACGTTGTTCATTTAACTGACGTTCAGAAAAAAACCTTATCGCCAGAGTGAGTACAAATACGAGTGTAGCGAGCAAAATACAAACAATAATCCGCCTCCGCCGATAGTCAGAAATAACCCGTTTTGCCGTTTGCATTCCAAACTACCTCGGTTGGCCTTCGCATACCTTAAATGCGCTCTAGTAGCAGTGTAGTGGGCTATGATGATGGCGACGAGTAAATAACGGTAATATAAATAAAAAAACTAAATTTTCAGTCTTCGGGAGCGCTAAAACGGGCAATGAGTTTCGCGGAGAGTGATTCTGATGGCCAACACTCGGAGCCTGTCCGAGTGTTGGATAAGAGAGGTCAGTATATTCTATTAGTTACACTGAACTTTTATCGCCAATCCTCCTTGCGAAGTCTCACGATATTTGGCGTTCATATCTTTACCGGTTTCATACATGGTTTCGATAACCTTATCCAGCGAAACACGTGGTGCGCTGGTCCGGCGCATCGCCATACGGGTGGCATTGATCGCTTTTACTGACGCAATCGCATTACGTTCGATACAAGGCACCTGAACTTGTCCGGCAACCGGATCACAGGTCAGGCCCAAGTTATGTTCCATACCAATTTCTGCCGCGATACAAACCTGATCAGGACTGGCCCCGAGAATCTCTGCCAGGCCAGCAGCGGCCATGGAACAGGCTACCCCGACTTCGCCCTGACAGCCTACTTCGGCACCCGAAATAGACGCATTCATTTTATACAACGCCCCCACCGCACCCGAGGCGAGGAAATAACGGATATAAATTTCCGGGGTGACGGGTTCAATAAAGTGATCGTAATAAGACAGAACC
>Ga0308165_1003389_pt1 | contig 17167 bp, 14 predicted proteins | sample PhyWR2_FD_201032 | JGI IMG/M metagenome (GOLD analysis project Ga0308165, IMG submission 201032) | Phyllosphere microbial communities from UC Gill Tract Community Farm, Albany, California, United States - DLSLW.R2 | ecosystem: Host-associated > Plants > Phyllosphere > Unclassified | place: USA...
AGGTGGTGGTCCGTCGGTACAATTATACGATGGTGGCTCTAGCTTTTATTTAGTGCCAATGGTTGGTTTAGATTACAAATTTTCGGGCGCACCATTGGCCCTGGCGCTAGATTGGAGACCAAGACTTTATATCGGCGACAATGATAGCGATTTTAACGCCGGCAGATTTGGCTTAGGATTTAGATATACTTTTTAAAGCGGAAAGCTGAAAGACTAAAGCTGAAAGCGGAAAGACTAAAGCGGAAAGGCTAAAGAAAGTCCGAAGACAGGAAGTCCGAAGAAGCTGAAAGCTGAAAGACCAAAGCTTAAAGCCAAATTAGCGCGTGCCTCCTATGTTTACGATGGGCTTTAGTTTATCGCTAACTCTTTCCCTCTGGGGAAGTTGGGTGGGACTTAAAGCAAAATATAAAACCCCGTGAGATAAATATCTCATGGGGTTTTTGTTATGGAGTAAAAGTGTTTGCCAAAAAAAAAATTAGCGCTCAAGAGTTACTGATGACGATAACAATTGAGCAACTAATTTCCGAAACAAAATAAAGTTTTGGATGTTAAATTGTTTCTGTATTCCAAATTAACGCTACTTTGTTCATTCAAAAACTCAGCCAATCAAAAAAACAGGCTTCAATCGTAAAAAACGAAGAATGAAGTGGGGTCGAAAAAACAGCAAGTATTTTTTTCGTACCGGTTATTCCCCAAAAATCCACATAACAAAAAAAATCCCGCAATGCATTGAAAGCACTCGCGGGATAATTTGGCTCAAAAAAAATGAGTCGAGAGTACAAACCTCAACTTCACTTCTTTGTGAAATTATTTCAAGAATTTCCTATTCATCTTTCCATTTGTTATAGCGTAAACACAATTATTAGCATATCCTAACTTTTGTATGTTAGCTTCAGCTGTATAATCTAAGGCCCAAGAAGCGCCACCATCTTTGGTTAAGTATATTTTATTATCCGAAGAAACATATCCAGTATTTTCATCAATAAACGCCATTGAAAGATTTCGCTGAATATTTGGAATACTAGTAATTGGTGACCATGAAACTCCTCCATCAATTGATTTAAATAATTTTACCGTTGGAGCAGAATCATAAGTAGAAAGCGAGCAATATCCAACTTTATTATTTACAAAATAAATATCATCTACAATGCTTTTGGGGTAGTTTAAAAAAGAATATTCATGCCAATTTTCATTATTCCCGTTGCAATATAATATTAATCCTTTTTCAGTTGTTTGGTTAGAGCCTATCGCCCAAATATTGTTAAAGTCTAACTTAAATGGAGGTCTTTGCACATCGAGCATTGTAGAAGTGGAGGAGTGAACTTTGTTAAAATCAACGCCGTTAGCGGTTTTGTAAACGTTTCGATCTTGCGAAACAAGCAGACCTGTCTTCATATCATTCTCTACATAAACAGCGGCAAATTCTTTTTTGGTTGGATTAGTGTAGAAACTTTTTATAAGAGAAGAAGTCCCTCCAACTGGCACTTTCACCAGTTCACCTTGACTGGCACCTCCGTCAGACCATCCTTCATCGTTATCAGTGGCATGAAAATTACCAAAATCTCCAGAAATACACCAAAGATTCCACGTTAATCCATCATCTAATGATGAAATCGTCTTTTCAGCATAATTAAAATATATTCTGCCGTTTTCTCTTATTTGAATATTTAATATCGGACGAGCATCTGTAAAAGAAAATTGATTAGGTGTCGATGTCCAATTGCCAACACTCTTGTTAATGATTGCGATGTTTTGATCATACTTGTTTGATACGTTATTGACATGGCTTCTCTTTTCAAAAACAAATTTTAAGACAGGGAACGGCTTTGGTACCATTGGTATTTTGATTGTCATTGTTTTCGCATCGGCGGAAACATTTATTATTTCTACTGCTGTATCATCGAAATAAATCTTGCACTTTTCTTTCGCAGGAAAGTTTTCGCCAGTGATAATCACTTCATCTCCTGAATAAGCTAAATTTTTTGAATACGATGTAATGGTAACATCTTTTACAGTTTCAGACCGAGTTTCTGCCGGATTATCGCTTTTAGAGCAAGATGTTAAAAATAATAACATCACTAGTAGCACAGAGATAGGGTTCTTTTTCATTTAATTTCTTTTAGGGGTATCTTTTAAATCGTTCGGCATTTATTTGAAAAATAGTGCCAAAGCGCAACACACGACACAAAAAGCTAGTAATGAACAACTTAACATCAAACCGAAATAAAGTGATTGGAGAAAATTGGGGAAATAAATACACGATAATTCACAGTGCTTTCCTCAATATGGGGAAAATCATTTTTCATTCTTGAAAAATGAATACAAAAAAATCCCGTAAGGCATTGATAGCGCTCACGGGATTTTTTTATTTGCGAAAAAGGCTAGTGACTGAAGACTTAGAACTCACGACTCCAAACTCAGAACTTACTTTCCCAACCATTTGGCTAAAACAGCTTTTTGAGCTGCTGTTGCGTTTTGGTTGATGCTAGCTTTTAAGCGCACGCTTGGGTTTTCTTTAAGGGTTAAAACAATTTCTTTATCTAAACCATCGCGTTTAACCTGAAGCTTTAGGGTTTCGCCAATTTTCTTGTTGGTAACCAATGGCAATGTTTCTAAAGAAAGCATTGCGCTTCTTAACTTTACAGTGGCCAGCGCATCCATTATAGTAACGCCGTCTACAGATACAATTTCGTCGTTTACGTTTAAGCCTCCAACCCAGGCGGCAGAATTTCGTGCTATTGATGTTACACTGATCGTACCGTCGTTAGTTAATTGCCCCGAAGCGCCCGTTACAGGCTTGTTCGGTGTCGCGTTTTCCGTGCTTACATCAACACCCGCATAACCGAAATATTTTACATACTCAGGGTCGACAACGCCGTTAACATATTTGGCCCAAAAATTATCGAAACTGATGCCAGATACTTTTTCTACCATGGCCTTAAATTCTGCATCGGTATAACCACGTTTAAGGGTTTTGCACTGCAGGTACATGGCCTTCATTACGTCGTCGAGACTTTTGGTTCCTTTGGTGGCATTAATAATTTCCAGATCCATCAAAATGCCAATTACTTCGCCTTTGTTATAGTAAGAGATCGAATTATTTCTTGAGTTCTCGTTCGGACGATAGCCAATGATCCACGCATCGTAACTCGATGAAGCTGCAGACTGATATTTTGCGCCGGGCGTGTTCAGCACCGTTGCGATGCCACCAGCCAGGTCGTTTAAAAATTTATCGGCATCGGTAAAACCCGCCCTGTGCATAAACTTATTTTCGTAGTATGAGGTAAAGCCTTCGGCAACCCAAAGGTTTGTTGTATAATTCTCGTTATCGTAATCAAACGGCCCCAACGCTACGGGACGAAGGCGCTTAACATTCCACAAGTGGTGATATTCGTGTGCAACGAGACCTAAAAAGCCTTTGTAGCCGGCTTCGGTATTGTAGGCGTTTCTAGATGCGCCGAGTGTTGTAGAATTCAAATGCTCTAATCCACCTCCGCCTCTTAAAAAGTTGTGTACAATAAAAACGTAGTGTTTGTTGGGATTTTCGCCATAAACAGCGGTTGCTTCCTCAACAATTTTCGCCATATCTACTTTTAACTTTTCCTTATCGTAATTACCGCCACCGTACATGGCCACCTCATGGCGCACTCCTGCGGCCATAAACTCGAATACATCCTGGTTTCCAACCTCAATCGGACTATCGTACAAAATATCAAAATCGGGTGCAGTATAGGTAAAAGACTGACCAGCTACGGGCGCTAAACCTGTAGAAACCTTGCTCCAGGTTTTAAAAGGTATAATTTTTACCGTGCTCGGCGATTTAATCATCCCTTCGGGATACATAAAAATCCCTGTTGGAGATAGGAAAGCGTGCGACTCATCGATAAACGGGGTACGCACCGAAATCTCGAATGCATAAACGCGGTAGTTGACCTGAATATTTGCAGCCTTGTTAGAGAAGATTCTCCAAATGTTCTTTCTTACTTTTTCAACCTTTACAGGTTTGCCCCCGGCTGTAGCGTTAAACTCTTCTACACTTTTTTCAAACTCGCGTACCAGATAAGAACCTGGTGTCCAAACTGGCATCTTAACATCAACATAATCTTTTGCCCATCCAGAAATATTCATCTGAACTTCGGCGTAATGGGCCTGTGGTTCTTTAAAAGAAACCTCATAGCCAATTTTTACCTGTGCTTTCGCTGCCATAATACATGTTAGCAATAAAACTAAACTTAAAACTGATTTTTTATTAAACATATTGAGGGTGTTTTGCCACAAATTTATAAAATAAGTCGGGAAGTCGGGAAAGAAGTCCGAAGTCTGGAGCCCGGAGTCTGAAGTTCGGAGCGCTAAAATTGAATTGTTCATCAGTCATCGGATGAATAACTGTACACTTTCTATATTCATCCGATGACTATTTAGCTGGTTGAATACCTGTACACTCGCTAAATTCATCTGATGACTATTGGCGGTTAAAAACTGGTATTTTATCATTGGTCATTCGAAAGTTACAAACCTTGATTGCCCTTGCCTTATTGGCTTTAGGAACGTTTAGGCTTGTTGATCGTTAGACTTCGGACTTCGCGACTCCTGACTCCCGACTAAACTCAGTAACATCCTTAATACAACAAAATTAGGACTAAACTATTTGAATATTTTTGCGCTTAATAGCTGTGCATCGATTCCTATTAATGTTCAGATAAACACAACACACACAAATATAAACATGAAGAAAAGGTATATCATTTATGCTGTTTTAGCTTTGGGCTTTGCCTATTTAGTGTATTACAGAATTAATGCGAACAAAAAGCTGGGAGGAAAAGGCGCCGCGAGTACCACACGTGGAAAGGGCGCAGCAGGTGGAAAAGGCGGCAACGCACCGTTGGCTGTTGATGGTATTGTAGTGAAGCCTACATCGTTCGATACCGATCTGGAAGTTACGGGCGCAATCGAGGCAAATGAGTCGGTTACGTTAAAAAGTGAAGTATCGGGATTGGTAACCGGCATTTATTTTACCGAAGGAACAAATGTTACCAAAGGAAGTGTTTTGGTAAAAGTAAACGCTCAGGATATTCAGGCGCAGTTGCAAGAGGCCTTAACTAAACAAAAGCTATCGAGCACCAACGAAAACAGGGCTAAACAACTTTTAGAAAAGGGCGCAATCAGTCAGGAAGAATATGATACATCGTTAGCCGATTTAAGATCGCTGCAGGCACAATCGCAATTAATTAGGGCACAGCTGGCCAAAACAACAATCAGGGCGCCATTTTCGGGACGCATCGGTTTACGCAGTATTTCTGTAGGAACCTATCTCACGCCCGCTACAGTTATCGCCAATCTGGTAAGCACAAACCCCGTAAAGGTTACCTTTGCTGTTCCTGAAAAATATGCCGGCCAAATTAAAATGGGCAGTGCAATAAGTTTTACAACTGATGGATCATCAAAACAAAACACCGGAAAGGTGTACGCCATAGAGCCGGGCATTAATGCGGCAACCCGTACCTTACAAATCAGAGCTTTAGCGCCAAACGCCGACAATACGCTGTTACCGGGCTCGTTTGCAAAGATAAAGTTGGCGTTAAACACCTTGCAAAACGCAATTCTTATCCCAAACAGCGCTATTATTCCGGTTTTGAACGGCAAAATAGTTTATGTACAAAAAAATGGCAAGGCACAAGAAGTTAAGGTAGAGGCAGGAACAAGAACAGACGAGAACATTGTAATCACTTCGGGGCTAAAGGCCGGCGATACGGTGCTTACCACAGGGGCTATGGCCTTAAAAAAAGATGCGCCCGTAAAAGTTCAATTGGTTAAACATTAATTATGAGTATTTCCACAACCAGCATAAAGCGGCCCGTTCTTGCGATTGTAATGAACCTGTTGATCGTACTCTTTGGAATTATTGGTTATACCTTTCTTGGCGTTCGCGAGTATCCGTCTATCGACCCTACCGTGGTGTCTGTAAGAACCTCATATCCAGGGGCAAATGCCGATATTATTGAATCGCAGATTACGGAGCCTTTGGAAAAATCGATCAATACGATCGATGGAATCAGGAACATTTCATCGTCAAGCAACCAGGGCGCCAGTAATATCACCATTGAGTTCGATCTTGATAAAAACATAGAAGAAGCTGCAAATGATGTTCGCGATAAAGTTTCGCAAGCGGCCCGAACATTACCAAAAGATATTGATGGATTGCCAACGGTGAGCAAGGCCGATGCAAATTCGGACGATATTTTATCGATGACGATTCAAAGTGATAAGAGAAACACTTTGGAATTGAGCGATTTTGCTGAAAATGTAATTGCCGATCGCATCCAGACAATCCCTGGTGTAAGTACCGTCCAGATTCGGGGCCAGAGAAAATATGCCATGCGAATATGGATGGACCCCAACAAACTGAGTGCTTACGGGTTAACATCGCAAGATATTGTAACGGCACTCGATAACGAAAATGTTGAGCTTCCTTCGGGAAAAATTACCGGCGCCACCACTGAGCTCACCGTTAAAACCCTGGGAAAACTAACAAACGAAGATCAGTTTAATAATTTGATCCTTAAATCTGACAGCAACCAGGTTGTAAAGCTGAAAGATGTAGGTTATGCGGTACTTGGTTCAGAAAATGAGGAAACCATTTTAAGAGAATCGGGCCTGCCAATGGTTTCCATTTCCATTATTCCGCAGCCTGGCGCTAATTACATAGACATTACTCAGGAGTTTTACAAGCGCTTTGATAAGCTAAAAGCCGATATGCCCAAGGATATTAAGTTAGCGGTTTCAAGTGACAATACCATCTTCATTAAACGCTCGGTAACGGAAGTTGCGGAAACCATCGGCTTATCGCTGGTGCTCGTAATTTTGATCATATACTTGTTTTTTAGAGATTGGGCAATCGCATTCAGGCCATTAATTGATATTCCTGTATCGCTGATCTTCACCTTCTTTATTATGTATGCCTTTGGTTTTTCTATCAACGTACTCAGCTTGCTTGCAATTGTTTTGGCAACAGGCCTGGTGGTAGATGATGGTATTGTAGTAACTGAAAACATTTTTAAAAAGGTAGAAGAAGGCATGTCGCCATTTGAAGCCGCAATAAAGGGTTCGAACGAGATCTTTTTCGCCGTTATCTCGATTTCAATTACGCTGGCAGCCGTCTTTTTGCCGGTAATTTTCCTTCAGGGATTTGTGGGCCGGCTATTTAGGGAGTTTGGCGTTGTAATTGGCGCAGCCGTGCTGATCTCTGCCTTTGTATCGCTCACCCTAACGCCAATGCTGAACGCTTATTTAATGAAAAAGGGTGGCCATAAACCTTCTCGTTTCTATAACTGGACAGAGCCCTATTTTATTAAGCTGAACGATTCGTACGCTTCTAACCTGAACAAGTTTTTAGCTAAGCGTTGGCTTTCTATCCCGATAATTGTAGTTTGTATGGGCCTCATTTTTCTATTCTGGAAGTTATTGCCAAAAGAAACTGCACCGTACGATGATAGAAGTGCGATCAACATGACGGCAACATTGCCAGAGGGCGCTTCTTTCGAAACTACCGATCAATTCATCATGAAACTGAATCAGTTAGTGATCGATTCTGTACCCGAAAAAAACGTCAACATTACAATCACCTCACCTAATTTCGGAGGGTCTGGCTCAACCAACATGGGCTTTGTACGCATGGGCCTTACCGATCCCGAAGATCGTGAACGTTCGCAAAGTGAAATTGCCGATATGTTAACCCGAGAGACCAAAAAATATTCGGAGGGCAAGGTAATCATTAGTCAACAACCAACCATTTCTGTTGGACGCCGCGGCGGTTTGCCTATCAGTTACATTATTCAGGCACAAAATTTCGATAAACTTCGTGAAAAAGTTCCGTTGTTTATGGAAGAGGTTGCCAAAGACCCAACTTTTACCGTTTCTGATGTAAACCTGAAATTTAACAAGCCCGAAATCAATCTTACCATCGATCGTGATAAGGCTAAAAACCTCGGCGTTTCAATTGCCGATATTGCGCAAACCCTAAACCTTGGCTTAAGCGGGCAACGTTTTTCGTATTTCTTTATGAACGGCAAGCAATATCAGGTAATTGGTCAGTTCGACAGAACACAGCGTAAAGACCCGCTCGACCTGAGCTCGGTATATGTGCGGAACAACAAGGATGAGCTTATCCAGCTCGATAATCTGGTAACAGCCCGCGAAGAAAGCAGCCCGCCGCAATTATACCGAAACAACCGTTTTATTGCCGCTACGGTTTCTGCAGGCCTGGCGCCAGGCAAAAGCATTGGCGACGGTATTGAAGCGATGGATGCTATTTCGAAAAAAGTTTTAGATGAAACCTTTTCTACCGACTTAGGTGGCGAATCAAGAGATTTTAAAGAAAGTTCATCCAATACATTTTTTGCGTTTGGTTTAGCCCTATTGCTGGTTTACCTCATTCTCTCGGCACAGTTCGAAAGTTTTAAAGACCCGGTAATTATTATTTTAACCGTGCCGATGGCCGTTGCGGGGGCATTTTTATCGCTGTGGCTATGTGGCCAAAGCTGGAATATTTTTAGTCAGATTGGTACCATCATGCTAATCGGTTTAGTTACAAAAAACGGTATTCTGATTGTCGAATTTGCCAATCAGTTAAAAGAAAAAGGTGTAGCCATACCCGAGGCGATAAGAGAGGCGGCTGTATCTCGTTTGCGACCTATTCTAATGACCAGTTTGGCCATTGCCATTGGAGCCCTCCCTATTGCACTTGCCCTGGGCGCAGCTGCAAAAAGCAGAATGAGTATGGGAACCGTAATTGTTGGCGGAACATTGTTTTCGTTGGTTTTAACACTTTTTGTAATCCCTGCCATTTACTCGTACTGGGCCAAGCCATATAAGCCAAATAAAGAATTAAAAGACGCCCATCGTTTTGAACAGGAAGCATTACACACAGAAGAATAAGATGAGCAACAGATTAAAAATATTGGGTTTTCTGCTCAGCTTCTCGATCTCGGGATTTGCGCAAGAGAAACTTACGCTGCAGGAAGCAGTTACCATTGCCATGCAGAACAATTATGATATCAAAATCAGCAAAAATGATATTGCGATTGCGAAAAACAACGCCAATATCGGCAATGCCGGGATGCTACCTTCGCTTATAGGTACCTACTCCAACGGTGGAAGCATTCAAAACACCCGACAAACACCCGCAACGGGCGCAGATAGGGTAATCAGAGGCGCAAAAAGTACCAATAACGACTTGGGAGCGGATTTAAACTGGACCGTGTTTGACGGTTTTAGCATGTTTGCCAACTACGACCGCTTAAAAGAACTGCAAAGACAGGGAGAAGTGTCGTCGCGATTGACTATTTTAACAACAATTGCCGATGTAATTACTGCCTATTACGACGTAGTTAGGCAACAACAGCTGCTTATCGCGGCCGATAGCGCCATGGACGTTTCTATTTTGCGCACCAACATTGCCAAAACAAAGCTTCAGCTGGGCAGAGGTTCTAAACTGGACGTGCTAACCGCACAAGTCGATTATAATACCGATACCTCCAGTTATCTGCAGATAAAAAATGCGCTTCAGGTTGCCAAGGTACGCCTGAACCAACTGATGGTAAGAGACATCAGTACCGATTTCTCGGTCATAAATTCGATCGACATTGATGCTGCGATCTCTTTTGTTAAACAGGCTGAAATTGCCGAACAGCAAAATCCAAATGTTCAAAATGCCTTTATTAATCAGCGTATTGCCGCATTAACCTTGAAATCGATCAGGGGCGCAAGGTACCCAACAGTTAGCCTAAACTCGGGCTACAGTCGGGCAAATAGTACCAGCCCAACCGGCTTTAATCAGAAATTTGCGGCAAACGGACTTACTTATGGCGTTACAGCAAGCATCAATTTATTTAATGGCTTCTTACAGCGCCAGCAAGAAAGAAATGCAAAAATAGAGATTGAAACCGCAAGCTTAAACTTAAACAAAACCAAGCTCGATGTAAACTCGCAGTTGTTGTCTGCCTATCAAAACTACAGTACCTTTCTCGATCTGATTAAACTTGAGCAGCGTAATGTTGATATTGCCAAAGAAAACCTAGACATCACGCTTGCCAAATATCGGTTAGGAAGCATTGCCCCGTTAGAACTTAGAGAGGCGCAACGGAATGCCATCGACGCTCAAAACCGGTTCATCGAAATGCAATATCAGGCCAAGATTGCCGAAACCACGCTAAAAGAAATTAGCGGAAATATAGATTTATCCAATTAATCTTTATCTTTAGTGCATGATAATTGTTGCTGACAGTGGCTCATCAAAAACCGATTGGATGGGTTACCATAATGGTGAAGTCATTAAGTTTAATACTCCGGGAATAAATCCTTATTTCTTAAATGAACAGGAAATTAGCAAGCTCATCAGGAAGAACGAAACGGTAGCTCAATATGCCGATCAGGTTAAAGAAATTTACTTTTTTGGAGCTGGTTGCTCATCGCCAGATAAGCACGAGGTGGTTTCGAACGGACTTTCGGATGTTTTCAACAAGGCTTTTATATCGGTCGATCACGATTTGCTGGGCTCGGTTTATGCTACCTGCGGTAATGCCGAAGGTTTAAATTGCATACTAGGTACAGGATCGAACATTTGCTATTTCGATGGCAAGAAAATTCATGATGGCCACCACGGGTTAGGCTACGTTTTGGGCGATGAAGGATCTGGCACGTTTTTCGGCAAAAAGGTATTACTGGCTTACCTCTACAACAAAATGCCTGCAGAACTCGCCGTAGAATTTAAAAAATCATATCCGATAGAGAAAGAGCAAATCATTACAAATATTTATCAAAAACCCTTTCCAAATATATTTTTGGCCAGCTTTAGCCGGTTTATGGCAAGCCACAAAAACCACCCTTTTATTCAACAGATTTTAAAGGCCGGCTTTCAGGAATTTGTAGATACCAACGTTAAAGATTATCCGAAATACAAGAGTATTCCGTGCCATTTTGTAGGCTCCATTGCCTACTACTATCAAGAAGAACTGATCTCAGTGCTCGAAAGTAACGATATTGAGCCCGGCAAAATACTTCAAAAGCCAATAGATGAGCTTTTTAGCTTTATACTCCAAAAAGAAGGAATTGCAAACCATGCCAGTTAGCGCATGGCATTTTACATATAAATTTATTGTTAAAATATTTTTAAGATTGTAAACATAACAACCTACATTTTGTTATATTTTTGGAGGCACACAAATTTGCGCAGAACATATGAAGAGAATATTAGTAGTAGATGATGATATTGAGGTTTTAGAAACCATACAATTAATACTCGAGATTGGCGGCTTTAAGGTTTCGGCACTTAACGATGGGGAGGAAATTTTTAACAGAATTGAGCAATTTAACCCCGATTTAATTTTACTTGATATCTCGTTAGGCCACATTGATGGAAGAGTGGTATGCGAGCAGTTGAAATCGATTGAAAGCACTTCAAAAATTCCAATTTTGCTGATCTCCGGCTTATATGACCCTAAAGATTTTACGACACTTAATTACGGCCAGGACGATTTCCTTTCGAAACCATTCCAAATGGATGTATTACTGAAAAAAATTACAAAAATCCTTTCACTAGAGCAGGATGAAAAGTATTTGATGAACTAAGAGAAATAAACATATTTAAACGAAGGCCGGTTCAACAACCGGCTTTTTTTTTGAATGATCGTCATCCTTCGAAACCAGTTTTCCGCTAGTCAGGATTTGTAATCCTGACTCCCGTAGCGCTGGATTTCAAATCCGGCATTAGCCAGGTGGACGATTTTCGATACCCAACTCCGTATAAAGAAGTCAAGTTTTTAAAACTTGACTTCTTTGGCTTGCAACCTCCCGTAGCGCTGGATTTCAAATCCAGCATTAGCCAGGTGGACGATTTTCGATACCCAACTCCATATAAAGAAGTCAAGTTTTTAAAACTTGACTTCTTTGGCTTGCAATCAGCGCCCTACCCTGTCAATTTGGCAAACAAAATGCTTTGGAACAAGCCTTGATAAGCATTTGCTAGATTAAACAATAACTTTACATATGAGCATACAAGAAAAAGGAAACATTTCGATACATACCGAGAACATTTTCCCGATTATTAAGAAATTTTTATACTCCGATAACGAGATTTTTCTTCGTGAGTTAGTTTCTAACGCAGTAGATGCAGTTCAAAAAATCAAAAGACTGGGCTCTTTAGGTCAGTTTAATGGCGAAGTGGGCCAGCCGTTAGTACAGGTTTCGGTTAACAAAGACGCTAAAACCATCACCATTAGCGATAATGGATTGGGTATGACGGCCGAAGAGATAAAAAAATACATTAATCAGGTTGCGTTCTCCGGTGCAAGTGAGTTTGTAGAAAAGTTTAAGGATGCGAAAGATGCCAATGAAATCATTGGTAAATTTGGTTTAGGCTTCTATTCTGCATTTATGGTTGCCGATTTAGTCGAAATTCAAACTTTATCATACCAGGACGGGGCTGAACCAGCACGCTGGGTGTGCGATGGCAGCACGGAATTTGAGATTACCGAAGGGACCAGAGAAACCCGCGGTACCGACATTATCCTTCATGTTAACAAAGATTCTGAGGAATTTTTAGAAGAGTCGAAACTGCAGGGCATTTTAGATAAGTATGCTAAATTTTTACCTGTTCCAATTAAGTTTGGTACCAAAACCGAATCGGTTGAAGATGGTGAAGATGCCGAAGGTAAAAAACAATACAAAGATGTTGAAGTAGATAATATTATCAACACTACAAACCCGATCTGGACAAAGGCGCCTGCAGATTTGTCAGACGAGGATTACTTAAGCTTTTACCGCGAATTATATCCTTTTAGTGAAGAGCCATTGTTTTGGATTCACTTAAATGTTGATTATCCGTTTAATTTAACGGGTGTATTGTATTTCCCTAAGTTGAAAAACGACTTCGAAATGCAACGCAACAAGATCAAGCTATTTTCTCGCCAGGTATTCATCACCGACGAGGTTAAAGACATCGTACCTGAGTTCTTAATGTTGCTACATGGCGTAATCGACTCGCCGGATATTCCGTTAAACGTATCACGCAGTTTCTTACAGGCCGATAGTAATGTAAAGAAGATCAACAATTACATTACCAAAAAGGTTGCCGATAAACTAGCTGAACTGTTTAACAAAGACCGTAAATCGTTCGAAGAAAAATGGAAAGACATTGGTTTATTTGTGAAATACGGAATGATTAGTGAAGACAAATTTTACGATAAAGCCAAGGACTTTGCCCTTGTTGGCAATACAAAAAACGAACTTTATACTTTAACAGAATATAAAGACAAAGTTGCGCCGTTGCAAACAGATAAAAATGGAAATGTAGTTTACCTGTACTCAAACGATGCCTCAAAACAAGATGCCTTTATTCAATCGGCAAACAAAAAAGACTACGACGTTTTAGTTTTAGATTCGCCAATTGATAACCATTTCATTAATCAGCTGGAGCAGAAGCTAGAGAAAACATCGATAAAACGTGTTGATTCGAGCGTTGCTGATAAGCTCATTGAAAAAGACGAGGTTAATGAACATGTTTTAAGTGAAGACCAGGTAAAAGAGGTAACGAGCATTTTCGAAAAGGCGATTACCAAGCCGGGAATGCAAGTGGAAGTTGTGGCTTTAAACCCCGATGAATTACCGGTTACCATTACCATGGATGAATTTATGCGTCGGATGAAAGATATGGCGGCAATGGGCGGCGGAATGGGTTTCTATGGCCAGATGCCAGATAACTATAAGGTTGCTATTAACGGTAACCACAAGTTGGTTAGCAAAATATTGAAGGCTGAGGGCGAAGAGCAAACCAACCTGGCTAAGCAAGCTGTTGATTTGGCTTTATTAGCGCAAGGAATGCTAACTGGTGCTGATTTAACCGCTTTTGTGAGCAGAAGTGTAGAGTTGATTTAACCACTCGCATTAAATAATGTTGAAAGGAGAAAGCCAAAAGCTTTCTCCTTTTTTGTTAACACCAGCTGCTGATGCACAAGAGTTAAAAGTCATCGGATAAATATAGACCGGTTGCAAGTATTCATCTGATGACTAACATTTGAAAATTTTGGGCAAAAAAAAACCCGATCAAGATCAGGGTTTTTAGTCAGAATTTTCGGGAACTCTTAGATTAAAATTAAAGTCTTTTTAGCTTGCTAATTTTGCTTGTTTATGATCTACGTTGAAGTAATCTTTATGCTCTTCGATCATTTTTGCAATTGTAGCTGCTTTTGTATCAGTTATTTTGAACTCAAATAATGGTTCTTGATTCTTTTTAGATCTTACCATTTTCTCGGTATAGAAACGATAAACCAAACCGTTGGTTAACAAACCGTATTTTGCTTTGGTTTTGCGGAAATATTTCGACAAACGAGAATCATGAATATCTAAGCTATCATTGTGATGTTTACACTCTACCAAAATTGTAGGTTCGCCATCTTTCATAATAGTATAGTCAACTTTTTTACTTTTCTTAACTCCAAAATCAACCACAGCCTCAGACTGAACCTCTGAAGGATCGAAGCCTAAAATCTGGATGAAAGGCATTACAAGCGCGTTCCTGGTCAAATCTTCCGACTGAACCTGAGGAAGCATTTTTTTGATTCTCACGGCAAATTGCCCAATTTCGTCTTTAAGTTCCATTTTATTAATATTTCAAATAGGATTAATTTTTTAAATTATACTGACTGAACACTGAGTTCGCCGAGGCAATGATCAAATCGAGGCTCTTTTTATCAAAAAACTCTCTATTTAACATGGCAACGATATAAGTCAATTTGGTAACATCGGCAACTTTCATTTTAAGGCGGAGGTTTTTCATTCCATCTTTAATTGCCTGTTGAACATAGTTTCTAACTACTAAAAACGACTTTTTAAATGCATATCCGCCGTTAATATTGGCGTGTGCCGGCTGGTGGTTAAGGTTACCATACTCATTCTGCATTTTTTGATACACAAGGTCATTCATTCCCTGGTTGGTAGAACCACCCTGATAATAAATGCTGCTAAGTAAATACTCGTAACCGTTGTGTTTCATTTTTAAGTTTTCAGTAGATGTAGGATGCTATGTTCTTTTAATTCAATTTTTTTAGTTACCAACCCAGTATTGTATGGCCTGCTTTCAATTTTCATCTCTACAGGCTACACAAGCTTGGGTAGGCAGATGTTTAATTTAATTACAAGTAATTTCTTACCTCTAATTATTTGTTTTTGGCAAACAGTTTAAAGATTGAAAAAAGAATGAATATGTGTAATTTTTTTACATCAACTCCTCAGTTTTTTACACGAAACCACTAAGTTTGTATGATGAAACTGGCAAGCCATTATTTTTTGTCTGTGATGGGAACCAATTTTTTACTTAACTTGCATTCAAATCCTTCAAACAAACTTATTCAATAATCATGAACTTAAAATGCATTGTTATAGACGACGAGCAGCATGCAATAGAGGTGTTAACTGACCATATTGCGGAAATGCCGGGTCTAACTGTTTTTAAAACTTTTACAAGCCCTGTGCAGGCGCTCAGAGAGATCAGTATGGATGATGAGATTGATTTATTGTTTATGGATATTGACATGCCGGGCATTAATGGTATTGAACTGGCAAAAAACATCAGAGAGAAATCTAAGTATCTGATATTTACTACTGCACATCCCGATTATGCACTTCAGGCATTTGATGTGCAATCAGATCAATACCTGCTTAAGCCAATATCGTTTGCAAAGTTTGCGTTGGGCATTGACCGGATTTTAAAGAAAGAAGCCAACAATGCTAAAGCTTCGGCAAAGGAGGTGGAACAGGTTGCGGCCCTTTACATAAAAGGCGACCATAAATATGCGTTTTCTAACATTGCAATTGATGAAATACTTTACATAAAGGCTTTACAAAATTACATACAGATCATTACTAAATCTGAAACGCACACCACCTACTTAACCTTGAAGGAAATTGAAAAAGCATTAGAAAATAACGCATTTATTCGCGTAAACAAATCAAATATTGTTGCCAAGTCGGCCATTAAGAAGGTAGATGGAAATATTATACGCCTGGTGAATAACGAAATGATCCAGATTGGCGAAGGGTACAAGGAAGCTTTTTTTGCCTATGTACAGAGCAGCTTATTAAAATCTAACAGAAACCAGTAATATAATTACCGCTGGTGCAATGTTGTACTGTACAGCCCTAAAAGCCATATCGTTAAGCCCTGATACTTGTTGTATGAAACCGTTCTTAAAATTTCGAGGTTTGCCCACTTTTTTAAACGGTATTTAAGATAACTCTATACCTATAAAACTCGTAGCAATTGATTGGCTCATATCGCTGACCGGATGCGTAGCAAAGTTGTTTTCAGTTTTAACGCTCTTGTAAACGAAAACGGTTCTTTTTGCCAGCTTTGAATTAGTTTGAGTTTTCATAATAATAGTTGTTATGTGCTATAAGCCAACAACGAAACTTGTAGCAATTGACTGGCTTATGTCGCTAATCGGGTGCGTAACAAAGTTATTTTCGGCTTTAACGCTTTTGTAAACGAAAACGGTTTTTTTAGTAAGTTTTAGGTTGTTCTGAGTTTTCATAAAGATAAATTTAAATTACTATAAATCAACGATAAAACTTGTAGCAATTGATTGGCTCATATCGCTGATCGGGTGAGTAACAAAATTGTTTTCGGCTTTAACGCTTTTGTAAACGAAAACGGTTTTTTTAGTAAGTTTTGAATTATTTTGAGTTTTCATGATGATAAATTTTAAAAGTTATAATTAAACGATAAAGCTTGTTGCAATCGACTGACTCATATCGCTGATCGGGTGTGTAACAAAGTTGTTTTCGGCTTTTACGCTTTTATAAACGAAGACAGTTTTTTTGGTAAGCTTCGAGTTATTTTGAGTTTTCATGATGATAAATTTTAATGGTTATAATTAAACGATGAAGCTTGTTGCAATCGACTGGCTCATATCGCTGATCGGGTGTGTAGCAAAGTTGTTTTCGGCTTTTACGCTTTTATAAACGAAGACAGTTTTTTTGGTAAGCTTTGAGTTATTTTGAGTTTTCATGATGATAAATTTTAATGGTTATAATTAAACGATGAAGCTTGTTGCAATCGACTGGCTCATATCGCTGATCGGGTGTGTAGCAAAGTTGTTTTCGGCTTTTACGCTTT
>Ga0308165_1003390_pt1 | contig 17166 bp, 9 predicted proteins | sample PhyWR2_FD_201032 | JGI IMG/M metagenome (GOLD analysis project Ga0308165, IMG submission 201032) | Phyllosphere microbial communities from UC Gill Tract Community Farm, Albany, California, United States - DLSLW.R2 | ecosystem: Host-associated > Plants > Phyllosphere > Unclassified | place: USA...
TATTTGCCGCGGACTTCCTTCAGATTCGCAGTCACCCACGACACCCTTGTCTCGAGCTAACACTTCCTACTGCTAAGCGTGTTCGGGACTTGAACCCTATAGTCGATTGCCATGCCCGGCGCACGAAGAAATTTACTGCAGAATAAGCATCCTGCAGTAATATGAGGTTATGTTAAGCTCAAATCGCAACAGCTGGCTGCACCTATAAGTGCTGCGTGCTCTTTAAGTTCTGAAATTTTAATTTCGGTATCAATACCATTTCCCTTTAGGGTTGCAATTAATTCGGGAGCGAATGCATTGAATGATTGTGCAATATTTCCACCTACAATTACCGTATCAATTTTATGTTTTTTAATAATCGGGATTAAAAACTGCGCAAGGTTGTAGCCAAACTCCATAAAAACCATGGTTGCAAAATGGTCGGTTTCTACAATTTCTACCAATTCCTTAACGCCGTCAACTTCTTTTCCGCTCAATTGCTTAAAACGTTTTACGAACCAGCGTGTAGAGAGGTAGTCTTCTGCAATTCCATCTAAAAATTCAGAATTCCAGAGGTCTGCATCAAATGCTTTATAATTTAAACAAAGTGATGATCCCAGGCCTGTGCCAAGCGTTAAACCCAATACACTTGCATTTCCTTTTGCGGCCCCGGCAAAAACCTCACCCTGAAGAAAGCCTGCGGCATCATTTATAAAATGAATGTTATCGGTAGGAATTGCCAAACGTTTGGCCAATTCTTCTTTAACATTTACCTGGTAAAGTGACTTAAATTTATCCTGATCTTTAATCAGCGAAATGCCCTCGTCATAATTAAATGGCCCCGGCATTGCAATTCCAACATTTCTCGATCCGTTTTTAACGTTTTTAAAAGCCTTGCTGATGATTTCACACCATGCTGATAAAATCACTTCTTTATTCTCCTGCGAGTTCACAGGGCTACGCTTGATGGAATCCTTCACCAAAGTTCTTGTTTCTAAATCCACCAATGCGGCTGTAATGTGCGAGCCGCCAATATCTACACCTAATGCAACAGGCTTTTCCATTCTATATATATTTCTGTTATTTATTCTACTATCCTATATTAATTCGCCAAAAGTAGCGATTCAATATCTATTTACTGAGCGAAAACGGCTTATCTTCTTCCAATAACCCTCTTTTTAACGAAGGTTTAACATTCATTTCCAATTTTAACACGCCACCTTTTAAAATATCACTATGGTTGATGAAATTTTTTGTGAAGTTTTTGCCGTTCAGTGTTGCATTTTCTATATAAACGTGAGATTGATCATTTGCGGGTGCCTCTATCACGAATTTTTTACCATTTTCTAAATTGATGGTCGTTTTTTTAAATACCGGACTTCCTAAAACATACTCTCCTGAACCTGGAGTAACACTATAAAAACCCAAGGCACTTAAAACATACCAGGAAGAAGTTTGCCCCTGATCTTCATCACCCGGATAACCGTTTTCGGTAGCATCATAAAGTTTGTGCATCACCTCACGGGCATGAAATTGAGCTTTCCAGGGTTGATTCGCATAATTATACAGATACACCATGTGCTGTATGGGTTGGTTTCCATGGGCATATTGACCCATATTGGCCATCACCATTTCAGTCATTTCGTGAATCATACCACCATACGAGCCTACATTTACTTTATTGGGTTCGGTAAATACAGAATCCAATTTTGCTGTAAAAAGATCGCTCCCTCCCATTAAATTAATCAGGCCTTTTGTATCCTGAAAAACCGACCATTGCCAGTGCCAGGCATTGCCTTCGGTAAAAGGACCGCCCCACTCTGTCGGGTCGAAATTTGGCGTCCACTTGCCTTCTGCATTTTTGCCCCTCATAAACTTGGTTGAAGCATCATAAACATTTTTATAATTGTACATCGGTTTTTCGAAAAGCTCCATGTAATGTTTATCACCGGTCATTCTGGCCAATTGGTATGCACAGTAATCATCGTAGGCATATTCTAAAGTTTTTGCGGTAGCCTCTCTATATTTCGGATATGGAACATAGCCCAACTGGTTATATTCTGTAACACCATCTCTTCCGTTTGCTGGCCCCCAAGGCCCCTTATTCATTGCTTCATGGTAATAAGCATCCAATGCTTTCTTAGGATCGAAGGTTCTGATCCCTTTTGCCCAGGCATCAGCCAATAAAGAAATGGCGTGGTTACCGATCATACTTCCAGCTTCGCTAGGGAAAGACCACGAAGGCAACCAACCACATTGTTCATAAGCATCAAGCATGGCTTGCATGTATCTACCATGCATTTCGGGCTGTAGCAAAGTATTTAATGGAAACTGTGCACGGAAAGTATCCCAGAAACCGGTATCGGTAAACATATAACCGTTGTGTACTTTACCATCGTAAGGACTAAAATAATAGGGTTTGCCGGCTTCATTAATTTCATAAAATTTTCTGGAAAACAGGCTCGCCCTGAAAAAGCACGAATAAAAAGTTTCCATATCTGCTTTAGAACCACCTTCTACTTCTACCTTACCCAGTGATTTATTCCATACCGCAGCGGCATTTGCCTTTGTATCTTCTACTGTTTTATCGTTGCCTAATTCCTGTTTTAAATTCAGTTCGGCCTGTTTTAAACTAATGTAGGAGGAAGCCGTTTTCACCTGAACTTTTGAGCCCGATTCAAATTGCACAAATGCACCTTTTCCTAATCCTTCGGCTAGCAGCGAATCTTTATTTATTGTATTACGTTTGTTTTCCCAGGTGCCGTAAGATTTGATCGGCTGATCGAACTGGATGACGAAATAACTTTTCCAGCCCCTTTTAAAGCCTTCGCCATTGTTTACCCAACCGGTTATTTTATTCTCTTTCGGATAAATCTGAACACCGCTCAACCTGGTATATCCATCTAACACTAAAAAGCTCCTTTTACCTTTTGGATAGCTGAAACGGAGGTGCGCTCCACGTTCTGAGGGCGAAATCTCTGTTGTGATCTCGTTTTCAAAGGTTACTTTATAATAATTTGGTTTTGCAATTTCATCTTTATGGCTAAATTTTGCCTCCCGCTGATTTTCATCCACAATTAGCTCATCAACCACTGGCATTAATGAAAATACAGCGTAATCTCTGGTCCACGAGCTGCATTGGTGTGCTTGCTGAAATCCCCTGATTTTATCTTTAAAATACTGATATTTCCAGCCATCGCCATTTCTCCCGGTTTGTGGAGTCCAGGTGTGCATACCAAAAGGTAATGCAGTTGTGGGATAGGTGTTTCCACGTGTGAGTTCATGCTTGGAATTGGTGCCCTGGAGGGTGTTTACATAGTGAACCCAATCTTTCTGCTGCGCTGATATACCTTGGGCGGCCATGCAGCATAAAATTGTTGTAATTAATTTAAGTTTCATTGTTTGTTTGTGTGTATTTTTTCAGCCAATGACAATCAGACTGCATATTTTAAAATCAGGTTTTGCCTGTATGTGTACTATTCCAGGCGAAAACTAAATCATGTTTTATTTAATATTCCATTTATCGGCCAGCATTTTAATAAAATAACCTCCAACAACGCTTCGTGCCTGAAAACCTACCATTTTACCGTTTGTGGTTTCATGCCAGTCGCTTAAAGGAACCTTGCTTTCTGTTTCAGTAGCAAAACGGTAAATCGGCTGAATAAATTTTTGAAAGTCGGCGTCATTATCGGCTAAGGTAGCAGTCCACATAATCCAATCTGATTTGGAGTAAGTTTTACGGCTATCTAATGGTAAGCCAAAATCTTTTTGCTTGGTGAGGTAAAAATTAATCTCTTTTTTGTATAACTCTTTCGGAAAAAGATCGAGTTTTAACAACTTATCCCATACCAGGTTATACTTCTGGCTCCAGGTATTCTTATCATTAAAGGTTAAGGCATAGTGATCACCATCATCAGCAAGTTTCATCCAGTTCTGCGCCATCTGTAAAGCAGCTGTTCTGTATTTTGTAGCGATATCGGTTTTACCTAACAATTGCGCCATTTGCGCATAACCGCCTAAAGCCACAATTGCCTTTACCGATAAGTTGGCGTTGCGGGCGAGGTGACCTGCAAAATCATCAGTACACAATTGGTTAGCGGGATCGAAACCTTCTCTTAAAAGATAATTTGCCCAAACGGACAGCACTTCCCAATGTTTTTCGGCATACTTAGCATTGCCCTCGGCTTTGGTAATGGCTGCAGTTAAAATAATCATGTTGCCAGCTTCTTCTACAGGCATATCTTCACCATAGGTTTGTCCGTTTGCCAGTGGATAAGTACCTAAATCGTGTGCAGCAAAAGGTTTTTTCCATTTTCCGCTTTCTGAATAATAAAAGATGCCATTTAGCATTCCTTTTAGCAATTCAGGATTATATACTAAAAATTGCGGTGCCGATGGGTAGGTTACATCCACCGTATTGATTGATCCGTTGCTAAAGTTTTCTTTTGATAAAAAAAGAATATCGCCATTAGGCGCATAAACAATTTTATGTGCGGCAATAGCCTGCCTGTAAGCCAATTTGCACATTGCGGCGTATGATTTGCCACCTGCTTTTTCGGCATCGCTATAAAGTTTGGCATCAAAAGCTGCACACTTACTTTTTAATACTGGGTATTGCGTGTTTGCCTCGGCCAATTGATCTTCAAATTGCTGGCTGCCTGATTTTCTCCAAACGGGAGATAGTTTTTCGCCAAAATATTCAACCGATTTTAAATCGTCATAACCAATCATAACGTATTTTTCTACCTCTGTTGAAGCCACCTGGCCAAAAGGAATTACGCTACATAGATTTAAATTTTTCGAATTGGAAACCTGATTCTGACTAGGATATTGAGTACTCATGAAACTTTTTAAACTTTCATTTTCTGTCGCTATAAATTGAGTGGAGTTAAATTTGGTTGGAACGGCTACATATAAATAACCCCAATCTATACGCACATCATCACCGCGTTTTTTGAGTACAGGTTGCTCCACAGTGCCCGTTTTTAATATAGAAAGGCTATTTTTTGAGGTTTTCCACGCAGAAACAGGTTGATTTGGGGTATTTACGGCAATATTTGATGAAGCTCCAAAGAAAACATCAACTTTATGCAGTTTGCCATCAGTAGATTTTACCGCATAATTAATGTAACTGATTGGCCTGGCGGTTAATTTAATATCGTTAAGTAATAATGGCGAGGTAAAATTCACTTGTAATTCTACCTTACCTGCTGTAAAAGTATATTTTGTAGTGGTAGCCTCAATTTTTACATTGGTTTGAGTGGCAGATGCAATTGTTACATTTTTTGTATCCTCCTCCACTATTCCGGCATCCAAATGCCTGCCACCAGCGGTATTTTTGCAATGGATGGCCAATACATTTTTTCCTTTTTGTAGTATGCCATCTTCAATCGGCAGGTAGATGTAATCTGAAACCCATCCACTTTTTCTGTAAATAAGCTTACCATTTAAATACACCTGCACATTATCATCATGGTTAAGTTTAAGGTACTTTTTAGCTGTGGTTGGATTTGCAACATCAAAAGTTCTTCTAAAATAAAGGTCGTCGGTATTCCATTTTGTTTTGCCGGCGCGGTCATCACCAAATGGTGCTTCGCCCTTTTTCCATGCAGCATCATTATATGTTACGCTTTCCCAATCGCTTTCTGGTTTATCGAAAGTATAACTGGCCTGGTATTTTAATTCATCTGCGGCAGGCAGAATTGAAATGTAATTTTTGGTTTCCTCACCCAAAAAGCGATAAAATTGATCGTCAACTTTTATAACTCCTAATAGAGATTGTTCTTTCCCTGTCCAATGTTTAGTTACGGATTTGTTTAATCCATCGCCGAAAGACCAGATGCTGAAATAGGCATCGTGTGTAATTAATGGATAAGCTGGGGCTTTGTCTTGTGCTTTAACTGAAAGTCCTAAAAACAGACATAGCAATAGTAAGGAAAGGTTTCTCATAGATAAATATTTGGTTCATTGTAAAATAATAAATCGTTTTACTTGATTTATTCACCAGATATTTATTCCAAATTTAGAATTTAAACAAGGTAGATAATTCTGCTTTAGCTGATTTTAGTTAGCGAAAGCCACATTAAAGTAAAACGTTTTACTAATTCAATATTAGAGAAATTAAAATCATATTAAAATAGCCTTTCGTAACATTTAAGTTACTACGCAATTAATCCCTGATGATGAGTCTGGCAGGAATGATAACCTGTTGATTTTCGATTTTGGTTTTGGATGACAGTTGTTTAAGGATCAACTTGATTACATTTTCGGCAATTTCTTCTAACGGCTGCTGAACGGTAGAAATACCTGGAGTATGCAGTTCGAAAGCTTCGTGATCATCGTATGCAATTACAGCAAAATCATCTCCAATTTTCTTATTGATCTTTTTAAGCACTTTTAAACCACTTATGGCTAAATAATTGGTTGCAAAAAGAACAGCATCAACCTTTTTATTTTCCAAAAGGACTTTAATCTGTTCAATTGTTTCACTTTCTTCCTGATTGAAGTGAATTTTTAAAACGAGGCTTTCATCATATTTAATCCCGTTATCTTCGAGTGCTTTTTTGTAACCCTCATAACGTTCTACAATCTGCTCAACATTAATATCGGTGGTAACCAATGCAATGTTCTTTTTGCCCTGATCGATAAAACTTTGGATCGATTGATGGGAAGCATTAAAATGATCGGCACCTACGTAACTGGTATTAACATCTGGTAAATTCCTATCGAATAAAATTACTGGATTACCATCGTCTATAAGCATTTTTATATCTTCTTCTATCCCTTTAATTGGCGAAATAATATATGCATCAACTTTACGCGATTTAAACATATTGATTAATTCCTTCGCTTTTTCTACACTATTTTCGGTGCTTGAATAAATAATCTTATATCCTTTTTTGTAAGCCTTATCTTCTATTAGCCTGGCTATCCGGGAGAAAAATGAATTGGAAATATCTTCAATAATCAGTCCGATAATATTCGAGTTACCTGTGCGCAAACTCCGTGCAATCTGATTTGGCTTATAACCGCTTTCTTCAATAATTTTTTTTACTTTCTCAATTACCGCCTCACTTATCGATTTCTCCTTTGCTTTACCGTTAATAATAAAAGACACTGTGGTAATGGATACGTTTGCTTTAACAGCTATATCTTTGATAGAAAGCGATTTCATTTGGTTGGAATTCTTTTAAGTAAACAATTAAAAGCTAAACAAAAACTACTGTTTTTAAATTTTAGCCCATTATAAAAGATGCAATTTAGCATTTTTTATATTAATCATTTTAGAAACGGCTTTTAATTGCCGTCCATTTTAATTATGTTGGTTTAAAACAACAAAAGGCACTATTTAAGTGCCTTTTGGACGGAATTAATATCCCGGATTTTGTTTAAGTTTCGAATTTAAATCTATTTGCCGCTGTGGAATCGGGAATAGATTTCTATTGGCTGATGATGGATTGTGGTCCCACCACTTGGTTGTTGTGAATTTCCCAAACCTAATCAGGTCATTTCTTCTAAAGCCTTCAAAAATAAATTCTCTTCCTCTTTCTGCCAAAAGCTCGTCTAAAGTTAAAGTTGCAGTTGTATATGCATGGCTTGGCCATGTTGTTTTAGTATATGCCCTTTTTTTGACATCGTTAATTAAGGTTACGGCATCGGCAGTTGCAACACCTCCATTTTTACGCATTAAGGCTTCTGCCTTAGCAAAATAAACCCAGGTTAAACGGTAAATGTTCCAGTCGGTATTGTTGTAATTTGGATCAGGCAATACAGGGATGGTATCCGTTCCTTTAACAACATAACCAGGAATCGAATTTCCTAATTTATATTTATTAAAACGTACACCACTATTCTCTTCTCCTTCGCTCATATTTGAAACAGTAGAATTTTTAGAGTTTTTTTGGATGTTATCAACAAATACGAGTGGTTTACCTGCATATTCTACAGTTCCTTCTACTGGTGCTTTTGGATTTGCAAATTTAAATTGTGGACCAATAAGCAACCATTCTTTTTTCCTTAAATCCTCATCATCATAAGTTGTATATACACCTGGGATCAATACCACACCATCGTTACCATTTCTACCACCGCCATATATGTCTTTTTGGGCAAAGTGGAAAAAATCTGCTGCAAAACCCGGTTCAAAATTGGCCCGCTTATAATCGTATGCGATTGAAAAAATCACTTCTTTTGATAAATCATTAGTGGTATTGAACTGGTTTACAATATTGGTATCTAAAGCCATGGTACCGTTCTGGCCGCCAGCCTGATTGGTAATCAATTTATCAGCGGCAGCAATACAATCATCCCAACGCGGTGTACCTGTCCAGGTTTCGGCATTCAGATAAAGCTCTACCAGCATGGCATAACCACCAGCCTGGGTCATTCTGCCTAGCATTGAACGCGAAAGCTTTGGTGTTTTTTCAATATTTTCCCTGATTTCTTTCTCTATAAAATCAAATACTTCTTTTCTGCTTGATGTAGCAGGGTATTCGCTTGTGGGTACACTTCCTGTTGGTACGTTAAGGCTTATGGGAATATTGCCAAATAAATCCATCAGCTTTAAATAATGGAATGCCCTAAGGAGTTTCAGCTCAGCGATATAGGAGTCTTTTTCAGCTTGGGTAATGCCCATTTCAGAAATACTTCTGTTTTCGAGATTTTGTATCGGGCTATTGCACAAGCCCATTCCCCAATACATTAAGTTCCATGCATTGTTATATCCTGATTCATCAACCGTCCAACTGTGATAATGCAACCTTTTCCATTGGCCTCCATCTTCACCATGCGGGCCTTTGGTTGGCCAGGCCAACTGATCTGCAGAAAGCTCGGCCATTCGCCACCAACCATTTTGTCCGGCCGGGGCAACCCATGCATTTGCATGTGTATATGGGCGTAGTACCGCCGATAAAACTTCATTTTTATTGGTATAGAAAACATCTGCCGGAATCTGATCGTAGGCATTTTCATCTAGTTTAGTACAGGAGAAGCCTAGTCCTACAAGCACAAACAATACTATATATTTTAAATTCTTTTTCATGATATTAAGTTTAAAAGCCAAGGTTTAGTCCGAACAAGAATGACCTGGTACTTGGGTATGCATTTCTGTTATCAACACCAGGACCTAAGCCAGAATCGAGCACGAAATCAGGATCGTTTCCGGTATAGCCTGTAATTGTAATTAAGTTTTGGCCGGTGGCGTATACCCTTAAATTACGGATCAACTTTGTTTTTAACTTAAAGTTGTAACCGATTGTGATCTCATCAATTTTAAGGTTTGTACCATTTTCTAAATAATAATCAGAATACTGGTAGGTATCATTAATCTGGCTGTACTTATCGAATGCTGAACGCAAGTAGTTACTTCCTTTGATGGATGGGTTACCATAGGATAATGCTGTGGTATTTAAAATTTGGTAATCAAATTTTCCTCTTACAAACATTCTGAAATCCCAGTTTTTGTACGCTAGATTTGCTGTAAATGAGGCATAATATTTAGGTATGGCATTACCAATGCGCACCAAATCGGTAAGGTTGGGATCTTTTGAATAGTTTATCTGATCATTGCGAACAGCAACACCGTTTCTATTGTAGAATAACCATTTTCCTTGTGCATCAAAACCTGCGAAACGTTTACCCCAAAACTCTCCGAGAGGAGCACCTTCGTAAGTGGTAATGGCATCGCCTAAATCGCCTGAGCCACCAATACCGCCAAATGTTTTATATTTAACATCAAAAATATCGTTAGAATAACTTACCAGCTTGTTGCTTAAGGTACTTCCTGTAAAATCCATGCTAAAAGTTAAATCCTTTGTTTTAATGGCTTCATAGCTTAAAGCCAATTCGATACCTTTAGATGATATTGTACCCACATTGGCATAAATATTTGATAACACATAAGGTGGTTGTGGCGTAGTGTACTGATCTAACAAATCTTTGGTTGTACGATCGAACACATCCAGGGTACCTTTAAGCTTACTGTTAAACAGGGTAAAATCGGCACCAATGTTTAATTCCCTTTTGGTTTCCCATTTTAGATCAGGGTTTACATTTGTTGTTGGCCCATAAGTTTCGCGGTATGTTCCATCTGGATAGATGTACCTACCACCACCACCTAAAACTACCCTCGAAGCATTATTTGAGAAACCTGAATTACCTGTTACCCCATAACCCGCACGTAATTTTAAATAGTTAACCCATTTAATGTCTTTCATAAAATTCTCGTCAGATATGTTCCATCCAACCGAAACTGCCGGGAAATTCCCCCACTTGTTGTTAATACCAAAACGGGATGAACCTTCATGTCTTAAAATCAACTGCAATAAATATTTATTATTGAAAGCATAATTGATCCTTCCAAAAAAAGCAATCAAAGTATTGTCGTTTTTAAAACTTGTTGCTGTGGCTCTTCCATCGGTTAAGGCGATACCGGTAGTCAGGTTATCCTCATGAAACTGATCGTTTATGAAACCACGGTTACTTGCCGATTGTCCTTCTTCTACATTGTACCGATAACTGTATCCGGCTACGGCAGAAATGGAATGCTTTTCTTTAATAATGGTGTTGTATTGTAAGGTAGGTTCGAAAGCAAAAGCCTGCGATAAGAAATTTCCTTTACTTGCGTAGCCACCGCCAGGATAGTCAGCATCCTCTACAGAACGTTCAGAAAAAATAGATGCCCAAGCCCCATCGGTATAACTATCGCGCTGAACAGATCCGAAAATTGATCCCTTTAATCCTTTTGCCAAATCTATATCTGCTTTAATATCTGCAGAGCTTGTTTGCTGTTGCCTTTTGCTTCTTTCTTGCTGTAACCTGGCATATTGGTTTGTACTTTGGTTATCAAAATAAAAAGTGCCGTTTGGATTATAGATTCTTTTGGTTGGATTTTTAACCAGTTCTTCTTCCCAACCACTCCCGCCTAATGTATTTGCATTGTTGAAGTTGGAAGCCAGGTTCATTTGAATATTTAATTTATCGTTAAAACCTTTCTGGTTTACATTTAACCTAACGGTATATTCTTTCCTGCCATTTTCTAAACCAATGCCTTGCAAATCACGGTAATTTAAACTTGCACGATAATTTGTATTATTTGTACCGCCGGATAACGAAAGATTATGATTTTGAGACAAGTTATCTTTATTGATCAAACTGCCATACAAATCTTCATTTCCTCCATAATCCTGCGCATCCAGAGCTTTAGAATTAATTTTTTGTCTAAACTCATCTACAGATAGAAAATCCAATCTGTTCTGAATGTATTCTTTACGGAAATAAGTGGAGTAATTAAATTGTGGTGCGCCGGGTTTTCCTTTTTTTGTAGTGATTAGAATTACACCAGCATTTGCGCTGGTACCGTAAATTGCCGCACCAGAACCATCTTTAAGTACATCAACCGAGAGTATATCATCCTGTTGCAACAGATCGGGGTTACCACCCGGGATACCATCAATTACAAATAATGGGCTCGAGCTCCCTGTTACAGTTACCGCACCCCTAAGCTGTACGTTTACACCAGAATTTGGATTGGAACCGCTCGTTCGTGTAAGGTTTAAACCAGCAACTTTTCCCTGTATCAGATCGAGCGGATTACGCGCGCCGCTTTGTCGAAATTGTGCGGTATCTACGTGTGCAACTGATGAGGTAACTTCTTTGGTTTTCAGTGTACCATATCCAACTACCACAACATCACTTAAATTTTGTGCTCCTGATGGCGCCAGGCTAACTGTTAAGGGTGCAGCCCCATTACCAGCCGGAATAGATTTGCTTTGGTAGCCGATATAACTGAATACCAGCACATCTGTTGGCGAAGTTACATTGATACTGAACTTACCGTTTTCTTGTGTTACGGCACCGCCGGTTTTGCCTTGGATTTTAATCCCGACGCCAGGTAAACCGATTTTCTTCTCATCCACAACAATACCGGTAATTGTTTTTTGTGATGCAGCTGTTGCGGGTGCAGCTGTAGTTGCAGGCGTTGTGGCTGTAGGCACTGGTGCAGGGGTAGTAACCGGCCGCGCACCACCTAAAGGATTCGCAGGTGCTTTTACCGTATCGGCAGGCTTTGCAACAGGAACTTTTTTGGTTGTGTCTTGTTTTTTAGTTGTGTCTTGCTGAAAATAATAGCGGTTAAAATTCTTTTTTTCGCTCGTAATTTTTGCAAACAACTGGGGGCTTGAAAGTAGGAACAGGCATAGGAATCCTGACATCCTGAGTAAAATGTTTCTCATTGGCACTCACTAGTTTAGTTTATAATTAGTTACGCAATGCGGCCAACCTTTTACCAAATTAATAAGAGCGATAAGAATTAATTAGTGTTACTTAGGATTTCCGCAAAACGATTTAGTAACGCCTTAAACCGTGTTTTGTTTTAAAAAAAATGAAAAAACCTTAAATTGTTACGTTCGCGGAATGCCTAACTTAATGGAGATACTTAGAAATTAATCCAGCTGTTTTTGCAGAAGCTCCAGGTTTTCCCATGAGTAAAAGTAGCTCATCGTAATGCTTTAACATCTCATTTCTACCTGCTCCATTTAAGATAATTCCGAGTGCTGCGTTTACTTTTTGAGTATTGCAATCTTCCTGAATAAGTTCGGTTACAATCTTTTTGTTTACAATGAGGTTAACCAATGAAATGAACTTAATTTTTACCAGCATCCTGGCAATTGCTATCGAAATTGTACCTCCTTTATAAACTACAACCTGAGGTATTTTAAACAATGCAGTTTCGAGTGTAGCCGTTCCTGAAGCTACAATTGCAGCATGGGCATGGTGCAATAAATTATAAGTGTTGTTAAAGAGTAAATGAACATTCTTATTGCCTGTAAACTGGCGGTAATAATTTTCGGTAAAAGTTGGTGCAGCAGCAATGGCAAAAATATAATCAGGGTAATTTTCGGTAATGCTTAACATTACCGGGAGCAGGCGTTCTATTTCCTGTTTGCGGCTACCGGGCAATAAAGCAATAATTTTCCCATTGCCCAGCCGATTATTTTCGAGGAAATTTAAATCAGGTGTAAATTGTGCAATTTCATCCAACAGCGGATTACCAACATAATCTACTTTCATCCCCCACTCTTTGTAGAAATCTACTTCAAAAGGCAAAATGCAGAACATGTGATCTACTACCCTCTTAATATTCAGTACCCGCTTTTGATTCCAGGCCCAAACTTTAGGCGAAATATAATAACAAACCTTTATACCATTTACTTTTGCAAACTCCGCAATTTTTAAATTAAAACCTGGAAAATCGATCAGAATCAGCACATCGGGTTTCCATTTTAGAAGATCTTCTTTACAAGCTTTTAGATTTTTAAATATGGTTCTTAAATTTAACAGCACTTCTGTAAAACCCATAAAAGCCATATCGGCATAGTGTTTTACCAATTCGCCACCCTCGGCCTGCATTTTATCGCCTCCGAAATACCTGAATATAGCTTCGCCATCCTCAATTTTTAAGGCTTTCATTAAGTTGGCACCATGTAAATCGCCAGAGGCTTCTCCGGCTACGAGGTAGTATTTCATGTTATAATTTTTATAGAAAAAACGTCATTGTATGTAAGAAATAAACAATCGTCATTGCCGCGTAGGCGGAAAGCTTATAGCATTAGGATTATCAATCAAGTTGGGAATGACAAACCGACTTGATCAGTCATTGTCATTCTTGTAATTCTCTTAAAAAACCTTATAAGCAAAAAACGCAAAAGCACATAAAAATGTTGCGGCCAATATGCCCCTGCCAATATTTTCTTTATTGTACTTAAAAAAGTATTGCATTGTATAAGCATTTATAGCAATGCCACCAATGTACAACAGATCGGCTTTTGCAAGGTAGTTAACATGGTTAATAATGTACCAGGCAATTGTGCAAAGTATTGCTGGCAGCAATAAGCCAACACCTAAACCTACCCAAACGGAATTGTTTAATTTTTTTAAATGATCAATCATCACAACCAACAATTAACCTAAATTAATTCCATCTGGAGCAGAAACTTTGCTTCCCGAAGTTTTATCATCCTTATTACCGATAAAATCCCAACTGTTAAGGGTTTGTATGGCATGGTGCGCCGTTAAATCGAACTGTACCGGAACGATAGAAACGTAATGATGCGCTAAAGCCCAAACATCGGTATCTTCACCTTTGTCAAAATTTTCGAAAACCCCTGTTAACCAATAATATGGGCGTTTATAAGGATCTGTCCGTTCATCAAATTCTTCCATCCATTTGGCATTGGCCTGGCGGCAGATTTTAACGCCCTTTAAATGATCTCCTTTCGGGAAATTCACATTTAATAAGGTGCCCTCTGGCAAACCATTGGCCAAAACCTGCTCACAAATGTTTTTAATGTATTTTTTAGTATGGCTAAAATCAGCATCAGCAGCAAAATCATCTAAAGAAAAACCAATAGAAGGGATTTTTTCAATTGCACCTTCTACCGCAGCCGACATGGTTCCTGAATACAATACGTTAATCGAATTATTTAAGCCATGATTGATTCCTGATACACATAAATCAGGTTTTTTACCTTTAAAAATCTTATTCACTGCAATTTTAACGCAATCAACAGGTGTTCCGCTGCATTTATACATTTCAACACCTTCGTAAAGCTCAACTTTATCAAAACGGATCGGTTTACCTATTGTAATGGCATGTCCCATTCCACTTTGTGGACTATCTGGTGCAACAACAACAACGTTACCCAGCTCCTGCATTACTTCCATTAAGTTTTTAATACCTGTAGCTGTAATTCCATCATCGTTTACAACTAAAATATTTGGTTTTGTGCCCTGTTTTGTCATGGCGGTAAAAATACAGATTATAATTTCAAGGCACAATAAACGGTGATTTATATGCAAAAATCATTTATTCCTTAATTTTTAGTTTTGGAAATCAAAATTATTTTCATTCAATAACAGAAAGCATATATATTTGAATAAATAACTTATTAAAAATGAACGCTGTATTTGGATTTTTCCTTAACTGCCAGATACCCACTCATTATCATAAACCAAAACAAACTCAATGAAATTGAAACTATTTACTTTGGCTTGTTTTCTTATTTCAGGTTCTTTAGCGAAAGCACAAACAACCTACCAATGGAAAACAGGAACTTCTGGTGGCTATACGTACAAGTATGTAACCAACGACCCGACTAAAACACGTTTTTATACCCTAAAAAACGGTTTAACCGTAATTTTATCACAAAATAACAAAGAGCCAAATATTACTTACAAAATGGCCGTAAGGGCGGGTAGCAATACCGATCCACGTACAAATACTGGTTTGGCGCATTATTTAGAGCACCTTTTATTTAAAGGAACTGATAAATTCGGAACATTAAACTACGCCAAAGAAAAACCGCTTTTAGATAAAATTGAAGCACTTTACGAAACGTACAACAAAACAACCGATCCGGCAAAACGTAAAGAAATTTATAAGGAAATTGATAAAACATCTGGTGATGCCTCTAATTATTCTATCGCGAATGAATACGATAAAATGATGAAATCGATCGGCAGTAACTCCACAAACGCACATACTTCTGTAGAAGAAACCGTTTATGAAGAAGATCTTCCTTCAAATGCCATCGATAAATTTTTAGCTGTACAGGCAGAACGTTTCCGCGCACCTGTTTTCCGCATCTTCCACACCGAACTGGAAGCTGTTTATGAAGAGAAAAACATTGGCATGGATAACGATAGCCGTAAAATGTATGAGAAAATGCTTTATGCTTTGTTTCCAACACATAATTACGGACAACAAACAACCATTGGTACCATTGAGCATTTAAAAAACCCATCATTAATCGAAATCAGGAAATATTACAACAAATATTATGTGCCTAACAACATGGCGCTGATTATGAGCGGTGATATTAACTACGACGATCTGATTAAAAAAATTGATAAAGATTTTGCCTACATGGTATCAAAACCTTTATCGCTTTATAACCCTGCACCCGAAAAACCTTTAACTCAGGTTCAAAAGGTTGATATTTACGGTCCGAGTGCTGAGAACTTATACGTGGCCTACAGAGGCTTTGCCCAAAATACACACCAGAGTTTGTTGTTGGATTTAATTGGCAGCATTTTGGCCAATGGCAAAGCGGGTTTAATGGATATCAACATCAATAAACAGCAAAAAATGTTAAGGGCAAGTGCCGGTTACAACTCAATGAAAGATTATGGAATCTTCATTTTATCTGGTTCACCAAAAGCAGGACAAAGCCTGGAAGATGCTCAAAAGCTGTTATTAGAACAGGTTGAATTACTTAAAAAAGGCGAATTTGATGAAAGCTTGATTAAAGCTACAGTGGCCAACATTAAATTGGCAGAACTACAGAGTTTTGACAATAATGATGTTCGCGCAGATTTTGCTATGAATGCTTTTATCCAAAACCGTGGTACAGAGTGGGATAAAACCCTGGCCTCTACCGATGCAATGGCTAAAGTAACTAAAAAGGAGATTGTAGATTTTGCCAATAAATTTTTCATCAATGATTATGTTTCCATCTTAAAACATAAAGGCGAAGATAAAAGCATTGTTAAAGTTGAAAAACCAACCATTACCGCTGTAAAAACAAATGTTAATGAAGTTTCTCCTTTTACGAAAGACATTATTGCGGCTCCGGTAAAACCCATTGCTCCTAAATTTTTGGATTACACTAAAGACCTTAATTTTGGTAAAGCAGGTATTGCTGATGTAATTGCAGTGCAAAATACGGAGAATGGAATCTTCCGCATGAGCTACCGTTTTGATATGGGTTCTTACAACTACAAGTTATTGCCTTATGCTGCTCAATATCTATCTTTTTTAAGCACCGATAAATATTCGGCTGAAGATATCAGTAAAGCTTTTTATAACATTGCCTGTAGCTATAGTGTTAACGTAGGTACTGATGTAACAACCGTTTCGATCAGTGGGTTACAAGAAAACTTTGATAAAGCCGTTGCTTTACTTGAAGATGTACTGGCGAACTGCAAACCAAACGAAAAAGCCCTTGAAGATTTAAAAGGCCGTTTATTAAAATCGAGAGATAATGCAAAATTAAACAAATCATCAATTTTGGGTGGTTTAATGAGTTATGCACAATTTGGTGCCGATAATCCATTTAATTATGGATTAACCAATGATGAAATTAAGAATATGAAATCAGCCGATTTGATTTATATCCTTCATAACCTTAC
>Ga0308165_1003391_pt1 | contig 17158 bp, 15 predicted proteins | sample PhyWR2_FD_201032 | JGI IMG/M metagenome (GOLD analysis project Ga0308165, IMG submission 201032) | Phyllosphere microbial communities from UC Gill Tract Community Farm, Albany, California, United States - DLSLW.R2 | ecosystem: Host-associated > Plants > Phyllosphere > Unclassified | place: USA...
CGGCCGCATGACCTCGCCAAAGCCCAGCGCCTTGAGCTTGTCGGCGCTCAGGTCGAGGTTCTCGAAGCCCCAGCGCACCTGCTCGGGCGTGAGCGCCTTGCCCTTGCCGTACTTCTCCTGCGCGGCGCGGATCGCCTCCACCTGCAGCATCGAGATCATCATGCCGCGCGTGTGCGCGAGCGAGCCGATGCCGGTGGGCGCGCCGGTGCCCTGGCCCTTGTCGTAGACGAACTTGCGCAGGTCGTCGTGGACCTTGTCCTTGGCGGCGCTGTTGTGGATGGTGATGGCGTTGTAGCCCTTGGCGCCGGCGCCGATGTCCTTGACGTCATGGTCCGAGCCGGCCCACCAGATCGCATAGAGCTTCTCGCGCGGATAACCGCTGGCCTGGGCCTCGCGGATGCCCGCCGGCGTCATCACGCCGGCCGACCAGAACAGCACGTAGTCGGGCTTCTGCTGGCGGATCTGCAGCCAGGTCGACTTCTGCTCGACCCCGGGCGGCGTGACCGGGAACAGCGACAGCTCGAAGCCATCGGCCGCCGCGCGCTTCTGCAGCAGCGGGATCGGCTCCTTGCCATAGGGCGAGTCGTGATAGACCAGCGCGATCTTCTTGCCCTTGAGGCTGCCCTTCTCCTTCTTGGTGATGTCCTGGATCATCACGTCGGCGGCGGTCCAGTAGGTGCCCAGCAGCGGGAAGTTCCATTCGAACACCGTGCCGTCGACCGACTGCGACAAGCCATAGCCGGGCGTCTCCACCACCACCCGGTCGACGAAGGCCTTGTCGGTCACGGCGAAGGTGATGCCGGTGGACTGCGTGTCGAAGCCCGAGGCGCCCGAGCCCTTGCCCTTGAGGCGCTCGTAGCATTCCACGCCCTTGGCCGCGTCGTAGGCGGTCTCGCACTCCTCGTACGTCAGCTTGACGCCGTTGACGCCGCCATCGCGCGCGTTCACCAGCTTCAGGTAGTCCTGCTTGCCATCGGCCCATGGAATGCCCAGCGGCGCGAACTGGCCGGTGCGATAGACCAGCAGCGGCACGAACTGCTCGGCCGTCTGGGCCGACGCCACCGAGGCGCCACCCGCGATCGAAGCCACGGCCATCGCCGCGGCGGCACATTGCATCTGGAATCTCATTGTCTTGTCTCCTTCGGTTGATCGGATCATGGAAAACACAAAGCCAATGGCAGGTCGACGACGTGATCGCCTTTGTCGGGAACACCGCGGAACTGGCTCCGCCAGTCCGCTGGTGTTGCCCCCGGCAGGGGGTTGGCGCAGCGACACGAAGTGCGCGAAGACTGGGGGCGAGCCATGTCTAATGGGGAAAGGGCCAGAGGCGCAGCTTTTGGCGCGCCGTCGACCACAGCTTGGCCAGGCCGTGCGGCTCGACGATCAGGAAGAACACGATCAGCGCGCCGAAGATCATGTGCTCCAGGTGCGATGCCGTGGCCGTCGACAGCGGCAGGCCCAGCCAGTGCGGCACGTGGTTGAGCAGCAGCGGCAGCAGCACGATGAAGGCGGCGCCGAAGAACGCGCCGGCGATCGAGCCCAGCCCGCCGATGATGATCATGAACAGCAGTTGCAGCGACTTGTCGATGCCGAAGGCGGCCGGCTCCCAGGCCCCCAGGTGCACGAAGCCCCACAGCGCCCCGGCGATGCCGACGATGAAGCTGCTGACCGCGAAGGCCGTCAGCTTGGCGTACACCGGGCGGATGCCGATCACGGCGGCGGCCACGTCCATGTCGCGGATCGCCATCCACTCGCGGCCGATGGCGCCGCGCACCAGGTTCTTGGCCAGCAGGCCGAACACCACCACCAGGGCCAGGCACAGCAGATAGCGCTCGGCCGGCGAGGTGAACGAATAGCCCAGGATCTGCAGCGAGTTCACGCTCACCGAGCCCGAGGAGGAATCGTTGGTCACCCACTTCACGCGGTTGGTGAACCAGTCGGTGAAGAACTGGGCCGCCAGTGTCGCCACCGCCAGGTAGAGGCCACGGATGCGCAGGCTCGGGATGCCGAACAGCACGCCCAGCACCGTGGCCGCTAGGCCGCCGCCGAGGATCGACAGCAGCAGCGGCATGCCCTCGATGCGCACCTGCAGGTTGTAGGCCGCATAGGCGCCGATGGCCATGAACGCGCCCGTGCCCAGCGAGATCTGCCCGCAATAGCCCACCAGGATGTTCAGGCCGATGGCCGCCAGCGACAGGATCAGGAACGGGATGAGGACGGCGCGGAAGGCGTAGTCGCTCGCCAGCAGCGGCACCGCGACGAAGGCGACCACCGCCAGCGCCACCATCGCCCATCGATCCTGCGCGATCGGGAACAGCGCCAGGTCGGCCCGGTAGCTGCTCTTGAACTGACCATTTTCCCGGTAGAACATGACGGGCTCTTCCTCAGACTCTGTCGATGATCTTGTCGCCGAACAGGCCTTGTGGCCGGATCAGCAACACCGCCAGGGCCAGCGCGTAGGCGAACCAGTTCTCGATGCCGCCGCCCAGGAACGGTCCGAGATAGATCTCCGAGAGCTTCTCGCCCACGCCGATGATCAGCCCGCCCAGGATCGCGCCGGGCACCGAGGTCAGCCCGCCCAGGATGACGACCGGGAAGGCCTTGAGCGCGACCAGCGAGATCGAGAACTGCACGCCCAGCTTGCTGCCCCAGATGACGCCGGCGACCAGCGCCACCAGACCGCCGACCGACCACACGACGACCCAGATGCGTCCGAGCGGGATGCCGATCGACTGCGCCGCCTGATGGTCGTCGGCCACCGCGCGCAGCGCCCGGCCGGTGCGCGTCTTCTGGAAGAACAGCGTCAGCAGGGCCACCAGGGCACCGGCCGCGACGGCGGCATAGAGATCCTCCTTGCTCAGCAGCAGGCCACCCTCGAAGGTGTTCTCCAGCACGATGAACGGGTCCTTGGGCATGCCGACGTCGATCTTGTAGGTCGCGCTGCCGAACAGCAGCTGCCCGGCGCCATCGAGCACGTGCGCGATGCCCAGGGTGGCCATCAGCAGCGTGATGCCCTCCTGGTTGACCAGGTGGCGCAGCGCCAGGCGCTCGACCAGCCAGGCCACCGCCACCATGCAGGCGCCGGCGGCGACGAAGGCCAGCAGGTTGGCCAGCAGCAGGCTGTCGAAGCCCAGCCAGCGCGGGATCCACTCGGCGAAGCGCGCCATCGCCAGCGCCGCGAACAGCACCATCGCTCCCTGCGCGAAGTTGAAGACCCCCGAGGCCTTGAAGATCAGCACGAAGCCCAGCGCCACCAGCGCGTACAGCATGCCGGCCATCAGCCCGCCGAAGACGGTTTCAAGGAAGAACCCCATCTCAATGCCCCCTGGCGCGATGCACCACCTGCAGCCAATGAAACCGCCACATCTCGAAACCCGGGATGCCGGGGAACCGGCTTTGCCGGGCCCCTGGCATCGCCCCCTGGAAGGGGGTTGGCGAAGCGACACGAAGTGCGCGAAGACTGGGGGTGAGCTTCATTCAGTGCTCCGCTCCGAGATAGGCCCGGATCACGTCCTCGTTGTTGCGCACCTCGTCAGGGGTGCCATCGCCGATCTTCCTGCCGTAGTCGAGCACGACGATGCGGTCGGAGATGTCCATCACCACGCCCATGTCGTGCTCGATCAGCACGATGGTGGTGCCGAACTCGTCGTTGACGTCGAGGATGAAGCGGCTCATGTCCTGCTTCTCCTCGACGTTCATGCCGGCCATCGGCTCGTCGAGCAGCAGCACCTGGGGCTCCATCGCCAGGGCCCGGCCGAGGTCGACGCGCTTCTGCAGGCCATAGGGCAACTGGCCCACCGGCGTCTTGCGCTGCGGCTGGATCTCCAGGAAATCGATGATCCGCTCGACCACCTCGCGCTGCGCGATCTCCTCGCGCTCGGCGCCGCCCCAGCCGAACGGATTGCGAAACGCCTGCGCCAGCAGGCCGCTCCTCATCTTCAGGTTGCGTCCGGTCATGAGGTTGTCGAGCACGCTCATGCCCTTGAACAGGGCCAGGTTCTGGAACGTGCGCGCCACGCCCATCTCGGCGACCTGGCGCGAGTTCATGTGCTTGAAGGTCTTGCCGCGGAACGTGATCGAGCCCTGCTGCGGCGCATAGACGCCGTTGATGCAGTTGAGCATCGAACTCTTGCCCGCGCCGTTCGGGCCGATGATGGCGCGCACCTCGTGCTCGCGGACATCGAAGCTGATGTCGGTCAGCGCCTTCACGCCGCCGAAGCCCAGCGAGATGTTGCGCACGTCGAGGATCACCTCGCCCGGGCGCCTCATGCCGCCGCCTCCAGCGCGGGGAAGCGCCGGGCCTCGACCACACGCAATGTCGCGCTCACGGTGCCGGTGCGCCCGTCCTCGAACTTCACCTGCGTCTCGATGAACTGCTCGGCGCGGCCGCCGTAGAGGGCCTCGACCAGCACCGCGTACTTCTGCGCGATGAAGCCGCGGCGCACCTTGCGCGTGCGGGTGAGTTCGTCGTCGTCCGGATCGAGCTCCTTGTGCAGCACGATGAAGCGCGCGATCTGGGTGTCGGCCATGCCGGGCTCGGTGGCGAGGTCGGCATTGACCTGGCCGATGCACTCGGCCACCAGCGCCAGCACCTCGGGCTTGCCGGCCAGGTCGACATAGCCGCCATAGGCCAGGCCGCGCCGCTCGGCCCAGTTGCCCACCGCCTCGAAGTCGATGTTGACGAAGGCGCAGACCTCGGAGCGCGCATCGCCGAAGCACACCGCCTCCTTGATCTGCGCGAAGAACTTGAGCTTGTTCTCGATGTAGTTGGGCGCGAACATCGCGCCGCCGGCCATGCGCCCGACGTCCTTGGCGCGGTCGATGATGCGCAGGTGGCCCTCGGCGTCGAGCACGCCGGCATCGCCGGTGTGGAAGTAGCCCTCGGCGTCGAGCACCTCGGCGGTCGCGTCGGGCCGGTTGTGATAGCCCTGGAGCACCGACACGCCGCGCACCAGCACCTCGCCATCGTCGGCGATCTTCAGCTCGATGCCCGGCGCCGCGGTGCCCACCGTCTGCAGCCGGACGTGGCCGTCGCGCTGCAGGCAGACATAGGCGCAGGTCTCGGTCTGGCCGTAGAACTGCTTCAGGTTGACGCCGATCGAGCGGTAGAAGCGGAACAGGTCCGGCCCGATGGCCGCGCCCGCCGTGTACGCCACGCGGATGCGGCTCATGCCCAGCACGTTGCGCAGCGGCCCGTACACCAGCAGGTCGCCCAGGCGGTACTTGAGGCGGTCGAGGGCGCCGACCGGCGCGCCGTTGAGCAGGTCGGCGCCGACGCGGCGGGCCAGCGCCATGGCTTTCGCATACAGCCAGCGCTTGGGCGCCGCCGCGTCCTCCATGCGGATCGACACCGCGGTCAGCAGGCCCTCGAAGGTGCGGGGCGGGCCGAAGTAGTAGCTCGGACCGATCTCGCGCATGTCGTTCATCACCGTCGCGGCCGATTCGGGGCAGTTGAGCGTGAAGCCGCCGACCAGCCACTGCGCCACCGAGAACAGGTGGTCGCCGACCCAGGCCATCGGCAGGTAGCTCATGATGTCGTCGCCCGGGCCGAGCCGGTCGGTCGCGACGCCGCCCTGGGCCGAGGCGATGAAGCTCGCATGCGTCTGGCACACGCCCTTGGGCCGCCCGGTGGTGCCGGAGGTGTAGAGGATGACGCCGACGTCGTCGGTCCGGCCGGCCTCGACGCCGGCCTCGAACGCGCCCGGATGCGCCGCGTCCCAGTCGCGGCCGAGGGCGCGCAGGGCGTCGTAGCCGATCAGGCCGGGCGTGTCGTAGTGGCGCAGGCCGCGCGGGTCGTCGTAGACCAGGTGCCGCAGGGCCGTGCTGCCGCCCTGCCGCTGGCGCTGCAGCTCGCGGCATTCGAGCAGCTTGTCGACCTGTTCCTGGTCCTCGACGATCACGAACTCGACCGCCGCGTCGTCGAGCATGAAGACCATCTCGGCGGCCACGGCGTCCTGATAGAGCGGCACCGGCACGCCGCGCAGGCTCTGCGCTGCGAGCACCGCGAAGTACAGGTGCGGCCGGTTGGCGCCCACGAGGGCCAGGTGGTCGCCGGCGCCGAAGCCCAGGCTGGCGAGCCCGCAGGCGATCTCGCGCACTTCCCGGGCGACGTCGCTCCAGGTCCAGGTCTGCCAGATGCCGAGGTCCTTCTCGCGCACCGCCGGGGCGGTGGGCCGGGTGGCGGCATGGCCGCGCAGCAGGCGCGGGAAGGTGGCGTCGCCCGATGTCGGCATCGGCGCGGATGCCATGGCACGGCCCGCGGCCATGGCGCTGGAGGGGGAGGGGCGGTCGGTGTCGGAGGTCACGATGCGATGGACTGTAGGACCGGCTTTGACGTCCATCTGTCGTTACGACGACAATCCTAGGGACACCACTCCCCGGACTTTCCCGCCCCCGCGATCCGCATCCGCACTCGCCTCAGGCTGCCTCACCACGTCTCGTCTCGCCGCCATCGCGTCATGACATCCGCTCCCTCGCGCACCTCCTCGATCCGCGACCGCGTGCGTCCTGCCTCGCCCGAGGAACTGCGCAACATCCCCTGGCTCGATGCCCTGCGGCCGGACGAGCGCCGGCGCGCCGAGGCGGCGGTGGTGGTCGGCGAGGCCGAGCCGGGCGACCTGGTCTGCCGCGTCGGCCGTCCGCCGACCTACTGGTTCGGCGTCGTCGAGGGCCTGCTGAAGATGAGCAAGGACAACGCCGATGGCACCTCGATGACCTACAGCGGCCTGCCCCCGGGCGGCTGGTTCGGCGAAGGCACGGTGCTCAAGCGCGAGCCCTATCGCTACAACATCCAGGCCCTGCGCCGCAGCGTCGTGGCCGGACTGCCGATCGACGAATTCCACTGGCTGCTCGACCACTCGATCGGCTTCAACCGCTTCGTCATGGACCAGCTCAACGAGCGGCTGGCGCAGTTCATCGCCGCGCGCGAGGCCGATCGGCTCAACGATCCGGACATCCGCGTGGCGCGCAACCTCGCGGCGCTGTTCAATCCGGTGCTGTTCCCCGGCGTGGGCGATCTGCTGCGCATCACGCAGCAGGAACTCGCCTATCTCGTGGGCCTGTCGCGTCAGCGCGTGAACCAGGCCCTCCACATGCTGCAGGCGCAGCACACGATCCGCATCGAATACGGCGGCCTGCGCGTGCTCGATCCGGCGGCGCTGCGCAGCAGCGCGATCGCCTCGCCATCCGCCTCCAGGGAGCACCGCCCATGACCATCTCCGCTTGCCCGATCACCGACCCGGCCGCCGCGCTCGACGGCTGAGACGACATGCGCAACACCCTCGATTTCAGTTCCTGGCAAGGCGTGCTGTCCACCCTGCTGGGGCTCGTCCTGGTGTCCGTGGTGGCCGTCGGCATCCGGTTGCTGGTGATGCAGAGCGTGCAGCAGCGTCGCGAGCGCCAGAACCGCCAGATCAACGAACGCCTGAAGACGCTCATCGCGGCCTACAAGACCTTGGGCGGCTCCTTCACCGGCGACCTGGCGGTCGACCCGAGTCATCTGCGGGAGCGCCGTCAGCAGGCCCGGGTGGCCGCTGCCGCAGTCGCGGACGCAGGCCTCGACGCCGTCGTCGGCGCGGACCCGCCGCCAGCCGACGCGGCCGATGGGATTGCTGCGGCCGATGCGCCCGGCGCGACCGGCTCGGACCGGCGACGCCGCATCCGCGACGCGGTCGAGGCGGCGCTCTCCGACGTGATCCTGCTGGGCACGCGGGAGCAGGTGCGGCTGGCCGTCCAGGCGGCCAACGACATGGTGGCCGGCCGCGCCATCGAGACCGCCGATCTGGTGGCCTCGCTGCGCGCCTTCATCCGCGAGGTGCTCGATCTCGAGGCGATCCCGGCGGACCTGCCGATTCCCCGGCAGGGGCCGGTGCGCGTGGCCGGTTCGGGAGCACGGGGCGGTCCGGCCGCGCGGGCGTCCGGCGCGGGCGGCGGACGCGGCGGGCAGGGCGGTGGCGGTGGCGACGGTGGCACGGCCGGCGTCGGCGCCGTGGGCGTCGTTCCTGGGGGCGGGACATCTCGCGCGGGCGGGGCGGGCGCGGACCTCGCCGTCGCGGAGCATCCCGGCTCCACCTAGCGCCCGGAGCCCGGAGCCCGGAGAAGCCGCGCCGAGGCGGCGGCGCGGGCTTCTCCGGGCGGGCGTGTCGCCATGCCGCATCCGGTCCGACAATGTTTCCCGACGGCTCCACGGCCTTCCCATCGACCCTCCGACCCTCGCGTCCCTCCCGACCCCGCCCCATGGCCCTCGCCCAAGCCCTCACCACCCCCGACTACAAGCTCTTCCCGTCGCCGCGCAACCTCCACCGCGTGGTCTTCGCGCACCAGGTCTTCGTGCCCTATCCCTACATGCTCATCGACATGGCGAGCTACCACCTGAAGGGCCGCTACAGCCTGTTCGCGGCGCATCGCCTGGCCGACAACAAGGCCGGCCAGCTGGCGACCTTCGAGGACGCCGCCGACGAGGCGAGGTTCAAGTCGAAGTTCGTGCCCGACTGAGAGGCGCCGTGCGGATGCCCGCCATCGCCGAGCCGTTGCCGGTGCTCTATTCGTTCCGCCGCTGCCCCTATGCGATGCGGGCGCGCATGGCGCTGCTCGCGAGCGGCCAGCGCTGCGAGTTGCGCGAGGTCGTGCTGCGCGACAAGCCGCCCGAGCTGCTCGCGGCCTCGCCCGCGGCGACCGTGCCGGTGCTGGTCCTGCCCGCCGAGGACGGCCGGGTGATCGCGCACAGCCTGGACATCATGCTGTGGACCCTGCGCCGCCATGATCCGCTGGACTGGCTGATGCCCGCGACCGGCACGCTGGAGGACCTGCTGTCGCTCGTCGATGCCTGCGATAGCGGCTTCAAGGCCGACCTGGACCGCTACAAGTACCCCGACCGCCATCCGCGCGCGCCGGGGCCGGACCTGCCCGCCGGTGCCGATGCGGCCCGCGCGTCGGCGCACCGCCACCGGGACCGGGGGGCCGCCTTCCTGGACCGCCTCGAGGACCGGCTCGCGCACGGCCCGTACCTGGCCGGCGGCCATGCCACGCTGGCCGATGCCGCCATCCTGCCGTTCGTGCGGCAGTTCGCCGGCGTCGATCCCGCCTGGTTCGCCGAGCGGCCCTGGCCGCGCCTGCGCCAGGCCCTGGCCGCCTGGGAGGGCTCCGAGGCCTTCGCCATCCTCATGCGCCGCCATGCGCCCTGGCGGGCGGCCGCGGGGCCGGGGGTCGTCTTTCCCTGAGTGCCCGCCGTGCCGGGCCTGTTTTCCGAACCATGAACGAATCCGTGAAGATGTCTTTCCGCCCGCCCGCCGACCCGGCGCGCCGCCCGTCCGGCACCGGTCGTGCCCCGAGACCGCCGCATCGCTGGCACGGGCTGCGTGCCGGGCTCGTGGCCCTGCTGCTGGGGGTCGGCGCGGCCGCCGGCCTCGCCGCGCCGGCGGCCGTGCCGCAGACGCCGCGCGCGGGCGCGACCTGGGGCGCGATCGCCGCGCGTGCCGATGGCTATGGCTATGCGTTCAATCAGCCTTCGCGTGCCGCCGCCGAGCAGGTGGCCCGCGCCCAGTGCGAGCGTCCGGCGGGCACGTCGTCCGCCGCGCCGGCGGCGACGGACCGACCGGGAGGTCGGGGCACCTGCGAGATCCGGGTCTGGTTCCAGCGCGGCTGCGCCGCGCTGGCGACCGGCAACTTCGGCGAGTGGGGTACGGCCACCGGCACCGATCAGGGCGTCGCCACCCGGGCCGCCGTGGCGCAGTGCGACGCGCACCTGCCGACCGAGCCCTGCCGGGTGGCGGTGGGCATCTGTTCGTCGCCCTGACGGTGACGACCGCCTGTCGCGTTGCAGGATGAGTCCTGCAGGGCCACCCGGTCCTGGCCGGCGCCCGGTCGGGACGGGTTGCCCCCACAGTCGCTCGCGACTCATCAAACCGGAGACTCACATGGACCCTGTATCGATCAACCACGCGCCGCGCGACCGGGGTCGCATCAATCTCGAGGAGCCCAGGGAGGTCCGTTACTGGACCCAGGCCCTGCACGTGAGCGAGGCCCGCCTGCGCTCGGCCGTCAGCGCCGCTGGCGATGCCACCCCGGCGGTGCGCCAGTACCTGTGCGGCCAGGCCGGCCCGGCCGAGGCCGCGAACGCCGGCCCCTGGACATCGGCCCCCCGCACCGGGCAGATCCAGCGCCAGCAGGCCTGATCGGGCATCGGTCGCCGGACGACCTGCCCCAGGTGGCGCGCGAGGGGACAATCGACCCACGATGAACCAGCCGCCCCGTTTTTTCCGTTCTCCCCGTCCGCGCCCCGGCGCCGCTCCCGCAGCGCCTTCGGCGATCGTGCCATCGCCCGCCGCGCCCGCTTCGCCGGCCGGACCGGTGCGCCTGAACAAGCGCATGGCCGAACTCGGCCTGTGCTCGCGTCGCGAGGCCGACGACTGGATCGAGCGCGGCTGGGTCAGGGTCAATGGCGATGTGGCACCGATGGGCGTCAAGGTGACGCCCGCCGATCGCGTCGAGATCGACCAGGCGGCGCAGGGCCAGCAGGCGACGCAGGTCACCATCCTGCTGCACAAGCCGATGGGCTATGTGAGCGGGCAGGCCGAGGATGGCCACGAACCCGCCGTCATGCTCATCAACCCGCGCACCCACTGGCGCGAGGACACCAGCACGCATCGCTTCTCGCCGCCGCAGCTGCGCGGTCTGGCGCCGGCCGGCCGGCTCGACATCGACTCGGTCGGTCTGCTGGTGCTGACGCAGGATGGTCGCGTGGCGCGCCAGCTGATCGGCGAGGACTCGGGCATCGAGAAGGAATACCTGGTGCGGGTGACCTGGTCGCCCACGGCCGGCGCGACCGGCGGCCCGGGCGCGCGGGGCGATGTCACGACCGACGTGCAGCGCGTCTTTCCGCCCGCCATGCTGGCGCGCCTGCGCCATGGACTGAGCCTGGACGGCCAGCCGCTCAAGCCGGCCCGGGTCGACTGGCAGAACCCCGAGCAGCTGCGCTTCGTGCTCACCGAAGGCAAGAAGCGCCAGATCCGCCGCATGTGCGAGCAGGTCGGGCTGAAGGTGGTGGGCCTGAAGCGCATCCGCATCGGCCGCGTGATGCTGGGCAATCTGCCGGCCGGGCAGTGGCGCTACCTGGGGGCCGACGAGCGCTTCTGAGCGCGGGCCTACTTGGCCGCCATGTCCAGCTTGGGGATCAGCGCCTTGTAGAACGCGCGGTCCTTGTCGATCACGGCCTGGAACGTCGGTGCGTCGGCATACGACCAGCCGAGATTGGCCTTGGCGAGGGCCTCGCGGAAGACGGCGTCGTCGGCCGCCTTCCGGGCCACGTCGCCCAGCACGTCGACGATCTCCTGCGGCGTCGCCTTGGGCACCGCCAGGCCGCGCCAGACGGCCACCGACAGGTCGACGCCGCGCTCCTTGAGCGTCGGCACCTTCTCGAAGATCGGACCGGCCACGCGCTGGTCGGCCATCACCGCGAGCGTGCGCAGCTTGCCGGCGGCCACGTGCTGGGCCACCTCGCCGGGGCTCACGGCCACCGCGTCGACATGGCCGCCCAGCAGCGCCACCACGGCCGGCGAGGCCCCGAGGAACGGAACGTGGTTGTAGGTGATGCCGGTCTTGTCGGAGAACGCGGCGGCGGCCATGTGCCAGATCGAGCCGATGCCCGCGTTGCCGATGGAGATCGGCTCCTTGCGGGCGCGCGAATCGGCCATGAACTCCTCGACGGTCTTCCACGGCGCATCGGCGCGCACGGTGATGGCCGAGGGATCGGCGTTGAGGCGCGCGACGGGGCGCAGGTCGGCGGCCGTGAACTTGGCGATGCCCAGGTTGGGAATGATGGTCAGCTCGACGATGATGATGCCGATCTTGTAGCCGTCGGGCTTGGCCGCCACCAGCTCGCCCATGCCGATGGCGCCGCTCGCGCCGGGCTTGTTGTTGACGATCATCGGCTGCTGCGGCAGGTACTTCTTGGCCGCCTCGGCGAAGGCGCGGCCCACCATGTCGGTGCCGCCCCCCGCCGCCACCGGCACGATGATCTCGATCGGCCGGTTCGGATAGTCGGCAGCGCTGCTGGCGAAGGAGGCCCCGGCCAGCGCGAAGGCGCAGGCGGCGGCGATGAGGTGGCGGCGATGGGGATGCATGGGATGGTCTCCTGAGGATGTCTTGTTGTCGTTGTCTGGCCGTCTCGATGGTGGCGCCATGTGTGCCACCGGTAGCCGCCGAAACCGCCCCGCCCCAGCCCGGAAACACCGCGGAACCGGCTCCGCCGGGCCGCCGGTGTTGCCCCCTGAAAGGGGGTTGGCGAAGCGACACGCAGTGCGCGGAGACTGGGGGTGAGGCTAGTACGTGGCCCGGCCACCCGAGAGGTCGAACACGGCCCCGGTGGTGAAGGAGTTCTCCTCCGACACCAGCCAGGTCACCATCGCCGCGATCTCCTCGACCTCGACGAAGCGTCCGCGCGGGATCTTCGAGAGCATGTAGTCGATGTGCTGCTGCGACATCTGCTCGAAGATCTTGGTGCGCGCGGCCGCCGGCGTGATGGCGTTGACCGCGACGTTGCGCGCGGCCGTCTCCTTGCCCAGGCTCTTGGTCAGCGCGATGACGCCGGCCTTGGAGGCGCTGTAGGCGGCGGCGTTGGGATTGCCTTCCTTGCCGGCGATGGAGGCCACGTTGACGATGCGCCCGTAGTCGCGCGCCACCATGCCCGCGACGACCGCGCGATTGACGTGGAACGCGCCGGTGAGGTTGACGTCGAGCACCTTCTGCCATTCGGCCGGCGCGTAGTCGGCCACCGGCGCGTTGGCGCCGGCGATGCCGGCGCTGTGGACCAGCATGGCGATCGGGCCGCTCGTGCCCTCGGTCTCCCGCACGGCCGCCTCGACCTCGGCCAGCGAGGTGATGTCGACCCGCACGGTCTGCACGGCGTCGCTTCGCAGGAGGGTCCGGGCCTCGTCAAGCGCCGCGGTGTTGGCGTCCCAGATGGCGACGCGGGCGCCACCGGCCAGGAGCCGCTGGACCACCGCCAGGCCGATGCCCTGCGCGCCACCGGTGACGACCGCCACGCGGCCCTCGAAGTTGTACTGGATCATGGAGTTCCGTTCGATGCGTTGGAAGGAGCCGAAGGCGTCAGGCCGCGACCGTGCGCTGGCGCTGCTCGCCCAGGCCGTCGATGCCCAGGCGCATGGTCTGGCCGGGGCGCAGGTAGACCGGCTCGGGCTTGCAGCCCATGCCGACGCCCGGCGGCGTGCCGGTGGAGATCACGTCGCCGGGATGCAGCGTCATGAAGCGGCTGAGGTAGGCCACCAGGTGCGCCACCCCGAAGACCATGGTGCGGGTGTTGCCGTCCTGGTAGCGGTGGCCGTCGACCTCCAGCCACAGGCCCAGCGTCTGCGGGTCGGGCACCTCGTCGGCGGTCACCAGCCAGGGGCCGATGGGGCCGAAGGTGTCGCAGCCCTTGCCCTTGTCCCAGGTGCCGCCGCGCTCGATCTGGTATTCGCGTTCGGAGACGTCGTTGATGACGCAATAGCCCGCCACGTGGTCCAGGGCATCGGCCTCTTCGATGTAGCTGGCGGTCCTGCCGATCACCACGCCGAGCTCGACCTCCCAGTCGGTCTTCTTCGAGCCGCGCGGGATCCGCACGTCGTCGTTGGGGCCGACCACGGCCGACAGCCACTTGTTGAACACCACCGGCTCCGAGGGCACGGCCAGGCCCGACTCGGCCGCGTGGTCGGCGTAGTTCAGGCCGATGCAGATGAACTTGCCGATGCGGCCGACGCAGGCGCCCAGGCGGGGCGAGCCCTCGACGGCCGGCAGCGTGGCGGTGTCGAGCGCGCGCAGGGTGGCCAGCGCATCGGCCGACAGCACCGTGCCATCGATGTCGGCGACATGGGCCGACAGGTCGCGCAGCGTGCCGCCGTCGTCGAGCAGGCCGGGTTTCTCCTGGCCCGGGGGGCCATAGCGCAGCAATTTCATCCGTGTATCTCCTGGTGTCTCTGGGTCTCGGGGGGTCTGTGGATCGCCGCGGCATTGTGGGAGGGGGGCGGGGTGCTGCATAGTGAGAGCTTCTGATCCGCCGATAACTCCCCGGACTCTCCGGGTATCCCCTGAATCCCATCCAGCCATGCTGCCGAGCTCGTCCTCCATCGCCTCGCGCCTGCGTTTCCGTCAGTTGTCGCTGCTGGTGGCGCTCGACGAGCATGGCTCGCTGCATCGCGCCGCCGAACGCATGGGCATGACGCAACCGGGGCTGACCAAGGCGCTGCGCGAGATCGAGACCACTTTCGGCACCGAACTCTTCACCCGCTCGTCGCAGGGCGTGCACGCCAACGAGCTCGGACGCTGCGTGGTGCGCTATGCGCGCCTGATCGACGCCGACCTGGCGCACCTGCGCGAGGAGATCGATGGCGTGCTGCGCGGCACCGGTGGACGGCTGGCGGTGGGCGCCATCGCCGGGGCGCTGCACCCGGTGCTCGTCGGGGCGCTGACGCGTCTGCGCGCGCAGCAGCCGGCGTTGTCGATCGAGGTGCGCGAGAGCACCTCGATCGAGCTGCTCACGCTGGTCGACGAGGGGCGGCTGGATCTGGCGGTCTGCCGCACCACGGTCGCCGCGCGGCCCGAGCAGTTCGACTACGAGCCGCTGATGGACGAGCAGGTCGCCGTCGCCGTGGGGCCGCGCCATCCGCTGGCCGGCGCCTCGGATGTCACGCTGGCCCAGCTCGCGGGCTTCCGCTGGCTCTGCTATCCGGCCCACATGCCCCTGCGCCACCTGCTCGAGCGCGAATTCCGCGAGGCCGGCCTGCCGCTGCCGGCCTATCCGAGCGAGACCGCCTCCACCTTCGCGACCATGCTGATGCTGCAGGAGGATCCGCTGCTCGTGGCGCTGATGTCCTCGGGCACGATGGACTTCTGCGAGCGCCACCGCATCGCCTGCCGCCTGCCGATCGCGATCGGGGCGCGGCACGAGGGCTTCGGCATCGTCACGCGCCGCGGCGCCCGGCTCGCGCCGGCGGCGCTGCTGCTGGCGGGCCACCTGCGCGAGGTCGCCAGGGCGCCGGCGCGAGCCGATTGAACGCGTCGCGCCGGCGGCATTGAAAAATCGCCGGGTGCCGCCATCTGCCCCGCGACCGTGCCGCAGGGGCGGTCCCCAGACATCGACGAACGAACAGACGATCACCATGACCTCTACCGCATCGACCAAACTCCCATTCCAGGCCGAAGTCGCACAGTTGCTGCACCTCGTCACGCATTCGCTCTATTCGAACAAGGAAATCTTCCTGCGCGAACTGATCTCGAACGCGTCGGACGCCTGCGACAAGCTGCGCTTCGAGGCCATCAACGATGCCTCGCTCTACGAGGACGCGCCCAACCTCGAGGTGCGCGTGTCCTTCGACAAGGCCGCCCGCACGCTGACCTTCACCGACAACGGCATCGGCCTGTCGCGCCAGGAGGCGATCGACAACCTCGGCACCATCGCCAAGAGCGGCACCAAGGACTTCATGAGCAAGCTCTCGGGCGACCAGAAGTCCGACGCCCAGCTCATCGGCCAGTTCGGCGTGGGCTTCTATTCGGGCTTCATCGTGGCCGACCGCATCGTGGTGGAATCGCGCCGCGCCGGCCTGCCCACCAGCCAGGGCGTGCGCTGGACGAGCACCGGCGCGGGCGACTTCGAGGTCGACGACATCGAGCGTCCCCAGCGCGGCACCAGCGTCACGCTGCATCTGCGCGAGGACGCCGAGGAGTACCTGAACGCCTGGAAGCTCAAGTCGGTCATCGGCAAGTACTCCGACCACATCTCCCTGCCCATCCTGATGGAGAAGGAGGAGTGGAAGGAAGGCGAGAACGACCAGCCCGGCGACATGGTCAAGACCGGCGAATGGGAGCCCGTCAACAAGGCCAGCGCCCTGTGGACCCGTCCGAAAAAGGACATCACCGACGAGCAGTACGCCGAGTTCTACAAGACCATCTCGCACGACTACGCCGACCCGCTGACCTGGAGCCACAACCGCGTCGAGGGCAGCACCGAGTACACGCAATTGCTGTTCATCCCGTCGAAGGCGCCGATGGACCTGTTCAACCGCGACAAGACCGCCGGCGTGAAGCTGTACGTGAAGCGCGTCTTCATCATGGACGACGCCGAGGCGCTGATGCCCAGCTACCTGCGCTTCGTCAAGGGCGTGATCGACTCGGCCGACCTGCCGCTCAACGTCAGCCGCGAGCTGCTGCAGGAGAGCCGCGACGTCAAGGCGATCCGCGAGGGCAGCACCAAGCGCGTGCTGTCGATGCTGGAGGACCTGGCGAGGAAGCAGAAGGCCGCCGTCGAGAACGCCGCCGCCAAGATCGACGTCGGTTCGGGCGAATCGGTGCCGGCGCCGGAGCCGACCGAGCCGATCGACGCCGTCACCGACGTCACCGACAAGAAGGCGACGCCCGCCGCCGAGGCGGCCGCCGAGTTCGCGGCCGATGCCGATGCCGGCAAGTACGCGGCCTTCTATGCCGAGTTCGGCGCCGTCCTCAAGGAAGGCCTGGGCGAGGACATGGCCAACCGCGACCGCATCGCCAAGCTGCTGCGTTTCGCTTCCACCACCAGCGATGCCGTGAGCGTGAGCTTCGCCGACTACAAGGCACGCATGAAGGAAGGCCAGGAGGCGATCTACTACATCACCGCCGACACCCTGGCCGCCGCCAAGAACAGCCCGCAGCTCGAACTCTTCAAGAAGAAGGGCATCGAGGTGCTGCTGATGACCGACCGCGTCGACGAGTGGGCGCTGAACTACCTCAACGAGTTCGACGGCACGCCGCTGCAGAGCGTGGCGAAGGGCGCGGTCGACCTGGGCGGCCTGCAGGACGAGGCCGAGAAGAAGGCCGCCGAGGAAGCCGCCGAGAGCTTCAAGCCGGTGCTGGAGCGGCTCAAGGAAGCGCTCAAGGACAAGGCCGAGGACGTGCGCGTGACCACGCGTCTGGTCGATTCGCCAGCCTGCCTGGTGGTCAAGGACGGCGGCATGAGCACCCAGCTCGCCCGCATGCTGCGCCAGGCCGGACAACCCGCGCCCGACCTCAAGCCGGTGCTGGAAGTCAATGCCGAGCATCCGCTGGTCAAGAAGCTCGAAGGCGAGACCGGGCACTTCGACGATCTGGCGAACATCCTGTTCGACCAGGCGCTGTTGGCCGAGGGGGGCCTGCC